>ERZ761603.3461-NODE-3461-length-10127-cov-40.659452_pt1 | contig 10127 bp, 5 predicted proteins | sample MGYA00511879_ERZ761603 | MGnify/ENA primary metagenome ERZ761603 (study PRJEB28899, sample SAMN02850040) | bioreactor sludge metagenome | biome: EBPR Sludge; feature: EBPR Bioreactor; material: flocular biomat | place: Australia: Thorneside Wastwater Treatment...
CCCTCTGCTCCCAAAGCAGATGCGCTACCAGGCTGCGCTACGCCCCGAGAAAGGGCGCATTCTACAATCTGGCACCCCTATGGTCAATGACGGTCGACTCGATTCCGGAATCAGGGGCACGGCGCCGGTTCCTGGCTGATCGCTTGCCGTCCGGCTTGAAGCAGGACTTGACCATGGCGGGGGCAGGCGGCATCCTGCTGCGTCGCGGCAGGCATCGCGATGTGGTTGGCGCGGAAAGCGGGTGCCAGTGGCGGCTTGATCAATCAATTGCTACAGGAGAACGAGATGCCCAATGATCCGAGGACTGAAGAAGCATCAGCGGCGGCAGATGCCGCTACCGCGTTGCGCTATTGCTGTCAGCCGATACAGCCGCCGCGGCAGTTCGATGCAGCGGTCGATCCGCAACGCGTCCGTGCCATCGTTGCCGGTGGCAAGAAGTGGGTCAACGGCACACAGTTGAGCTTCCATTGTTACCAGGCGGGCGATGCCGTCGCCAGCACGTGGTGGGGCAGCGCGACCGACATCGCAGAAGTACGCCAGGCGTTTCAGGCCTGGTTCAATCTCGGGATAGGGATCAGTTTCAAGGAAGTGGCCCGTCCCGAAGAAGCGAAGATCCGGATCGCTTTCGACCGGGCAGGTGGATCGTGGTCTTACGTCGGGCGGGATAATCTGACCATCCGTGACTTGCGGCAACGGACGATGAACTTTGGCTGGGCGCTCGATACCCCCTACGGACGCGATACCGCAATGCACGAAATCGGCCACGCCCTGGGACTGGAGCATGAACATCAGAATCCGTACGCCGGCATCACCTGGGATAGCGAGGCGGTCCGCCGCTACTTCCAGGGTCCGCCAAACAACTGGGATGCGAAGTACATCGAGTGGAACGTGCTGAGAAAGATCCACCCGGCGGAAGTCAAGGGCTCCACCTGGGATCCCGATTCGGTCATGGAGTATGCCTTCGGCGCGGGTCTGATCATCGAACCTGCCGCCTACCGCAGCGGCCTGCAACCGAAGGGTGGGCTGTCGGCAGCGGACAAGGAATGGATCGTGCAGACCTACCCGGGGACGGCGGCACCGCCGCAGATCCCGTCTCTCGAAGTCGGTGTGGCGCAGAAGCTGGCGATCAAGGCTGGCGAGACCAGAGTCTTCCGTTTCTCACCAAAAGAGACCCGGACCTACCACCTCGCGACGGCGGGCGACTCGGATACGGTGATGGTGCTCTTTGCGGTCACGCCATCAGGCAACGTTCAGATCGCTGCCGACGACGACAGCGGTACCGATGCCAACGCCAGCATCAAAATGCCCTTGAGCAGCGGACGCGATTACCAGATCGGCATTCGCTTGTACTACGCAGGAGCGGCGTCGGAAACGACTCTCATGGTTCGCTGAAGCGCAGCAATACGGCGGGGAACCGTTGCCAACCTTCAACCGGGCAAGGCGATCCGTCGATCGGCCGGGTCGTCCACTGTGCCTTTGGCTTGCTCGGGCGGCTTCGTCGCCTGTTGAAGGCGGCTGAGTCGTGCCTGAGCACCACCGAAACAATCGCCCACCTCGCTGCCGCTCAACTGACGTTTCGGCAACTGGCGCAGTTCCTGGACAGCTTCCCGGGCGTTGGTCAGCGCAACGGCGGCTGGCGAACAGCGGATCAGCGTCGTTGCTGAGGCGCCGCCCGCAGAACGACCAGCGCCGCAAGACCGGCCAGCAGCCCCCAGAAGGCCGAACCAATGCCGGCCAGAGCGATGCCCGAGGCGGTGACGAGGAAAGTCAGCAAGGCGGGTTCACGTTCGGCTTCCTGACCGAGGGCGGCGGCAAGACCACTGCCGATCGTGCCGAGCAGGGCGAAGCCGGCGATTGCCAGGACGAGTTCCTTCGGAAAGGCGAGAAAAAGTGCGCCGACCGTGGCGCCGAAAAGTCCGATCAGGACATAAAAGACGCCGGCGGCGATGGCGGCAACGTAACGCCTTTCAGGGTTCTCATGCGCTTCACGACCCATGCAGATCGCCGCGGTGATTGCTGCTAGGTTCAAGGCAAAGCCCCCGAAGGGGGCGAGCAGCAGGTTGACGGCACCGGTCCAGCCGATCAGTGGTGAGATCGGGACCTGGTAGCCGGAGGCGCGGATGACGGCGACGCCCGGAATGTTCTGTGACGCCATGGTGACCACATACAGCGGTAGCGCGATGCCGATCAGCGCGCGCCACGAGAATTCCGGTGTGGTGAGTACCGGCCTTGCCAGTTCCAGTCGCAGCCCATCGACGTGTAGCAGCCCCTGCGTGGCGGCGATGCCCACGCCGAGCAGCAGCGTCACGACGATGGCGTAGCGCGGCAGCAGCCGGCGGCAGATCAGGTAGGCGCAGAACATCGGAAAGACGAGGACGAACTGGCTCTTCATGGCGATGAAGGCGTCGAGACCGAAACGCAGCAGGACGCCAGCCAGCATACCGGAGGCGATCGAGATCGGGATGCGGCCGATCATCCGCTCGAACCAGCCGCTGAATCCCGAAATCGTGATCAGCGCCGCCGAAACCAGAAAGGCGCCGATCGCCTCGGGCATCGAGACGCCCGCTGCGCTGGTGATCAACATGGCTGCGCCAGGGGTGGACCAGGCCGTCAGCACCGGTACGCGGAAGCGAAGCGAGAGGGCAATGCTGGTCAAACCCATTCCCAGACCGAGGGCGCACATCCAGGAGGCGATTTCCGTCGGTGTGGCCTGCAGCGCCTGGGCGGCCTGGAAAACGATCACCGCCGAACTGGTGAAGCCGACCAGGACAGCAACGAAGCCGGCGATCAGGGCTGACGTCGAAAAATCTTTGAGCAGGCGCATCGTCTTCCTCGCCGGAAGGGCAGGCGGGGGCGCTGTTCGCAGTGGCTCACGACCTCAGTTCCGACCGGCCCGGCGCAGAGCCTCGCGAATCTGCGGCAGAGCCGCCTGGGCAGCCTTTTCTCCCTCGAGGATCGAGTCATGGCGCGCCTGAAAATCGGTCGAACCGACGCTGCCCACCTGCGGGCGGATGACCACGTCGGCTTCCTTGAGCTCATAGCGGCCCAGGCTCTGGCCCATGATGGTAAAGGTCTGCATCAGAATGTCGAAGGTGCTGCGCACCGGCTGGTTGCCGGGACGCGCCGAGATGTCGACGGCAATGACGACGTCGCTACCCATCTGGCGCGCCGCGCGCACCGGAATCAGGCTGGAGAGGCCGCCATCGACGTATTCCCGGCCGCTCACCTTGACCGGCTGGAAGACACCCGGCACGGTTGCCGAAGCGCGTACCGCGATGCCGGTATTGCCGGTGCGGAAGACGATGCTGTCGCCGCTGTGGAGATCGGTGGCCACCGCCCCGAAGGGCTTCTTCAGCGCTTCCAACGGACGTTGGCCAACGGCTTCGTTGACGAACTGCTGCAGCGACTCGCCCTTGAGCACGCCGCGATCCGGCAGTGACCAGTCGCTGATCTTCTTTTCGTCGAGCCGGTGCGCCAGCTTCTGCAGTTCAAAGCCGTTGTGGCCGGCCGCGTAAAGCGCGCCGACTACCGCGCCGGCGCTGGTGCCGACGATGATGTCGGGAAAGATGCCCTGGCTTTCCAGCGTCTTGATGACGCCGACGTGAGCGAAGCCGCGCGCCGCACCCCCACCCAGTGCCAGTCCCAGTTTGACCGGCTTGACAGCCGTCGGTGGTGGCGGTGGTGCAGACGCACAGCTGCTCAGGGCAAGAGCGGCGAGGGCAGCCACGAGCAGCAGATGGGGCATGGCGCTTCCTTTCCTGGTTGCAGGTTCCTGTTTCGAGGCTGGGATGATTGTGATCATTGCGGGCCATCAGCAGTCATTCCAGGATGGCTGCCGCTATGTCCACCGGACTTCGCGGGCCCACAATGGTACGACTTTGGCTCGACGGGGGCCATCTTCTCTCTCGGCCGATACGTCATTTTCGCCAACTCAAGGCGAAGGCTCAGCACCGGGAAGTGCGTCTTCCTGACTGCGCCTGGGATGACCGGTCGGCTTGGCCTTGCACCTCATGCCTGGTGGACTGCTCGGCCGTTCCTTGGCCCTAATGATCGAGCTTCCTCCAGGGAAATTCAAGCGCTCGTGCGCAGTTTCGAACAATCCTATAGACTCGCCCCTGGCGTGGGTCGCTGGGCATGGATTCACGATTTCTCATACGACAGTGAACAGCAAAATCGCGGGGGTGATGACATGAACGATAAAATCAAGGCGAAGAACGGTCCGCCTGTGGAGATTGATCCGGGTCTCTTGCTGGGGCGTGAAGACCGGCGCACCGGACTCAGCGCCGACGCGCTGAAGCGAGCTCTATTCGACAAGCTGGTCTATGTACAGGCACGCTTTCCGCAGGTTGCGACGCGCCATGACTGCTTCCAGGCGCTTGCGCAGGCGGTGCGCGACCGCCTGCTGCAACGCTGGGTGCAAACCGCACGGACCTATCGGGATCGTGGCAGCCGTACTGTCTGTTATATGTCCGCCGAGTTCCTGATCGGTCCGCAACTTGGCAACAATCTGATCAATCTGGGCATCTACGAAACCGCTAGGCAGGCCACCAGGGAACTCGGGCTTGATCTCGACATGCTGCTCGACCAGGAGGAGGAGCCCGGGCTGGGCAATGGTGGTCTCGGACGCCTGGCGGCATGCTACCTCGACTCCCTGGCAACGCTCGAGATCCCCGCCATCGGTTACGGCATCCGCTACGAGTTCGGCATTTTTACGCAGGCAATCCGGGATGGGCAGCAGGTCGAACTGACCGACAAGTGGTTGCGTGCCGGAAGCCCGTGGCTGATTCACCGTCCGAACGTTGCTTTCGAGATCAAGCTCGGCGGCTATACCGAACATCAGTACGATGCGAGCGCCAATCGCCGCCTGCGGGTACAGTGGGTGCCGGCCAAGGTGGTGCGCGGTACAGCCTGGGATATGCCGGTACTCGGCTATGGGGTGAATACGCCCAACCGGCTCCGCCTATGGAGTGCAGAGGCGCCAGAGTCATTTGATTTTGCGGCTTTCAATGCTGGCAATTACTATCAGGCGGTCGATGCACAGATTCGCTCGGAGACCATCACCAAGGTCCTGTATCCGAACGATGAAACAGAAGCGGGCCAGGAACTGCGGCTCGAGCAGCAGTATTTTTTTGTTTCCTGCTCGCTACAGGACATGATTCGCCTGCAACTGCAGCGCGAGAGCAATCTCGATCACTTCGACGAGAAGTTCGTCGTCCAGCTCAACGACACGCATCCATCGATTGCGGTGGCGGAACTGATGCGTCTGCTGGTCGATGAGTATGCAATGGATTGGAACACGGCCTGGGCGATCACCCGCAAGACCTTTGCCTATACCAACCACACGCTGTTGCCCGAGGCGCTCGAGAAATGGCGACTGAAATTGTTCAAGCGCGTGCTGCCTCGCCATTTTGAAATCATTTGTGAGATCAACGAGCGCTTCCTCGATGATGTGCGAATTCACTTCCCGGGCGATGACGACAGGCTGCGGCGGATGTCGCTGATCGACGAGGATGGACCCCGCTACGTGCGCATGGCGAACCTGGCGGTCGTTGGCAGCTTCGCGGTGAATGGCGTCGCCAAGTTGCACAGCGACCTGCTCAAGTCCGATGTCCTCAAGGACTTCCACGAGATGTGGCCGGAGAAGTTCAGCAACAAGACCAATGGCGTGACACCCCGCCGCTTCGTGGTCCTCGCCAACCCGACGATGTCGGGGCTGATCGAGGAGACCATTGGCACCGGCTGGGTCACCGACATGATGCGGCTGCGCGAACTCGAACCGTATGCCGACGATCCTGCCTTCCGCGAAACCTGGCGGCGGATCAAGGGCGGCAACAAGAAACACCTGGTCGGCGAGATCAAACGCTTTGCCAGTGTCGATGTCGACCCGGCAACGATGTTCGATATCCAGGTCAAGCGCTTCCATGAGTACAAGCGGCAGCACCTGAACCTGCTGCACGTGGTCTCGCTGTACAAGCGCCTGAAGGACAATCCTGACCTCCATTTGGCGCCACGCACCGTGATCTTCGGCGGCAAGGCGGCGCCAGGTTACTTCATGGCCAAGCTGATCATCCGGTTGATCAACGCCGTCGCCGACGTGATCAGTCGCGATCCGGTGATGCGCGGCAGACTGCAGGTCGTTTTCTATCCGAACTACAACGTCAAGAATGCGCAGTCGATCTTTCCTGCTGCCGATCTTTCCGAGCAGATCTCACTGGCCGGCAAGGAAGCATCGGGAACCGGGAACATGAAGTTCCAGATGAACGGTGCGCTGACCATCGGCACGCTCGACGGAGCCAATGTCGAAATGCGCGATGAAGTTGGCCACGAGAACTTCTTCCTCTTCGGGTTGACCACGCCCGAGGTGCAGGAACTCAGACGCGCAGGCTACCGGCCACGGACCTACTACGACGCCAACCCGCACTTGCGGGAAGTGATCGACCTGATCGCCAGCGGCTTCTTCTCCAAGGGTGACCGTGAAGTCTTCCGGCCGCTGGTGGATCATCTGCTGAATCACGACGAGTACATGGTGCTCGCCGACTTCCAGTCGTATATTGATTGTCAGGAGAGGGTTTCACAGGCCTACCTTGATCCCGAGTACTGGTCGCGAATGTCCATTCTCAACGTTGCACGTTCCGGGTTCTTCTCTTCCGATCGCGCAATTCGCGAGTATTGCGATGAGATTTGGAAGGTAAAACCGGTACGTATCGAACTCAGGGAGCTCTCGGGAGAAGACATGGTGTTCAAACGCGCTGCTGCCGGGCCTGACTGAAGCCGGGCAGGGGGCTCTTCCCCTGCTGCAGCCAAGTGGTACGCCGGCCGGGTTTGCGCCAACCCGGCCGGAATCTGGGCGCAGCGTGTTGCAAGGCCGCGTGCGTCAATCCGGCAGCCTAATGGCTGCCGGTTCGCATCCTACCAGCGGCGGATCTTGATGATGTGCGCCATCTTGGTGCTCGGACTCAGTTCAACGTAGGCAGTCGGACCGCGCCAACGGTAGCGCTCGTCGGAGAGCAGGTCGTGTGCCTGGTATTGCTCGTCCTCGTCGATGCCAAAGGCGCCGAGCGGAATGTGCAGCATCGAGTAGTGCTTGTGGAAGGGATCGAGGTTCACGACGCAGACGATGATGTCCGACCGATCCTCGTTCATCTTGGCGTAAGCGAGAATGTTGGGGTTCTCGGTTGCCAGGAACAGCACGTTGTTGTAGGTCTGCAGGGCAGGCGACTCGCGGCGGATCTGGTTGATCCGGGTGATGGTATCGACGATGTTGCCCGGTGCCTTCCAGTCGCGAACCTTGATCTCGTATTTTTCGGAGTCCAAGTACTCTTCCTTGCCCGGGATGGCCTCGTTTTCGCACAGCTCGTAGCCGCTGTAGATGCCATAGACACTGGACAGAGTAGCCGCCAGAACGGCGCGCATGATGAAGGCCGGACGGCCGCCGAATTGCAGGATCGGCGGCAGGATGTCCGGGGTGTTGGCGAAAAAGTTGCCGGTAAAGTACTCCTTCATCTCACCAGCGGTCAGCTCGCTGACGTACTCGGTCAGGTCATGCTTGTGGTTACGCCAGGTGAAGTAGGTGTAGGACTGGGCGAATCCCACTTTCGCCAGCAGGCGCATCATCTTTGGCTTGGTGAAGGCTTCGGCGAGGAAGATGACTTCTGGGTGCTGCCGGTGCACTTCGCCGATCACCCATTCCCAGAACGGCACCGGCTTGGTGTGCGGGTTGTCGACGCGGAAGGTGGTGACGCCCTTGTCGACCCAGAACAGGAAGATCTTGAGCATTTCCTGCCACAGCCCGGCACGGTCGCTGGTCCCGAAGTTGAGCGGGTAGACGTCCTGGTATTTCTTCGGCGGGTTTTCCGCGTACTTGATCGAGCCGTCCGGGCGATGGAAAAACCAGTCCGGATGCTCGGCCACGTAGGGATGATCCGGCGAACAGTTCATCACGTAATCGAGGGCAATCTCGATTCCCAGCTGACGGCAGGTGGCGACAAACTGGTCCCAATCACTCCAGGTGCCGAGCTGCGGTTCGAGCGCCATATGGCCGCCATGTTCGTTGCCGATCGCCCATGGACTGCCGACGTCACCTGGTACGGCAACCAGGCTGTTGTTCTTGCCCTTGCGGAAGCTGTGGCCGATCGGGTGAATCGGCGGCAGATAGACGACGTCAAAGCCCATCGCCTTGATCTGGGGCAGGCGACGAATGCTGTCCTGCAGGGTGCCATGCCGGTACGGCATGGTGCCTTGCGACCGCGGAAAGAACTCGTACCAGGCGGCGAAGCGGGTCACCGGCCGATTGACCATGATCGTCAGCGCCGGCGCCAGTTCGTGACCCTCGCTGCGGTCGGGGCAACTGGCCATCAGGCTGCGCATCACGCCGCCAGTTCCGAGATCGATCGCACCCTGCTGCTCGCCGACCGCCAGTGCAGTTTCCATCGCGTTGATCAGGCCGTTGATGCGGGTTCGCTCCGGGCCCGGCGCCAAAGCCGCAGACGTCTTCAGAATCACCAGCCCTTCGAGGAGTTCGCTGTTGAGGTTGGCCCCCGGCACGTTCTTCTTGGTAATCTCGTCCGCCCATGACAGGTAACGTTCGGCGTAGGCTTCGATGGTGTACTCCCAGCGACCGATGGCGTTGACGGTGAACTCGCCGTACCAGCGGTCGTTGTCGCCCTGGGTCATGGGGCTTTCGTGCCACCTCTTCTCGCCGACCCTGCGCACCTTGAGCACGGCCGCCAGCTTGTCGTGGCCTTCCTTGTAGATGTCGGCGGTGACGGCGACCTTCTCGCCGACGACGCGCTTGATTGGGAAGCGGCCGCCGTCCACTTGTGGCTCAACCGCTTCGATGATCACACGGGGGTAGTCTTGGGGAACCATGATGTTCTTCCTCATTTGACCAGCGAGTCGTAAAGTCTCTTGGTTTGCTGCGCGATGCTCGACCAACTGAAGACATCTCTTGCGCGCTTCTGGCCGGCGGCGGCCATGGCCTCGGCAAGTTCCGGGTTGTCGAGAATCTTGTTGATTGCTACCGCCAGATCGCGCGAGAAGGCGTCGGGGTTTACCGGCTCGAAGGGCGCGACGTGCAACTGCTCAAGGGGCACCAGATAGCCTGTCACCCCATCGACGACGACCTCCTTGATGCCACCGACGGCACTTGCCACGACGGCGGTGCGGCAGGCCATGGCCTCGAGGTTGATGATCCCGAAAGGCTCGTAGATCGACGGACAGCAGAAGACCGTGGCGTGCGAATAGAGCTCGATCGCTTCTTCCTTGGTCACCATCTCCTGGATCCAGATGACGTTCCTGCAGCCCTCCTGCCGAACATGCTTGACTGCGGCTTCCATCTCGGCCAGGACCTCCCTGGTGTCGGGAGCACCGGCGCAGAGCACCACCTGTGCGTCGGGATTGATGTACTTGACCGCGTTGACCAGGTGGACGATGCCTTTCTGACGGGTGATGCGGCCGACAAAGAGGACAATGGGCTTAAGCGGGTCAACACCGAATTTGTCGAGCGCGGTCGTTTCTTCCGTTGGATGGTACTGGTCGACGTTGATGCCGTTATAAATCACCGTGATCTTGGCCGGATCGATATCAAAATGCTCGAGGATATCGTTCTTCGTGCCCTGCGAAACGGCAATCACCGCGTCGGCCATGCCGAGTGAGGTGCGCTCGATCCACGATGACATGTCGTAGCCGCAGCCGAGTTGCTCGCGCTTCCACGGACGCAAGGGCTCGAGCGAATGCACCGTGTGTACCAGCGGGATGCCGTAGAGCGTCTTGGCCAGGATGCCACCAAGGTGGGCATACCAGGTGTGCACGTGCACCAGATCGGCGTCCACCTGCTCGCTCAAGGTCTCGAGGTTGGTCTCAAAGGTGTCCAGTGCGCCACTGAGCTTCTTGTCGACGTGGGCGAAACTGCCATTGCCGAATGGGAAGCCCTTGACCCGCACCCCGTCGCTGACGGTGTCCTGGTCGCCAAACGAGCGGACTTCGACATGCATCAGTTTGGCCAGTTCGCCAGACAGATACTCGACGTGAACACCGGCTCCGCCGTAGACGTAGGGTGGGTATTCTCGCGTCAGTAGCAGTACTTTCATCGCGGCACTTTCTATGCTGTGGTTGTGAGGTGAACGCGC
>ERZ761603.3463-NODE-3463-length-10125-cov-221.862463_pt1 | contig 10125 bp, 13 predicted proteins | sample MGYA00511879_ERZ761603 | MGnify/ENA primary metagenome ERZ761603 (study PRJEB28899, sample SAMN02850040) | bioreactor sludge metagenome | biome: EBPR Sludge; feature: EBPR Bioreactor; material: flocular biomat | place: Australia: Thorneside Wastwater Treatment...
GCATGGCGATGACCTGGCTCTCGCTGACCTACGCCAAGCCGATCCTGCGCCGCATCGGTCGGCAGGGAATCGATGCCGCGACGCGAATCGTCGGCTTCTTTGTCGCAGCGATGGGAATGGGGTTGATCTTCCATGGTGCAGTCGAGTTCCTGCAGGCCTACCAGGCGGCGGCGAGGGTGGCGCTCGCGCCGTGAACGGGTTATTCTTGGCGCCGGGGGCTTCTGCCGGAGCGCAGTCAGGGCAGGGCCCGTCTCCTTTCAACGACTCTTCTTCGGGGGTAGGGTATGAGATCCTGGAAACTCGCATTGCCGATCGGGGCACTCGCGCTGGCGGGCTGCGTCTCGCAGCAGACTTACGACCAGCAGGTGCAGCAGACGCAGAAGGCGGTGGTGCTCGAACAGCAGTATCTGGCGCTGAACCAGCAACTGTAGACCGAGATCGCCGCCGATCAGGTGCAGGTCAGGCAGCTCAGCGATCGCCTGGTGGTCACCTTTGTCGATGAAATCCTCTTCGCCTCGGGCAGTGCCGAGATGCATGCCAAGGGCCGCAGTGCGGTCGCCAAGGCGGCGCCGACGCTCGTTGCGCTGAGCGGTCACTGGATCAGCGTCCAGGGTTATACCGACAGCGAACCGATCGGCCCCGCGCTGCGTGGCCGCTATCCGACGAACTGGGATCTGTCGGCGGCACGCGCAGTGGACGTGGTCCGTTACCTGCAGTCGCAGGGCGTCGATCCGGCCAACCTCGTCGCCGCTGGCTACAGCCAGTACCAGCCGGTGGCGACGAACGACACGGCACAGGGCCGGGCGAAGAACCGGCGGATCGACATCGTTCTGCGCGTCAAGTGATCCCGGTCAGGCCGGGCCGGGGAGGAGGGAGAAGGCGATGATGCGGGAAAGTCAGCAGACGGTCGGACGGCGGTGCGTGAGCGACGGAATGAAGTGGCTGGCGGTGGCCGCCAGCCTGTACCTGGTCGCCGTCGACCAGGCCGCCGCGGGCGGGATCAGTCTCTACGAAGTGGGCACGGCGGACGTCGGCCTGGCTTCGGCGGGCTATGGCGCACGCGCGCAGGATGCCTCGACGGTGCTCACCAACCCGGCCGGCATGACGCGGCTGGCGGGAACGCAGGTGCTGGCGGCGGCACAGCTTCTCTACGGCGACGTCGATTTCTCGCCCGGCTCAGGTACCTCGCGGGCGCTGGGCAGCAACGATGGCGGCAACCCGATCGGCTGGTTTCCCGGCGGCAGCTTCTTCATCACGCACCAGGTCTCGCCCGAGCTGACTCTTGGCTTCGGTACTGCCGGCAACTTCGGCCTGGCGGTGAAGTACGATTCGAGCTGGGTGGGTCGCTACTATGGCCAGGAGGGGACGCTGATCGGCATGTCGCTGCTGCCCTCGATCGCCTACAAGGTGAATGAGCAGCTCTCGCTCGGCGCGACGGTCAACGCGATGTTCGGCATCATGAAGCAGCAGGTGGCGATCAACAATCCGGGTGCTCCGGGCCGCGCCGACGGCAGGCTCGAGCTGAGCGATCGCGAATGGGGCTGGGGGTTGAATCTGGGGCTTCTCTACGAGCTCGACCCGGCAACCCGTCTCGGGCTGACGTGGAATTCGCAGGTCAAGCTCGACTTCTCGGCGCGTCCCGATTTCTCCGGACTGTCGCCGGTCCTCGCGGCAGCATTGGCGAGCCGTGGCGCCCAGCGCGCCAACCTCGACCTCGGCATCTACGTGCCGCAGGGCGTCATGGCCAGCGCCTTCCACCAGATCAATGACCAGTGGGCGGTGCTCGGCAGCGTCGGCTGGCAGCAGTGGTCGAAGTTCGGCAAGGTGGACATCGGCATCAGCGATACGAGGAATCCGGCCAGCCTGACGACCGACCTCGATTTCAAGGACACCTGGCACGTCGCGCTGGGTGCGCAGTACCGCATCTCGCAGCCGTGGCTGCTGAACTTCGGCGTCGCCTATGACTCGGCTTTCCAGAGCGGCGACATCCAGTCACCGTTGCTGCCATCGAACAGCGCGTGGCGTTTCGGGGTCGGCGTGCAGAATGAGGTCGACCGCAGCTTCAACTGGGGGCTTTCGGCCGAGTACGTCTATGGTGGCACGCTCGACCTGAAGAAGAGCGGGCGGCCGCTCCTTCTCGGCGGCCGCGGTGATCTTGACGGCGACTACCCGAACACCGGCGCCCTGTTCATGGCCGCCAATGTAAACTGGAAGTTCTGATGTTTGCGACTCGCTGCGGATCGGCGAGCCGCGGGTGGCCTGACGACAGGTGGCCGCTCGTGCAGCCGTTCTCGCTGGCGGCGGCTGCCATCCGCGGCAGGGCGGCGGACAGCAGGAAGCAAGAGGCAACAACTGGAGCCATGGCAGGACCCACGACTGGAGGAATGAAATGAACAAGGGATTCGTTGTGATTCTCGCCGTCACTGCGGCGGCGGCCGGCGGCTATGCCGGGGCACAGCAGTACCCGCTTCTCGACATGGTTGCCGGCAAGGTCGTCCAGAGGTACCAGCAGTCGACATGCGAGCAACTGTGGGTGCAGAAGTCGCAGCCGAAATCGCCGCGCGAGCAGGAGATCATGCAGATGCTGCGCAACGATCCGGCGATGCGGACCGAGTTCATCAATCGCGTGGCGGCGCCGATCGCCAACAGGATGTTCGAATGCGGGATGATTCCCTGACCGGGTGCCGGTTCGGGAACACGGCTGACCAGTTTCCTTTTTCGCGGAGAGAGTCGATGATCGATCTTCACCATCTGATGCGGCGGGCGGCGATGCTCGTTGCCGGGCTTTTTCTCGTCGCCGGGACGGCGGTGCAGGCGGCCGATCCCGTTGGCGGCAAGGCGGCCAAGCCGGTCAAGGCCGCGGCATCGACGAGCACAAAGGCTGCTGCTCCGGCTGCCGGCAAGCCGGTTTTCGAGCAGCGCGCGCTCGATCTGCTGAAGGCAATGAGCGACCGACTGATGGCGGCACGTTCGCTGTCCTTCACGGCGCAGGTCACCTACGAACATCCGAGTCGCCTCGGGCCGCCGCTGGCGTTCATGACGATCTCCGAGGTGCTCATGCAGCGCCCCGACAAGCTGCGTGTGCTGACCCTCGGCGATGGCCCCGCCTCCGAGTTCTACCTCGACGGCAAGACGATGACCGCCTTTTCGCCGGCCGAGAACTTCGTCGCCGTGACGGCTGCGCCGCCAACGATCGACGAGGCGCTGAAAGTGGCATTCCGCGATGCCGGCATCTACTTCCCGTTCGCCGACGTGCTGCTCGCCGACCCGTACGCCAACCTCGCCGCCGGTCTCGGCACGGCCTTCCTCGTCGGCCAGTCGAAAGTCGTCGGCGGGACGACGACGCAGGTGGTGGCCTTCGCCAACAACGAGGTCTTCATGCAACTGTGGATCGGCGCCGAAGACAAGCTGCCACGCATGCTGCGCGCGGTTTACCGCCGCGACCCGTTGCGCCAGCGCCATCAGATGGAGTTGTCGAACTGGAAGATCGACCCGGTGGTCGCAGCGGCCGACTTCACGACGGCGAAGGCGGCCAGTGGGGTGGCCATCCCGTTCGCCCATCCGGCAGCGAAGCCGGCAGCCGCGGCAGCGGCCAGATCGCAGTAAGGAGACGAAGGCATGAAGAGGATGATCATCGCTCTGGCTGGCCTCGCCAGCGGCGTGTTGCTGGTTGGCGAGGCGGCAGCCTGGGGTAGTGCCAACCGCTTTGGCGGCAGCACCGAGCACGTCGCTGGCGTCGGCACCGAGCACACGAATGCCTGGGGTGGCAGTACGGAGCATGCCTTCGGCGGCGGCACCGAGCACACCAACGCCTATGGCGGCAGCACCGCCGGTCGCTATGGTGAGGGCGTCGAGCACACCAACGTGGATGGCGGCACGACCGCCGCTCGCTACGGTGAAGGCGCCGAACACACGACCGCCTACGGTGCCACTGCCTATCGTCCGCCGGCCCCGTACTATCCGTACCATCCGCCGGCCGCCGTTGCCTACTACCCGGCGAGCGGGTGTTATGGCTGCGCCGCAGCAGCCGGTGCGGTCGTCGGTGTCGCTGCCGGCGCGGCAGTCGCTTCGGCGAATACCGCCGCCGCCACCAGCAGCGCCTATTCGTCCGGTTACGCAGCCGGCAGCGCGACGACGGCGGCCGCCTATGTCGCACCGCCGCCGGCGTATGCCATGGGAGTCAGTTACGCGACGCTGCCGCCGGGAGCGACGGCGGTGCAGAAGTTCGGGACGACCTACTTTCTTGTCGGCAACACCTGGTTCCTGCCCGCCTATGGCGCAAACGGCGTCTACTATCGCGTGGTGCCCGCGCCATGATGAGACCGCCGGCACTCGCGGGAGTCGCATGATGGATCATCGCAAACAGTTCCTGGTCAGGCCGGGTGAGAAGCTCAGCCTGGCCGGGATCGATCCGTCGTACAGCGGCGCGTACGCTTCGGCCGAGGCGGCGCTGCCCGAGATGCAGAAGAACGTGGCGCGCATGAACGAACTGCAGGCGCTGCTCTACGCAGATGGCAACCAGTCGCTGCTCGTCGTCCTGCAGGCGCTCGACGCCGCCGGCAAGGATGGCGTCGTTCGCCACCTGTTCAGCGGCATGAACCCGCAGGGTACCCGCGTCTTCGGTTTCAAGCAGCCAAGTGCCGAAGAGGCCGCGCATGACTTCCTCTGGCGCGCGCACCAGAGGACGCCGGCGAAGGGCGAGGTCGTCGTCTTCAACCGCTCGCACTATGAGGATGTGCTCGTCGTCCGCGTGCACAATCTAGTGCCGAAGGCGGTCTGGTCGCAGCGCTACGCGGTGATCAACGACTTCGAGAAGATGCTCGTGCAGAACGGTACACGCATCCTCAAGTTCTTCCTGCACATCAGCCCCGAAGAGCAACTGGCCCGCTTCCGGCAGCGGCTCGACGACCCGGCGCGCAACTGGAAGATCAGCGAATCGGACTACTCGGAACGTGCGCTGTGGGCCGATTACGTCATCGCCTACGAAGAAGCGTTGAGCAGGACCAGCAGCAGCGAGGCGCCGTGGTTCGTCATCCCGGCCAACCACAAATGGTTCCGCAACCTCGCCATTTCGCAGATCATCGTCGACACGATGGAAGGGATGGGACTCAAGCTGCCGCCGACGCGGGTGAACCTGCAGGAGATCGCGGCGAAGTACCACGCCGCCGAGTTGGAGCAGGAGAAGCGCACAGGCAAGGCGGCGAAGCGCGGTGCCAGGGCGTAGGCGGCCGCCGCTGGCCGGGACTCCGGGAAGTTCGCAGGACGTCGCCGGCGGCGGGCCGGCTGCCGGCGACCCTGCAGCAACGGGTCATCAGCCTGTTCATCCGGAAGGGCTTGCTGAACAGGGCCACTGGACATGCCATGCGCCGCGGTGAGCAAGGCAGTGGCGCCGAAGCCGGCAACCGCGCTTGCCCGGTCGCTGCCGGATCGGCGCCCGCTCAGGAACCGCGCTCGCTCGATCCCCCACGCTTCTTCAGCGACTGCCGCCGGCTGCCGGCAACATCCTCGACGTCGAGTCGGGCCCCGGCCGGCGTGTAGCGGAACAGCTTGCCACGGTGCGACGCCGGCGTCACCATCACGGTCGTGATCGTGTTCGCAGCCACCTGGACGATCCTCTCCTTGGCCAGGCCAGCGGACGGCAGGCAGTGGCCCATTGTGACACGAGTGTGCTACAGTTGCGCGAGCCATCCATCCGGAGATCGCCATGACCACCACGACCATTCGTCTGCCTGAAGAGCTGAAAGCCAGGGTCACGGCAGCGGCAGCACGCACCGGCACGACGGCGCACGCCTTCATCCTCGAAGCCATCGCCGAAAAGGCGGCGAACGAAGAGTGCCGTGCCGAGTTCGACACCGAAGCCGAGGAGCGCTACACAAGGATGGTCGCCGCCGGGATGGCGATCCCCTGGAGCGACATGCGCGCCTATCTGCAAGAGCGTGTTGCCGGCAAGCCGGCAACACGGCCCGTAGCGCGCAAGCTCGCTCGCTGAATGTGGCGCGCGTCGAGATTGCGCCTGACGTCGTGGAGGATTTCGAGCGCATCCTGGATCACCTCGCCACCTGTCAGGTCGAACACCCGGAACGGCGCATCGACGAAATCATCGCCGCACTGGATGTGTTGGAGAGCAACCCGCTGATCGGCCGAGCCGCTGCCAACCGCAAGCGCGAACTGGTCATCGGGCGCCGCGCCCACGGATACCTGGCCCTCTACCGTTACGTCGCGGAGATCGATACCGTGATCGTACTGGCCGTGCGCAGCCAGCGGGAAGCGGGTTACGTGGAGCGCAACGGGTGAAACGGTCTGCCTGACGGAGGGAAGTATCGGATCTGGGCGACGAGGTTGTGAAGTACGGGGTGCAGGGGCGAAGCCCCGGCCCGCCCAACTTTTTTGACATGACGGAAGCGGATCGCAGCCGCAAGAGTGGCGTCGCGCTGCGAGCACTACCGAGACCGCTTCCGGTACGTGCTGCGGCGGTTCCTGGAACAACAAACCGCAGAATTCACGCTCGGCCCAACGCAACAGGAACGACACGACGAACCGGAACGACAACAACGGGTTCCGTCTGGCCAGTACGCTTCCCATCGCCCGGGAAGTTGATGGCCGGGCAATGGGGCGTGTTGAAACTGGAACTGGGCACGGAGAGCTACCGCTGGACCTTCCTCGGCACCGGTGGCCAGGTGGCCGACAGCGGCGAAGGCAGGTGCCGGATGCGTTGACGACGATGGGCAGAAGCAGCCACGCTGTGGTCGCGCGTCCACGAGGCGAGCCAGTTCCTGCGTCAGGCGCACCGTCAACGCCAGCAGTCCAGAATTTCGACTCGCCGAGCGTCGGGCACGAAGGGCAGCGCGATCGGCTGCGAGACCTTCTTGACGACGGGTGGCAAGGGCGGAGATACTGCGCCGCGCGGGAGAAGCGCACGGACAAGCCGGCAAAGCATGCCGCCAAGCCTGGTATGGCAGCCATCGGCGGCGCTGTGACCGGCAGCGTGCGGGGCGCTGGCCGTTCGACAGGTTGCCTTCGGGCCCAGCCCACATCGATTGCGAGGGGACGATGACACAGGAATGCGCAGGACGGCGCTTGCGGCTGCCGCTTCTGCAGGGGGTTCTGCCGGTCGATCGCGCCGGCTTGACACGCGACGTCCTGGCCGGATTGACCCTCGCCGCACTCGCCATCCCGGGCACGATGGGTTACACCAAGATCATCGGCACGCCGGTGATCACCGGGCTCTACACGATCCTCATTCCGATGGCGCTGTTCGCCCTGTTCGGGTCGTCGCGGCATCTGTCGGTGGGTGCCGATTCGGCGACGGCGGCGGTGGTCGCTGCCGGTCTTGCCGGCATGGCCGTGCGTGGCTCGAACGAGTGGCTGGCGCTGTGCAGTCTGCTGGCGCTGATGGCCGGGGTTCTGATGTTCGCGGCGCGGGTCTTGCGGCTCGGTTTCCTCGCCGATTTTCTCTCGCGCACGGTTCTCGTCGGCTTCCTCACCGGCGTCGGCGTGCAGGTGGCGCTGCTCGAGGTGTCGGGCATGCTCGGCCTGCAGCGAACGAGCAACGATCCGCTGCTGGAGATCGTCCGTGATCTGCGGCTGATCGGCGAGAGCAACGCTTACGCGGTGTGCGTTTCGCTCGCGGTGCTGGCGGTGATCCTCGGCTGCCGGCGAATCTCGGACCGGGTGCCCGGCGGGTTGATCGCCGTCGTCACCGCCATCGGCATCAGTTGGGCGCTGGGTCTCGATGCCCACCTCGAAACGCTCGGTGCCGTCCCGAGCGGTTTGCCGACGCTCGGTCTGCCGCATGTCGAATGGAACTGGCCGCTGCTGCAGAAGCTGCTGCCGATCGCCTTCGCCTGCTTCGTCGTCATTCTGGCGCAGAGCGCCGCCACCTCGCGCGCCTACGCCGCCAAGTACAACGATCCCTTCGATGCCAACGTCGACATGGTCGGGCTTGGCATGGCCAACCTCGGCGCCGGTCTGTCGGGGACCTTCATCGTCAATGGCAGCCCGACCAACACCGCGATGGTCGACGGCGGAGGCGGCCGCAGCCAGGTCGCGCAACTGACGACCTGCGTTCTCGTGCTGCTGGTGCTGCTGTTCCTGACCGGACCACTGGCGCACCTGCCGACCGCGGTCCTGTCGGCGATCGTCTTCCTGGTGGCGGTGCGAATGATCGACATCAAGGGCATGCGCCGAATCTACGCCGTCGCTCGGGCCGAGTTCTGGGTGGCGTTGCTGACCGCCGCGACGGTCGTCGTCGTCGGCGTCGAGCAGGGGATCCTGCTCGCCATGGTCCTGTCGCTGATCGACCACGTCCGCCGCGGTTACCGGGGAACGAACCTGGTGATCGTCGCCGACAAGAAGAAGCGTGGCTGGCAGACCGTGCCGCTCGACGAACCACAGGCGATCTCGCCCGGGCTGCTGGTCTACCTCTTCAGCCACAGCCTGTACTACGCCAACGCCGGGCAGTTCGCCGAAGAGATCCTGCGGCTGGCCAGAAACGGGACGCAGCCGCCGCTGCGCTGGTTGTGCGTCGAGGCGGCTGCGATCGGTGATGTCGACTTCTCGGCTGCCGCGATGCTGCGGGATACCGCCGCACTGCTGCACCAGAAGGGAATCCGGCTGCTGTTCACCAATGTTTCGGCGCCGGTGCGCAGTCAGTTCGACCGCTACGGAGTCACCGATGCGATTGGCGTCGATGCGATCTACGGATCGATCCATGCGGTGGTCGTCGCCTGCGAGCAGCAGGCGGGTGTGCTCAGGGAGACGGCGGCGGACCAGGCTGGCGACGGGTCAAAGGCCTGAGTGTCGCCGGCGGGGCCAGCCAGAGCGGTACGGCATCAAGCTCTGGCCGGGTGCGGCTGTGATCGGTGGGATGCCCAGGCCCAAGCGAATGCCGATCGCGCCCTTCGCTGCCGGTTTCGCTGCGGACCACAGCGGGGCAGGAATTTCTTGACGACCATCGGCACCGTGCATAGGATGCCCGGATTGCCGGTCGACCGGCCACTTCGAAAGGGAATTGCCTCATGAAACTGCACCATATCCTCCTGGGTGGCATCCTCACCCTGTCGCTGCTGTCCGGCGGCGCCGTGGCGGCTGACGACAAGGCGGCGAAACAGGCCGAGATTCGCCAGGTAACGCAGGCTTCGCTGGCCAAGTTCTACGCCGCGCAGCCGGATCTCAAGGCAAAGGTGGAGAAGGCACCGGGCTACGCCGTGTTCACCACCTATGGACTGAGCTTCCTCGTCGGTGGTGCTGGTGGCAAGGGCCTGGCGCACAACAACCGCAGCGGCAAGGACACCTTCATGTCGATGGCACAGGCGAGTGCCGGCGCCGAGATCGGCCTCGCGGAGAGCGAGACCCTGATCATCTTCGCCTCTGCCAAGTCACTTGACTGGTTCGTCAGCAAGGGCTGGGAAGGTGGCGGTGGCGGTGGCATGCAGGCGGGTGCGAGCGGCAAGTCGGCTGGCGTCGCTGGTGGCGGTGGCCCCGGCAGCGCCTATTACACGTTGACCAAGAACGGCCTGCAGGCAGGGGTCGCCGTCCGCGGCACCAAGTTCTGGCAGGACCAGGATCTGAACTAGCCCGTCGTTCACGCTGCGGAGACTGAGGGGAGGGCGGCAATGCATCGCGCCCGTGCAGCTGCCTGGCGGAGGTTCCGGCGGTTCCTTGCTCTCCTCGCCGGCATCGTCGCCGGCAGCTTGGCGTCAGCGCAGGACATCGAGCCGCGCGCCTATTCGAACGCGCCGGTCGGCGTCAACTTCCTGATCGCCGGCTATGCCTACACCGCCGGAGCCGTCCCCTTCGACGGCGCACTGCCGGTCAGCAACGCCGAACTCAGGACATCGAACGCCGTTCTCGCCTACGCCCGGGTTCTCGATCTCTGGGGCATGTCGGCCAAGTTCGACGCCATCCTTCCCTACAGCTGGCTGTCGGGAGACGCCGAGCTGCGTGGCCAACCGGTCGAGCGCATCGTCGACGGGCTGGCGGATCCGCGTTTTCGCCTGTCGGTCAACCTCTACGGTGCACCCGCCCTGTCGCTGCGCGAGTTCAGGGATTACGAGCAGGATCTGATCATTGGCGCCAGCCTGCAGGTGTCGGCGCCGGCCAGCCAGTACGACTCGACGCGGGTGG
>ERZ761603.3465-NODE-3465-length-10123-cov-54.577672_pt1 | contig 10123 bp, 8 predicted proteins | sample MGYA00511879_ERZ761603 | MGnify/ENA primary metagenome ERZ761603 (study PRJEB28899, sample SAMN02850040) | bioreactor sludge metagenome | biome: EBPR Sludge; feature: EBPR Bioreactor; material: flocular biomat | place: Australia: Thorneside Wastwater Treatment...
GCACTACATGATGCTCAAGCGCAACCTGATCTATACGGGCATCACGCGCGGCAAAAGGCTGGTGGTACTCGTCGGCCAGAAGAAGGCGTTGGCCATGGCCGTCAAGGGGAAGCAGGTCGAACGACGCTGGTCGAAGCTGAAAGAGCGTCTCTCCGCGACGGGCAAATCTTGATGGGGTCCGAATTGCGTGATCGCAAGGCTTCAACCCTAGCGCCTCATGGCCGAGCTTTTCCAAAGCACCGCGGGCCATATCGGCATACACCTCAGATACATCTACGCTGATGGTGAACTGGCGGGTACGGCAACCGCAGAGGCTTCCTCGGCAACTCACGACGAAGGTGCACGGGCCGGGCTGCGTACCCTCACCAGTTATCCTGCTGACCGAATTTGCGGAGCCCGCTCTTCCCCGCAGCAACCCTCACCAGTACTCACATGCCCCGATAGCGAGTTGTGATCCACGGTGCGATTGCACCACCAGACACGCAGCCCCAACTGTTCTCGGCTGATCTTCTGTGGGCGATAGCGTGATGTCTGTGAGCGTCCAGCGCGCCAACCTGGCAATCCGCCGCGACTTTCCTCACCCTTTCTCGTCGTTGCTTTCCCGGCGTCAAGTGCGGCACTCAGGATTGCTTCGGGTAGCCGCAGTACAGACCGCCCGCGGAGGACTGCAATCCAGGCTGCCGCCAAGCCCGAAGGCGCTTCGCGACGCCCTTGCGCCCTGCCGCCGAGCGTCTGACCGCCGTGGCATAATCGCCCGATGTTCTTCGCTTTCCCTCTCAACGGCAAGCCAGACTGGCTCAATCCACCGTGGATGACAATCCTGCTGATCCTGGTCAATTGCCTCGTCTACTTTGGCCCGCAGCGCGCCGACGAGCGGGCCTGGCAGCGAGGCGTCGACTTCTACACGCAGTCCGATCTGCCCGCGCTGGAGTTCCCGCGCTACGCCGACTATCTACGCCAGAGCGACAATCCGCAACAGCGCGAACTTGCCGGCAGAATCGAGCACTTGACGAGTGCTGCCGACAGTGAACAACTGTTGAGGTTGATGGAGCATGACCGGGATTTCCAGGCCGCGCTGCATGCCGGCAGGATCGTGCGTCCCGATCAGGTCGAATACGCCCGGTGGCTTGAACAGCGGACGCGCTTCGACCAGGTGAAGGGGAGCGGTTTCACGGATCGCTGGTCCTCCAATCCCGCCGACTGGCGACCGGTGACCGCGCTGACTGCGACGTTCCTGCACGTTTCGGCCGCCCATCTGATCGGCAACATGGTGTTCCTTTTCCTGTTCGGCTATACGGTCGAAGTGGCCTTCGGCCGGCGTCGCTACCTGGCCTACTTTCTCCTGGCCGGAATTGGCGCCGATCTGGCCGATCTGGCTGCCCGTTGGCACTCATTGAGCATAGGCCTCGGCGCCTCGGGCGCGATCTCCGGCCTGATGGCCATGTACGTGACCCTCTACGGCCGCCGGCGCATTCGCTTCTTCTACCAGTTCCTGTTCTACTTCGATTACGTCAAGGCGCCGGCGATCATTCTCCTGCCGGTCTGGATCGCCCACGAATTGGTGCAGCAGCAGCTCGACGGCCAGGGTGGCGTGGCTTACATGGCCCACGCCGGCGGCTTCGTCACGGGCGCGCTGCTGATCGCGTGGTACCGGTGGCGCCATCAGGTGACGACGGTGGACCTGCCGGAAGCGGCCACGGATGATGGCTTCAACCACGAAAAGACCAGGGCCGAAGCCCTGATGCGCAAGATGCAACTTGACGCTGCGCGCGCCGCGTATGGTCGTCTCGTCGTCCTGCGTCCGGCTGACCGGGAAGCGCTGACGAAATTCTTCAACCTCGCCAAACTGGTGCCGGCTGACGAGGATTTTCACCGCGCAGCCCTGCGCATTCTCGCGCTGCGCGAAACGGACGCCGAAACCGGCGAGCTGGTGCACGGCTGCTTTGCCACTTACTGGCGTACCGCCAGGCCGCGGCCGCGCCTGGGGCCCGACGTTTGCGCCCGCCTGGGTCAGCGCTTCGCGCGGATCGGCCGGATCGACGACGCGGCACGGCTTGCCGGCCTGCTGCAGCAAGCCGCACCAGCGCACGACGCCCTGCCGGGCTTGTTGCTGGCGCTGATTCATGGCGAACTGCGGCGCGACAAGCGGGCGCAGGCCAACGAGTATGCGGCGATGCTGGACAAGGGATTTCCAGGTTCCAGCGAAGCAAAGATGGCGGCTGGTCTGCTGCGTTAGGCGAGTTCCACCAGCGTACATCCCGGAATGACGATACGGCGATCGGTTACCAACGCAACGCCGTCCTCTTGCAGGAGTGGGACACTGATTACGCGCTCATGACCGGTATGCCGGCCGGTAGGTCCATTGCTGGCAATCGTCCTGGCCGGTCAGCCGCCACCGAGCTGCAGTTTCTCCAGGGCCGCCAGATAGGGCGCGGCGGAGGCCGTCACCGGATGCTCGGGATACTTGTCCTGCAGCCCGCGCAGGATGGTCAGCGCGGTAGGGTCCCGGCGCAGCAGTTCGCTCATCAGGCGGGCAGAGAGGAAATAGACGCCCGGAATATCCTGGTGGCGCGGGTGTCGCTTGTCAAAGCCACGCACCAGAGCGACCGTGGTGTTGGCATCCCGCCGGCGGAAGGCCGCCTCGGCCAGCGGCAGGACCGCATCCGGCCGCTCGGGCAAGAATGCCGCGTCCACGCCGCGCAGGCGCTTGAGCAGATCCAGGGCCTGCTCGGCCCGTCCCAGGCGGAGCAATAGGTTCAGATAAGCCTGGCCGTGCCCCAGCGCACGTTCCGTCCTGCCTGCTGCCAGCAACAGCGTCTGGTAGCGCTCCTGGATTGCCAGATCCTCCGGATACTGTCGTCGCTGCTCATCGGCAATATCGATCGCCGCATCCAGCTCACCTGTGGCGACCTTGCTCGCGACCGCCTCGGCCATCGAGTCAGCCTGGGCGATGGCTGCCCTGGCCGCGGGATTGCTTGCCGAGCGGGCGAAACTGATCCGGACCCTGAGCCCGAGCGCCTGATGAAACTGGTAGAGGACGTAACCCATCATGGCGAACATGATCACGGTGAAGTAAAGCACCGTCCAGGTCAGGGCCGGCAAGATCAGCCAGTCAGCGATCCGGGGGAGGAGCAGGCGCTGGGCGTAGGGTGCGCCCCCGCTGAGCAGAAACAGATAGCCCAGCAGCAGCAGATAGGGCTTGCCCACCTGGCGCATGAGGAAAATCCATCGCACCGGATCCAGCGCCTGTCGCAAGCTGTTGGTGATTGACAGGGTCATGACGCTGGCCGGCAGTCCGACGTAGAAGAAAGCGAGCATCGTCCAGTGCAGGGTGGTGCTGACGGCGCCGACGAGAGCGATCAAGGTGCCCCATGTCAGGAAAATGGCGAGCAGATTCCAAGGCAGGTTCTTCCTCTCGGGGCCCGGCTGGAAGGTGGACCGCTCTCTGGCGGTAAGCCGACCCTGCGACACCGCCTCCATGATGCCGAAAGCCTGCCGTAGTCCCGCCAGCCAGACCAGGCCCCCGACCAGCAGAGCATCCAGAGGCGAGGGCAAAGGAGCGATGGGGGCCAACAGGGTGACCAGCGACAGGAGCAGCAGCTTGATCAGCACGTCCGTCTGGAAGGGGAATAGAAAGAACCAGGGCAGGCGTTGCCAGAAAGGGCTGATCGCCCCCGGGTCTTCGTAGATGACGGCTTGTGGTTCTGTCACGACAGGCTCCCCCTGGCACAGCCTGGCGCACGTCCAGGCTCTCGCGGATGGCAAGGATACACCGGCAGGAATGCTTTCCGTCCCCGTGGGCGGAGGGGAAGGGCCGCCGCCCGGCCAGTGAAGTAGTGCCGTACATCTGCATCCCGCTGGCACTGGCTCACTACCTCGACAATCGTCGCTGGGTCTGTTTCCACGATCTGCGCCAGCCAGGCCATGAACGCCGTTTCCTGATCGCCGTTCACCCGTTCACGACCTGCAGGCATCCATCCCGACCGTCCCAGTTCAGGGGCAACGGCCGGTGCTCGGATTCGTCTGCACCATCGGTGCCGCGCTGAAAATCTGAAACCAACCATCAAGATCTTTCTCGGGTACGGCTTTACGCAGGACTTCGAGGAACTCCTTGTCACGGGTCGATTCGACGGTGATGTTCTTGTAGACCACTTTCACGCTCGGCTCGATCACCCGCAGGTTGTCCAGACCCTTTCGCACCAACTCTTCGATCCTGTCTCTTGGCAGCTTCTGACGCTCGTTCGCCCGTTGCATGCGCTGCTCGATGAGGGTAACTACCCGTTTCACACGCTGATCGTGGTCGCCCTTCACCAGTTCCTGAAAGCCCGTCACCCACTCCTTGAGCACGATCTCGAAGGCCGCCTTGCCCTCTTCAAACTTCACCTTGTCGGAGTGGCGGATGATCCTGCCAAAACCCGGTAGGTTGATGATGTAACGTTCGTTCAGCTTGTTCCAATAGCTACGGACTTCGGTCTGCGTGGTGGGCACCTTCAGCGGCTGGCCCGCCTTGTTGAAAGCCTGCTCGCCGTTGACCAGTACCGGCACGTCGACGGCCTTGTCGGCATCCGTATTGAAGGGCTGTACCGTCGTGTGCAGCAGGGGCTGCAACTCCTCGGGGGCATCAGAGTTGACGATCAGACTGTCCAACCGCATTTCGCGCTTGGTCAGCTCTGCCCCGCGCAACACCGTTTTGATAAACTGGAACCTGGACGAGAAGACGCGGGACAGGCGGGACAGGTCGAAGGGCGCTGGTGGCGCCGCTTTAATGGCGGCGACCACTTGCGCTACTTCCTCGTGTTTGAGGGGCTCGGTACCGATCTGGGGTTTTGCCTCCGGGTGCACAGGGTCAACAACCCAGCGCCTCGGGCAAGCTCTGGAGGGTTTCCTTTGAGAACAGCAACCCGTTTGGCTCGGCCGCACCGCGAGGCGCCTCGAACATCTGGGGTGTGGGTGTCCAGACGAGAATTTCGTCATCGGCCATCAGCAATCCTATGCGTATTCCTCGTTGCTGCCGTACTGGAATGCCCAGTTTTGTGGCCGCCATGCTGAGCATTTCGACGGACGGCGCAGTAGCCCAAGCGGCAGGTCTCTTCATCCGCATCCAGCACGATCATGATCTGCGGACGGGGGTGGCGTGCGAGGCAGCTCTCAAGGGCCTTCGCTACGACAGCAGACACGCCAGGCGCCAAGAAGACCACACGCCTGGTAGCGCTGCCGATACCGCGCACCAGGTCGTCGTCCTGTATTGATCGGAATACTTGCATGACGCCTCCATTGGCCGGAAATTGTTGTCGTATTTCATCTTACAGTGAGTTCGCCGGCTGGTGCGCAGGCTGAAAGGCAAGGCAGCGCTGCTGGATGCCGGTCACTGGCCGATAGCCGCAGATGGCTGACACTACCCCTGGCGACCACGCAGGCACCAGAGCGCAAGTTGTCGCACTAGTCGCAGCGCCGTCCGTTGTCGGTGGCAGCATGGACTTCGTTCGTCCGCCCGGTGAAGTACGCCATCGCTTCGGGATCACGTCGGCAGGCGGTCAGCACTTCGGCGATCGTCGCCGGGTCCGTCTCACCGATGTGATCCAACCAGGCCAGCACGGCGGCTTGTACCTCGCGGCTGAGCACGCCGTCGAGAGGCGCACTCGGTCGCTCTGGGCCGGTGACCGCCTGCGCGTTCGACCCAGGGTGCACTTTGCCGTTTGCGATTGATGGTGCGCGCGCAGCGGTCAAACAATAGGCATCGAAGTTCACCATGTTCACCACGTTCACCGGTTCTTGCCGATGCCTTTGCAGCTCGTCGAGCAGCCGGGGTTTGACCTCGACGATCGCCTGTTTGAGTTGCGGAGTCAGCACGCCGGGCGCTGCGCGCAGACGCAGCTTTCCCTCCTCGTTCAAGCTGACCTCGACACCGAGAGCGCGCAGATCGGCGAGATTCACAGCTTAATCTCCTCGTAATCCCCGGCGCGTGAAGCTGGTGAACTTCGTGAACTTGCCGGCGTATTGTTTGCCCCATCCAGATGGACGTATCCCGCCCCCTGCCCAAGTTCGCAATGCACGCCGTCGCGCTTCGGCTTGGCGTCGATCTCGACATGAACGCCGAGTTGTCGCAGTGCCGGGGCCGCGCGGCGCAGCGCGTCGGCGAGACCCTTGGGGGACTTCGGCCAGTAGTCGCCGCGCTCGATGCTGGTGGCCGGCGACTGCCTGTCGAGCCGTTCGAGCAAGCCCTTGACCGTTCCCGCGTAGCTCTTGCAGCCGGCCACGAATTCGAGACACGCGGCCGCGACGGGGGAGGCGTCGATCGTGCGCTGTACCGCCTCCTGCCGGTGCGCAACGTACCGTTCCAGCCAGGCCCCCGGCGTGCCACCGCACGACTGGTGCAGGGCTTCGCCGAGCATCGCGGAATCGGCCATGCGCGGACGCTCCGCCGAGTCGATGCGCACCGTGGGCAGCTTGGTCAGCGTTCTGACGAAGAGGTCCAGCAGCGCTCCCATGATGTCGCCGGCGGTCTTGTCCAGCAGTTCGCGGTGCTCTGCCTCGGTCATCCGCTGCTCGATTTTCGGCAGGCAGATCGCGACGGCCCGGTCGAGCAGATCCGGGCGCGTGATCACGGCGCCAATGCCGTTGAGCATCACCGGGTTGTGCGCCTCGATGATGTGCTCCTCACCGTTGGTATAGAGCTGCCTGCCGGCTGCACCGCCACCCGTGGCGATCGCACACAGGGCGTCGGAGATCTCCGGCGAGATGCCGGAGAGGTTTTCCATCGACACGACGTGGTTCGCCCCGGCGGCGACGAAGACATCCTCGACGCTCTTCGGCCTGCCACGCAACATCACCTTGTTCGGATCGATGAACGTCCGCAGAGTCTCCTGCGTCGTGCTCTTTGCGCTGCCCTGCTCGCCGATCAGTTCGAGGACCGGGTACGGGGTGTCGGACCGGTAGCACTCGATCACCCACGCCAGCACCAGGTCACGATCTTCTTTCGGGAGGTTCACCAGCGGCCAGAGGGCGTCGACCCTGCCCCGCTCACCGGGAGGGAGCGGGCGCATCGCCCTGCTGCGGACGAACCGCGGCTCGGGTACCTCGCAGATCCGCCACCCGGCCGCGGTGATCAGCACGGCGCGCCACCGTTCGTCACCGAGGTCGAGCCAGTAACCCGCCTCGGTCCGGCCGACGCGCCTTGCCGGCTCGTGCGCGTCGCCGTCGAACTTCGCCTTTCCGGCAAGCGTGTTGCACGTCGCCTTGATGACCTCGGAGCCCGGCGCGCCATCGAGTTCCGTGTGGCACAGCCAGGCGAGCCATTCGCGATACCCGCGCGACTCGATCGGCCAGTGCTCACGATGCGTTCCCCCGCCGTCGTGCGCAGTGTCGAAGCTGGCGTAGCCGTTGCCGTCCGCGTCGTGCCACAGTTCACAACCCTCGACCGCCAGATTGGTCAGCCTCGACGCCAGACTTTCGCCAACGCCGTTCGCGTCACCGGCTGAACACGTCAGCTTGTCCAGAGTGGTTACCCGGATAGATCGGTTCGCGTCCTTTAGCCGGGTGCGCAGGCTCTCGTACTCGGCCGGGTCCTCATCGCGAATACGGACGAAAGCGGCGATTGAGTCCTTTGCCAGGTAGGCGGTTGAATTGGTTGCCGACTCGGCGATGATCCGGTCCACCAGGGCGGCGTCGTCATCTGCCTTGGAGGTCACCACTTGCGCGTCGGCAACGATCTCCTCAATATTCGGGATGGGCAGCGACGGGTCCGCCGGGTGTTCGTCGTAGTTCATGCCGCCCTCCACTCGGAGAGAACGCGCGCGAGATCGTTGAAATCGGTCCCTGTCGTACCGGGTGGAAACTCGGGAATGGCCAGCCGGGCGCCGACGGCTTTTGCCGCTGCGGTTGCTGCAGTGACGCCTGGATTCCCCGCTGTCGTCCGATCGTTGTCGGCGCAGAGGGTGAGTTCCGCGTTCGGCCAAGTCTCTCGCGCCGCCCGAGCGACCGCCAGGAGGTTGTGGGCGCTCATCGCGCAGAGGACACCCTGCCCGGTGGAATCATGCAGCGTACTTCCGGTGGCCCAGCCCTCGCAGATGAGCAGGCGGGCAGGGCTGTCCATGGACCCGATCGGGCAGAAGAGACCTCCAGCTCGACCTCGGTTGAACAGTTTGTCGCCGTTCGGAAAGATTCTCTGTACGTTCCACAAGTGGAAGTGCTGGTCAACGAGCGGCACCAACAGGACCACGCCGTGCTGACGCAGTGCATGCGGGTTGGCGCCCTTGGCGATGAGATAGGGATGTTGAGGATCCGGATCGGCTCCGAGCGAGAATTGCGTCTGCGCTGCCATCGCTCGCGCTTCGTGCTCCTGGCGCCGTTCGGTTTGCGCTTTCGGCTTCGCGGATTCCACGAGCCTGGTGAAACGTTGGCGTTCGCCGCGCGACATGGGCCGGCTGTTGCTCGTCCAGGTTCGGGTCAGGCTGACCTTCCAGCTTCCGAAGGCGCCAGCAGGCCGACCGTCAGTGTGCAGGCAGTACCAGCCGTTGAGCGATCCGCGGCGATCGCCGTCAACATGGAAGCGATGCAGCAGCCCGTCTGCCTCGATCGCGTCAGGGGGAACCAGCCCGCTCTGGTGCATGGCCTCGCGGAATTCCTGAACAGGGTTCATCGTCGCCGCCCCCTATGCCGTTGCGCCGGTTTGGCGGGTGCGCTTTTCGAGCCAGGCGACAAGATCTGCACGGCGGTAACGCACGTTGCGCCCGATCTTGATGAAGGGAAGGTTGTAGCGCCCGGTGCTACGCCACACAGACAGGGTGCCGGGAGAATTGTCCAGAAACTGCGCTGCTGCCTTCTCGTCGAGGAGGTCAGCGCCTGCTGCGATGAGATCTGAGAGGTTTTTGCTTGTCATGGTTCGCTCCGGTAGGGAACTGCACGGGGCAGTTGATGGAGCGAACTTTAGAGAAAGGGAAAGTCACGGTCGAAGATACTCGGAAGATTTTTCATCTTCGAGTTTTACGCCGGCCTGGAAAACTCACGCTCTATTTTTTGTCGAGTTTTCCGCGAATCGCCGCCTAGCTTCACAAGCGCCTTCCGCACGTCGTCATAGGTCACGTCAACATCGGGCAGGTTGATTGCCACGTTCGCCACGATTGCCATTGCCTGCATGATTGGCATTGTCAGTGTGAAGCAATGAGCATCGGTCAGCTGGTTTCCGAGTGCCCGCAGGTATTCGGTTTTTGCGCTTCGCTGGCGGGACGCAATAGCCGCCCCGATCATCCCCGATTCGCTCGGCTTGAAGCTCCGCGCCGCTTCCGCAAGGGTGTCCAGCAATGCAGGAAAATCTGGGGCGGTTCCCCATGCGTAGCGCAACATGTTCCGCGCCTCTTCCTTTGGGTCGATTTCCGCCTTTTCTTCCGGTGCGAGAAACACTCTCACCATTTTCACGGTTGGCGGTTCGCTGCTTTCCTCCGCTGGCCTCGTTTCTAGAGCGCCCTGCCTCGGCAGGTCGCCTAAAACATACTGGCGCATGGATCGCCACATATGCAGGTTATGCCCCTCCATTTCGTGATTGTCGGTTTGCCTGAGCAGCGCAGGGATTGAATAAAACTCGCCCGGCCCGTTATCAAAGCCAAGGTCGGCAAACTGATGTATCAGCTTCGCTAATGTTTCGGCCGCGTCGGCTATCTCGCCTTTCAGTTCCGCCGCTTGCTTCAATCGGTCGCGGTATATCGCAAAATCTACCCGCGCCGCCCATGCGGCATAAATGAAGTTCCGCCACTGCCTATCGTCGTTAAATTCGCGGGTCAGTAGCGCGAAGGCATCGCGCATTGGTTCCTCATTCGGTGCCAGTCGCTCAGGCCCGTCCTTCGGTTTTGGGTTTATCCCGCCTAGCCGTCGCAAGCAATCCACGTCTCCCGCCAGCCTATCCCGATGCGCTACCGCTTCCGCCCTGTCTTTTATCAGGCCGAGCAGGTAATCATCCTTTCCCCATCGGATGCAGCTTTCAATTTTTCCTTCGATTTCGGCTAGCTGGCGTTCGGCACTTTCTAGGGATTCTTGCCACCCCATAGTTTCCCAAGAATCGCCCTCGATCAGTGTGGCGTTGGTGTAGTATATTGGCATTAGCCGGGGTGTGACGTAGTTTGGCTGTCCG
>ERZ761603.3466-NODE-3466-length-10123-cov-17.014899_pt1 | contig 10123 bp, 9 predicted proteins | sample MGYA00511879_ERZ761603 | MGnify/ENA primary metagenome ERZ761603 (study PRJEB28899, sample SAMN02850040) | bioreactor sludge metagenome | biome: EBPR Sludge; feature: EBPR Bioreactor; material: flocular biomat | place: Australia: Thorneside Wastwater Treatment...
GTGGTCGAAATCGGTCCGGTCAACGCGAGCATCCACAAGGTCAACGAGTGCGTCGACATCGCCGCTCTGCCGCGGCTGGCCGCGATCTATCGCCGCCTGCTCGAGGAATTGCTGCCCGCTCATGTTTGACCAGGCCGCCGGTGAGCTGTCAACGCTGCGTGACCTGCTGCGCTTTGCGGTCAGCCGCTTCAACGAGGCGCAGCTATTTTTTGGCCATGGCTCAGACAACGCCTGGGACGAAGCCGCCTATCTGATGCTGCACGGCCTGCACTTGCCGCTCGATCGACTCGAACCGTTTCTCGACGCCCGGCTGACCAGCGACGAACGCAGCGCACTCGTCAAGCTCATCGCGCGCCGGATCAAGGAACGGCTGCCCGCCGCGTATCTGACCCAGGAGTCCTGGCTCGGCGAGTATCGTTTCTACGTCGATCAGCGCGTCATCGTTCCCCGCTCGTTCATCGCCGAACTGTTGCGCGAGCACCTTTCGCCGTGGATTGGCGATCCCCAAGAGATCGGCGCCGTGCTCGACCTGTGTACCGGCTCCGCCTGCCTGGCGATCATCGCCGCTCATGTCTTCCCGGCAGCGAGAGTGGACGCAGTCGATATCTCGGCCGAGGCGCTCGCGGTTGCCCACCGTAACGTCGCCGACTACGACCTGGCAGCGCGGGTACAGCTGATCGAGAGCAATCTGTTTAGCGCGCTCGACCAGCGTCGCTACGACTTGATCATCGCCAATCCGCCCTACGTCAAGGCGTCTTCGATGGCGACGCTGCCCGCCGAATATCGTAGCGAACCCGAACTCGCGCTGGCCAGCGGCGAAGACGGCCTCGACTCCACACGCGCCATTCTCGCCGGCGCGTACCCGCATCTGCGGCCTCGCGGCCTGCTCGTGGTCGAAATCGGACACAACCGGGAAGCACTCGAGGCCGCTTTTCCACAGACCCCGTTCACCTGGCTCGAGACCAGCGCCGGCGACGAATACGTCTTCCTGCTCCAGCGCAAAGACCTGCCGAGACGCGGATGACCACCTTTGCAGACGGCACGCAAGCGATCGCGCGACTGCGGCGACTGCTCCTTGCTCTGCTCATCGTCCTCGTCGCCGCCGGCTGTGGACGTACGCCTCGCCTGACACCACTGCCACCAGGAAGCGAGGTTCTCGCCTTCGGCGACAGCATCACCTTCGGCAGCGGCGCCAGTCCCGGCGACGACTATCCGTCACACCTAGCGACGATCAGCGGCTGGCGAATCCGCAACGCGGGAATTCCCGGCGATACCGCCGACGGTGCGCGTGCGCGGCTTCGCGACCTGCTTGGCGAAGCGCGACCGGCTCTGATCATCGTCGAGATTGGCGGCAACGACTTCCTGCGCCGACGCCCGGAAGCGGCGGTCAAGGATGATCTGCGAACCCTGGTCGCCGACGGTAAGCGATCGGGAAGCCAAGTGGTTCTGGTGGCGATACCCAGACTGTCCCTGCTCGGGGCCGCCACTGGCCGACTCCCGGATTCGCCGATCTACGCCGAAGTCGCCAAGGAAGAAGGCGTACCACTCGTCGACGGCGTGCTCGCCGCAGTGCTCTCCGACCCGGCGCTCAAAGCCGACCCCATCCACCCCAATGCCGACGGTTATCGACAGCTTGCCGCCGGCATCGCCGACCAGTTGCGGCACAGCGGCCTGCTCGCGAGGCGCTGAACGCCTCCGTAGCGGCCGCCATCGGCAGACGCTCCCGCACACAGAACGATTGATGAACACAGTCAACCCACACATCACCTACCGCAGCGACTACACGCCGCCCCCCTTCCTGGTCGACGACGTCGAACTCGATGTTCACTTCTTCGACGCCGAGGTGCTCGTCCATAGTCGGCTTCGCCTGCGGCGCAACCCGGCGGCAGACCCCAGGCAGGCACTGCAGCTCGACGGTCATGGGCTCGAAACGCTCGCCGTGCGCGTCGACGAAGAAGCGCTCGCTACTCACCGCTACACCTGCAGCGACACCCGCCTGACGATTGCCGACCCGCCCGACCAACTGTTGCTGAGCACGCGCGTACGCATCGACGCCAACCACAACACCAGCCTCTGCGGCCTCTATCGTTCGCAGGACGGCTACTTTACACAGTGCGAAGCGGAGGGTTTCCGCAGGATCACCTGGTTCCCCGACCGCCCCGACGTGATGGCGCGCTACGTGGTGACCCTGCACGCCGACAAGAACAAACTGCCGGTTCTGCTCGCCAACGGCAATCCGGTCGCCGCCGGTGACGAGGAAGGCGGCCGCCATTGGGCGCGCTGGGAGGATCCCTTTCCCAAGCCGTGTTATCTCTTTGCGCTCGTCGCCGCGCGGCTCGACGTGCGGCGCGACACTTTCGTCACCGGCAGCGGACGTCCGGTGCAGCTCGCCATTTTTGTCGAGCCGGGCAAGCTTGACCAGACGGCACATGCGATGGATGCACTCCAGCGCGCCATGCAATGGGACGAAGATGTCTTCGGCCTCGAATGCGACCTCGATTACTACATGATCGTCGCCGTCGGCGACTTCAACATGGGCGCCATGGAAAACAAGGGGCTCAACGTCTTCAACACCAAGTATGTTCTGGCGCGAGCCGATACCGCCACCGATGCCGATTACCAGAACATCGACCGCGTGATCGCGCACGAGTACTTCCACAACTGGACCGGCAACCGGGTCACCTGCCGGGACTGGTTCCAGCTGTCACTGAAGGAGGGCCTGACCGTTTTTCGCGATCAGGAGTTCGGCGCCGACATGCACGGCCGCGCCGTTACCCGTATCCGCGAAGTGCGCGACCTGCGCGCGGCCCAATTCCCCGAGGACGCCGGCCCGATGGCACACCCCGTCCGGCCGGACTCTTATATCGAAATCAACAACTTCTACACCAGCACCGTCTACGAAAAAGGCGCCGAGGTGGTGCGCATGATCCAGACGCTGATCGGCAAGCCCGCGTTCCGCCGTGGCCTGGACCTCTACTTCGTACGTCACGACGGCCAGGCCGTCACTTGCGATGACTTCGTCGCCGCCATGGCCGACGCCGCGGGAATCGACCTCACGCAGTTCATGCGTTGGTACGACTGCGCCGGCACACCGCATCTACGCGTCACGGGGGATTACGACGCCAGCGCCCGGCGTTATGTCCTCACTGTTTGGCAGTCGCGACCGAGCAGCGGTGGAAACCACAGCGGACTGCCGTTTCACATCCCGCTCGCCATCGGACTGCTGGCGCCCAACGGTGACGCGCTGCCACTGAAGCTGGCCGGCGACGAGGCTGACCGGGAAAGCGAGACCACGCGCGTGCTCTCGCTGACCGCAGCGCAACAGCAGTTCATCTTCGAAGACGTGCCGGCGGCGCCGATCGTCTCGCTGCTGCGCGACTTCTCGGCACCCGTGATCATCGACGGTGACTGGCGCAACGACGACCTCATCCACCAGCTCGCGCACGACAAAGACCCTTTTAACCGCTGGGAAGCGGGGCAACGACTGGCCAGCCGCCTAATTCTCGACGCCGCCGCCGCGCTCGCCGCCGGAGAGCAGCCGCAATGGCCGCAGCGCTTCGCCGACGCGATGGGTCGGATCCTCGCGCTCGGCTCTGACGACCCGGCTTTCGCCGCCGAGGCCCTACAACTGCCGGGAGAAGCGACACTCGCTGAAGCCATGGCGATCGCCGATCCCGACACACTGCACACAGCGCGCAACGGCCTGCGCCGGTTTGTCGCCGAACAACTCGCGCCGACGCTGAGGCAGGCATACGAAAGCCTCTCTCCCGGCGGCCCTTACCAGCCCACACCCGCTGCCGCCGGCCAACGCGCCCTGCGCAACACCTGCCTCGCTTACCTTGCCGATCTCGCCAGCAACGAGGGCAAGAAGCTGGCGATGCGACAGTTCGCCTCGGCCGACAACATGACGGATCAGTTCGCGGCCCTCGCTACACTCGCCCAGCACGACTGCCACGAACGCAAGCAGGCGCTGGCTGCCTTCTACAAGCGCTGGTGCGACGAACCGCTAGTCGTCGACAAATGGCTGGCGGTGCAGGCGGCCAGCCGTCTGCCTGATACGCTGGCGGTCGTCCGCAGCCTGCTCGGTCATGCGGCCTTTGATCTCAGCAACCCGAACAAGGTCTACGCCCTGCTCGGCACTTTTGGCCATAACCACGTCCGCTTTCACGCTGCCGACGGCGCCGGTTATTACTTCCTCGCCGAGCAGATCAGCGAACTCGATCGCATCAATCCGCAAGTGGCAGCGCGCCTGACACGCCGTTTCGACCGCTGGCGCAAGTTCGACGCCGCCCGCCAGCACCACGCGCGCGCAGCGCTTGAACAGCTGCGCGCAGGCGACCAGCTGTCGCCAGACGTGCTCGAAATCGTGGTGCGGGCGCTCGCCTAGTGGTCAGTCACTTTGACTTTCTCTGTATGAACCCATCCACCCTGGAATTGCCTGCTTTTTCCCTTGTTTCATCACTCGTTTACACCTATGCTCGCGGGCTGGCGTGCGGTCGCCCGATAGCGATCGTGGCTGCGGTGATAACGATCCGCCAAGCTCGCATGGCCAACAGGGGATGGCCAGCTGGATTTCGTGAACTCGTAGACTACTCGCGACGAGAGCATTAGATGGACTCCTTCAGTGTTGCCAGCCTCTTCGCCGGACTGGCCGTGGTCGACTGGGAACTGGTGGTGCGGCTCCTGGTCCAGTGCTGCCTGTTCAGCATGTCTGCCTTCTTTTCTGGCTCGGAAACGGCTCTTTTTTCGCTGAGCCGGATCGATCTCCAGAAACTGCGCAATTCGCGCAACCGCTATTCCGAAAGCATCCACGCGATGCTTGATGAGCCGCGGCGGCTGATCGTTTCCCTGCTCTGCGGCAACGAACTCGTCAATATCGCCGCCGCCGCCAACATGACGATGATTCTGGTCCGCCTCTTCGGCGAGGAGGACGCCGGCTGGATCAACGTCATCGTCATGGTGCCGCTGTTGCTGCTCTTGGGCGAAGTGACGCCAAAAACTATCGCCGTCAACTTTCCGGTGAAGTTTGCGACGCTGCTCTCGGCGCGCTTGCTGCCCAAGTGGATTTTCATCGTGACCCCTTTGCGCAACGTCGTGCGACTCGTTGCCGACCGCGTGACGACCTTCGTCGTCGGCGAGCACGTCGGGCGGGAGAACATTCTGAAGCCGGACGAATTGCGGACGTTGATGGCTGACAGCGAGGAAACCGGCGTCATCCAGGCTTCCGAGCGGGTCCTCATCGACAAGATTCTCGAAGCCGCGGAAACCGACGTTGCCCGGATCATGACTCCCGGGCCGCGCATCCGCTTCCTCGACGGCAACCTGCCGATTGACGAACTGATCGAACGTTTTCGTAGCTACCGTCACCCGCGGGTTCCGGTGTACCGCGGCCACTGGGACAACGTCATCGGCTTCCTGCACGCCGAAGATCTGTTGCGCCGTGTTCGCTCGGGTGAACGGACGACGATTGAACTCGGCGAATTGCTCAAGCCGGCGCACTTCGTACCCCCGACGAAGAAGGTGGATCAAATGCTGGAGTACTTCCAGCGTTTCAATACCCGGGCGGCTGTGGTCATCGGTGAATACGGCGAGGTCTTGGGCATCGTCACCATCAAGGACGTGTTGAGTTTCATCTTCGGCGAAATCTCGGGCAAGATGCGTGGTCAGGAGCACTTCCAGCGGGAAGGCGACGACAGTTTCACCGTTCCCGGTTACATGCGGCTCGCCGACCTGCGCACACTGACCAATTTCGACATCGACGACCCGCTGATGAACACGATCGGCGGCATCACGCTCGTTCTTTTCGGCCGTCTGCCGCGCGTCGGCGAGAAGGTGTTCTTCGCCGACTATGAGATCACCGTCAAGGAGGTGAGCGCGATGCGGATCACCAAAGTCCGCATTTGCCGCGGCAGCTCTCCCGATGAGCCGGAGGAGGCGCCGCCAGTACCACTCGAGATGGAAAGCGTCGCCGTCCAGCCGTCGGAAGCAAGCCTCGAAGAACAGGAGCAGGAAGCAAACGAAGAGTACCTGGAAGCCGACCTCCTGAGCGACACACCCGAGGACACGATAGCGCCGACCGAGACCGTGCCTTCAGGTCCGGGGGCAATGGCTGCTGATCCGCAGCCAGCGAGCAGTACGCGCATCGACAAACCGGCGCCTGTGGCCGACTAGGCAGGGGGAACGAGCGATGGAACTGGTATTGCAGTTGGTGGTGATCCTGATCTTTCTGTTGCTGAAAGGCTTTTTCTCGGGATCCGAACTGGCGATGGTGAACTCGGACAAGATCCACCTGCGCCACCAGGCGCGGCTGGGCAACCAGGGGGCCAAGCTGGTGCTTCATCTGTTTCGTACCCCGGACGTGATGCTCGGAACGACGCTGGTCGGCACCAACATCGCGACGGTCACGATCACAACCATGGGCACGCTGATTTTCGTGCATCTCTTCGGCGACGTCGGCGATCTGGTGTCGGTGCTCGTGTTTACCCCTTTCCTCCTGATCTTCGGCGAAATCGTACCGAAAAGCATCTTCCAGCAGAAAGCCGACACCATCGTCACCAAGATCATCTACGGCCTGCGCTTTTTCTCTTTTGTCTTCTATCCGGTGATCGTTGTCTTCAGCCGCGTCGCGCGCTTCGCCGCCCGCCTCTTTGGCGGCGCCAGTTCGTCGCAAACCGGCTTCATCACCAAGGACGAACTGCGCGTCCTGATCGACCTCTCGGAGACTGCGTCCGACAGCGCTGCCACCAGCAAGCAACGTATCCGGCGCATCTTCCGTTTCGCCGACACGACGGTTGGCGAGGTGATGACGCCGCTCGCCGAAGTGATTGGCTTCAATGAAATACGCGACATGGAAGAGGCCGTACGGCGCGTCTGGAACTCCGGTTTCAACCGTCTGCCCGTGTTTCGCGGCAACATTACCAACGTTACCGGCGTCATGACGCTGAGTACCTGGGACCTGCTCCTGCCCGACATCGCGCAGCGCGCTCCGAGCGAGTTCATCAAGCCCGCGCTCTACCTGTCGCCCAAGCAAACCCTCGATCACGTGTTGCCGCTCCTGCGCGGTCGTGCTGATCACATGGCGATCGTCGTCGATGAATTCGGCTCGGCGATCGGCATTCTGACGATGGAGGACATTTTCGAGGAGGTCGTCGGTGCGGTCGACTCGGGTTATGACTTCGACACGATGAAGACACGGCGGCTCAGCATCCAGTCCGTCAACGATGAAACCTACCTGATCAGCGGCCGGGCGCCGATTTCTGAGCTCAACGACTCGCTGAAACTCGGACTCCCCGTCGGCGAAGCGCACACCATCGCCGGCTTCCTCACCAATCGCCTGCGCCACATTCCCGAAGTCGGCGACTCGGTTCAGGAACAGGGTTATCGTTACACCGTTATCGAAGCCGATGCTCGCATGGTGAGCAAAGTGCGCGCCGAGCGCGTTTGACGGACAAACAAGGCTGCCTCTCGCCGACACGCGCCACCGGCCACCGGGCTGGCCCAGCAGCCTGCCTTCGTGGCTTCTAGATAACGGTCAGCGCGTCGTGATAGGTGTAGTTGAGATCGTCGGCCACCTCGCGGCAGGTCACCTTGCCGAAAGCGACGTTGAGGCCGTGGCGCAAGTGTGTGTCGTCCCTGAGTGCCTGCCGCCAGCCCCGGTCGGCGATTTGCAAGGCAAACGGCAACGTTGCGTTGTTGAGCGCGTAAGTCGACGTCCTGGGCACGCCGCCGGGCATGTTGGCAACACAGTAGTGCACGACGTTGCCGACGATGTAGGTCGGATCGGCATGCGTCGTGGCCCTGGCCGTTTCACAACATCCCCCCTGATCGATGGCGACATCGACGATCACCGACCCAGGCTTCATGGCGTCTACCATCTGCCGCGAAATCAGCTTCGGTGCCGCGGCTCCGGGGATCAGGACGCCGCCGACGACGAGGTCCGCACGCAGGACATGATGTTCGACGTTGTCACGGTTGGAGAAGACGGTCATCACCCGCGCTCCGAGGACGTGATCGATGCGTCGCAGGACATCGATATTGCGATCGATGACGACTACCTGCGCGCCGCTGCCGACCGCGACCTGCGCTGCGTTGGTGCCGACGACACCGCCACCCAGAATGACGATCTTCGCCGCCGGAACACCAGCCACACCACCGAGCAGGATGCCCATGCCACCGTGTGCCTTCTCCAGGCAGTAGGCGCCCGCCTGGATCGACAGACGACCGGCGACCTCCGACATCGGCGCCAACAACGGCAAGCCGCCGCCGGGCTGGGTCACCGTTTCATAGGCGATGCATACCGCGCCGCTGGCGACCAGATCGGCGCATTGCTCAGGGTCGGGGGCGAGATGAAGATAGGTATAGAGGATCTGGCCCTCGCGCAGCAGCGCGCGCTCGGAGGCTTGCGGCTCCTTGACCTTGATGATCATTTCGGCGCCGGCGAAGATCTCCTCGGAGGTATCGGCAATAATCGCTCCGGCCTTGCGGTAAACTTCGTCGCCCGCGCCGATACCCCTGCCGGCTCCGGTTTCAACCGTCACCCGGTGACCATGCGCGACCATTTCGCGCACGGATGAAGGGGTCAGGCCGACACGGTATTCATGGTTCTTGATTTCCCTGGGTACGCCGATGTGCATCTCAGTCTCCTTCCCGGTGTGGTCAGTGCGCCACCGCGATGTGCAAGTCGCGGTCACTCACGCCACTCCGACGGGAAACGCGACTGACCGTTCGCGCTGGGCATTTTATGCCGTTTTCGTGTTCCTCAGGACTGTCCAGTGGCGGTCAGCGGCGCTAAACTAGCGACCGCGTGGAAGCCAAGCACGTTGCCGGGCCGTCGTCGTCGAGGGATGTCGCCCGCCAGCGTGGACCAACCGTCACCGGCAGGCTTTCAGCCAACCGTCAGCGACCCCTCACCAGCACCCAGCCCTATGAGTCATAGTACGCCGGGCAACGCATCTGACCGCCCAGGATCTGGCGACGGACGCCGTCTACTGTCACGCCGAGACACGGTCGCGGACGAACTGGTCGGCTTTCGCCGCGACATGCTGCGCTTTGCGTTGCTGCAGTTGCGTGATCAGGCGAGCGCCGAAGACGCTGTTCAGGAAGCGATGCTGTCCGCTCTCGAGGGCGCCGACCGATTCGCCGAACGCGCCAAGTTGAAGACCTGGGTCTTTTCGATCCTCAGAAACAAGATCGTCGACATCATTCGCAAGCGCATCCGCGAACCGACTTACGAGCACCCCGAGGAAGAAATCGACGAGGAGGATTTCGACCCGCTGTTCAAGGAAAACGGCCATTGGCAGCGTGACTCGCGACCGGGTGACTGGGGCGATCCCGAAAAAAGCTTCGAAAACCAACGCTTCTGGGCAGTCTTCGACGCCTGTCTCAACCGCCTGCCCACGGCCACCGCGCGCGTCTTCATGATGCGCGAACTGCTGGGCCTGGAAACCGAAGAGATCTGCGGCGAGCTGTCGATGAGCAGCAATAACTGCTGGGTCGTGCTGCACCGCGCGCGCATGGGGTTGCGCATGTGCCTCGACCAGAAATGGTTCGCCGGCGGAGTGCAGCCCGCATGATGACTTGCCGGCAAGCGACAAGGCTAGCGTCGGAGGAAATGGATCGCGCGCTCACCGGCAGCGAACGTTTTGCACTCAAGCTGCACACCCTCCTCTGCGTCGGCTGCCGTCACTATCGCCAGCAACTGTCGTTCATCCGCCAGGCGTGTCGGCACGAGAGTGCTGGTGATGAACAGGACTCGCCACCACCCCCGTCGGCTATCGACTGAATGGCCAAGGAACGGGCAATCAGCAACGCGATCACGCGTACGCGCTTCACGATGCGGCGTTCGATCAGGCCGTAGCCCACCCCTCCGACAGCAGCGCCGCCTGTTCGAGCACGGTCTCGGTCGCCTTTTCCTGCTTGTCCGGCGGGTAACCGTACTTGCGCAGGATGCGCTTGACCAGCACGCGCAATTGCGCGCGCACGTTCTCGCGCAGCGTCCAGTCGATGGTCACGTTGGCGCGCACGGTCTTCACAAGTTCCTGCGCGATCATCCGCAACGTTTGGTCACTCAGTAGTTCGTTTCAACAATAAACATGAGGATTCGGCGATAATGACATGATTTGAT
>ERZ761603.3468-NODE-3468-length-10120-cov-11.772380_pt1 | contig 10120 bp, 8 predicted proteins | sample MGYA00511879_ERZ761603 | MGnify/ENA primary metagenome ERZ761603 (study PRJEB28899, sample SAMN02850040) | bioreactor sludge metagenome | biome: EBPR Sludge; feature: EBPR Bioreactor; material: flocular biomat | place: Australia: Thorneside Wastwater Treatment...
CCCTGACCGGGCGCGCCGGGATGACCGTCCTCGCCTGGCAGGGCGCGCCCGACGGCACGGTGAACGGCCAGCCATTGCCGAAGAAGTCGCGCCGCGAGCGTTCGTTGTCGGTGGCGATCCATAGCAGCGAAGACGCCCTTGTCTTCGGCTCGTCGCTACGCCTGCTGCGCAAGGTCGACGGGCAAGGCAAGGAGTTGTGGCTGCGCCGACTCGAAGCCGAAGTGGTCGCCGTCAATCTGATCGAGGGACGCGGACTGGTCGTCGCCGCGACCATCGACGGCTTCCTCCATCTCCTGCGCTGGAGCGACGGCGAGCCGCTGATCAGTTACTACCTGCAACCGGGTGATCGCAAATGGCTGGCTATTTCTCACGCCGGCTTCTACGAAGCGGGCGTCGGCGCCGCCGACCACGCTGGCTGGATTGTCGGCAATGATCCGGGGCGAACCGCCGATTTCTTCCCCTTGTCGCGCTTTCGCCGGAACTTTCTCTTGCCAGGGATGGTGCGCAACATCCTTGCTCTTGGTGACCAGCGGTTGGGCGTGATCGCGGCCAAGCGCGAACGCGAAGGGCGGCGGTCAACTACCGATGGGACGGGGCAGGCGGCGCGTGTCGCGGCTGACCCCGCGCCGCCGGCGGCGACTGGCAAGGCCACCGCGACGGCGAGCGAAGACGTCCAGGGTGAGGAAATCACGGCGCCGCCGAGTGAGCGCCTGCCGCCGGTGATCGACATCCTCAAGCCGGGGTATGAAACCAGCGTTCGTGAACCGAAGCTGGTCCTCAGCTACCAGGTGCGCACTCCGGCCGCGGCGCCGGCGACGCGTCTACGCGTCCGTGTCAATGGCATCGAGCTCACGCAAGCAGCCGATTCGAGTACAGCGCGGGCACTGCGTGACGAAATGCACGAATTGAAGCTGGATTTGCCACGCGAAGACGCCGAAGTGCAGCTGATTGCAGAGAATGCAGTCGGCGTGTCAGTACCCGCTGTCGTCCGCGTGCGCTACCTCGGCGAGAAAAAGCCGACAACGACCGATCGCGGCGATCTCTACGTGCTCGCGGTTGGCGTTTCGCTTTACGACAAGCCCGAGTACCGGTTGGACCTGGCGGCCAAGGACGCAGACGACTTCGCCGAACTCATTCGGCGCCAGGAAGGCACGCTCTACCGCAAGGTCGTCGTGCGCAAGCTGGTCGACACCCAGGCGTCGAAGCGTTCGGTCGAAGCGGCGCTCGCCTGGTTGAAGGAGTCCGTTGGCGCGCACGACACGGCGATGGTCTTTCTCGCCGGGCACGGCATCAACGACGGTCGTGGCGATTACCTTTATCTGCCGCGCGACGCCGACATTGCTCGACTGGAGGATACCGGCGTCACCTTCTCGCTCATCCGCCGCACCCTGACCAGCCTGCCGGGGCGGACCCTGATGTTTGTGGACACCTGTCATGCGGGCAATGTCGTCGGCAGCTCGCGCCAGCGTCTCGACAACACCGAGGCGATCAACGAGCTGGCGAGTATTGAGAACAACCTGATCGTCTTCGCCTCATCGACCGGCATGCAAGAATCGATCGAGGACCTCGCCTGGGGCAACGGGGCCTTTACCAAGGCTCTGCTCGAAGGCTTGCGCGGCGAGGCGGACCTCAAGAAGCGTGGGCGGATCACTTACAAGCAGCTCGACGCGTACGTCGCGGATCGGGTCGATGAGTTGACGAGCGGCAAGCAGACCCCGGTGACGCCGGTATTGCAGGGGATACCGGACTTCATCATTGCCCTCGTTGCGCAGTTGCGGCGCTAGCCGGAGAATTCCCTGCCCCACCACGGCTACCCGTCTGACCAATGATGGCATGCGCTCCCGCCCCGTGCCGGGTCTTCGCGTCGTCGATCTCGGTGTCGAGCGAGGAGACCTGCGCGCGGATCGCTCCAGTTCAACGGGGAATGATTAACTGAAATACCGTAAGCCCGTTTTCAGAACGTACATCCACATTTCCTCCGTGGGCACGGAGGATTGAACGAGTAATCGCCAGGCCCAGTCCGGCACCGTCGCTGAAGCGTTGCCGAGTGGAATCAATACGATAGAATCGATCGAAAAGTCGTGGCACGTGCTCCGCCGGGATCGTCTCGCCAGTATTTTCGACCGACAGCTGAACCAAGTTTTCGTCAGTCTCCGCCAAACGTACGCCAATCTTTCCTCCCGCAGGGGTATGCCGAATCCCGTTCGAAAGAAGGTTGTTGATGGCCCGGCGCAACATCAGCCGGTCGCCCGAAACGACGGCGCTACCCGAGCAGGATAAGGACACGTTCTTCTCCTCGGCAAACCCCTCGTAGAACTCGAACAGCCCGTTTACTTCCGCGAGTAGATCGACGGGTTCCCGGTAGGGAATGATCAGCTTGTTTTCGGCCTTTGCCAGAAAGAGCATGTCCGAAATCATTCGGGACAATCGTTCGAGTTCCTCAACGTTCGAAGCCAGAACCTCCCGGTACTCTTCGGGTGTCCGGGTTTTGGAAAGCATGACCTGGGTCTGGGTCAGCAGATTGCTGACCGGTGTCCGCAGTTCGTGAGCGAGGTAGGACGAAAAATCGGAAAGCCTCCGAAAGGATTCCTCAAGGCGGGCCAGCATTTCGTTCAGTGTCTGGGCCAGTTCAACCAGTTCAACGGGAACGGAATCGACCGGCAAGCGGGCATTGAGCCTCTGTGCGGTGATTGCCGCCGCCTCATGCTTGATCGCCTGCAACGGCGCCAGCCCTCGGCGCACCGCGATCCAGCCGAGAAGCCCGATCGACAAGGCCGCCAGCGCCATGAAGGTCCACAGGGTTGTCCTGAAGTCGCTCATGAAATGCGCATGGTGTGAGATCTCCGTCGCCACGGCCACGAGTGCCGGCGGCGCGCCCTCGATGCTCGTCCGGGCAAGAGCGGAGATACCGCGAAAAGCCTGCTTGTCGCGTGTCTTCCAATTGACCGGCTGCCGAGCAGCGGGCTCGAAGCCTCGGCCCATAAGAGTTGGCGGAAACTCGGCGCCCGTCGTGGCAAACAACGTTTGGCCGTCCGGCGCCACGACGACGACAGCGAGGCCCGTGTGGCCGACCAGGGCATCCTCCAAGTGCTGCGGCATGGCGTCGAGGTCCGCTGGTGAGCGGACCTTTTCGAGAGCGTGCTGAGCCAACTGCAACTTCCCGGTTAGAATCTCCAGGTCCAGCTCCTCGAAATGGCGTTCAACCGAGTGGCCAATCAAAACACCGAGCAGTAGCAATACCAGAGACGACACCCACGCAAATAGCAAGGTCAATCTGAACGTAATCGACTTGCGTCGGGTGGGTCTCACTCACCGCCCTCCAGCACGTAACCCATTCCGCGCACGGTGCGGATCAATTTGCCATCGAAGCCCTCGTCCACCTTGACCCGCAAGCGCTTGATCGCCACCTCGATCACATTGGTGTCGCTGTCGAAGTTCATGTCCCAGACTTGCGAGGCGATCAGCGAACGAGGCAACACCTCGCCCTGTCGACGTAGAAGCAACTCCAGCAAGGCAAACTCCTTGGCAGTCAGATCGATTCGCCGGCCCGATCGGGTGACCCGTCTGCGCCGCAGATCGAGTTCCAGATCGCCGGCGCGCAAAAACTCTGACTCCTTAGCCTTGCCACCGCGGCGCAACAGCGTCCGAACACGCGCGAGCAGTTCGGAAAAGGCGAACGGCTTCACCAGATAGTCGTCGGCGCCAAGTTCCAGTCCCTTCACCCGGTCATCCACCTCGTCGCGGGCAGTCAGAAAGAGGACAGGAATTTCCTTCCCCGCCCTGCGGATACCCTGCAAGACTTGCCAGCCGTCAATCCCCGGCAGCATGACATCGAGAATCGCCAGGTCGTAGTCCTCGGTCAAGGCGAAGTGCAACCCGTCCAGCCCGTTGACCACCAGATCAGCCACGAAACCCGCCTCGACCAATCCCTGTTTGAGGTAAGTTCCCGTTTTCGGTTCGTCTTCCACTACTAGGATCTTCATTTTCGTTGCCCACCGTCATCACCGGCTAATGGCACATTTTGTGTCAGTTGCTGAGCCTTTCGTCAAACATTACCGAAATGTAATTCGCAGGTCAGCGTCCTGTTGGTTTGGCAAGGCGATTTCAGGATCGAAGTGCAACAAGGGGCACGCGCTGTCTGAAGTCAGAGTCGTTCTCCACCGAGAGCTCGACGGGTATCGCCAGCCGCGACGTTTGCGCGGCACGGTATTGAGTTTCCAGACGATGGCACCGAGTTTGGCCTGAGCGTAGCGGGAAAGATCAGCTGTCGCGGGGGCAACGATGGCCGTAAATCTGCCTCAGCCAGCGCCGCGAGCTGCGCCCTTTCTGTGTAAACTGTGGCCTTTGCCGCTCCTCGCCCCGCCCGCCGTGCGCCTTTTCCGTCTCGCCAAAATCCTCAGCGTTGCGAGCCGTTACGGCCTCGACGAGATGATTTTCGAGCACGAACCGAGCGGGCGGCTGGTCGCATTGTCGCGCGCGCTGCACTTCTGGCGTCGCCACGAGGCGCCGCCGGCGGTGCGATTGCGCCTGGCGCTCGAATCGCTGGGGCCGATCTTCGTCAAGTTCGGGCAGGTGTTGTCGACGCGGCGCGACCTGCTGCGACCCGACATTGCCGACGAACTCGCCAAGCTCCAGGACCGCGTTCCGCCGTTCTCGTCGGAACTCGCGCTGGCGCAGATCGCCGCCGCCTACGGACGGCCGGCGAGCGAAGTGTTCGCCGAGTTCGACGCTGTGCCGGTGGCCAGTGCGTCGATTGCCCAGGTGCATTTCGCCCGCCTGCGCCCCGAAGATGGCGGCCACGAAGTCGCGGTCAAGGTGCTGCGTCCGGACATGCATCGGGTGATCGCCAACGATCTGGCGCTGCTCGAAACCCTTGCCGGCGTGCTGGAGAAGGTGTGGTCGGACGGCAAACGCCTGAAGCCGCGCGAGGTCGTCGGCGAATTCGCCAAGCACCTCTACGACGAACTTGACCTGATGCGAGAGGCCGCCAACTGCTCGCAGTTGCGGCGCAACTTCGCCGGCTCGCGTCTGCTGCAGGTCCCCGAGGTGTACTGGGATCAGTGCACGACAACGGTGATGGTGATGGAGCGGATGCGCGGCATCCCGATCAGCCAGACCGAAACGCTGGTGGCTGCCGGCGTCGACCTCTCGCAGTTGTCGCGCGCCGGGGTCGAAATCTTTTTCACTCAGGTCTTTCGCGACGGCTTCTTTCACGCCGACATGCATCCGGGCAACATTTTTGTCGCCGTCGACCCGGCGCATCATGGCAGCTACATCGCGCTCGACTTCGGCATCGTCGGCACGCTCAACGATGGCGACAAGAACTATCTGGCGCAGAACTTCCTGGCTTTTTTTCAGCGCGACTACAAACGCGTGGCGATGGCGCACATCGAAGCCGGCTGGGCACCGGCGAACACGCGCGCCGACGAGTTCGAGGCGGCGATTCGCGCCGTTTGCGAACCGATCTTCGACCGCCCGTTGCATGAAATTTCGTTCGGGCGCGTGCTGTTGCGGCTGTTTCAGACCTCGCGCCGCTTCAACGTCGAGATCCAGCCGCAACTGGTGATGCTGCAAAAGACGCTGCTCAACATCGAGGGCCTTGGCCGTCAGCTCGACCCCAACCTCGACCTCTGGAAAACGGCGAAGCCCTTCCTCGAACGCTGGATGAGCGAGCAGGTCGGCCGCCATGCCTTCCACCTCGGCGTGCTGCAGGAAGCCCCGTACTGGGCACGTACCTTGCCGCAGCTGCCGCGTCTCGTGCACCAGGCGCTGGCGCAACCGAAGACCTCTGATCTCGCCCCGGCACTCGCCGAGCTGACCCGCGCGCAGCGCCAACAGGGCCGCCTGCTGGCACTAATCGCTTGCCTTCTCGCAGCGCTGGTGATCAGCCAGTATCTGTAACCCTCTCGGAGAACGCCATGCAACGCGCCGCCATCACCGCCACCGGCCTCTATACCGCGCCCTTCACGATTAGCAACGATGAGTTGGTCTCCTCGTACAACCGCTATGCTCGCCGCTTCAACGCCAGCCACGCGAGCGTGATCGCCGCCGGCCAGGTCGCCGCGCTCGAGCAGTCGAGCGTCGATTTCATCGAGAAGGCGTCGGGAATCACGCGCCGCTATGTGATGGAAAAAGACGGCGTCCTCGATCCGGAGCGGATGCGCCCGCGCTTTACGGTGCGCGGCAACGACCAGCCGTCGCTGCAGGCCGAGATGGCCGTCGCCGCAGCAACGCAGGCGCTGACCGCTGCCGGCCGCGGCGCGAGCGACGTCGATGCGGTGATCTGCGCGGCTTCGAACATGCAGCGACCGTACCCGGCGATGGCGATCGAAATTCAGCACGCGCTCGGCATCGAGCAAGGCCACGGCTTCGACATGAACGTCGCCTGTTCGTCGGCGACCTTTGCCCTCGAACTGGCGGTTAACGCCGTGCGTTGCGAAACGGCGCGCTGTGTGCTCGTCGTCAACCCCGAGATCTGCTCGGCGCATCTCGCCTGGCAGGACCGTGACTGCCACTTCATCTTCGGCGACGTCTGCACCGCGATCGTCGTCGAGCGGCTGGACGCGGCGCTTGCCGACGACCCTTGGGAAGTCGTCGGCTGCAAGCTGGCGACGGCCTACTCCAACGCCATCCGCAACAACGCCGGCTTTCTCTCGCGCTGCGAGGATCGCAACCCGGACGATCGCGACCTGCTGTTCGTGCAGGAAGGGCGCAAGGTGTTCAAGGAGGTCTGCCCGCTGGCCGCCGCGCACATCACGGCGCACCTCGCCAGCCTCGAGTTGTCGCCGCACGGCGTTCGTCGTTTCTGGCTGCATCAGGCCAATCTGGCGATGAACCAGTTGATCGGGCGCCGCCTGCTCGGTCGCGACGCCACCGCCGACGAAGCGCCAGTGATCCTCGACGAGTTTGCCAACACCGCCTCCGCCGGGTCGATCATCGCCTTTCACCGCCACCGCGCCGACCTTGCCGCCGGCGACGTCGGCGTCATCTGCTCCTTTGGCGCCGGCTATTCGATCGGCAGCCTGGTGGTCAGGAAATCGCCTCGCGTTCCCGAACCGCAACCGTAGCCGACGGCGGCGACAGACGGCGCGACTACCACCCCGCCTGAAACGCCTCACTCGGCCGGCAACGCAGCCGCTGCAAACGGATTGACGATCGTCAACTGGCCGTCCACCACCAGTCCCTCCGGAAAATCTTCGGAAAGCAGAAGATCACTCTGGCTGCGCAAAGCCGCCGCAACAATCAGGCTGTCCCACCAGGAAAATCCATAGCTGTCCTGCACACGGAAGGCGTCATCCAGCAGGGCCACATCGAGCAGAACTGGCCGCCACGCGGCGAGCGCGCGGACGTCGGCGCGCGCCAATTCTGCGGTTACTGCCAGCTTTCCGCGGTGTGTGGCGACGGCGTAGTACTCCGCCAATACCTGCCAGGAAATACGGCCGGTACGTCGTTGAAACAGGGTCATCAGCCACTTCTCGGCGATGGGCTGCTTTTGCTGCTCCCGCACATCGCGCGCGTAGGCGATGACATTTGCATCGACAAAGACCCGGCTCACTGGCTCGCGAGGGGTCCGTGCAGATCTTCACGTGGGGGCCAGGATCGGCCGTCCTCACGAACGGCCGATTCGAGGTAAGGGCCGCGCGAGAAGAAGTCCTGCAGGGCGGCGTCGTACAGATCCTCCTGCTTGCTGGCGCGAGCGAGGATTTCTCCCACCAGCTTTGAAACGCTGGTCTTGCGCCTCGCCGCCTCGATCCGCGCCCATTGCAGGGTCGATTCATCCGTGGTGATGGTCAGGTTGGGCATCGGGATCTCCGGGCCTGTGATTCACGAACTCAGTGTAGCACTGGATCACGAACACTGTGGCGTCCTTCCGCCTTGTTGAGGTCTGTTCACCGCCACCGCGCCGATCGGCAGCCTGGTGGTCAGGAAATCGCCTCGCGTTCCCGAACCGCAACCGTCGCCGGCGGCGGCGACAGACGGCGCCAGCGCAGGCGCGCTTCGAAACCGCCGGCGGCCAGGTTTTCGACTTCGAAACGCGCGCCGTGCAGCTCGGCAATGCGCTGGACGATTGCCAGGCCAAGACCGCTGCCTTCGGCGCCCGCCTCGCGGCCACGGTAGAAACGTTCGACGAGCCGCGGCAGGTCTTCTTCGGCAACCCCCGGACCATCGTCGGCAACACCTATAGTCGTTTCGCCGTCGCGCTGGCGCGCGAAGAGCGTGATCGCCGTCGCCGGGGGCGTATAACGCAACGCGTTGTCCAGCAAGTTGCGGACGACGATCTGCAGCAACTCGGCGTCGCCTTCGATCAGCAGCGACGGTGCGCAGAGCTGCAGGCGCAGTGGCCGCGCCGTCTCCCGCTCGCGGGTGTCGGCGACGGCTTGCCGCAGCAGTTGGCACAGGTCGAGCCCGCCGGGGTTGGGCAACCCGGTCAGCGGATCGAGTCGCGCCAGACGCAACAACTGCTCTAGTACGCGCGCGGCGCGATCGGCGCCGGCGACGATCTGCGCCAGCGCGTGCTGGCGATCGTTGCCGGCGCACAACTGAGCGACCTGCGCCTGGACCTTGACGATCGACAGCGGCGTGCGCAGCTCGTGCGCTGCGTCAGCGGTAAAACGGCGTTCGTTGTCGAGCGTGTCGCGCAGCCGGAAAAGCAGGCGGTTGAGCGCCGCAACCAGCGGCTGCGCCTCGGCCGGCGCGTTACGGTTGGCCAGCGGCTGCAGGTTCTCCGGCGAACGCGCGGCGACATCGGCGGCGAGATCGTCGAGCGGCTTCAGGCTGCGCCGGATCGAGGCGTAAATCAGCGCCAGCAGCAACGGCGACATCAGCGCGATCGGCAGCACCGCCTGACCCGCGACTTCGAGCGCGGCGCGGTCGCGCAGGGTCATCGACTGCCAGACCTGCACCCGGTAGTCGCCACTGCTCGACGCCATGTTGAGCATCCGCCAGGCGTCGCCGTCGTGCTCGACGTCGGTGTAGCCGGCAGTCATTGACAAGGGCGTGCTCGGCGCCTGCTCGGAACGCAGCAGCAGCGAACCGTCGGCGCGGCCAATCTGGAATTCGAGCGGCGGTTCGTAGAGATTGCTCTGATCGCTGCGGGCGGTCGCCAGGCGTTCCGCGAGATCGGCGAGGTGACTTTCGTTATCGCTGACGAGCGCCAGCAGCAGGCGAGCCGACTGCGCGAGGTGCCCGTCCATCAGCTCCTCGGCCTCGTGCTGCGCCTGCCAGTAGCTCAGCATGCCGGTAAACGCCATGCCGAGCAGGGCCGCGATGCAGATCGTGCGCAGCAGGCGCCAGCGCAAGGACTGCACGCGCGCGCATTGCAGCGACTTCGGCATCAGCCGCGGTCGCCCAGCTGGTAGCCGAGACCGCGGACGGTGCGAATGAAATCGGCGCCGAGCTTCTTGCGCAGGTGATGGATGTACACCTCGACGGTATTGCTGCCGGTCTCCTCGCCCCACGCGTAGAGGCTCTCTTCGAGCTGGCTGCGGGTACGGATGTGCGTCTTGTGGCTGAGCAGGTCGTGCAGCAGCGCGTACTCGCGCGCCGACAGGCTGACCGGCTGGCCAGCGAGGGTGACGCGCTTGCTCGCCGGTTCGAGGACGACATCGGCGTGCTCGAGCGTCGGCGCCGCAGCGCCACCAGCGCGGCGGATCAGCGCCCGCAAACGGGCTTGCAGTTCGGGCAGGTCGAACGGTTTGGTCAGGTAGTCGTCGGCGCCGGCGTCGAGGCCGGCGATCTTGTCGGCACTGCTGTCGCGCGCGGTGAGGATCAGTACCGGCAGCTGCTGCCCGCGTGCCCGCAGGTCTCTGAGTACCGACAGACCGTCGCGTTTCGGCAGGCCGAGGTCGAGGACGCAGGCGTGATAAACGTGGTCGAGCAGCGCGAGGCGCGCCGCTTCGCCGTCGCGCACCCAGTCGACGGCGTAGTCGGCGAGTCGCAGACCGGCGCGAATGCCGTCGCCGAGCAGGTCATCGTCTTCAACCAGCAGAATTCGCACCTACCGGCTTTCCTTCCTCAGTTTGCCAAGCAAGGTCTGTACTTCCTGGCGGCGGCCGCTGTCGGCCAGCTCGCGGCCGGGGCGCGGCGGCGCCTTGAGCGCCTTCTCCAGCAACACGATCGC
>ERZ761603.3469-NODE-3469-length-10117-cov-9.580203_pt1 | contig 10117 bp, 5 predicted proteins | sample MGYA00511879_ERZ761603 | MGnify/ENA primary metagenome ERZ761603 (study PRJEB28899, sample SAMN02850040) | bioreactor sludge metagenome | biome: EBPR Sludge; feature: EBPR Bioreactor; material: flocular biomat | place: Australia: Thorneside Wastwater Treatment...
CCTATTAGGAATCCCGCACCATAGCGGTCAGCGCATCTCCCGGTATCGGTTTGCTGTAGTAATAGCCCTGGGCCATATCGCACTGTAGTTTCAGCAGGATTTCCCGTTGCGCCTCGTTTTCAACCCCCTCGGCAACCACATGCAATCCCAGATTCCTGGCCATGGTCACGGCGGCGCTGACCAGCTCCCGGTCGGCGGCATCCACGGCGATGTCGTTGATGAAGCTGCGATCGATCTTGAGGGTGGCGAAAGGATACTTGCGCAGGTAGCTCAGAGAGGAGTAGCCGGTACCGAAATCATCCATCGCCAGTTTGACACCCAACTCGCTCAGGGCGGCAAGGATGGTATCGATCGGGTAATTCCCGCTCATCAATACGCCTTCGGTGATTTCCAGTTCGAGCAGGTAGCCGGGGATATCTACTTTCCGTAAGGTATCATCAATAAAACGCACCAAATTGAGATCCCGGAACTGCCGTGGAGAAAGATTAATGGCAATTTTGAAATTCCCGTATTTCCGCCAGCTCGCCGCCATTTCGAGAGCCTCGGTGATAACGTACCGCCCTACGGGGACGATCTGGCCATTCTGTTCCAGGATCGGGATGAACTCATCGGGGGGGATGGCACCCAGTACCGGACTGCGCCAGCGCAGCAGAGCTTCGGCCCCCACCACGGCGCCGCGCTTGATATCCACCAGCGGCTGGTAGAGCACCGAGAGTTCACCCCCTTCCAAGGCGCCGATGAAATGCTCTTCGAGCAATAGGCGGCGAGATGCATCCTTATTCATGTCATCGGTAAAGTAGTAGTAGGTATTACGTCCCTGCTCCTTGGAGTAGTACATTGCTGAATCTGCGTTTCGCAACAGTTCTGCGGAACTTGCCCCATCCAAAGGGTAGGTGGAGATGCCGATACTGGCGGACAAGTAGAACTCTCTACCCTCGATGCGAAACGCCTCACGGAATTTTTGCAACAGGTTTCTGGCCACCGGTTGGGCATCGGCGGTATCCGTCAGCCCTCCGAGGAGCACGATGAATTCGTCCCCTCCAAGCCGACCCACCGTATCACTATCGCGCAGTGTATTGCTCAATCTTCTGGCCGCCTCGACCAGTAAATGATCGCCCACTTCGTGCCCCATGCTGTCGTTGACTTTCTTGAAATGATCGAGATCGAGAAACAGTACTGCCACCTGCTTGCCGGAACGCTGCGCCTCCTTGATGTATTGGGTCAGCCGGTCCAGAACCAGAAAACGGTTGGGAAGGCCGGTGAGGCTGTCAAAATTGGCGTTCCGCAAAATTTGTTCTTGCTGCTGTTTGAGTACCGTGATATCCACTACTGCGGTGCGCATGCCCGTCGCTTCACCCCGGCACAGGATCGGTGACGAGTAGGCGAGCACCGGGAACATCGTGCCATCCTTCCGCAAGGCGGTATACTCGGTACCATCCGAGCGCACCTCACCCTCTATCAGCACCTTAGCCATATTGACCCTGGCCTTGTCCCGTTCTTCCGGCGCAATGGTATCCAACACCGAGAGATTCGCGAATTCACCCATGTGATAGCCATAGGCATCGAAGCCCCGGCGATTGGCATAGGTAATTTTGCCGTGAAAATCGCTTTCGCAGACGATGAGAGGGAGCATGTCCGCTAGATCCCGGAACCGTTGTTCGCTCTCGCGCAATGTCTCGGCGGCGTGGATCGAGCGAATCGCTTCGCAACTGTAAGAGGCAAGGATGGCGCCGATCTCCTTGTCCTGCTCCACGAATGGAGGGGTCTCCTTGCAGTGCAGCGTCAAAATCCCCATGATTGTGCTGCTATCACGCGCCAAAGGAAAAGCCAGTAACGAGCCATCGGCATAGCCTTCCCAACCACTTGACTCGGTTTGGACCAAGGTGGAGATATCCTGGATCAGTAAGGGTTTCTCTCTTTCCAGTACCCGTTTGAAGATGCAGTTGGCGGGGAGTGGAAAGGGGATGAAAGCGGGCGCGTGCCCTGGATCCAGCACGTGGACAAGCCGCAGCCCACCCTCTTCCAGGAAATACAGGCTACCGCCGGTAGCACACATGTGATCGGCGAACTCATCCAGAATTCGATAGCTGATGCTGCTCACATCGAGGCAATCGGAGAATCCCTGGGTGGTTTCGACGATCTTGCGTAAACGGGCGTTGAGGTTGGTTAGTTCGGTATTGGCGGCTTCCAGCGCCTGCGTTCGTTCCTGGACCAGTTCCTCCAGGCGCTCCTGATAGCGCCGGTTCTCAAGCAACAGACGGGTATTTTCCAGTGCTTTGTGAATCGTGTGTTCGAGGATGCGCAAGCCGTCGACCGGCTTGATCAGATAATCGTAGGCTCCCAGCCGGAGGGCTTCCACCGCATCGCCGATTACCCCCGCGCCCGAGATCACAATAATGGGAATGTCGGGCGCCAGTCGTTTACTCTGCCGGATCAGATCCAGGCCGCTCATCTCGGGCATGCGTAAATCGGTCAGCACCAATTGGGGATGGCATTGTTGGATCATTTCCAGACCGACGCGGCCATTGTTCGCGGTAAAAACCTGATACCCAAGATCCTCAAGTTGATCCTGGAAGCTCTGCCGAATGACCTCCTCGTCATCCACGACCAGTATAGTAACGGGCTGTGCTTCTTGATTCATCAGTCACACTCCGAACAGGTTCCCTGGACATCGAGCATGCGGATGAGTTCTCGTTCCAGTTCCCGCAGATCGACGACCGGTTTGTTGAAGATTCGTGGACAGAGATTTGGTAACTGCTGGAGGTCGTCCGGTATCCGGTATTCGGGCGATCCGGTGCAGACTAAGAACTTCAGCGGCGTCAGTAGCTGACTCGCTTGACGGATAAACTCGTTACCATTGATTCCCGGCAAGCGTACATCGACGATAGCGGCCAGCGGCCGTACGCTCTGCAACAGCGCCAGCGCCTCTTCTCCCGATTCCGCAGGCACGGGATTCCACAAGTGATCCTCGAAAAAGTCGCAAAAGCTCCTGCGCACCGCACTATCGTCATCAAGTATCAAGAGGGTTCTCATATCGATCATAGATCCGCAAGTGGCTTTCACGGCAGAGATACGCGAAGAATTCAAGCACGGCCAGGGGGGACCATAGGCAATGAAACCACAAAACGCGCTCCCTTACCCGGCTTGGATACCACGGTAATCTCCCCCTTGTGAATTTCGGTGATGATGAAATAGCAAACGCTCAGCCCCAGCCCGGTACCGACCCCCACCGGTTTGGTGGTGAAAAAAGGCTCGAAAATCCGTTTGCGCACGGATTCGTCCATTCCTGGGCCATTATCCTCGATTTCGATACAGGCCATAGTGCGATCTTTACTCAAATAGGTGCGCACGTTAAATTGGTGATGCTGTCCACCACCGCTCTGCATGGCTTCAGCGCCATTGTGAAACAGGTTCAGCAACACTTGCTGAATCTTCGCGCGTTCGCAAGGTACTGGAGGAAGATCCTCGGCATAATCGCGGACGATTTTTATCATCTTGAAATCGTACTGTTTTTTTAGACTGTAATCAGTGGCCGCCAGAACCAGGGTCTTGTCGATTAATTCCCTCAAGTCGTGCAGTGAACCACCTCCCTCGCCCTTTCTGGCGAAACTGAGCATGTTCTCCACGATCTCGGCCAGGCGAATTCCCGATGTTTGGATGTCGTCCAGCATACGGGGGATACCCCGTTCCTGGAGGTACGCGCCCAAGATTTCCATGGACAACCCCATCGCTTCCGCGGCGCGCAGGTTAGCGGGCATCCGGGTATCGGTCAGCCGGTTCTTCAGCACATTGGCGGTCTGCATCATGCCCGCCAGGGGATTGTTGATCTCATGGGCCATGCCCGCGGCAAGCCCCCCCACCGAGAGCATCTTCTCAGCCTGGATCATCATCTCCTGCATGCGCACCTGTTCAGTGACATCGTCCAGCCGGATCACAGCTCCTTCCACACCGTTGGAGATCAGCGGATAAATGGTCATGTCCTCGTAATGCACTTCCCCGCCTTCCTGACGAGACCGTTTTCTATCCACCTGTTTCCGGCGCGTGTGGATTGCCCGGTGGATACGGCTTAACTCTTGAGTCAATCGTGGAAACATCTTGGAAAGGGGTTTGCCGAGGGCCTCCTCGAAATGGATGCCGGTGCTGTGTTGGGCCTCCTTATTCCATTGAGTGATCATTTCTGAATTGTCCACACCGATGAGAATCGATGGCATGGAGTCGATGATGTTGACCAGGTAGTTGCGCAGACGCACCAGCTCCTTTTCCTGCTGTTTACGCGCGGTAATATCGCCCCCGACGCCCCGGTAACCCAGGAAATTACCCTGGGCATCAAAAAAAGGTTTTCCGCTGAAATTGAGAAAGCGGGACCCTCCATCCGGACGTATCCAGTGCGCTTCGAAATTGGAAAACGGCAAATGATTCTCTAGGGTGTGGAAATGCTGTTGCCAATGGGGTGCGTCGAAATCCTGCGTATCCCGGTAGATTTCCCGCCGGCTATGGCCGATGATCTGCTCTGGAGACAGCCCCATGACCTCCTCGACCCGGCCAGTCAAAAAGGTGAAACGCAAATCCGGACCCATCTCCCAGAACCAGTCAGCGGCGCTGCTGGCAAAGTCGCGGAAGCGGTTTTCACTGAGTTCCAGGGTCAGGCGAGACCGTTTTTGCCCGGTAATATCCTGTATGCTGCCTTCGATGGCCAGCAATCTTCCCTGGTCGTCGTAGACGCCCTGATAAGTGGAGAGGTAGTAACCGGTGGAGCCGCCGGGTAGCAGGAAGCGTTGCTCGTAAAAGCCGGACTCTCTGCTCTGCGAAAGACTCCGGATCAATTCCTGATCACGATGATGATCTTCCGGCCAGGGGGACAGGGCCATGATCGACTCGATGTGCGGAATGAACTGTTTTGGATCCAACTGGAAGAGTTTATAAACTTGGTCGGACCACTCCACATTCCCAGAGGCCAGATCCCAATACCAGTAGCCGATACGGCCCAATTCGGACATCTCCCGAAGCCTCTTTTCGCTCTTGCGCAGAATTGTTTTGGTGCGTTTTATCGACTCGATCAAGCGGTTGAGCCGTGCCTGCGCGTTGCGATGAGCGAACTCGCTCTCCAGCATCACAGTGACGCAGGTCTGCACGATAGCGGAGTAGCGGCGGGATTCGGCCAGCGGAGCGGCGACGCCGACACTGCCGATCCGTTTCCCTTCCAATTCAAGCGGCAGACTGCGGCCCTCGAGCATGACGCCAGATTCTCGAGCCATCTCCTCGGTGACGTCGAAGAAATCAACCTGGCCGTCAAGGATCAATGCCACGCCGGGATGGATGATGCCGATGCGTTCGGGTTTGGAGGAAGCGATAATTCGGCCTCCCGGACCCATGATGGCGACATTGCAACCGGTCTTGTCTGCAATAGTGATGCAGATGTCTTGTAGCTTGGTGGATTCGAGGAGTGCAGCGTGTTTCACCTCATGGTTACCTCGCACCCAGATTCCCAGTCCAGTTTGGTGAACTCGGCCGCCCCACAGCATCGCTGATTTGCTGGGCCAGGTAATCGTCTCCGGCACCCGAGCCATTCACCGGGTCTCACCGAGATGCATTAAGAATACGAAGCGATGACTCATTGCCGTTAAGTCATTTAAAAAAATTATTTTTTATTATCTGCTTACAATATTAAGCTAATCGAAAAACCTTATATAGTCAATGGATAGCCTTCTTCCGCAACGATGGTTATTACCGGTGAGTGCAAAGCCAGAAAACCTGCCTATGCCAAGGGTTTAGCGGGAGGCTGTTTGAGGATCAGGGGTATAGAGGGCCCGTGCTTCACAGGCAGGCGGATGATGAACCGGGCGCCCTTCCCTGGCGAGGATTCAACGGTCATCTCACCACCGTGGTTCTCGGTGATGATAAAGTAGGATACGCTCAGCCCAAGGCCCGTACCTACCCCTACCGGTTTAGTGGTATAGAAGGGTTCGAAGACCCGTTTGGAGATGGCCGGTTCCATACCGGGGCCATTGTCCTCGATTTCAATACGCACCGCATTCCGTTCCGGTTCCCAGCGGGTGCGCAGGGTGAATCGGGGTCCGCTGGTGCCCGCCCCCACCATGGCTTGCGCACCGTTACTGAGGATATTCAACAGCACTTGTTGGATTTTCGCGCTTTCGCAGGGAACCTGTGGAAGGTTCTCCTCATAGTCCTTGTGAATCTCGATCGCCTTGAAATCGTACTGCTTCTTCAGATTGTAGTCGGTAGCCGCCAAGGTGAGGGTTCTATCGATCAACTCGGCGATGTCATGAGAGGAAACGGTGGCGTCGCTTTTGCGGGCGAAGCTCAGCATATTGTCCACGATGGCTGCGACCCGGCTGCCCGATTCCTTGATGGTTTTCAACATCCTGGGTATCCCGCGTAACTCCATGAAAGTTTGGATGGCCGACATGGTGGTGCCCGCCGTGATTGCCGCCTTCTCGTTGGCGGGAATGGATATTTCTTTGCTAAGGCGGTTGGCCAATACATCGGCGGTCTGCAATATCCCGGCCAGAGGATTGTTGATCTCGTGGGCCATGCCAGCCGCCAAGCCTCCTACCGAGAGCATCTTTTCGCTCTGAATCATGATCTCCTCGATCCGTACCCTTTCAGTGACATTGTCCAGGCGAATGACCGCGCCTTCCACTCCGTTGGCCACCAGCGGAAAGATGGTGATATCTTCGAACAAGGTCTCGTCCTGGTGCTGGATGGGAACCTTGGATTCACGGATGATCTCGCGCTTGTCGAGGGCGGTTTCGACGCTATGGATCTGATCAGCCAGGCACGGGAACACCGTGGCCAGGGGTTGGTTGTAGATCTGGTCGAATGTGAGTCCCGTGGTTTGTTCTGCAGATTTGTTCCAGAGGGTCACTCGCCCTTTCCGGTCCACCACCACAAGTACCGAGGGCATGGAATTGATGATATTAGACAGGTAGTTGCGTAATTGTCGCAGAGCCTCCACATTTCTTTTGCGTTCGGTGATATCTTGAACCACCCCGTAGAAGACAGTGCCACTTTCTTCTTGGTAGGGTATAGCGTCTCCGGTGAACCAAATGAGTTCACCGCTTTCCTTGCGGAACTGGCCCTCATAGTGCCAAACATGGGATTGGCGTATCGCCTCGCGGAGAGAGTGCTCATACCCTTCCCTCTCTTCATCGGGAATGCCATTGCGGAAGGCCTGAGCAAAAGTAGCGGGGTCCGGTTCGAGTCCGAACCACTGCCGCAGGCTTTCTCCCACGAAGGTGGTGGTGCAGTGATATTCGGGCGTGCATTCGAAACGGTAGACCACTCCGGGAACATTGGCGGTGATCTTTCGGAGTTGCTTCTCGTTCTCTCGTAGTTTCTGTTCCTGCGCGTAGCTTTCGGTAACATCCCGGAACACCAGCACCACGCCGATGATCCGGCCGTCTGGCGTGCGAATGGGAGCGCCGCTGTCCGCAATCTGGTATTCCTTTCCATCGTGCGCGAGGAGCACCGTATGGTTTGCCAGCCCCACCACTTTGCCGCTTGCCATGACCTTTTCTGCTGGATCCACCACTCTGGCGCGGGTGTGGGCATTGACGATGTGGAACACCTCGGAGAGTTTCCTGCCGGAAGCCGATGCCAGTTTCCATCCGGTCAACAGCTCCGCCGTTGGATTCATCCGGGTGACCCGGCCCTGATGATCGGTAGCGATGACGGCGTCTCCAATGGAGAAGAGCGTCACCTGTAAATTACTTTCATTGATCTGTAACTCCTGCCGGCTGGATTCCAGAGCCTTGACGAACTGAATGATGTTGCGGGCGAGCAAGACTCCCAGGATACCCAGGGCGGCCAGGAGGATGGTGGGTAAACTCCAGCCCAGAATTTGATTGATGCGATTGCTCTCTGTGATCTCTGTGCGAAGTTTCCCAGTGAATGCCTTGCTGGCAATGAGCAAACGGCTGTTCAAGCGCGCCAATTGGCCATTCAAGCCGATGATCGTCGTGAAGTGGCGGAAGATGGTCTGCTCCTGAAGAATCAAATCATCCAGCTTGCGAACGAGGGAGGCAATGATCGCGTCGATAGCGGGTTCATTGCCCAAGAGGATATTCAAATAGTTCAGTCGTTTCTGGTGCAGCGTCAAATCCGCTTCGATGAAAGCCTTCTTGTCCTGGTAGCGGACCAGATCCCAGTCCACCAGGAGTTCCAGCAGGATCAACTGCTGCGCCAGGTGCAGCCTGATCACTTCCATGGCTGTATCCTTTACTCTGACCTTAAAGGGGTCGAGCTGCCCGCCTTCATAGATCCGCTCGCCCTCCTGTTGCTGATAAGGCCGCACGATTTGCGTTTCCACTTCCTGGGCGAAGGAGAGGCTGATGCTTTTGAGCTGGTCTTTCTCGCGATTGAGGAGAATCGCGGGCTCCTGAATCTGGTTCAGGATACGGGCGTAGGATTCGAGGTCTGCGCCCAATGCATCCATTTCTGCTCGCCATTGCACGGCGACATCGGGAGTAGGCCGCAGATCGGCTTTGAGTGCTTCCAGACCCTCGGCAATGCGTTTCCAGGTCATCAGGTCGCCGCTTTGTACGAAGCTCTTGCTGAGAACCTGCAGATGTTCCACTGCTGGCGGCAGCCGTTCGATCCGGGCCAGCAGCGCTTCGTTGTCATAGATCCTTTTGGCAAAGAACTGACTGAGGAAGATGCTGAACAAGCAGGCGATGGTGCCCAGAGCGACAATCAGGATTACATTTTTGTTGGCGGCGGTCATGGGCATGGATAAATCGGAAAACAGATCATTTTCCCGGCGAGACGCTGGCGTTCCGTCTACGGGCTTCCACCTCTCGCTCACTCAACCAAACCTTTTCCGGTGGGATCTCGATGACCGATTCAAGCACTCCAGCAGGATATTCGGGTGTATAGGTCAGGCGACCGAAATACACCGGACTGTTCAGTTGACCGTCGATTGCCCGGATGCGGCTCTCTCCCCGAAGTCCGACAAAGGTTATTCCCTTCAATGCATGAGCGATGGTTACCGGGTCGGCGGAACCCGTGCGCGAAACCGCTTCACTCCAGGCGTGCAGGGAATCGTAACAACCAATGGTGAATTCCAGGGGAAAAGTACCGGTGCGACGCTTGTAGCGCTCGACAAAAGCCTTGGTTTGAGGATATTTGCTGGCAAGGTAATGGAACGGGCCCCGGGAGATCTCCCAGATGCCTTCCGGGAGCAAACGCGCATCATTCCCCGGGATGATGGAGAACCATCCGAAGGCCGCCATCTTGCCGAACAGGTCATTCTTTTGCGCTTCAGGGAGGAAATGCCGTAGATCCTCTCCCCAAGTAGCCACGATCAAGGCGTCCGGTTTGGATGCGATGATGCGTTGGATTCCGTCCTCATAGTCGGTAGTGCCGAGCGGGTGCCAGACTTCGGCGGTCCATTGGATAGGCGTACCGAGGGCTTCGAAGTATTCCCGAAAATATCCCATCACCTCCCTTCCCCAAGCGTAGTCGGGGCCGATCCAGGCATAACGCTTCCACGGCATTAACGTAGTGAAGATGCTGAATCCCAGGGATTCCATGCGGTGGTTAGGTCCGAACATGAAGACAAAGGGATGCCCATGCTCCACAATGACGGACTGCGGGTTGCCAAGAGATACCAGATAGGGGACTTCCTGTTCCCGGCTCGCCTTGGAGGCTGCCAGCACAGTGGGAGTCGGCCCGCCCCCAAAGACGGCGACCACCCCTTGGTCACGCGCCAATTCGGTGACGTGACGGTAGTGGTTATCCGGATCAATGCCGCCGTCCCGGTGGAGCAGTTCGACGGACCTGCCGAGCAGTCCACCCTGTTCGTTGATCTCCTGTACCGCCATTTCTGCGGCTGCAAAGGCATTGCGTGTATACGACTGGGTCACCGCGGAGAAATCACCAACAAAGCCAATGCGGATCGGCGGTTCCGCAGCAACAGTGTGGCTCGCTACTCCTAGAACGAGGAAGCAACCCGCGATTAGTATCCTCAATAATCTGAAAGGCTGGTTCATCGGTTCTCCATCACAGGTTGATCGAGGTAGCCCTGGATAATGATTATCCTCTCGAGAGTATTCACCTAAAGATAGACAAAAAGGTGTTCTGGTAGCGGTGGAACAGG
>ERZ761603.3471-NODE-3471-length-10116-cov-15.527482_pt1 | contig 10116 bp, 6 predicted proteins | sample MGYA00511879_ERZ761603 | MGnify/ENA primary metagenome ERZ761603 (study PRJEB28899, sample SAMN02850040) | bioreactor sludge metagenome | biome: EBPR Sludge; feature: EBPR Bioreactor; material: flocular biomat | place: Australia: Thorneside Wastwater Treatment...
CGCGCCCGGGTGACCGAGATCATGTCCGCGCAGTCGCCCATGTACTTCGGGCTGCACGCCGCGGCGGGCAAGGTCCTGGCCCTCAAGCGCCAACCCCCCAAGCAGCAGCCCATGCTGGTCATCATGGACTCGGCCCACCAGCCCGAGACCGAGCGGGTGCTGGTCGATCCCGCCGTCATCGACCCCGAGGGCCACACCTCGATCGATTGGTTCGTCCCCAGCCACACGGGCAAGTACGTCGCCGTCTCGCTGTCGAAGGCGGGGACCGAGTCCGGCGATGTTCACGTCTTCGACATCGAGACCGGCCAGCCCACCGGCGATGTCGTCCCCCGCGTCAACGGCGGCACCGCCGGCGGCAGCCTCGCCTGGTCGAAGAAGGACATCGGCTTCTTCTACTCGCGCTACCCCCGCGCGGGCGAGCGCCCCGAGGCCGACATGGACTTCTACACCCAGGTCTATTACCACAAGCTCGGCACACCCACCGAGAAAGACCTCTACGAGATCGGCGGTGAGAAGCCCCAGGCCTACAAGCACGTCATCGTGAACCGGCCCCTGCCCTACGGCCGCACCAACCCCTTCGAGTTCACCCGCATCGCCGAGATCTGGCTCCAGTCCGATCCCGAGAGCGGACGCGTGCTCTGCACCGTGCAGCACGGCGACGGAGGCACCTTCGCCCTCTACCTCCGCGACTCCAGCGCCACGTGGCGCTACCTGGCCGACTACGACGACAAGATCGTTCAGGCCGCCTTCGGCCCCGCCAACACCATCTACCTCATCTCGCGCGACAGCGCGCCCAAGGGCAAAGTCATGTCCCTCAGCATCACCGACGATGGCGACTGGACCCGCATCGGTGCCAGGGCCGCCACCCTGTTCATCCCCGAAGGCCGGGACGCCATCGTCAGCGAGTTCTGGGATGGGGCCTCTCTCACCAGCGCCCCCCGCGCCCTGTTCGTCACCTATCAACTCGGCGGACCCAGCGAGATTCGCGCCTTCGACCACCACGGCAACCCCGCCGCCTCGCCCCGCCAACTCGGGGTCGCCGATGCCGGCGGCGTCACCGTCCTCGACGATGCCAAAGTTCTCTTCAGCAACGTCTCGTACATCGACCCCGCGGCGTGGTACGAGTTCGATGTCACCACCGGAGAAACAAGGAAGACCGCCCTCGAAGTCAAGGCCCCCGTCTCCTTCGACGACTGCGAGGTCGTCCGCGAGTTCGCCACGAGCAAGGACGGCACCAAGGTCCCCATCAACATCATCCGCAGGAAGGGCCTCGCTCTCGACGGCTCTCACCCCTGCCTCATCACCGGCTACGGCGGCTACGGCGTCAACATCACCCCGTCCTTCCGCGCGGCCAACCGCATCCTCATCGAGCAGGGATTCGTCTTCGCCGAGGTCAACCTCCGCGGCGGGGGCGAGTACGGCGAGGCCTGGCACCGTCAGGGCGCGTTGACGAACAAGCAGAACGTCTTTGACGACTTCGCCGCGGCGTGCCGCCACATGATCGACGCCGGGTACACCCGCCCCGAACGCCTGGTCATCGAGGGCGGGAGCAACGGGGGCCTGCTCATGGGCGCGACGCTCACGCAGCACCCCGACCTCTGCCGCGCCGTGGTCAGCCACGTCGGCATCTACGACATGCTCCGCGTGGAACTCTCGCCCAACGGGGCCTTCAACATCCCCGAGTTCGGCACCGTGAAGGACGAGGCCCAGTTCCGGGCGCTGCTCGCCTATTCCCCGTATCACAACGTCAGGGAAGGCGTGACGTACCCCTCGGTGCTCTTCCTGACCGGGGCCAACGACCCCCGCGTCGATCCCATGCAGAGCCGCAAGATGACCGCGCGGCTCCAGGCCGTGGGGGCCGATTGCCTGCTCCGCACCAGCGGCAACAGCGGCCACGGGGGCGGCACACCCCTCTCGGAGCGCATCGAACAGAAGGTGGACGCCGTCGCCTGGATCTTCGACCGGCTCGGCCTGCCGTACCAGCCGATCAAGTAGGGCCGCGGCCCCAGTTCAACTCCGTGGGCCGGCGGGGGCGCTGATCACGCCTCACCTACCCTTGCCACTTCACTCCGGAGGTATCTCGTGCGCATCTTCCCCGACATCCTCGCCGCCGTGGGCGGCACACCGCTGGTCAAACTCAACAAGGTCGTTCCCTCGGGAGCCGCCACGGTCCTCGTCAAGTGCGAGTACATGAACCCCACCGGCTCCATCAAGGACCGCATGGCGGTCCACATCCTGAACGAGAGCGAGAAGCAGGGCCTCATCAAGCCCGGCGCGACGATCGTCGAGAACACCAGCGGCAACACGGGCCAGGGTGTCGCCATGTGGGCCGCCGTCAAGGGGTACCGCTGTGTCTTCACGATGCCCGACAAGATGAGCCTCGAGAAGGTGAACATGCTCAAGGCCTTCGGGGCCGAGGTCGTCATCACGCCCACCGATGTCCCCGGCGACAGCCCCCAGCACTACGTCGAGACCGCCAAGCGCATCGCCCGCGAGACGCCCAACGGCTTCTACGTGAACCAGTACCACAACCAGTTGAACATCGAGGCGCACGAACTCTCGACCGGGCCGGAGATCTGGCGCGACACCGACGGGAAGTTCGACGTGTACGTCGCGGGCGCGGGCACGGGCGGCACGGTCAGCGGCGTGGGCCGCTTCCTCAAGAAGAAGGCCCCGCACATCCGGGTCGTGGGCGTCGATCCCATCGGCAGCGTCCACTACCACTACTTCTACACCAAGACCATGCCCACCCCGCACGTCTACAAGGTCGAGGGCGTGGGCGAGGACATCCTCTGCGATGCCATGGACTACAGCGTCGTCGATGAGTTCTACCAGGTCAACGACCGCGAGTCGTTCCACATGGCCCGGCGCCTGGTGCGGGAGGAGGGCCTCTTCTGCGGCGGATCGTCGGGGAGCAACGTCCACATCGCGGTGGAGCTGGCGAAGAAACTTGGGGCGGGAAAGACGATCGTGACGGTGTTGCCCGATTCCGCGACGCGCTACACCACCAAGTTCCTGAACGATCAGTGGATGAAGGACTACGGCTTCTTCGGGTCCGACCGTGACCTGGGCCTGGTCGAGGACGTGCTGCGGGCCATCCCCTCGCGCCCGATTCATTCCGCGGCGCCCGCCACGCAGATCGGCGAGATCATCGAGACGTTCAAGACCAGGGGCATCAGCCAGGTGCCCATCGTCGACGACAAGGGAAACCCGGTGGGCATGGTGCACGAGGTCGATGTTCTCCGCGGCCTGCAATCCGGCCAGATCACCACCGGCAGTCCGGCCCGCGCTGTCTCGCACCCCATCGGCGGGCTTATCTATCCCAAGGCCCGCATCGAAGAACTCTTCCGCATCTTCGAGACCGACCAGGTCGGGGTCGTCGTCGACAACGGCAGGATCGTCGGCATCGTCAGCAAGATCGACGTGCTGGAGTTCATGAGCAAACGGCGATAACGGACGGACGGCGTGCGGCAGAAAGAAATGTGGGGAACTTTGGAGATTTTGCTTGACGCCCCTCCCCCCCCCCTTAGTATACTGCTTCTATCGATCGATTTCCCGCACGCCGGAAGCACGCGGCCGCAACGCCGCCAGAGGCTCTTGGCCAGCGGGCCGACTCCCGGAGGTGCGGCGTGGTTCCACGGCGATCCGTTCCAACCAGAGGTCTTGTCAATGCCGCTGTGATGGCGGTTGCTGTGTGCGGGTCGGCCTTTGGGCAGACCTTTGGGTTTCACCTGATTGATCCGGGGCCGGATTATCGAAGGGCGGAACCCGGCGGGTTATCGGCTGATGGGCGAGTGGTTGGCTGCTGGGCGGAGCGGCGCATCACCCCGGGCCGGGCGCTAAGTGCTGCGTTGCTCGTGCCAAATGTGGGAGCGCGCGTCGATTTTTCAGAGACGAACACCGAATACATCGACACGACCATGCGCGGCGTGTCTGGGAACGGGTTGATCGGTGTCGGCTCGGTCGGGTATTCTTCGTCGAGACCGGCAGTTCCTACGCGGTTTGACTCTGCCACCGGCGAAGCATTGGAACTCGGGCTTATTGGTGGTTACACACAAGGTTCGGCCTGGGGCGCGGACGAAACCGGCAATGTGATCGTCGGGAACTGCACCCGTTTGCTCGAGTTGTTCTTCGAGGAGAGCGTCGCCTTCCGCTGGACGCCGCAGCAGGGGATGCGTGCGCTCTCGGCCCTCTCGCCCTTCGATGAGTACGTCGAGGCCACCGCCGTCAGCCGCGATGGGCGCGTGACCGTGGGCATGTGTACCGATGCCCAGGCCTTCACCACCAAGCCGGTCAAGTGGATCGACAACAACTTCCCGATCCAGTTGCCGTTTGTGCCGGGACTAGAGGAAGTGGCGGGAGTACAGGGCGTCTCGGCCAACGGTGATTGGATCGTTGGGCTTTCGGGTGGCGTGGCCGCTGTATGGGGTCCGGATGGCGGCGTCACTCGCCTGTGGGGTCCCGGTTACTCAGAGCGCGGCGGGTACGCGTGGGGCGTGAGCGACGATGGGCAAGTCATCGTGGGATATGCGGGAAGGACCGGGAATATCTTCGACGCGTTTGTTTGGGCGAGTACTACCGAGGGGATGCTGCTTCAAGACTATCTAAGTTCACATGGGGTCAGCGTCCCTACCGGTGTTCGCCTCGAGATTGCCTACGACGTTTCAGCGGATGGCCGCACGTTCTCCGGGCGAGCGATGGTCAACGGCTTGCGGCAGACCTTCGTGGCCACCATCCCAGCCCCCGCCACCCTTGTCTTGCTTTCTGCTGTTCTGATGTTCCCATCCCGGCGGCGTTCGCCGTGATGCTGTGTGGGCGCGTGCGTTCTCCGCGCTGAGTTTTCTCTCTCAACTCTCGGAGAATCCAAGCCATGAATCGAACCCACGCACTGGTGGCCGGGTTGTGCTGCGCGCTGGCGGCGTGTGCGGGCCATGCCCAGACGACGCTGCCGCAGTTCTTCATCTGGATCGCGGACCAGTCGTGCCCCGAAGAACCTTCCGGCTGGGTGCATGATTCGCGGTTCCAGACCGCGACGTACCTCAAGGTCGGGTCCGCGGTCGAGAACGACTGCACCATGCTGGCGGACCCGGAAAAAGCGGGCAAGGCCGCGGCGCTGCGCCTGCGTCAGCGGGCCTTTCCGTCGAACGACTCGACCATCGATGCCGAGTGGTCCACGCTCGTGGTCATCAACTTCGCCAGTTGCAATGTGAATACCGAGACGTGTCTGTACCGCAACAGCGATCAACTCAGCGAACCGACGGATTGGGGTGGTTCGGCTCCAACCACTGCGGAAAAAATAGCGATCCTCCGCCGCCATCCCTGGCTCACCGATGCGCGAGAAGAACTGCTGGAATGGACAGAGGATTTCATCGCCGAGTTCCTCCGGCTCCGGGCCGCGCCCACAGAATCGATTACGATCTCGGGCAGCGGCCTGTGCCCGTGCGAGCCGGGGCCGCTCGCCCTGAGCAGCCATCAGATCATCCCCTTCCCCCGGTACATCCTGGTGGATTCGGAACCGCCGGACCTTGCGCCCACGAGCATGCACAAGATCGCGGCGATCGCCTCCCTCGAAGCCGATGATCGGTAGGATGATGATGCACACCCTGTTCCCGGCTTCGATGGGAAGACGCTGAAAGAAGTGTGGGAGGATACCGCGGCGGACTACGGCATGAACCCGGCCGACACGCCCTCGGACTACATCTTCTTTCTGTGGGGCAGCGGCTCGACACCCGTGACCACCCCGTACCAGCACCCCAACCGCCGCGTCTACATGTGGTTCACCGATGTCATGCTCCGCGTTCACGCCGCGGTGCTGGAAGAGTGCTTCTACGAGCCGATCCGAGCCGCGATCGCCGACTGGAACACGGCTCACTCCACCGATCAGATCGTGGCCCCGCTCATCAGCCAGTACAACGCGTCCCAAGCAGACGGAGAGCCGGACCGGTTCGGCTGGTTCGAGGACAACGCCGGCACAGACAACGCGGCGACCGCCCGGGTTCCCGCGTATGAGTTTCCCCGCGTGTTCATCAACTGGACCAACGAGGCATCCCGCTCTTGCCCGGCGCAGTACAGCGGCAACTCGTTGACCTCTCCAACCGGTCCCGTGAACTTCCCCGGGGTCCGCTGGCTGACGAGCCGCACCCGCACCTTCTCCGAGTTTGACGCTCCCAACTTCTACCCCATCGAACTCGACGCCACTCCCTTCAACCACGTGCAGAAGAACCTGTACCTCATCAACCACCCCCCGGAGCAGAAGTTTGAGCCGGTGATGCGCGTGCGGCGGCAGAACATCGAGAGCGCCATCAACTCCGGCTCCGGCGGGCGCCAGCACAGCATGATGCCGTGGGTCGCCGCGCCCTATTACGAGTTCGACGACTACGCCTACACCGAGGAGGAGCTGCTTCACGTCCTGTCGCTGTGCAGGCACAAGGACGTGGAGAAGATCGCGGTCTGGATGGCGGGCGGGGAGACGTTGGACAAGTACGAGAGCGTGCGCACGACGTACCTGAAGGCGTACATGCCGCGGTTGGTGAGCCGGGAAGAAGCGTTCGGCAGCGGCATCGTGGGCCCGGTCGAGCACCTGTGGACCACGCTCCGCGACCCCGAGAATGCGGACGAGGAACAGACGGTTCGCGTCGAGGCTGATTTCTTCGAGGAAGCACCGACGACCGTGCTGGAGTGCCACTTTGAAGGGCTTCTGGATGCGCCCGGTTGCGGCCTGCGCATCAACCTGGAATGTTGGGTGGATTCGACCACGCCCGACGTCACGGGGCAGATCTGGCTCTGGAAGCACCACGGAACGGGCATGGGCGAGTATCACCAGGTCCACATCGACGATGACGTTACGAACTGGGGGCACGATTACGTCTTCGCCATCGGCGAAACGGGGGGCGATCATGGGTACCTGCGCTACCTGCGGCGTTCGTTCGACATCCTCAACGCGACCGAGTTCGTGAGCGATGGGGGCGAGGTCTCGGTGCAGTTGTGGCATCACAACACCGACTTCTTCACGTATCCATCGCTCCACTCCTATTACGATCTGGTGCAGATCGTCCGCGTGAACGGCAACGACTTCTGCGCGTACGACGACACGGAAGAGAACTCGATGGCGTCGGGCGGCGGCGGGGACCGCGACCTCGCGGCGGGGCCGGCGCGGGTCGGCCCGGATACCAATCGCAACGGCGTGGTGGATGCGGCCGATGCCGATCTCTTCGCCGAAATCTGGATGCGGAGCAGGCTGCTCGCCGACTACGACAACGACGGCGTGGTGAGCGGCGACGACCTGGTGCTCTTCGCCGGAGATTTCGAGGCGGCCGGACCCTAATGGTCGGCCGCACGACTGAACCTCGGGCCGCGGTGAGAAAGTCGGCTTGTATGGGTCGGCGGGGACGGCCTTGTTCCCGCGCCCGACCCGGAGGGTCGGGCCACCTGGGCCACCCATGACGCCGCTCCCCCGCCGCGGCCCGCGCCCGCGACGGGGATGATCGCACGCCCGGCGACCACGCGGGTCAACAACCCGAAGCACGACGACCCGGCGTGCCTGGAGTCGGGCGCGAGCGGCACCCTGTTCGCCGAACAAAACTACAGACCGCCGCCGGCCAATCGTTCGCGGGCCTTACCTGCTCCCCGCCGCGGAAACGGCGGAGATGGTGAGGAACGCCGCGTAGGAAGCCAGGAGCAGTCCGCCCTCGAAGCGCGAGACCGTTCGGTTGTACGTGCGGCTGATGGGAAGAAGGGCGATGGACAACAGGCCCATGTACGCGAGAGGAAAGGCGAGCGTCTGACCGACGGTGATGGGAGAAAGCAGGCCGACAAGACCGAAGACCGCCCCGGCGTTGAACAGGCAGGATCCGATGGCGTTGCCCATGGCCAGGTCGGTCTGTCCCTTGCGCACGGCCATGACGCCGGTGACCATCTCGGGCAGCGTGGTGCCGATCGAAACGATGGTCACGCCCACCACCGCAGCGGGCACACCCAGGCCGATGGCGATGGCCGAAGCGCCATCGCTGGCGAGCGAGCCGCCGATGGAGAGAAGGCCCAGACCGCCGATGAAGAACAGCACGATGCGAGTCCAGGACATGGGCGGTGCTTCGGCCGGAGCCGCGGGATCGGCGGCGGCCGCTTCGTGGCTCGGGCCGCGCATGGCGGACATGATGGTCCACACGCTGTACGCGCCGAAGATGCCGAGCATGATCCCCGCCTCCCAGCGGGAGACGCCACCGATCAATCCCAGCAACGTGAGAAAAACTAGCACCGCGGCGTTGAGCCAGATCTCGACGCGGATCAACCGCTCCTGCACCACCAGCGGCTTCACGAGCGCGCACAGCCCGAGCACCAGCGCCATGTTGCAGATGTTGGCCCCGACCACGTTGCCCACGGCAAGATCGCCACGGCCCTTGGCGGCGGAGATGAGGTTGAGGGCCAGTTCGGGGGCGCTGGTCCCCCACGCGACGAGCGTCAACCCGACGACCAGGGGTGAGACGCCCAGACGACGCGCCGCATCGACCGACGCGGCCACGAGAAACCGCCCGCCGATGAGCAGGAGCACCAACCCGCCGAAGAACTTGAGGACATCGAAAAGCATGTTCGTGTTCGCCCCACGGGGCGGCAAGTCTATTCATTCGACCCATCGCGAATGGGCGAAAATCGCCCCGGATCGCGCCTCCGCGAGCGAACAGCGCGGAGCACATCGCGTACGATCCGCAGCGCGGCCCGCGCGCAAGGAGTTCACTCATGCCGCTCAAGCCCCCCCTCTCCACCATCCTGGTCGGCACCGACTTTTCCCCCTGTTCCGCGGCGGCGCTGGCCCAGGCGCTGCGCATCGCGGCGTGGACGGGCGCGGCGGTCCGCGTGGTTCACGTGATCGACACCGTGGTCGCGGCGGAACTCGAGGCGGTCCTGTCGCCCATGCAGAAGAGCATCCGCGACTCGCTGGTGCACGATGCCGAGCGCGCCTGGACGGAGTTCGCCGCGGGAGTCCCCGGGGCCTCTGGGCTGGCGATCGAGGTCGTCATTGACAACCGCCTGACAGGCATCCTTCGGCACGCGCGGGCCGGGAACGCGGACCTGCTCATCGTGGGAGCCTACGGCGACCGCGCGCCCGATGTCGGGATCGGCACGGTGGCCACGGCCTGCGTGCGTAAAAGCCCGATCGACGTGCTGCTGGTGCGCGACACGCGCCCCGGGCACGGGGCGGGTCCGTTCGCCTCGGTCGTCGCCGCGGTGGATTTCTCGAACACCTCTCGGGCAGCGGTTCAGCGGGCCGCGATGTTCGCCTCGAAGGACGGCGCTGCGTTCCACCTGCTCCACGTCTTTCAACCCCCGTGGCAGCGCCTGCATTACCGCGCCCCAACGCCGCTGGCCACGCCGGAAATGCAGAAGCAATACCGCGACGGGCTGGGGCGACGCCTGGAGGAGTTCGGGCGGGAGGCCGCCGGGCCGTTCCCGAGCCTGCGCCCCCGGTGTGAAGTCTTTGAATGCCCGGGGCACCGTTCCGGCATCGTGGACTACGCCGCATCCGTCGGGGCGGACCTGGTGGTCCTCGGCACCCGCGGGCGCACGAACCTGAGAGACGTTTTCCTGGGCAGCACGGCGGAGAAAACCCTGCGCGAGACCCGCTGCTCGGTGCTGGCGGTCAAGCCGCGCGGGGACGACGCCTGAGACCCCCGCACAGACCCAGCGTGTTCCGGGCCTGATCCTCCATCCCCGTTTCACCCCCTTCGGAGATACTCGATGGACCGACTCACGAACATCATCGCCGCCGTCGATTTCTCGCCCTGTTCCGAGGTGGCCCTGCGGCAGGCGGCCCGCATCGCGGCGTGGAACAAGGCGCGCCTGAGCGCGGTGCACGTGCTCGACATCCCGATGATCCAGCCCGCCCCGCCGGTGCTCCTGTCGATCGACATGCCCACGCACGACATGCTGAACGAGGATGCGAAAGCGCACTGGGCGCAGTTCGCGCCGGACATGCCTGCAAAGAAGGATGTGGCCTTCGACACGCTCTTTGGCACACCGGGGAGTGAACTGGCCCGGGCCGCCGAGGCACGGGGCGCGGACCTGCTGGTCGTCGGCGCGGTGAGATCGGAAGAGCACACGTCTGAACTCCAGTCACCTTGT
>ERZ761603.3476-NODE-3476-length-10104-cov-13.585630_pt1 | contig 10104 bp, 13 predicted proteins | sample MGYA00511879_ERZ761603 | MGnify/ENA primary metagenome ERZ761603 (study PRJEB28899, sample SAMN02850040) | bioreactor sludge metagenome | biome: EBPR Sludge; feature: EBPR Bioreactor; material: flocular biomat | place: Australia: Thorneside Wastwater Treatment...
CGACCACCGAGATCTACACTCTTTCCCTACACGACGCTCTTCCGATCTCCAGACGTCTTCGCCGGTGGTCTTGCCGGGTCGCGCCATGGCGTCGAGCAGAGCGTCGGCGAGGCGACTGGTGTCTTCGTGACCGCTCCAGGTCGCATGCTGAATGCCGGACAGCGCGGCGCCGAGGTTGTAGGGCAATTCGCCAGCGAAGGCGACGCGCACTTCCTCGGCGACCATTTCGCTTGCCGCCGCCGCGGCCGAGAGCAGGAGCACGAGGTAGTCGCACGATTCGAGATGCGCCTGGATCGCTTTCGCCCAGGGCTGGCCGACGATCAGGCTGTCCTGGTCACGGAAGACCCGATGGCCTGCCGCCGCGAGACGGCGATAGAGTTCGCCGGCGAGCGGCTCGTCGAGTTCGGTGCCTCGCTTGTAGCTGATGAATATCGTCGCCACGCGGATCTTTCGGAAAGTCGGAAGGGGTCGTCAACGATTCTGTCACAAGAAAAGAAAGGGTTGGCAATTGTTAGCGCAACATCCGTTCTGTAAATTCGTAGCTTGCTGGTTCTGCGGTGCGACCCCGGCAGACTACTCCCGCAGGCGACTTCTTCAGGGGAAGCTCACGCTATTGGCCCTCCGTCACGATTGTTTCAATGCTCGAACGGATTGACCAGCCGTACGCCCGTTCCGGCGAAATGCGCCCCATTGCGCGTGACCACTGAAAGCTCGTGAATCAGCGCCGTGGCGGCGATCTGCTTGTCGAGCGGATTCTCGGGGTACGGCACGCGCAGCCTTCCCCAAATCTGCGCCATCTCCTGGTCAAAGGGCAGGATCGCGTCGGCGTAGTCTTCGCAGATGCCTGTCAGCCATTGCTCCAGACGCTTGGCCTGTGGCGCGTCGCCGCGGTGCCGGATCTTTTCGACGCCACGCCGCAGTTCGCCGATGGTGACGACCGAAATGTAGAGCGGAGTCTGTTCGGCCGCTAGGCCGCGCATGAATGCGCGGACGCCGGGGTTCGCGCTCCGGCCCTTGCGCAGTTCGCAGAGGACGTCGGTATCGATCAGGTACACGCCTAATCCCGGGAGAAATCCGCGTCCTCACCGACATTGGGGATCGCGGCAAGGGCTTCGGCGAAGGACTTGCGCTTCGGACCGGCCAGCGCGGCTTGCAGGATGCGCCGGTGCTCTTCCTCGGCGCTGTGGTTCAGCGAGGCGGCGCGCTTCTTCAGGCGCTGCACCAAGTCCTCGTCGAGATTGCGAACGACCAGTTGTGCCATGGCGGCCTCCAGTCTCGGATCGAATGATTGCAACGATAGCAATCGCCGTCCCGATTTGCAAGCATTGATAGCATCTCTGAACCGGTACCCTGCTGATGGACGCCGAGAAGCGTGGAGCGTTATCGACGGCCGGCCGGTTCGGTGGCTGGCAATGAACCGGCCAGCGGGGGTAACGCGGGGCTGCTCACTGCAAGGTTCCGCCCGCGGGGGTCAGGGGCAATGTGCTGTGCCAGCGCTGCTCGAAAGCCGCCGGCGACAGCTTGCCCAACGACGAGTGACGGCGTTCCGTGTGGTCGTAGCCGAGGAACTCGACGCCCAGCCCACCCGTTTGCGCGAGAACAGATCGAGCACCCGGGTCCGGTACAAGCCCCGGAGCGCATCGGCCGCCTGAAGGCCGCGAGCCGTGGCGCCGGGCCACCTTACAAGGTGACCCTGGAGACCGATGCCGCCGGCCAGATCGTGACCGCGATCGACTGGAAAAAGACGTCGGTGGCCGGCACGATGCTCGCCGACCCCGGGGTCTATTGCCGGCGCAGCAACGAGATGCCCCGGGATGCTGAACGGCTGTGGCGAACCTCTGTGAGGCTGACCGATCTCGAGGCGGTGTTTCGCAGCTTGAAGGGGGCACTGGGCTTGCGCCCGATCTTCGACTCGCAGGAGGAGCGCAGCGACGGACATCGGTTCCTTTCGGTGCTCGCCTATTCGATTGCCCAGGCAGTCCGCAGGCGACTGAAAGCGGAGGGTATCCACCTTTCGTGGACCACACGGCGCGACATTCTGTCGGTGCAGCTCCGGGTCACCGCCCGCTTCACGCAACAGGACGGCCGCACGCGGCACGTCCGCAAGAGCACCCAACCCGAACCCGATCTGGCCCGTATCTACGAGGCGCTCGCGCTGGACCATTGGCCCGGAGGAACACGCAAACGCGTCGCCTGAACCCTGCCAATCCCGCAAGTGGAGTGCCAGTCGTCAAATTCTTGCAGCGTATGTGATTGAGCAGCAAGGGAATGAGTCGGTTGGTGACAAACCGGGGTTAGCGGGCACAGTGCGTAGATTCTCGTCCCCTGGCTGCTGCATTGGCGGCTTCTATCTATTGGTCCCCCCTGAAGAAGGGCTCATGTATTGAACAGGCGCTGCCGTGCGCTGGCGGAAAAGTGGCGGCCAGGGTCCACAAGCGACGGCGAATGAGGTAGGATCCGCGCCCGTTGTCTGTTGTTCCCTTTCTGGTGGATGCGGGTGATTGAACCGACGGAACGGTGATTCCGGCACTTGCAGGTTCGATTCTTCTTCGCCAGCCATTCCAATTCCGTTGAGCGGGCAGGGGGCCTGACCTGCCCGTCTTGCTTTATGGGCGCCGCTGTCCGGGCGCCGAGGGAAGCACGCCATGGCCTACGACAGCCTGATGGTATTCACCGGCAACGCCAACCCCACGTTGGCTGCCGATGTGGTCAGACGTCTCAACATCTCACTCGGTCGGGCGCATGTCGGCCGCTTTTCCGACGGCGAGATCAGCGTCGAGATTCAGGAGCACGTGCGCGGGATGGACGTCTTCATCCTGCAGTCGACCTGTGCGCCGACCAACGAAAACCTGATGGAGCTGCTGGTGATGGTGGACGCGCTGAAGCGTGCGTCGGCGGCGCGGATCACGGCGGCCATCCCCTATTTCGGCTACGCCCGCCAGGACCGACGCGTCCGGTCGGCGCGGGTGCCGATTGCGGCCAAACTCGTCGCCGACCTGTTGACTGCCGCCGGTGTGCACCGCGTGCTGACCATGGATCTGCACACCGAACAGATTCAAGGCTTCTTCAACATCCCGGTCGACAACATCTATTCCTTGCCGATCATGCTCGGCGACGTTTGGAAGAAGGACGTCGAGAACCTGCTGGTCGTCTCCCCTGACGTTGGCGGCGTCGTCCGCGCGCGGGCGCTGGCCAAACGCCTCGAGTGCGACCTCGCGATCATCGACAAGCGGCGTCCGAAGGCCAATGTCTCCGAAGTGATGAACATCATCGGTGAGGTCGAGGGCCGTAGTTGCGTGATCATGGACGATCTGGTCGACACCGCGGGCACGCTGTGCAAGGCCGCCACGGCGCTCAAGGAACACGGCGCGCGTCAGGTGCTCGCCTACTGCGTACATCCGGTGCTTTCGGGCAAGGCCGTCGCCCGCATCAATGCTTCCGACCTCGACGAACTGGTGGTCACCGACACCATCCCGCTGCGTGAGGACGCGCAGATTTCGCCGCGCATCCGCCAACTCTCTGTGGCCGAAGTGCTGGCGGAGACGATCCGCCGCATCAGCAACGAGGATTCGGTGTCGTCCCTGTTCATTGAGTAGAAAGCGGTCGTGTCTGCCGCATCGTGAATGTTTTTTCAACCCCCTGTCTGGTCGCGGGCAGGGACTGTTTTAATCCAGGAGCTGTCAATGACATTTGAAATTCAGGCGCGCAAGCGCCAGGTGCAGGGGTCCGGAGCGAGCCGCCGCCTGCGTCGCGAGCACCGGGTTCCGGCCATCGTCTATGGAGGTGCCAGCGCGCCACTGCTGATCGACATCGATCACAACGATATCCTGCTCAACTTGGCCAAGGAGGCTTTCCACTCGTCGGTACTGACGCTCAAGGTCGACGGTGTGGCGCAGAGCGTCGTCCTGCGCGACTCGCAAATGCATCCGTGGAAGCGGCAGGTTCTGCATTGCGACTTCCAGCGCGTCGACGCGACGCATGCGATTCATCAGCGCGTGCCGCTGCACTTCGTCAATGCCGAGATCGCCCCGGGAGTCAAGATCGGTGGCGGAGCCGTCTCGCACATCCTCAACGAGATCGACGTCATTTGTCTGCCGCAGGACCTGCCTCCGTTTATCGAAGTCGACCTCAAGGATCTGCAGGCCGGCCATGCGCTGCATGTCTCCGAACTCGTTTTTCCGGCTGGCGTCAAGCCAGTGGTCCATGGCGACGAAGACCCCGTCGTCGCCTCGATTCCGGCGAAGAAGGGTGGTGCCGCTGCTGAGGGAGGCGAAGCCGCCGCCAGCTAGAGCGCAGCAAGTGCCGCCGCCCGTGCGCTCTAGCTGGCGGCGGCTTGTTTTTCCTGCGTGTAGTGGATCACATGCTCCCACCACGTCTGATCGTCGGCCTCGGCAACCCTGGCTCTGAATACGAAGACCACCGGCACAACGCTGGCTTCTGGTTCATCGAGCGGCTTGCCAGCCAGTTGCATACCCCGCTGGTACCGCAGGGCAAGTTCTACGGCCGTACGGCGCGCGTCGGTGAACTCTGGCTGCTGCAACCGTTGACCTTCATGAACCTCTCGGGCCAGGCGGTGGCGGCGCTGGCGCGCTTCTATCGCATCGCTGCCGAAGAGACGCTGGTGGTGCATGACGAACTCGACCTGCAGCCGGGAACCATCCGCCTCAAGCAGGGAGGCGGCAACGGCGGTCATAACGGCCTCAAGGATATCCAGGCGCGGCTGGCGACGCCGGATTTCTGGCGCCTGCGTCTCGGCATCGGTCATCCCGGCGAGCGCGACGCGGTCGTTGGGCATGTTCTCAAAGCGCCGCGGCGCGACGAGCGCGAGCTGATCGAAAGCGCCATCGATCGTTGCCTGCTCGCCTGGCCGGAACTCGCCGCCGGTAACTACGCCGTGGCGCAGCAGCGGCTGCACGTCAAGACGGCTTCAACTTAGGAATTCAGGCATGAGTCTCCAGTGCGGCATCGTCGGCCTGCCCAACGTCGGCAAGTCCACACTCTTCAATGCGCTCACCAAGGCGGGGATCGCGGCCGAGAACTATCCTTTCTGTACGATTGAACCCAACGTTGGCATCGTCGAAGTACCCGACCCGCGCCTCGCCCAACTCGCCGCGATTGTCAAACCACAGCGCGTGCAGCCGGCGATCGTTGAGTTTGTCGACATCGCCGGCTTGGTCGCCGGAGCCTCGAAAGGCGAAGGGTTGGGCAACCAGTTCCTCGCCAACATTCGCGAGACGCACGCGATCGTCAATGTCGTCCGCTGCTTCGAAGACGACAACGTCGTCCATGTCTCTGGTCGCGTCGACCCGGTTTCCGACATCGAAACCATCCTCACCGAACTCGCGCTCGCCGACCTCGCTGCGGTTGAACGGGCACAGAGCCGCGAGCTCAAGAAGGCGCGTGCCGGCGACAAGGAAGCGCAGCGCGTCGTGAACCTCCTCGACCGCTTGCTGCCGCATCTCAACACAGGCCAGCCAGCGCGCACGCTGTCGCTGACCAGCGAGGAGAAGCGGCTGCTGAAACCGCTCTGCCTGCTGACGATCAAGCCGACGATGTACGTCGGCAACGTGCTCGAAGACGGTTTCGACGACAACCCGCATCTCGATCGCCTGCGTCGACACGCGGCGACCGAAAGCGCACCGGTGGTCGCGCTCTGCGCCAAGATCGAGGCCGAACTCGCCGACCTCGAGGACGAAGACAAGCAAGTCTTCCTTGCCGACCTCGGCTTCACCGAACCGGGGCTCAATCGCCTCGTCCGCTCCGCCTACGATCTGCTCGGCCTGCAAACCTACTTCACCGCCGGACCCAAGGAAGTCCGCGCGTGGACCATCCACGTTGGCGACACGGCACCGCAGGCTGCCGGCGTCATCCACAGCGACTTCGAACGCGGCTTCATCCGCGCGCAGACGATTGCCTTTGCCGATTTCATTCTGCACAAGGGCGAGCCAGGTGCGCGTGAAGCCGGCAAGATGCGCGCCGAAGGCAGGGATTACCTGGTCAAGGACGGCGACGTGCTCAACTTCCTGTTCAACGTCTGAGCCCGGGCAGTGGGATCGAGGCGTCCCACCGCACCCCAAGAAGCCCCGTAAGTCCATGTGAATAAGGTGGTTTCTTGTTGCTGGCGGTTTCATGACATCCCTTTGCCTCCCACAAAAAAAAAAGCGGGTACCTCACCGACTCGCAATGCCGCAGCGCCCAATGCAAGGACAAGCCATATAAGCTCCAGTCTGCCGGTGGCGGAGAACTTACTGGTCAGGAATTTCAAGAACGAGCGGGTGCCTGGTGTTTCCTATGCCACCCGCCGACCTGAAGGCAGCGAGCTGCGAATCACTGCCGACACCACCGGCACAAAACCGACATCGCTTTCATCGACGACGCCCGCAAGCGCTTCATCATCGACTCGGGCTACCTCGACGACAAGCCCGGCGCGCCGTTACGCTTCCTGGCGGAAGCCAACCTCACGCAGATCATCCGGCGTGAGGAGACCAACGTCGACCGCGAAGCGGCCTGCTCGCGCCTCAATGCCGACCAGGGCGACTACGTCTACAAGTCCGGTGACCTGCTGCGTGGCAAAGGCGACTCCCACGCCGAAATCAAGGTCGACGAGCAATCCTTCGTATTCACCGCCTTCTACGCCGAAGACCATGCCGTCTGGTCTCGCCCAGCGCCGCCGCCAGTGCCTGCCGGCTCTGGCACGTTGCCCACCGGTGGGCCAACCCCAGCGTCTTACGGAACACCCGCCCCCGAGACCGCCTCGGCGGTGAGCGCGCCGGATGTCGTTCAGGCCGAAGACGCCTCAAGGCCGTGCAGAGTCGTGTCTTCGAACAAGTGCGCAACAACGGGATGCTGACCTTGGGGTCGATGACCATCCGCCCTTTCGACAAGGGCGATGCTCTCAAGCTCATTCCGCTGGTCAAATCGGTCCCCAAGCCAGCAAGCGCATCGAACTGGAAGCGTCCTTCGAAACGCCGAGCAAGTCGGAAGCCAGTGTGGCCTTCAAGGGAGACCTCGACGATGCCGCACCGCTCAAGGACTACCTGGAGCCCCAGTTCCGGGCGGGCCAGCGAAAGCGACGCCAGCGTTGCCTTCATGCTGCACTTCGACCCCCCTTGGCGGTCCAGGGCGCGGGTGCCGATGGCCTCATCCAGCGCTTGACTCGTCTCGTGCCGCCCGTGGTTCACGTGCTGGCCACGATCGCCGACAAGAAATCTTGAGGAACACCCCATGGCTACCCCACGCGCCCACATCGTTCCACTCCCCCGCAAGGCTGCTTCCGCCCTTCCACATATTACGAACTCCGTGCCAAGCGGCAGTGGGGCTCCGACATGGCTCTGGAAATCTGGCAATTGCCTGCCAGCGCAACGCCACACATCAAGCAACCCATCTATGTAGCAGGGCTGCATGGCCGTAACCTCTCGCTGGTCGAGCATCGCATGCTGCGCCGCCTGAAGTCGGTGCGCATCAACCTCAACGATCTGCCGGGCATCGACGCCCTGCGCGTTCCCATCGACGAGGAGCTGGTCATCAACCTCGGTCTGCTGTTCCGCGCCCTGGCGCCCATGCGCAATCGCGCTCACATGGCGGCGGTGGCCGCCGGCATCGAAGCCATGGCCAAGGAAGAGGCCGGTTACTGGCTCGGCATGGCCATGCACCGCAAGCACCCGCGGCGCGTGCTGATGGCCTTGCGCTTCCTGCTCATCGACCCAGACCATTGAGCATGCGCAGAGCCGCGGACATTCGCGACCTTCTGGCACAACTGGATAAGCATTCCGCCGACGATCTGGAATCCCAGGACCTGGATTTCAAGGAATGGATCACCCGTAGTCGGGACGACGCTATCGCCCAGGTCGTCGAAATGGCGGTCTGCATGGCAAACGGCGGCGGCGGAAGCGTCGTTTTCGGGGTCCGGGGCCGGGTGACGGGTCGCACGGCGGCGATTCCGGGCGTGCCCCCCGAAGTGGATACCACGCGGCTGCTCAAGGCGGTCTATGACAGCACCGATCCCAAACTGACCCCCGTTTTTGAAGACGTGCACGTTCCGGAGGGCAGCGGGCGGATTCTGGTCATGCACGTTTTCAGCGGCATGCCGCCCTATACCGACACCCAGGGGCGGGCCAAAATCCGGGGCGGCAAGCAATGCCAGCCGCTCACCGGAGGCCTGCGTGCACGGGTGATGGTGGAAACGGGCGATACGGATTTCAGTGCCGGGACTGTCGATGAACCGCTGACCGCCTGCATCTCGCCTTCAGCGCTGGAAATCCTGCGCGCCCTGGCGAAACGGGAGAATGCTCCCGACGATTTGCTGCGTCGGCCCGAAACCGAATTCCTGTCTGCTCTCGAACTGTTGCGCGGCGGCCAACTGACCCGGGCCGGCCTCTATCTGGCGGGCAATCCCGAGGCCATTGCGCGGCACCTGCCCAATTGCCTGTGGACGCATGAGCGGATGGCCTCCGAGACCGAATACAAAAATCGGGCCGATGGCCGCGATGCGCTGCCCATCGCCCGACCCGTCTGGAGGAGCGCATCAACGCCGACAACCCGATCACCACCGTCGAGCGCGGGTTTTTCCACCTGGAATATCACGCCTATCCCGCCATCGCGCTGCGCGAAGCCCTGATGAATGCGCTCTGCCACCTTGACTTCCGTCTACCCGGCCCGGTGCTGGTCAAACAATATCGGCGTAAGCTCGAAATCAGCAATCCGGGCGGACTTGTCGGTGACATCAACCCGGCCAACATCCACCACCACCCGCGGCTATCCCGGAATCCGGTGCTGGTCCAGGCACTTACGCGGCTGCGCCTGATCAATCACAGCAATCTCGGAATCGGCCGCATGTTTCGCGCCATGCTCATCGAAGGCAAGGAGCCCCAGCGCATCGCCGACGAGCGCAGCTACGTCCGGGTGAGCTTCAAGCGCCAGGAAACTTCCGCGGCGTTCCGCGAATTCGTCGCCATCGAAGAGGAAAAGGGACAGATTCTCGAAGTCGATCACCTGTTCGTCCTCGGCTATTTGATGGCACACCCGGAACTCGACACCGGCACGGCGGTCGAGCTGGGTCAGCGCAGGGAGTCCGAGACGCGCGACACCCTCGACGATATGGCCGGGGTGCTGGACTACCTGGAGCGGGGCGGCAACGGCGGACGCGGCGTGTACTGGTGCAGCCGAAGACGATCGAGGCGTACGAGCGAGCGGTCCGCAGGATCGGTGAGCGCTTCGGCGGGCGCATCGACGATCTGTCGGAACAGCCGCTGACCGATGACTTCAGCGAGTGGGTTGAATCGCACGCGTGGAGCACCGTGAAGCGCGATCTGTACGGTTTGAAGTTCTACTACGAGCACGTGCTGAAGAAGCCCTGGGAGGCGCCGGGGCGGATCAAGCCGCCGAGAACGCAACGCCTGCCCGACATCGTCACCGTCGAGGAGGCGCCGCGGCTGATCGCCGCCACGTGCGTCTTGAGCGACCGGGTGTTCTTCTCCACGCGCGACAGCCTCGGGCTGCGCCTCGGCGAAGGGCTGCGCCTTGAGGGGGGTGACATCGACGCGGCCCGGCGCCGCGTGCATGGGCGCGACGCCAAGGGCAACAAGGAGCGTTTCGTGCCGCTGCCGTAGGCGACGCATCACGTCTTGCGCCGCTTCTGGCAGGAGCATCGCCATCCGCGGCGGCTCTTCCCGAATCGCCACGGCGGCCTGAAGGGCGCAGCGAAGGCCTCGACCCCGCTCGATCCGGGCGGCGTGCAGACCACTTGGCACAAGGTGGTCGCCTCCTGCGGGCTAAAAAAAAGATTACGCCGCACAGCCTGCGCCACAGCTAGGCCACGCACCTCATCGAGGCCGGCATCGATCTGATCGAGGGGAGAAGTTTCTCGACCACCACTCGATCCTCACCACCGCCCGCTACACCTCCCTCACCGACCAGACCAAGCACCACGCGCTCACCCGCATCGACGCGTTGATGAGCGGCTTCGTCCTCGTCTGGGGGACAGTCAAATGATCCGGCTTGCCCAAGTCATCGAGACCTTCGGCGCCGACTTGCTGGCGCAATACGGCAATCGCCTGACGCGCGATCCGCGCCGCGCGCTGGCGGCGATCCGCGACTGCCGCGGGC
>ERZ761603.3477-NODE-3477-length-10102-cov-41.468100_pt1 | contig 10102 bp, 6 predicted proteins | sample MGYA00511879_ERZ761603 | MGnify/ENA primary metagenome ERZ761603 (study PRJEB28899, sample SAMN02850040) | bioreactor sludge metagenome | biome: EBPR Sludge; feature: EBPR Bioreactor; material: flocular biomat | place: Australia: Thorneside Wastwater Treatment...
GACGCTGATGACGCTGACCTGGCTGCTAGGAATGATCCAGGTTGCCGGCGACTCGTGGGGGCGTGGGGGGCCGCGGCGGACGGCACGCTCGAAACGCGGCTGTATTTCTGCCAGAACTGGCGGGCCGATGTGGTGGCGGTGCTGGACTCCGGCGGCGCGATCCTCCGCGAGTGCCGGTACACGGCCTATGGCAAGCGCGTCGAGATCGACGCGGGCGACTTTGATCGGGACGGGTCGGTGGATTTCTTTGATGTCGATGCGTTCGAGGCCTGCTTTGACGACGATGATTGCCCGCCGGGCCGCACGGCGGACGTGAACCGCGACGGCTTTGTGGACTTCATGGACTACGACGCGTTCTTCGCCGCGTACGACGCCGACCTCGAGACGGCCCACGGCGGCGTGCGCACTTTGTACGCCGGCTACGAACGCGACCCGGGCCTGGAGACCCCGCACGCCGACGGGACGAGGAACGATATCTACCACGTCAGGCACCGCGTGTACTCGACGGATCTGGGACGGTGGACGAGGAGGGACCCGCTGGGGTATGTGGATGGGATGAGTGTGTATGAGTATGTGGGATGTACTGTCCTCACGACCACAGACAAGAGTGGTCTTCTCGGACAATATGCTTGGCTTTGCAAAGAGCCAGCGGACATTCCCGTCGTTAAGCTGTGCGGAGATCACTGGTTTGTATACTTCGAGGGCGGCAATCCGTGTCGTGGTCCGCGCGCAATCGGCCTAGGAACCACCGATTCGCAAGGGGTTACATCTGTTCCCGCACAGGGATGCACACAGGATTTGGTCAACTGGCCAAACGGCTCTGGTTGGACTGATCATGACAGCCGTGTTATCGGCATGGACCCTTGGAATCCAGGGGCTACTCACCCTGGACGGCGTTGCTACAGACTCAAAGGTTGCTCTCTCAATTGTATCTGTTCAAGTATTCAGCTCGGTGCAAACACTGGCCTGTGGGTACCCGGTCTGAACGACTGCAACACCACTCTCAGCAAGGTACTTTCTGCATGCGGCTGCAAGAAAGAGTGCGTACTTTGGATATGGACCAAAGTGTTCGACACCGACAACTACGATCCGCTCGACCGTCGGCCCGGTGTTTGGCCGTCAAGCAAGTATGAATGGGTTTGCGCCGAGACCAATTTCTAAATAGGAGGCCAGGTGCAATCAGTCCTGCGACTCTTGCACATCGTGTACTCATGCAAAACGCTCCGAGCAATTCCAGAGCCATCTCGTCTTATGCAGCTGCTATGGCCGTTCGATTTACTATTCTTGCTATGTACTTGTTGTGGACATTATCCATGACGTACGAAGTAATGTATTCGTACTGGGCCAAATCTGTAGCAGCACATGACGCAGCACGAGAATACTGGACGTGGAGAATATTTTATTCCAAGAGAATGCTCCTGCTCAGCGTCGTTTCTCTCGTTTTTCTTATTGTTGTGAACTGGTCTTCTGTTTACATTGCTAGATATGGCACCAAGCGATCGGCGCCGTAATCCTGACACGTTCATGTGGCGTACTAATGCATCGTTCAGCCGAGGGCGGATGTTCTCGGGGTGTTCAGCAAATGCGAGCGTGGGCGGGTGGCATCGAAGTTCCCGTACGATCCCCCGTGCCCGTTCCTGCGTCGTGCCATCGAAGTCTGCGTTGAGACTTCGATGCTCCCGACGCGACGCCGACGAAGGGCGCCTGGTCCAGAAAGTGGTGGCAGGTCAACCCTCTTTTCCGCTGTTGGGATGGAGTACCGCACCTGCCTCCGGAGCTCCGTCGCCGTGGACCCATCAGGAGGCCCAGCACCCCGGGCCGCCGACCTCGCGTGGCACCGCCGAAGCGTGCCAACCCGTGACCCCGTTCACCGGCCGGTTGAGAAGCGTGCTCATCCCCGGTATCTTGCGGGCTGCGGTCCCTGGCCCCAAGGACGATTTCAGCCCTCTGCCCCGCCCCCAACCCCCACTCTCACCACGGTCGGAGTATTTGGACACCGCTGGCGGCACGCCCCCATGCCCGATTTCCAGCCCCGGACGAGGGTTCCGGTGGGTTTCGCACGGCCAAATCATGTTAACCATTCATTTTCGGGCATCCACGCTCGGAAACGCGCGCGAGCGCGTTCGAAACGGGTGTGGACAGGGAGTTTTAAGGGCCGCGGCCAAGTGCCGCGGCCCTGTTCGTTTACGGGGCAACGCCGTCGACCAACCCGCCGTACCTCGCAAAGTCACGCGGGAATCTGCGGGGACGGCGCAGAGCGGCCCTGGCGACATGCTTCTCTGGTTCGGCGCGATGACCAACAAAGCCATCCCAATCACGCCGGAACACGCCGGGATCAGGCCGAGACTCTCGGTGCCGATCTGAGAGCCCGCGTTCCAGTTAACGCGACGACCCAGCAAAGGCCCTTTCGCCATCGGGTTCGGGTAGCCACCGAGCCTTCTGGGACTCTCCGGCTCAAGCGGGGGGAGCCTGCTCCGCCCGAATCTGGTCATACACCTGGCGACGCAGGTGCTCCTCGACCAACTTCTGGAAGTTCGGCTCGTTCATGAACCGCGCGAAGATCTCTTCGTTCTGCTCCATCCGATCGATGAACAGCCCCTCGAGGGCCTTCGAGAAGACATACTTGAAGTTCTCGATCGAGTTGGCGGATGCCGCCTGTCTGAGGGCTTCGTTGGCGACGGCGTCCTCGCGCACCGAATCCAGAAAGAGCTGGTCGGCGGGCTTGAAGTCGGTACCGAACCGCTCATTCAGGATGTCGATCAACTCTGAGAGCTCGACCTCCTCGTCCCCGACCATGCCCGTGCCGACCGCGGTCGGCCCCTTCAACTCGCCACCAGCGCCCGGCTCGAGCACGATCGACCCTTCGCTGATCTTCTGCAATCGGTAGTACTTGAGCGCGACCTCATCGTCGAAGTTGTACTGGGGGCCGAGGGCTCGGCGCGGCAGCTTCGCCGCCAGGAATCGTGTGAAGGTGTAGAGCTTCTCCAGGTCGCTGTCACCGAACGGGATGACCTGTGAGAGAAACGCGTACAGGCCACGGAATGCAAACAGCAGGCCCCGAAACTCCTCCTGTGCTTCGTCCTTGGCTTGCGCCCACTCCTTCTCGGGCATTGTGGCACGGACGTCGTCGCGCAGCGTCTTGAATCGCTCGACCGCCGGATCGATGATCGCGTTCATTCTCGCGTGATCGGCCGGCGACTGGTTGGCCTTGCCGCGGAAGAACACAGCACAGAACTGCTCGACCTCGTCGGCACGGTACACACCGAACTCCGCGAGCCGTGCCTGCAGCGTGTAGAGCTGTTGAGGATCCGCTCGCTCGCCTATGACGGGCTGTTCGTAGTAGGGCTTGAAGGCTTCAAGGATCTCTGCGCGTTCATTGTAGAAGTCGAGGACGAACGTGTCGTCCTTGCCGGCGTGCGTGCGGTTCAGTCGCGACAGCGTCTGTACCGCCTGAATGCCCGCTAGCCGCTTGTCCACGTACATGGTGTGAAGGAGCGGTTGGTCGAAGCCCGTCTGGTACTTCTCCGCGACGAGCAGGATCTGGAACTCCTCGGTGGCGAACTTCTCGGGCAGCTCCTTGCCGTCGATCCCCGCGTTCATCCCGCCCTCGGTGTAGTGCTTGTTCGGGTCGAGATCGTCGACAACGGTGCCGGAGAACGCGACCAGCGTCTTCACGTCGGTGTACCCGTTGTCTTTGATGTACTTGTCGAACGCCTGCTTATAGCGGACGGCGTGCATCCGGCTCGCCGTCACCACCATCGCCTTCGCCTTGCCGCCGATCTTATGGCGGGTGGATGCGCGGAAATGCTCCACCATGATCTCCGTCTTCTGCTCCAAGTTGTGGGGGTGCAGCGTCATAAAGCGAGCCAACGCCTTTGCGGCCTTGCGCTTCGAGACGTTCGGGTCGTCCTCGATCGACTTGATCAGCCCGAAGTACGTCTTGTACGTCGTGTAGTTGCGCAGCACGTCGAGGATGAAGCCCTCTTCGATGGCCTGGCGCATGCTGTATAGATGGAATGGCGCCGGGCGGCCGTCCGTGCCAACCCGTCCGAACACCTCCAGTGTCTTGTACTTCGGTGTCGCCGTGAACGCGAAGAACGAGATGTTCGGCTGGCGTCCGCGCTTCAGCATCGTGCGGAGGATCTCTTCCTCGGCATCTGCTCCCTCCTCGCCCTCCTTGATACCCTGCGCCTCGGCCTGCCTTCTGGCCTCCTGCCTGATGTGATCAGCCGCCAGGACGCCTTTCAGCTCGGTCGCGGTCTCCCCCGACTGGCTGCTGTGCGCCTCATCCACGATGACGGCGTACCGGCGATCCGGCAGCCCCGCCACCTTCTCGGTCACAAACGGAAACTTCTGGAGTGTCGTGATGATGATCGGCACGCCGGTCTTGATCGCTTCGGCCAGCTGTGTGGAGTTCTCATCGATCTTCTGCACGACGCCGTGCTTGTGCTCGAACTGGTAGATCGTGTCCTGGAGCTGCTGGTCCAGAACGACGCGATCGGTGACGACGATGACCGAATCGAACACACGCCGGTCGTTGTCGTCGTGAAGGCTGGCCAGGCGGTGAGCCAACCACCCGATTGAGTTGCTCTTCCCGCTGCCGGCGGAGTGCTGGACCAAATAGTTGTGGCCCGTGCCGAGCGCCCTGGCGTCGGCCTCCATGCGTCGCACGACATCCAGCTGGTGGTAGCGCGGGAAGATCATCGTCTCCTTCCGCACCTTCCGCCCCGCCGTTCCGGACGTGAACCGCTTCTCTTCCACCTGAAGGTGCAGAAATCGTGAGATGATGTCGAGCAGCGAGTCCTTTTGCCAGGTTTGTTCCCACAGGTAGGACGTGCGGTGACCGGCGGGGTTCTCGGGGTTCCCTGCGCCCGTGCCGTTGCCCTTGTTGAATGGCAGGAAGAAGGTCTCCTTTCCCCGCAGCCGCGTCGTCATCCACACCACGTCCGGGTCGACGGCAAAATGCACTAGCGCCCGTTGCTTGAACGCGAACAGCAGCTCGCGCTCATCCCGATCCAGCCGATACTGCGTCTTAGCGTGTTCGGCCGTCTGCCCGCTCATCGGGTTCTTGAGTTCGGCGGTGATGATGGGTACGCCGTTGAGCGCGAGCACCACGTCGATGCTCTTCTCGCACGTCCCCGAGTAGTAAACCTGTCGTGTCACCGTGAGGACGTTCATCCCGTAGAGCCGCTGCGTTTCTGGATTCAGGCCGCTCGATGGTTTGAAGAACGCCACGTCGATCTGACGCCCGTAGCACTTGAAGCCGTGTCGGATGATCTCCAGCGACCCGCGATCGCTGCCGGCGATTGCTTTGCAGAGTGCGTCGACAAGCACGTCGCCCGTACTGCCCGCGTGCAGCTTCTCCAGCGCCGCCCACGCCTGCGGCTGGGTGGCCTTCACAAACCCGACGAACACGCCCGGAAACAGGCCCCGCGCCCGGTCGTAGCCATTGGGTGCGACGGCGACGTCGAAGTCGCGGTTGTCACCCTTGGCGTAGCCAGTGGCGAGAAGGTGATCCTCGATGGCGGCCTCGAAGGCTCTTTCCTTGTAATCAGCCGGCATTCGCCACTCCTTCGGCCTCTAGTTGCTGCTCCACATCGTTAGCAGTAGTCTGGAGCAGTTTCACCAACTCAACTGCAAACATTTTTAGGGCGGCGCTCTGCTGACGCAGCGATTCGGATGTGAGCGTGGGCGATTCGTCCTGGTGCAGGATGTTGTTCCGGATGCCCGTGAGCGAGTTCACCATTCCCTTGATGTCGATGGTGGTGGGTGCTTGGCCTTCGTACGTCTCCCCGAGCGTGGTCACCGTTACCACCGTGAACACATCATCGATACCCAGACGTTTGAACAGTTTGACCATCTCCGCTTCGCCGTGCTTTCCGTAGCTGAACTTGCATGACACAACCAAATCGCTGCATGGTTCCAGTTCGCTCCAACGACGTCCAAGCGCCACGAAGACGGCGCGAAGACCGGGAACATCGCCATTCGCGAGTTTGTCCTTGGCAACCGAGACCGCCTGCACGCTGTGCTCCAGAAGAAGGCGTTCGGGAATGTGACGAGCATGGGCCCCGACCTGATTCACTGCGAAGAGGAACTCTTCCGCGGTTGACTCAAGGAAGGCTTCAAATTTGCCCATCAGCAAAAGTAGAGCCGCCTTGTTCAGCACCGCTGCCAAGGTCTCGTTGGCTCTCTCTTTGCCCGGCGCGCACTCGTCCGACTCCTTGAGCAGGAGGTCTACTTCTGCCAACGTGGTCGCGAAGTCATCCGCGCTCTCGATTTGCGTCGCCATTGGATCACCTCTTCATCGCGGCATCCAACTGCTGATTGAAGGTGTGAACGCGGTACTCCATGCGTTGCTTGTCAGACGTGCGAATGGTGATGGCGTCGTTGAATTCCTTGTCATCGTTGATCAGAGTTCGAAGAACTTCTTTGACTGCATCCTTCTTCGTCCGAATGATCTCCAACGAGTGGAAACCCACGCCAACCATCACCGCATCCATGATGGCTCGGTTGAGGCGATCGTCGAATGAGCCATCGGCGTTGATTCGGTGGAAGGCGTCCGAGCCGAAGACCTCGGCAACCTTGACCGCAGCCGAGAGAAAATCCTTCTTCAGGGCGTCGATTTCCGGTGCCGAAAGGTTGCGGACCTTCGCCATGTAGTGGTTGAGGGATGAGCGCATGTTGCCCGTATAGGTTGCGATCTTGCCTGTCGACGGGTCATAGCCCCCCTTGATCATGAAGTGGCGAAGCAGAAGTTCGGCGTCGGCCATGCGATAGTGCGGAGCATCGAGGTCCAGAAGCGTCTGAACTAGGCCTTGGCCGACGAGTTCGTGAAGGAGGTCATTGAACCGGCCGCGGTATAGGCAGTTCCGCAGTTCTTGTTCGGTCAGCTTAACGGCACCTCGATTGAGGCGCATGAAGATCTCGTACTTGATGTCAGCGTGCGATTCCTTAAAGATCAGGATGAGCCGAAGAATGCCGTTCCGGAGCAAGCGAGATGCCTTCGGGTTGAGATCCTTGTACTTCTGACCATTCAGCTCGTTTAACACATCGAGGCCTTTGAGCTTGAACTCATTGTCGAAGTAGCGGCTCAGCGCACTCAGGCGCTGAAGACCATCGACGACATCCCACGCGCCGTCATCGTCCTCGGCAACGTAGATCACCGGGATTGGTACGTTCAGGAGGATCGACTCAACCAGCAACGACGCTCGCTTCTCGTCCCAGACGTAGTTGCGCTGATAGTCCGGGTCGAGCACGATGTCCTTCGCTTTAATCTTGGCGATGATGTCGCTGATGCTCATGTCGTAGGCCTGCGTGCGCAGGTGCCGTTCGTCCTTTGGGATCGAATCGATCGCACTCTCTTGCTCTTCGCGTGGATCGGAGAAATTGAGATCTTCCCGTTCAGATGCCTTGGCCATTGATTACTCCTTGCTCCGATAACCACCCGTTCGTCGTGTATGCGCCCCGTACCCCGTAGGGACCAGCCCCTTGCCACGCATCCACCCGATCGCCTTGCGCCACTTGTCCTCGGGGATCGCGGTCTTCGCCGGGTCCCAGTTGGTCAGCACCTCGGCGACCAGTGCATCATCCGTCACCGGCATCTGGTCGATCAGGAAGTCGTTCCACGCCGAATACAGGGTCGCCACGATCTCCGAACGCTGTGTGTCCAGCTTCGCCAGCAGGTCCATCAGCGCGGCGAACGCGGCCTCCTTTGCTCCCCAGTACCGCTCGAAGTACTGCTTGTGCCCGCCAGCCTTGGCCAGCGGCACGAACTTCAGCGGATCGCCGTCCTTGCGATACTCGTACCACTGCGACTTCTGCAGCTGCGACTGGATCGACCGCATCATCGCGTTGTCGAACGGCCCGGCCGCGGCCCGGATCGGCTGGCTCTCGATCTCGTCCAACTGGAGGTGCCCCTCGGCAAGGATCAGGGCCTTCTGCAACTTCACCCGCCCGAACGTTCGGTCGTTCCCAATGCGGGCGATGATTTCCGCGGCGAGCACGCTGCGTTGGAAGTGCTTGTTTGCGGTGCGACCGGTGCCGCCGCTCTCGCCGTTGATGCGACCGGCGATCACTGGCTCGCCTGCTGACGCGGCCTCGGGCTGCACGATGCTCGCCGCGCCGCAGACGTTGATCTTCCCCGTTACGGCGGCGGAGATCACGGCCTGGCGGTACTCGGTCAGACGGGCGATCGCGGCTTCAGCGGCCGCGGTGAGGGAATCGAGAGTCGAAGCGATCTCCGCGACGCGCGCCATGATCTGCGCCTGTTCCGCGAGAGGGGGTAGGGGCACGGGGAAGTCGCCGAGTTTTGTGGCGTTGGTGGAGGCGAGGTTGGTGGTTTGCTGACTGGTCTTGGTGAAGTAGTTGCGACCGTGCAGGCATGACAGCATGGCTGCGAGGAAACGCGAGTCCAACCTTCGTGCGTCGGGCCTAACCGCGAAGATGTGGTTCTGGTGCAAGCAGCCGTCAATCTGGCCCTCGTAGACGTAACCGCGTCCCAATTTGTCGAAGTCGCCGCCCTCGGTCATCAGCACGTCGCCAGACCGAAGCTCGTAGCGGGCGATTCGGTCCGGCAGGACTTCGACCTCCGTGATGTGATCGAGGTCGAGCCATCCATCCTGAACGTTGGCCACGCGCAAATAGGGCCGAAGCACCAACCGCGACTGCTCCTCATCCGTGTGCTTCTTGCCGAGCGTCAATCCGGTCTGAAGGTGCGAGATGAACTTCAGACGCTTCACCTCCCAATGCTCCGGTACATCGCCGAGCCAGTCGATGCCTGAGGGCTTCATGGGGGCGGCGGGGTTGAGGCCCTTGGTGACGGCGTGGGTGATGAGGGCGGTGCGTTGTTCGGCGAGCAGGTCGATCAGCCGCCGCTTGGCAGCGACCAGTTCATCGATGCGACGGGTGCGCTCGTCCAGCCACGCCGCAATCGCCTCCTGCTCGGGAAGAGGAGGCAGCCAGATATCGAGGCGAGCTAGTACCGAGGGCGCGATCGCGGGATAGCTGACGCCGGTTGACCTGGCCACGACGCGACCCACGAACTCTTCGGCTTGCACCAGGCGGTACAGGAAGCCCTGGTCGAGGTCGGGACCGGGCCTAAGGACGGCGAATCCGGTTGACACAATCAGGTTTGGTTGCGGATCGCTAATCCGAGCGACGGCCCGTAGGTATGTACCTGCTCGGCTGCGACTTCAAGATGGACGCGGAGCGCAAGTACGCCTTCGACGAGCACCGCGCGGCCAACGCGATCCGGCACAACAACGTGCTGTATGACTCGCTGTCGCGCCGGTTCGAGGCGCTCAAGCCGCACTTCGAGAAGCACCGCTTCCGGGTCGTCAACTGCTCGCCGGGCAGCGTTCTGGAGGTCTTCGAGAAGATGGCCTTTGAGGACGCGGTGAAGGCAGCCGCTTCCGAGTGCGGCAAGCCCATCCGCACCGACGGCTGGTACGAGCCGAATGTGAAGCCTCAGGAGGCCGCACGATGAGCGACGGCCCCACCCGCTACTACCTCTATATCCCGGTCTGGGCGACGGGCCGAGCCCCGCAGGGCGGCGGCTCGAGCAACTACTCGACGCCGTCGGAGTCGCCCGACTCGTCGTACAGCACGTACTCAACGCCCACCAGCACGCCGAGCATGCCGTCGAGCTACTCGACGACCGGCGACGTGATCTACACGACCGGGCCGGGCGGCACGCCCACGCTCACGTTCTACACCACCGGCGCGTTCACGAGCAACACGCCGGGGACGACGCATACGCCGTCGAGCAGCGGGCCGATGTCATCCAGCGGGATGACCACCGACTCGTCGCAGACGCCGACGAGTTCGCAGACGCCGTCGAGCACGGGCTCGTCGGGCATGAGCAGTTCCGGTGGCGGGAGTTCTTCTGGCGCGTCGAGCGGCATGTCGTCGGGCGCGAGTTCGGGGGCATCGTCGGGCATGTCGTCGGGCGGCAGTTCTGGTATGTCCTCAGGCGGTTCGTCCGGTGGTTCATCGGGCGGTGGTTCATCCGGCGGCGGGTCATCAGGTGGCGGGGGATCGAGCGGCGGCGGCAGCGGCCCCGGTGGGTCGGGTCCAGGCGGGTCCGGGCCTGGCGGCTCGGGGC
>ERZ761603.3478-NODE-3478-length-10100-cov-9.555002_pt1 | contig 10100 bp, 6 predicted proteins | sample MGYA00511879_ERZ761603 | MGnify/ENA primary metagenome ERZ761603 (study PRJEB28899, sample SAMN02850040) | bioreactor sludge metagenome | biome: EBPR Sludge; feature: EBPR Bioreactor; material: flocular biomat | place: Australia: Thorneside Wastwater Treatment...
CCGTCAAGGTCGATGAAGAGCAGGCTGGCCGCGGGTTTTTCGGCGGCCAGCACCTTGTCGATCTCCCGGTTGAGTTGCGCCCGATTGGGGAGGCCGGTCAGGGCGTCGTGCAGCGCCAGGAATTCGATCTGCTCGCGTGCCGCTTCTTCCGCGGAGATGTCGCGCAGGAGCCCGATATATTGATGGCCATTGGCGTTTGCGACTTCCGTGACCGCGAGCATGACCGGGAAGTGCTCGCCGTTCTTGCGGCACGCGATGACCCGGCGGCCGAAGCCGATGACGTGCGGCGTCCCTTCCCGGTGGTAACGTTCGAGATAGGCGTCGTGCTCTTCCCGGTACGGCGAGGGCATCAGCAGATTGACTTTCTCGCCGACGACCTCGGCCGCAGCGTAGCCGAAGATCCGTTCCGCAGCCTTGTTGAAGGCGGTGATCACACCTTTGCCGTCGATCGTCACGATGCCTTCGAAGACATTGTCAAAAATGCCGTAGAGGCAGTCCTGGATCACTGCAACCCGTTGCAGTGAGTTGATCCGCGCTTCGAGCACCCGGAAGTTGATCGGCTTGATCAGATACTCGTCGGCACCCGCTTCGAGACCCGCCACCATTTCCTGAGGTGAATCGAGGCCGGTCATGATCATCAACGGCACCCAGCGGCTTCCTCCCATGGCCTTGATCTCGCGGGTGGCTTCGATGCCGCTCATCTCGGGCATCACGACGTCCATCAACACCAGGTCTGGAGGCTGCCGGCGATACGCCTCGACTGCTGCCCGTCCATTGGCGACGTGGGTCACCTGATGTCCGAGCGCCTGCAGGTGGGCAATGACATGTCTCGCGATGGCGCGCGAGTCTTCGGCGTAGAGGATGTGCATGGAGGTCGGGGTCCCTGCGGCTCAATGAGGCGCGTCATCGTGGTCGGCTTCGGGATGCTGATCGCGGATGGCGAGAATGGCAGGCAAGTGCACCTGGAAGTGGGTGACGACTTCGGGATCGAAGTGACTGCCGGCGTTGTCCAGAATGTAGCGCACCGCGTCCTCGATCGACCAGGCTTTCTTGTAAGCGCGGGACGACGTGAGGGCGTCGAATACGTCGGCAACGGCGACGATGCGGCCTGACTGCGGGATGCGATTCCCGCTCAAGGCTTGTGGATAGCCGCTGCCATCCCATTTCTCATGGTGGCTGAGGGCAATCTCTCGCGCCAACTGCAGGAGGTCGGAATCGTCGTTCTCGAGCAGCGCGGCGCCAATGGTCGTATGCGTCTGCATGATCTGCCACTCGTCGGCGTCGAGCTTGCCCGGTTTGCGCAGAATGGTGTCCGGGATGCCGATCTTGCCGATGTCGTGCATCGGACTCGCGTTCAACATCAGGATTGTTTGCTCCTCGTTCCAGCCCAGGGTTTCCGCAAGCAGGGCAGAGATACGGCTCATGCGGATGATGTGCAGTCCGGTTTCGTTGTCGCGATACTCGGCGGCTCGACCGAGCCGGCGAACGATCTGCAGGCGTGTCTGATGGAGGGCCTCGGTGCGGACACGGACCATTTCTTCGAGCACCGCTTTCTGATCGTGCAGCAGGCGGTGCGCCAGTTGTGCGTCGAGCAGATTGCGCACCCGCATCAGCAACTCGAGGCGATCGAAGGGCTTGGAGATGAAGTCGCGGGCGCCGGCTGCGAGTGCTCTCAACTGGTGTTCGCGACCGTGCTGCGCAGTAAGAATGACGATCGGCGGCAGCAGCGGGTCGTCGAGTTGCTTGAGCTGCTCCATCACCTGGTAACCGTCAAGATACGGCATGTTGATGTCGAGCAGAATCAGGTCAGGTCTCGCTTCCTGATAGCGCTGGATCACCTCGCGCGAATCCTGGACGGTGACTCTGTACTGGTAGCCCTCGCTGGCCAGCATGCGATCGAGCAGCTTGAGATTGACGGGTTCGTCGTCAACAACCAGGATGCGCTCGACGATGCTCCTGTCAGTGGTCACGTTGCCGCCTCCTTGTGTGCTGAGAGTTGTTGTGCGATGACGGAGAGAAATTTCGGAAGCGCAAGCCGTTCATCCTTGCTTTCCTTCCTTGCCGGTATCCGACGCTGAAGCGGCGGGTGGACGTTTGCCAGCGAGGTAAAGGCTGAACCAGAACGTGCTGCCGCGTCCTGGTTCGCTGTGTACGCCGACCTCGCCGCCCATGCGCTCGACCAACTGCTTGACCAGCGCCAAACCGATGCCGGTGCCTTCGACGTGCTGCCGGGTGTCGATGCGCTCGAAGGGTTTGAACAGCCGCGGTAAATGCTCGCTGGCGATGCCGCATCCGGTATCGCTGACCTCGGTCCGCACGTGCTCGCCGCAAGGCAGGGCAGCAATGCGGATGCTGCCGCCAGGACGATTGTACTTGATCGCGTTGGACAGCAGATTCAACAGGATCTGTTTGAGGCGGGTGACGTCGGCCTCGACTTGCGTCGTGAGCGCGGTCGGTGCAGCAAAGGTGATGCCGCGTTCGGCGGCGAGCGGCCGGAGCTGGGCGAGGCACGCATCGATCAGCGGCCCCAGGGCGATCGTCTCGAAGCGCAGATCAAAGCGGCCGCTCTCGATCCGGGACAGATCGAGGACCTCGTTGACCAGGGCCAGCAGGTGTTCACCCGCCAGCAGGATCTCCTTGACGTTGTCGGCGTGTGACTCGCTCAGCGACGCCTTGTCGAGGTCCAGCAACTGTCCGAAGCCGAGAATGGCATTCAGCGGCGTCCGCAGCTCATGGCTCATCCGTGACAGGAACAGGCTCTTGGCGGCGTTGGCCGCCTCCGCCTCGTCACGGGCCTGCCGCAGGGCGGCTTCGGCTTCCTTGCGCGCCGTGGCATCTTCACCCGTTCCGCGGTAGCCTGCAAAGCGGCCCTGCGCATCAAAATAGGGAACGCCGGAAACCGAGAACCAGCGCCACTCACCGCCCCTGGAGATCAGCCGGTACTCGAGACGGCGGAACGGCTGGTGCGCGTCGATGCACGCGAGATGCTCGGCCAGCACCTGTGGATCGATTCCTCCGTGTTTTTCCAGGAGTTCCTTGCGCGTCATCCCGAACACCGTCTTGCGGTCGAGAAAGAAGAATTTCTCGTAGTTTTCCGAGAAATAGCAGAAACGATGCTCGGCGTCAGTTTCCCAGAACCAGTCCGAGGTACTCAGTGAGAAATCGTGTAGCCGGGCTTGGTTGACGCGAAGTCTTTCGGTCATCTGTTCCGCGAGCCGCAGCGCCCGTCTTCGTGTCGTCAGCAGGAAGTGTGCCAGCAACGCTGCCAGCAGCGAGCAGAACAAGCCGATCGCAACCGTCAGCGTGGGTGGCACCAAGGCCAGCTGTGTCCAGAAGTCAGGTAAGGGCGAGGTCACAAGATGCCAGGTGCGCTGGCCAAATACGATCTCGGTCGAGTGCTGCAGGGCTGGGTTGCCCTGATGCGGGTCGATCTCCGCTGAGTGGTTGACGGCGGGCGCCAAAGTCCGATTCGAATCGAAGATCAAGCGCGGCGGCTGGTCCGCGACAGCGTCGAAGATTCTTGTCTCTATCCTCTCGTCAAGCAGCCCGGAAAACAGCGTCGACGCCTGGATCGTGATCAAGGCCCAACCGATCAGCGCTTCGCTACGTTGTTGGGCGGAAGCGAGGTCCGCGCCCGGACGATAGACGGGGAGGAGGAAGGCCAGTTCGGCGCCGTGCCCACGCTCTATCGGTGCTGACAACGCCAGGTCGCCGGTCCACATCGCGCGCATCGCCGCTTCGCGCAATTCGGGCTGCGAACCGATGTCGAAGCCGATGAGTTGATGGCTTTCGCCGGCAGGCGCGAAGTAGTCGACCACCATTGCTGCGCCGGGATTCGAATTTTCGCGCTGGATCGAGAACCCAGGGGTCAATTCGGCCCGGCGCTGTCTGACGAATCCCTCGAGTTCGTGGCGGGGGACGAGGCGCACGAAACCCATCCCGGTGACGCCGGGAAACTCGTTCGACAGGTCGCGCGAGGCGACGTAGGCGGCGAACGTCTGCCGCTTCAGTGCCGGATCGACGACAAAAATGCCCCGCAGGCCGCGCAGGCCGCGTTCGTAGCTCTGGATGTGCTGCCGCAGGACCTGGGTAAGACGATCGCTCTGGCGCAGGAAGGCGGCCTCTGCCAGCCGCGCGTTGCTTTCCTGGTGCCAGCGGGCGAGCAGGAACGTCAGCAGCAGGCCGGTGAGGAAGAGCAGGATTGCCAGCAGCGTTGAACGCTGCGCGAGCCAGTGGGTCAGTCTCGTCATTCGTCTGCCCGGAAGACGATGCGGGTGATGACTGCCGTCCAACTGCTTGCCAGCCACGCGGTCGTGGCCTCAGGCTGGCCGCCGCTCATGGTGGCTCCGACCGCTGTCGCAGGTGATGCGCGAGCGCCGGTGTCCATTCGGCACTGGCGCTGGATTCCCGTGTTTCGCCGGTGCCGGTTGGCGCGGCCAGTGGCAGGGTAAACCAGAAGGTGCTGCCAACACCGCTTTCGCTGTCCACGCCGACCTCGCCGCCCATCGCGTCGACGAGTTTTTTGACCAGCGCCAGCCCGATGCCGGTGCCTTCGATGCCGTCGTACGCCGACTCGATGCGCTCGAAAGGCCTGAACAGTCGCGACAACTGCTCGGCGGCAATGCCACGCCCGCTGTCGCTGACGGCGATACGCAAGCGCTCGCCATCAGGCCGGGCGCTGACTGTGACGCGCCCGCCGTCGCGGTTGTACTTGATCGCATTTGACAGCAGGTTGAGCAGCACCTGTTTGAGGCGAATGAGGTCGGCGCGGATTGCGACGTCGTCCGCCAGCGCCTGCACAATGACAATGCCGCGCTTACTGGCGAGCGGTTGCACTTGCGCCAGGCAGTGGGCGACAACCGGGAGCACGGTCACGCTTTCCAGGCTCAGGTCGAGGCGACCGCTCTCAATTCGCGACAGATCGAGCACCTCGTTGACCATTGCCAGCAGGTGTTCGCCAGCGTGCAGGATCTCGTGCACGCTGTCGGCTTGCGTCTCGTTCAGCGTCGCCTTGTCCATCTCGAGCAGTTGTCCGAAGCCGAGAATCGCGTTCAAGGGCGTGCGCAGTTCGTGGCTCATCCGCGACAGGAAGTCGCTCTTGGCTGCATTGGCCGTCTCGGCAGCGTCCTTGGCCCTGGCCAGTTCGGCGGCGTGGCGGCGATCGTCGAGGTTGACCAGCAGTCCGGCGAACAGGCGCAGCAGGCGCAGGTCGTCGTCGGCAAGTTCCAGCGGCCGGGTGACGGCATCGAAGCCAACGCAGCCGCGGCAACCTTTGTCGCCAATCAAGGGCAGCGCGACAAAGGAGCGCCTTCCCTCGGTGCGCAGTCGTTCGCGCAGGGCGCCTGGTGGGCAGGCCGCGACGTCGGGCACGACGACCGTCTCGCCCCGCGTGTGCGGGATGATCCAGTCGGCAAGAGCGGAAAGCGGAAACTGCGGTCGGCTGGCGATCGCGGGAGCACTTCCCGGCGCGCACCATTGGTGCGTGTGGAAGGCGATGCCGGCGGCGAAGTCGTAGGCGGTCAGGAAGGCGCGGTCGGCGCCGACAAAGCGTGCCATGACGGCCAGCGCGTCGTGCACCCCGTCGTCATAGCGCTCGAGCGGGAGATTGATGAACGCCGTAGAGATGCGCAGCAGCAAGCCCTGGAAGTTCCCCTGGCGCTGCAGCACGGCTTGCGTCTCGCGCCGTTGTTCGTTTTGCAGCGCCAGGGCGAGTTGATCAGTGAGCTGACGGACGAAAGCGATCTCGTCCACGCTCCAGGTGTGCGCCAAGCCGACGTGTTCGCAGCAGAGCATGCCTTGAAGGTCCTCGCTGGCCTCGATCGCCGCGCTCAGCGTCGCGCTGATTCCGAGCGGACGCAAATAAGCATCGGCGGCCGCCGCCGTGCGCGGATCGGCGCACGGATCGCCGGCAGCAACGTACTTGTCCGTCTTGAGGGCTGCCAGTTGATCGCTACAGGCGGCGGCCTCGAGGATCATTCCCGTCTCGTGAGTGCCCTGGGGGGTGAGAAAGATATCACGGCAGAGTAGGCGCGATCGCGTGTCGTCCAGCAGCCAGACGCCGGTGCGCGCCGTTCCCAGCAGCTTCGCCGCTTCCTCGGTGACCAAGCGAAAAACGGAATCGACCTGGCCTTCGGCGACGGCGGGCAGCGCGGCAATCTTGTCGATCACTTCACGCCGCTGCGCGCTGCGCCGGAGATGGGTCGCGAGTTGGGCCTGCAGTCGCGTCTCGCGCAGCATCAGGAAAGCGGCGAAACCGCCACCGAGCAGAAAGAGTGCCGTCAGACCCAGTTGCTGCCACCGGTCGCGGTCGACGACGGCGTTCAGCGGCGCCGAAAAACCTTCTTCGGCAAGCCCGACGACGACGATCAGTCCAGAGGTTGCGAGCCGCTGCCAGCCATAGACGCGGGGTGTGGAGTCGACGCTGCCGACGCTGCGGAAATAGCTGCCCCGCGCCGGTGCTCCCGGGGCAAGGAAGGGGCGGTCCGCCGGCGCACGCTTGCCCATCGCCCTGGTGTTGCCTCGGGCCCTGGCGACGAAGCTGCCGTCGGCATGCAGCAGAGCGACGCTGTCCTGCGCGGAAAGCTGCAGGCTGGCCAGCGTTGCCGCCAGGCCGTCGGTCTGCAGGGCGATGCTGACCATGCCGGCGAAGCGCCCGGCGCGCACGATCGGGCGACTGAGCGTCACCACCCAGCTCTCATCGATGCGTGAGATGAAGACGCGCGAGATGATCAGGCGATCGCCTCCCGCCTGATGCGCCTTGAAGTGTTCCCGGTCGCCGGCATAAAAGCCGGGAGCATCGTCGGGAGTATTGAAGCGCGCATGACCGGTCGCGTCGAAGACGACGATCTGGGTCGTGAGGCCAGTCGGCAAGCCGCGCAGGACGAGTCGCGCCTTGCCGTCGATCTGCGCCGGGTTGGCGAGCCAGGCTTCGCGCAACTGGATCAGGGCAACGTCGAGGCTGCTGATCAGGATGCTGATCTGGCCAGCCATCGCGTCGGCGAGCTGTTGGCTACGTTGTTCGGCTTGTGCCAGCAACTGCTCGCGCAGCAGTTGCTGGGCGCGCTCGAACTGCCACCAGATCAGGCCGCTGGCGGCGACGGTGAAAGCTCCGACCAGCACCGCCGGAAACCAGACGCGCGCTTTGCTGATCAGCGTTGATCGCATCGTGTCCTCATCCCGGGTCGTCGGTTGTCGGAGTACAGACGGAATTCGCTTGCTTGGCAAAAGCGCCGGCTGTCTCTGGCGCCAGAGGCAGTGCGAACCAGAAGGTGCTGCCGACCCCAGGCGTACTGTCGACGCCGACCTCGCCGTGCATCGCGGCAACCAGTTCTCTGACCAGGACGAGTCCAATACCGGTCCCCTCGCCGCCACCAAACTTCTCCAGTCGCTCGAAGGGTCGAAAGAGCAGCGACAGGTCTTCAGCGGCAATTCCCGGGCCGCTGTCACGGACCTCGATGCGCAGGCGTGTGTGGGCAGCGAGCGCGCTGACCTGCACCTGTCCACCCTCGCGGTTGTACTTGATCGCGTTGCTGAGCAGATTGAGCAGGACCTGTTTGACGCGCAGGCGGTCGCCCCAGGCCGTTGCCTCGGCGGGGACGTCGAGGTCGACGGCGATGCCGCGCCGCGTGGCGAGCGGGCGTACTTGTGTCAGGCAATCCGCGAGGATTGGCGCCAGGGCGACGGTTTCGAGGTGGACCTCGATGCGGCCGCTCTCAATCCGCGCCAGGTCGAGTATTTCGTTAACCATTGTCAGCAGGTGCTCGCCCGCACGAATGATTTCCTGCACGCTGTCCGCTTGCGACGGGTCGAGTGTCGCTGCGTCCATTTCGAGTAACTGCCCGAAGCCGAGAATCGCGTTCAGCGGCGTACGCAGTTCGTGGCTCATGTGCGAGAGAAACCTGCTCTTGGCCCTGTTGGCCGCTTCGGCGACCCGACGCGCCTCTTCCGCGGCGTCCCGGCTGGCGGCCAATTCGGCCGTACGGGCCCGCACTATCGCCTCCAGCTCCTCATGGTGGCGACGCAGTTCCAGTTCTGTGCGCAGAAGCGCCTGCAAGGGGATCCGGCGCCCCGGACACCAGATCGCCCAGGCAGCGATCGCACTGAAAAGAAGGACGAGTGCGCCCGTGTGCAGCATGGTCGCCTGTGACACGGTGACCGTGAGCTGGCCGACCGGCGCGCCAAAGAGGTACACCGTTCGCGATCGGCTTTGAGAAAAGAAACCGGGTTGCGGCCCGATGACAAACAGCGTGCTTCCCGCTGCGTTGCTGAGACGGACGAGCTGCTGTGCGGGGACAAAAGGTTCAAAGCGCGCACGCAGGCGATCGAGATTGTCTTCCCAGTAGTCGGGGTGACGCTGGAGGTACTCCTCGACGACGCGGACCTGCAACTGCAGCCCGGCGTCGACTTGCTCGCGAGTCGTTGCATAGGCATGCCAGGCGATGAAGCCACTCGGTACGACAAGCAACAGCAAGGCAAGCGTGGTCGTCAGCTGGGTGATCAGGCGCGCCACTTTCGCGTAATAAAAGCGGCTCATGGCTTGGCTGGCAGGTAGTCGTAACGGCGGAGCAGGGCAGCGACCCGTTCGCTGCGCAGGAAGGCGGCAAACTGTTCGGCGAGGGGCGTCGCTTGTTGCGGCAAGACGACGATAAGCTCCTTGCGCCACGGGTAGCTGCCGTCCTTGAGCGTGGTCAGCGTGGGCGTGACCCGGTTGAGGGCAAAGACGCGCAGTGTCGTCTGGGTGGTCGTAAGCAGGCCGAGGCTCGTCGGCGCCAGCGAACCGGGAGTTCGCACCAGCAGTTCGAGCGTGTCGAGGTCGTCCTGCCCCATCGCCATTCCCGGCCGCTGGGCGGCGGCGTCGACCGCCGCTGCCAGGGTGGGTGAAAGCGCCTTCAGCGCCAGCGTGTCGGCTTCGAAACTGGCGCGCAGGATCAGGCGGATCGGCGCTCCGTCGTCCCATTTCGCCAGCGTTCCGGCGTAAACGGCCGCCAATTCATCGGCCGTAAAGCCGTCCTTCTTGCGCCCGTCGGACGAGGCCAGCACGGTGGGGGTGGTCGCCAGGGAGAAGTGCTGGCCGACCCCTGTCCGCTCTTCGGGATTGAGGGGGCGGCCGATCAGCGCCAGGTCGATGCGGCCGCTGGCCAGGGCCTTCAGCGCGGCGCCCGAGCCCAGCGGTGGGCTGACCTGGCTGAGGGTCGCTTCCGGTCTTGTCTTGCGAAACTCGTTGAACAGCAGCGTCAGCAATGGCGCTGACGATCCCGTGCCGCCAACCTTGAGCGTTTGCGCGATCGCGGTCGGCGCCGGAGTGGCGACAAGAAGCCAGGCTGACAGGCCAAGGGAACAAGCCTTGCGCAGGGTTGATGTCTTGTTCATTACCGGGTCTCCGGGGGGCGGTGCAAGCAGCGTACGATGGTCGCCTGAAGGCGCTGATCGTGGCGAGGGTTTGGCCGAGAGGCCTTGCTGCCCCTGGCGCCGAGCCGCCAGGGCGGCAGCCGGGTCTCGGTCAGGCGGCGATCGCCCGCGCTACCGATTCCGGCACATCGCGATGCTGTTGGGTGGCGTTCGGGCGAGCTTCTTTTCCGCACGCCCGGCAGTGTCATCTGAAAGTCTGCTCCTGTAAAGACGGGGATCCCGGCGAGGGTCGTCACCCGCTCGCTCGCCTTGACTTTTGGTGGACAGCCCAGCAGGATTCAGGAGCGGCTTGCGTACATTGATGGGGGCTCAGCATGCGGGTGCACTTTCTGCAGCACGTCGGTTTCGAAGGGCTGGGCAGCATCGGCACCTGGCTGCGCAGCCAAAGTATTGCCGCGACGGGAACGCTTTTCCCGGAAGCCGTCATGCTTCCCGATCCGGCGCAGGTAGACTGGGTCATCGTCATGGGTGGGCCGATGAGCGTCCACGATGAAGCGCGCTACCCCTGGCTGCGTGCCGAGAAGGTGTTTCTTCGCGAGGCGATCGCACGCGGCAAGGGCGTCCTGGGGGTGTGCCTCGGCGCGCAACTGATTGCTGATGTTTTGGGCGCACGCGTCTATCCGAACCCGGAGAAGGAAATCGGCTGGCACCCGATCACGGCGGTCCCGGTCGCGGCGGGCGCTTCGGCTTTC
>ERZ761603.3480-NODE-3480-length-10099-cov-16.329152_pt1 | contig 10099 bp, 11 predicted proteins | sample MGYA00511879_ERZ761603 | MGnify/ENA primary metagenome ERZ761603 (study PRJEB28899, sample SAMN02850040) | bioreactor sludge metagenome | biome: EBPR Sludge; feature: EBPR Bioreactor; material: flocular biomat | place: Australia: Thorneside Wastwater Treatment...
AAAAATGATTTTGGGGGGGGCGTAGGTGGGGGCTTAATAAACCCCCCCCAGCCCCCACCCTAACCCTCCCCCGAGCCAGTCGGGGGAGGGGATGGTTGGTTAAAAATCCAAATTCGCGTAATGGCTGGCCGGGGTTACGCCGGCCATGGTTTCGCTCAGTAGGGGGCGGAACGACGGGCGTGATTTCACCTTCATGTACCAGTTGCGGGCATCGTCATGGTCGGCCCATGGCACATCACCCAGATAGTCGATCAGCGAGATATGCGCTGCCGCCGCACAATCGGCCAGCGAGTAGGTGGGGCCAGCCAGCCAGTTGCGGCGCTCGGTCAGCCAGCCGATATAATCGAGATGATAATGGATATTGGCAATCCCGGCACGAATGGCATCGGCCATCGGTGAGCCACTATGGGTGAGGCGCTTCATCAGCTTTTCGCCGATGATATTGTCAGTCACTTCGCGGGCGAATTTCTGGTCAAACCATTGCAGCAGGCGGCGGGTTTCGCTGCGCTGCTCAAGGCTGGGGCCGAGCAGGCTGTGGTCGGGCTTCATCTCGTCGATGAATTCGCAAATCGCCTGATCGCCGACAATGCTTTGCCCTTCATCGAGCAGCAGCACGGGCACTTCGCTCGCCACATTCAGGCGGGTAAACTCGGGCCGATGAAGCCAGTAGCTCTCCAGCTCAACGGTGCAAGGCAGATTTAGCTCGGACAGGGCGAGACGCACCTTGCGCGAGCCGGGGTGGGAAGGATGATGATACAGCGTCCACATAAGGCCTAGATTAGACCTGTTCACAGCATCTGCAAGTGGTCTCGCGTCTTTTTCCACTGTGCGACGGTTTCTTGTGCGACGGTCTCTCTCGGTGTCTCGGCAAGGGAAATTCTTGCATTTAGCTCATGGAGCTGCCGCCTGATTTGAGAAGCCAAGGTATGTCCGAAATGCGCCCCTGTCATGCGGCTATGGTCATCAGCACCGCAGAATATATCAGAGCTATTCGCGGCGCGCTTGCGCAGACTATGAAAAGGGTTGGCCATCTGGCCGCCGTGAGTGATGCCGATAAGATGGATATCCGGGTGAGCGGCCAAAAGCGACCATGCCAGAGTAACTCCGCGATAATTCTCCAATTTATCTTTTTCTTCCCTCGAGGGCATATCCCAGAAGTCAGATACAACAGCCACATCGTAGTCCGTGGCGCGTTCCTTCGCTGCCTCGAATAGCTCAAGCGAGCGGTAAACAGAGAAACGGGCCTTGGGAAAGCATTCGGCAATCTCGTTAGCCGCCTGCTTTGCAACAGCTTCAAACTCGCTAATAATAAGTACGTTCATGTGCAGCTCCGCCGCAAAACTAGGCATTTGGCCCTGCGAATACAACATTTAATTGGTTAATCTTGCATCTTAACGAATCCTAGGGCATTTATCCCCCCATGGCTTCAGATCTCTTCAAAGGCGGCGCGGCCCGCAAAGTGGATTCCTACTCGGCAGCGGATATCGAGGTGTTGGAGGGGCTCGAGCCTGTCCGCAAGCGCCCCGGCATGTATATTGGCGGCACCGATGAATCGGCGCTGCACCATCTGGTCGCCGAAGTGCTGGACAACAGCATGGACGAGGCGGTGGCCGGCCATGCCAGCCGTATCGAGCTGGAGCTGGACAAAGAGGGGTATGTCACCGTGCGCGATAACGGGCGCGGCATTCCGGTCGATAACCATCCCAAATATCCCGGCAAGTCGGCGCTTGAGGTTATTTTGTGCATGCTGCACTCGGGCGGCAAATTCTCCGGCAAGGTCTATCAGACTTCCGGCGGTTTGCATGGCGTGGGTATTTCGGTGGTCAATGCGCTGTCCGACGACCTGATTGTGGAAGTCGCCAAGGACAAGCAGCTCTATCAGTTCACCTGCTCGCGTGGCATTCCGCAGGGCAAGCTCAAAAAGCTGGGCGCGGTTAACAAGCGTGGGACTTCGGTTCGCTTTCACCCCGATCCCGAGATTTTTGGCAAGTCAGCGCATTTCAAGCCCGAGCGGCTCTACAAAATGGCGCGCGCCAAGGCCTATCTGTTTGCGGGGGTGCATATTGCGTGGAAGTGCGATCCCTCATTGCTGGCTCCGGACAGCGCTACCCCTACCGAGGCGGACCTGCATTTCCCGAACGGACTTGGCGACTACCTCACCACTACGCTCGCAGGCCGTGCTACCCATACGCCCACGCCGTTCGCGGGCAATGTCGAGTTTGCGGCAGGGGCAGGGCGCGTTGAGTGGGCCGTCGCTTGGCCGGTGGATGAAGAGGGCTTTACCAGCAGTTATTGTAACACCGTGCCCACGCCGCAGGGCGGTACGCATGAGGCGGGCTTGCGTCTGGCGCTCACTCGCTCGCTGCGCGGCTATGGTGAGATGATCGGCAACCGCAAGGCTGCCGCTATTACGGCGGATGACATGATAAACGGCAGCATCGCGCTGCTCTCGGTGTTCATCCGTGATCCGCAGTTTCAGGGCCAAACCAAGGATAAGCTGGCCACCACCGAAGCCACCAAGCTGGTGGAAAACGCGGTAAAAGACCGTTTTGACATCTGGCTGACGGGTAACCCGACCATGGCCAAGGGCCTGCTCGAGTTCATGATTGCCAAGGCCGATGAGCGCGCCCGCAAGAAGGACGAAGAAACCAATCGCAAGACCGCGACCCGCAAGCTGCGCTTGCCCGGCAAGCTGGCCGACTGCTCGGCTAAAAGCTCCAAGGGTACCGAGCTGTTCATCGTCGAAGGTGACAGCGCCGGTGGTTCCGCCAAGCAGGGCCGCAACCGCGAGATGCAGGCCATTTTGCCACTGCGTGGTAAAATCCTCAACGTTGCCTCGGCCAGTGCCGATAAATTCCGCGGCAATCAGGAGCTGAGCGACCTCATTCAGGCGCTCGGCTGCGGCATCGGTAAAGATTTTAGCGCCGCCAAGCTGCGTTACGAGCGCATCATCATCATGACTGACGCCGATGTGGACGGCGCGCACATTGCCAGCCTGCTGCTCACGTTCTTTTACCGCGAGATGCCCGATCTCATCACCAAGGGGCATCTCTACCTCGCCCAGCCGCCGCTCTATCGCCTCAGCTATGGTAGCACCGTGCTCTATGCCCGCGATGATGCACACAAGGACGAGCTGATTGCCAAGCATTTTAAAGGCAAGAAGGTCGATATCGGCCGCTTTAAAGGTCTGGGTGAAATGCCGGCCGCGCAGCTGAAAGAAACCACCATGGATCCCAAGAAGCGTAATCTGCTGCGCGTCTATATTCCCGATGGCTCCCGCCCGGATGAAAGCGATGAAGCGCAGGCCACCCAAGACCTCGTCGAGCGCCTGATGGGTAAAAAGGCCGAGCTGCGCTTCCAGTTCATTCAGGAAAACGCCAAGTTCGCCGAGCAGCTGGATATTTAATGCCCGCTAAGTTGGTGACATCCTATCTCAACCCCGACCTTGACGGTCTGGCTTGCGCGCTAGCCTATGCTGCACTTTTAGGTGAGCCGGCACAGGCTGCCATTCTTGGCACTCCACAAGGTGAAGCCTTGTTTCTGCTTGATTATCTTGGCTTGCCAGATCCCCTTAAGCTTATGGATACGCACTCTTATGATGATATCATTCTAGTTGATAGCAGTGAGCCGATTGCTCTTGATGGGCGCGTAAGATTGGAAAGTGTGAGCGAAATTCTCGACCACCGCAAAGTGCATGAGGCGCACCTGTTTCCCAATGCCAAAGCGCAGATTGAGCTGGTCGGCTCCTGCGCCACGTTGGTGACTGAGCGGTATAGTCAAGTCAATGCCACGATCACGCGCAAGGCTGCCGCGTTGCTGCATGCCGCTATCATCTCCAACACCCTGAACTTTAAAGGTTCGGTCTGCACCCCGCGCGATGTGGCGGCAGCGCAGTGGCTCGCTCCGTTCAGCCAGCTTCCGCCCGACTTTGCGCAGCAAATGTTCAAAGCCAAATCCGATCTGTCGGGCGCTAAGCTGCAACAATGTCTGGCGAGCGACTTCGGCACCTTTCCAATGGGTTGCAAGGTTCTTGGTATCGCCCAGATCGAAATGATGGGTGTGCGTGGGCTGGTCGCCACGCGGAATGCCGAGCTGCGCGACTGGCTGACACACACGCAAGATCAACAAAAACTCGACTATATTTTCCTTAACCTCATAGAGCTGGATAACCCGTGCAATCTGTTCTTCTGCCCGCAGGCGAGCTTGCAGCCCGTGCTGGCGCAGGCCCTTGGCGTTGATTTTCAAGATGATTGCGCCATCAGCACACCGGCGCGTATGCGTAAGCAGCTGGTGCCAGCCATTAAAGCCGTTCTAGGCTGAGCAGTTTCTCCAGAGTGCCTACTGGTCGCTTTAAAAAGGTGCACTAGTATCTTTTGGCAACCATTCCGGTTAACCTTCAGATCAAAGGAAAATCCATGCTTCGTGCTGCCCTGTTCTCCACCCTGCTCTTGGCTTCGGTGCCCGCTTTTGCGGCGGAAACCTATAATTTTGATCCCAACCATACTAACGTTGTGTGGCGTGCCAGCCATTTCGGTTTTTCCAACCCGGATGGCAAGTTCATGGGTGTCTCGGGCAAGCTGGTCCTTGACGAAGCTGCCCCGGCCAACAGCCGGGTTGAGGTGACCATCCCAACCACCGGGCTGGTGACGGGGATCCCCAAGTTTGACGAGCATCTCAAGAGCGCCGACTTCCTCAATGTCGAAAAATTCCCGCTCGCCACTTTTGTGAGCGACAGGGTTGAGCTGACGGGCGCGGATACCGCCAAAGTGACGGGTAATTTTACCCTCAATGGTGTCACTAAGCCGATAGTGCTTGATGTGAAGCTCAATAAAATTGCGCCCAATCCGATGAGTCAGGTAAAAACGGCCGGCTTCTCCGCCAGCACGGTTATCAAGCGCTCCGAGTTCGGCATTACAACCTATGTGCCGAATATCAGTGACGAAGTGACAATCCAGATTGAGGCCGAGGCGAACCTCGCGTCGTAATTCCGCTTAAGGCTTGGGCGCGGCGGGGGATTTACCGAACAATTTGCGATCGGTAATTTCCTCGCCTGCCCAGTCCGGAAGCACCAGTTTTTCATGGGCACTGGAAAGCTCAACCTCAGCCACTACCAGCCCTTCATGCGGTGGGCCATATACATCCAGTGACCAGAGCTTGCCCGCGACATCGATATGATAGCGTTGCTTACGGAGCAGAGTTGCACCACAGCCCTGCAGTAGAACTTCACCGATATCGCGCGGCAACGGGTTTTCATCAAATTCTAGGCGGGTGGTGCCGCTGCGCGGGCCCTTGAGATCGAAGACATAGCTTTCATTGCGTTTGCGGACACGGGCCTTCCAGCCTGCGGGAAAGGGCCCACCAAGCTCGGCGGCAAGGATTTTCAGATCATCGGCATGTTCAGGCAAGAGCGGAATGCGCGCGTTATCATTCAGGATAAAAATAACACCAAACGGACTATCGGTAATTTCGCCGCGGGCTTCTTCCCCAAGTTTATAAAAACCCTGCACCAGTTCATCAGGCTGGCCACTCGGGCGCCAGTTCGGGTCTTTAAGGAGAAATTTGCGCTCAATTTCGATGCTCATGGCGTCACGCTAAGGCAATCGTCGAAAGCTGCAAGCCAAATTTGCCACCACCCTGATGAAATGTCCGCCGATTACTGAAAAACTCGTCTTCCAGCGCACAGGTATCATGGCCAGTCCAGCGAACCTGCTGGACGCCTGCGGCTGATAACTGGCTCACCACACAGCCCGGCAGATCAAACAGGTAGTGCTCAGCTTTGGGTGAAGGAATGAAAAAGCGAGCATAGTCCGCACGCTTGCTCACAAAGATCTCGTGTAGTTCTGGCCCCACTTCGTAAGATGTTTGCGCGATGCAGGGGCCAACCGTGGCCATGATATGCTGGCGCTTTGCCCCCAGCGCTTCCATCGCCGCTACGGTTGCCTCGCTGATATTCTCAGCGGTGCCTTTCCAGCCCGAGTGAATCGCGCCAATCACGCCATTGACGGGGTCGGCCAGCAAGACGGGGGTGCAATCCGCCGTGACGACACCTAGCGCAAGACCGGGAGTAGTGGTGACCAGCGCGTCGCCCTGCGTTTCGGCGGCAAGGGGTGCAGCGTCCGTCAAAGTCACAACCTTTGCGCTGTGAATTTGCGATAATACACGCAGATTATAGGCCTCAAGGCCTAGCTGATCCAGTGCGCGGCGGCGGTTTTCGGCGATATGAGCCGGATCGTCATTCTTATAGCCACAGTTGAGCGATGAAAAAACGCCACTACTCACACCACCCCGGCGGGTAAAGAACCCATGCCGCAGGTTGGGGTGCTTTAGCTCGTCGCTTTGTATCATGCTTAAAAGCCCGGTGGGGCGGCGGTAGCTTTGTCGGTAAAGCTGACCATCTTGAACAGAACGCCCATTGAGGCGGCATCGGTCAGGCGGTGCAGCGCTGCTTTCAGGGTTCGCTGCTGATCGGGCGTGGCGCTGCGCAAGAGGGCCTCGGTACGTTCTTTCGCTCCCAGGGCCAAAAGGAACTCGCCCTGAGGAACCGGGCCATAGACCCGGCAGCCAATTTTGCGCGCAGCCGTCATGATTGGGGCAAAGCTCACATGCGCGGTGATATCGGCATAGCCTGCCGTGGTCAGCAGGTGTGCCTGTCGGTGGTTGGCCACCGCTTGCAGGGTTTCCCCAATCACCTCATCATCGCCATAATCAATCAGCAGCGCCGCCCCACGATTTTTCAGGATCGGTCGGGCGATGGCGGAAGCCCATTCGCCAGCGTTAGGGCACATTTCCTGTACGGCGCCTTCGTCACTCTCGTACGTTGGAGCGTCTGGGGCCGGCATCGCAACCAGTGTAAAGGTGTCCTTGGCGGTGACAGCGATGCGCCGTTCCTTCCAGCCGTCGGGCATATGCACAAACTGGCGGATGGGCAGAGCGTCAAAGAACTCGTTTGCGATAAACAGCACCGGCTGATCCGGTAGTTCGGCTAGGGTACTGACCCATTTCGGTTTCCAGGCTGCAAGCGTGCTGGCCTGCTTCTCGCGCAGCTTGGGACTGGCTTCCAGTAGGCGCACGTCTAGTCCATTAATGAAGTCGGGTACCATTTGGGCGGCGCGCAAGGCATCGGCCAGCAGGGTGCCGCGGCCCGGTCCCAGTTCACAAAGTGTAAACTTGGCGGGGCTGCCGATCTTTTTCCACATCTCCACGCACCAAAGGCCAATCAGCTCACCAAAAACCTGAGTCATTTCCGGCGCGGTGGTAAAATCACCCGCCGCGCCCAGCGGGTCGCGCGTGGTGTAATAGCCAAAGTCGGGGTGCATCAGGCACAGTTCCATATACTGTGCGACGGTGATGGGGCCTTCAGCCCGGATCTTGTTGCGGATGACTTCGGAGAGATTTTGTACCATGGTAATCAAACCTTTGTACGCCAAGATCGTAAACAGACCCATAATCCGAACCCGAACATGGGCAGACACAGCAACTGCCCCATTGTGGCTCCGGCGTACAGGAAGCCCAACTGGGCATCAGGTTCACGCACGAATTCAACCAGAAAGCGGCTAACACTATAACCAATCAGGAAAATTCCCGCTAGCCGTCCGGGATATTTGAGCCAATTTGTAAAAAGCGCCAGTCCCCACAGCAAGCTAAATAGCAGTAGCCCCTCAAGGCCCGCTTCGTAAAGCTGGCTGGGGTGGCGAGGCGAGGAATCGGCGTGCGGAAAAACAACTGCCCATGGCACATCTGTTAGTCGTCCATACAATTCGCCATTCACAAAATTGGCCAGACGGCCAAAGAACAGGCCAATCGGGGCGGCGATGGCAATCAGATCACCAAAGGCAAAGGGGTTAAGCTTCTGACGCTGGCAAAACAGCAGGACGGCGGCAATCACACCCGCCAAGCCACCGTGAAATGACATACCGCCTTCCCAGAGATAAAACGCCTCAATCGGGTGCGCGAGGTAATAGCCGGGTTGATAGAAAACCACATAGCCCAGCCGCCCGCCCAGCAGGACGCCCGCGATGGCATAGGTCAGGAAGTCATCGAGGTGCAGGTCGGTAATAGGCAGCGCTGCGCGACGGATGATGAATTTGAGATAGGCCCAGCCACCCAGAAAACCGGCCAGATAGGCCAATGCGTACCAATGAATCTGGAGGGGGCCAAGGCGCAGGGCGACAGGGTCAAAATCAGCAACAAACATGGCGCAGCTATAGCACGAACTGTAATTCCTGAGTCAAATCAGAGTCTTGATTCAAAAAGACGCAGCTTGCGGCGTGTGTTGCGTCACTGCCGCACTTGACAGGGTTTGTGAAAATGTCCCGCGTCGGGCTCCGCGTCGCCTGAAAATAGATGGTTGCAGCAGAGTCACGAATGAATCACCCTCCAGAAATCGGGATGTGATTCGTCTACGGGTCAGATTCCAAACGAAATTCTGTTTGCCGATGAGGGGCCCCTGATGAAGTTGATGACCGCCGAGACCAAGAGCGCGCTCCGTAATCCTCTCGATCTGATGGAAGAAATTGTCAGTGCCAACGAATGGCTGTTTGATCGTGCCAGCAACGAGGAGCTGGCCATTGAAGTCCAAGGCCGCTGGAGCGATTACCGGATTTTTGCGGTCTGGCAGCATGAGCTGGGCGCACTACAGTTTTCCTGCCAGCTCGAACTCAAGGTCCCACCACAACGCCGCACGCCGGTGTGTGAGCTGGTGAGCGAGTTGAATGGCCGACTCTGGCTGGGCCATTTCGACCTTGGCCCGGAGATGGTGATGCCCACGTTCCGGCATACCTTGCTGTTGCGGGGTGGCTCGGGCGCTTCGGCCGAGCAGCTCGAAGATCTGGTTGAGTTTGCCATTGCCGAGTGTGAGCGCTTCTACCCGGCGTTCCAGTTTGTCATCTGGGGCGGCAAGTCAGCCAGCGAAGCGGTCGCTTCCTCCATCCTCGATACCGTCGGTGTTGCCTGACATTCTCCTCGTTGGCTGTGGTCGCATGGGCAGCGCCCTCCTGCGCGGCTGGTGCGACGTGCGTGTTGCGGTTATTGAACCCAATCCGCTTTCGGACTTACCCGCGCAGGCGGTGCAATATCCCCATCTTTCCGCCTTCTGCGATCAGATCTCCGATGAAAACTGGAAGCCATCCCTGGTCGTTTTCGCCATCAAGCCGCAGGTGATCGAAAGCGTCGTGCAGGACTATGCCCGGTTCAAACCGGCAACTTTCCTGAGCATTGCCGCCGGAAAGCCGCTGGCGGTGTTCGAGCGCCTGCTTGGGAAAGACGCCGCTATCGTGCGCGCCATGCCCAACACACCCGCTGCGATTGGGCAGGGGATAACGGTGTGCGTGGCCAATGACCGGGTGCCCGGCCCCGCGTTTGATCTGGTTACCAACGCTCTTGCCGCAACCGGGAAGGTTGAGTGGCTCGCCGATGAAAGCCTGATGGATGCCGTTACGGCGCTGTCTGGCAGTGGACCTGCCTATGTTTTTCATCTGGTTGAGGTTCTGGCCACAGCTGGGGAGCAGTTGGGCCTTGCCCCGGATCTAGCCATGAAGCTGGCGCGGCAGACGGTTATTGGCTCCGGCCACTTGTTGCAGCAAAGCCCGCAAAGTGCGGCCGAGCTACGCGAAGCGGTCACTAGCCCCGGCGGGACTACGGCGGCAGCGCTTAAGGTTTTGGGCGCGGAATCTTCACTGCAGGAGCTTTTCTCGGCGGCTTTGCGTGCTGCGCACGAGCGCGGGCGGGAGCTGAGCTAAAATCATAATTCTTGATTAGGCGAGCAGACGGTTAGCACAATAGCTTCCAATGGCCGCCGCAGTAGGAAAGCGTGGCGGCCGGGCCAGAATGGCCATCGCCGCCCGGGGGCCGATGAGAATATCGACCGCCCGGCGATCTCGTGTGCGGGTCAGTCGGACAATATCCCAGCGTTTATCAATTAAATCCTCGAAGCTCTGGGTAATGCCGAGTGCATCGGGTGAAATATGCTCGAGAATTTCAAGCGCCACATCGCAAGCAGTGCGGTCTGTCTCAGCCTTTGTTCGCGCATATGTATGTACCGTGTCAGCAATCAGCCTTAGTTCGCTGCTCAACTGGCCTGTCGCATGGGGCAGGCTGCGCA
>ERZ761603.3481-NODE-3481-length-10097-cov-7.640609_pt1 | contig 10097 bp, 7 predicted proteins | sample MGYA00511879_ERZ761603 | MGnify/ENA primary metagenome ERZ761603 (study PRJEB28899, sample SAMN02850040) | bioreactor sludge metagenome | biome: EBPR Sludge; feature: EBPR Bioreactor; material: flocular biomat | place: Australia: Thorneside Wastwater Treatment...
GTGAGGCATTCAGGGTTTGAGGGACAGCAGGTAGGCCATCACGTCGGCCTTTTCGGGGGCGGTGCATTCGCGTTTGAGCACGTCATTGCAGTTGCGGCGAAACCATTTGTCTGCCTTGGCCACGTCGGTGAAGGTTTTGGCGTTGAAGCTGGGGGCCAGCGGTGGAATGACCTTGCCGGTGTTGGGGTGCTTGCCCTCTGTGGTGGGCGGCGTGTTGTGGCAAGAGGCACAGCTCCACTCGCCACCATGGCTGCTGTTGAAGAACACCTTGCCCCGCTCGGCCGAGGCCGGGGCACCGGCCGGGGAAGGGGAGGTGCAGTTGCCGAAGGTCACCGTGCGCCGTGAGGCGCCCAAGGTCGGGCGCAACGATCCCTGCCCCTGCGGCAGCGGCAAAAAATACAAGCACTGCCACGGCGCCTGAGCGCGTCCCGACCTGCGTGGATAATCCCGCCGCCAAGTCTGAGCCCGATCCCTATGCCGACCGCCCGACTTTCTGGGCGCGTTATGGCACGGGCATCTGGGCGGCCGGGGTGTTTGTGCTGACGGTCGTCGGCACCGTGCTGGCTTTTCCGCCGTTCAACTTTGCGGAGTTTGCCTACATCGCCCTCGTGCCGGCGTTGTTCTGGGCCTACCTGCGGCCGGGTTGGCGGCTCTACCTCGGCACGGTTTTCGCGGCGCAGACCACGGCTTGGTTCGGGCTGCTGTTCTGGCTGCACCATGTGACGTGGGGCGGCTTGGTGCTGGTCGCCCTGTTTTTGGGCGCGCTCACCAGCGCCTGGTTCACGGCGGTGCGCTGGGCGTTGCCGCAACTGCCGGGCCGCGCGATTCCGCTGCGGCTGCTCGGCGTGGTGGCGCTGGCGGCGGCGTGGGTGGTGCAGGAGTGGGTGCGCGGCTGGCTGTTCAGCGGCTTTCCGTGGCTCCCGCTGGCGGCGAGCCAGTGGGAGCGTTCCACCATCCTGCAGCTCGCGGCCTTCACCGGCGCGGGCGGCATTTCATTCGTGCTCGTGATGCTCAACCTCGGGATGGCGGCCTTTGCCCACCGGCTGATCCGCGAGGTGCACAGCGGGCTCAACCGCCGCAGCCAGGAGTTCATGCTCGCGCTGTTTCTGCTCATCGTGTGCATGGCGCTCCATGTGCAGGAGACCTTCAACCGCGGCCGCTTCAGCCAGGAGTTTGTCCGGCTCGCGCTCGTGCAGCCCTACGTGCCGCAGACGGTGAAGTGGAATCCCGCCGACGGACCCGCCATCCTGCGCACCTTGGAGGAACTTACGCTTACCGCCGCCGCCACGCGGCCGGATCTCATCCTGTGGCCCGAGGCCGTCACGCCGTGGGCCGTGCGCGGGGATGAGCGGGTGCGGGAGTTTGTCGAAAACCTGGTGGCGCGGGCCGATGTGCCGCTCCTGCTGGGTTCGATCGCCGTCGAGCAGCGCGACACCGCGGACGAGCGCTGGTTCAACGGCGTGATGCTCGTCACCCCGGATTTCGGCCTGCAGCCGATCTATTATGCCAAGCGGCGGTTGGTGCCTTTCGGCGAGTTTGTGCCCTTCCGTTCCGTGCTGGGCTGGATCGGCAAGTTTGTCCCGATCGGTGATGATTTTGCGCCGGGCCAGGATGCGCGGCCGCTTGTGGCCGGGGTGCGGGGCGGCACGCTGGTCGTCGGGCCGCTGCTGTGCTACGAGGATATTTTTCCGGGGCTGGCGGTTTCCAGCGTGCGATCGGGTTCGGAGCTGCTGCTGGTGCTCACCAACAACGGCTGGTTCGGCGAGGGCGGCGCGGCTTACCAGCACGCGGCGCACTCGGTGCTGCGTGCGGTCGAGACGCGCCGGCCGGTCATCCGCGTGGGCAACGGCGGCTGGAGCGGCTGGATTGATGAGTTTGGCAGCCTGCGCGAGGTGCTCACCGACGGGCAGGGGAGCGTCTATTTCCGGGGCACGCGCACTTTCAACGTCTCCCGTGATGTGCGCTGGATTGACCGCAACTCCTTCTACGTTGAGCACGGCGACTGGTTCCTGCTCCTCTGCCTCGGCCTGATGGCGGCGGGTTACGCCCTGTTGCGGCTGGCGCCTCCGCCCGCGCCGGCGGACAATCCGCGCCTCGCCGCTACGGAGCCTTCCTGAGCGGACGGTTTTTGCCGGCCGGCGGTGGCACCCGGTGCTTTTTCAGTTTCACGGCCTTGGCCCGCGGCCGGGGCCGGCCGCCATGCAGCGCAGGCAGCCAGGGAGAACCGAATTGCAGGCAGGCATCGCACATGGCCGCAGCGTTTTCATCCGCGGCTCGCACCGCAAGTCCGCAGGCGCCGCACATTTTGGGCTGACTTCCGCCGGGCCGGGCCGCAAAACAACGGGCGATGACACCCAAAACCCTCCGCCGCGCCGTCGAGGCGCTCAACACTTTCAACGTCGAAACCCCCAGCTGGGGCTTTGCCGATACGGGCACCCGCTTCGGCAAATTTTACCAGGACGCCGCCGCGATCGACATGAACGACAAGCTGGCCGACGCCGGCCAGGTGCACGCCCTCACCGGCTGCTGCCCGACCGTGGCTGTGCACGTGCTGTGGGACTTCGTGGCCGGTGAGGACCCGGCCAAGGTCGCGCGGCAGGCGCGCAAGCACGGCGTGAAGATCGGCGCCATCAACCCCAACCTTTTCCAGGACCAGCAATACAAGTGGGGCTCCTTCGGCCACAATGACCCCAAGGTCCGCCAGCAGGCGCTGCAACACTGCTACGACTCCGTGGCCATCATGAAGGCCACCGGCAGCGAATACCTTTCGCTCTGGTTTGCCGACGGCACCAACTATCCGGGGCAGGGGAGCATCCGCGAGCGCAAGGGTTACTTCGAGGAAAGCCTCAAGGCCCTGCACAAGAAGCTCGGCCCGAAGCAGACGATGCTCGTCGAATACAAGCCCTTCGAGCCTGCGTTCTATGCGACCGACATCGCCGACTGGGGCATGGCCTTCCTCTATGCGAAGAAGGCCGGCCCGCGCGCCAAGGTGCTCGTGGACACCGGGCACCACTACAACGCGACCAACATCGAGCAGATCGTGGCCTGGCTCCTCGACGAGGACATGCTCGGCGGCTTCCACTTCAACGACCGCAAGTATGCCGACGACGACCTGACGCTCGGCTCCATCGATCCCTACCAGATTTTCCGCATCTTCCACGAGATTCACTCCTACGCCGCCGACCACGGCCGCATGCCGAAGATCGCCTACATGGTGGACCAGTGTCACAACGAGAAGCCGAAGGTCGAGGCGATGATCCAGACCGTCGTCATGGCGCAGGAGCTCTACGCCAAGGCCGCCATCGTGGACCATGAGGCCCTCCGCCGGGCCCAGGCGAAGAACAACGTGATCGACGCCGAGCTGCTCCTGAAGCAGGCATTCTTCACCGACGTCGGCCCCGCGCTCGCGAAGTGGCGCCAGGCGAACGGCCTGCCCGCCGACCCGCTGGCGGTGCACCGTCGCAGCGGCTACGAGAAGACCGCCGCCGCCGACCGCCGCGCCCGCCGCAAGGCGATGGGCCTCTCCCGCGGCGGCAGCTTTGCGTGAACCATTGGCCTTGGACTTCCCCGATCAGACCGGCGGTTTCAACCGCCGGTCTTTTTGTTGTCGGCCACCCGCATCCGGCGCACGACCCGCGACACGAGCCACGGCAGCCAGCGCTTGAGATAAATCGCGAAAATTTCCGGGCCGCCCATGCCGAAGGTGGCTTCCTCGCGACCTCGCGCTACGGCCCGAATGATGGCCCGGGCGCATTTTTCCGGGGCGATGCCGCGCTCGTGGGTCGGGTCTGTTACCGCGTGCCGGCCACCGTGGAGATCAAGCGCATTGGCGCTGACCGCGGTCTTTACATAGCCCGGGCAGGCGAGGGTGACCTTGATGTTTTCCCGCCAGACTTCGGCGCGCAGCGAGTCGAAATAGCCGTGCAGGGCGTGCTTGGCCGCGGCGTAGGTGGAACGTCCCGGCGTGCCGAGATAACCCATCACGCTGCTCACGACCACAATGTGGCCTGTGCGCCGGGCGAGCATGTGCGGGAGCACGGTCTTGGCCAGCCCGACGGCGCCAAAATAATTCACCTCCATCAGGGCGCGTTCGACCGCCGCCGTGGTCTCGGCGGCCAGCCCCCGCTGGCTCACACCGCCATTGTTGACCAGTATGTCCACCCGACCGCAGGTGTCCAGCACGTGCTCTATGGCCGCGGGAAAGTCCGCCGGCCGGCACAGGTCCAGCGGCAGCACCCGGTGGTGCTCGGGGTGCGCGCAGGACAACCGCACCCGTTCCAGCTCGGCCGGCCGCCGGCTGGAAAGGATGAGCCGGGCGCCTTCGCGGGCAAAAGCCCGGGCCAGCGCCTCGCCGATGCCGGAGGACGCCCCGGTGATCCAGACGACTCGGTCGGTAAATCGCATCGCCCACAGCGTGGGCTTAGGGGCGGCGAGGTCAAAGGCGGAAGCCGGGCGTTTATTTACCACCGATGGTGAAAGCAGGCCATTGCGGGAAAACCTAAAAACTGCCAGATTGGGGCTGATGAATTCCCCAGCGCCGCTTACCCCGCAACAAATCGGTTTCTTCCACGAAGAGGGCTACCTCATTGTGCCCGACGTCTTTGCTCCGGCCGACCTCGAGCCGCTCCGTCAGGAGCTGCACGGGGAGATCGATCGCAAGGCCCGCCAGTTGCACGCCGAGGGCAAACTCACGAACCTGCATGCGGAACTCGATTTTGACCACCGGCTGGCCGCGCTGCACCGCGACTCCAAGGAAAACGGCGAGGCGATCATGCGCCACCTGGAGGGCCTGCGCGGCGGCGGATTCCATGCGCCCGAGATGTTCGATGTGATCGCCAGCCCAAAGCTGCTGGCGAAGGTGGCCTCGCTGCTCGGCACCGGGGAAATCGTGGCCTCGTCGGTCTATCGCGTCCGGCCCAAGCTGCCCAACATCGGCCGTGGCGTCGTGCCGTGGCACCAGGACAGCGGTTACTTTGCGTCGCATTGCGACAAGTCGCTCATCATCACCTGCTGGGTGCCCTTGGTGGATGCGACCGTGGAAAACGGCTGCATGCAGATCCTCCCGCGCACGCACCAAGGCAGGGTGGCCACGCACCACACGGGTGGCAATGCCGGGTTCCTCGTCATCCGGGACAGCGACCTGCCGGACGACCCGCGCAAGGCCATCACCGCGGCCTGTCCGCGCGGCGGCGTGGTCTTCATGACCAACCGCACACCGCACTGTTCGACGCCCAACTATTCCGACCACATCCGCTGGAGCGTGGATCTGCGCTACCAGTCGGCCGAGGTGCCGAACAACGTCGGCCTCTGGCCCGAGTCGCTCGATGCCGAGGGTGTTGCCAACCCCGAGTTCTACGAAAAGGGCAACATCGCCTGCTACCCGCCCGAGGCCGATTTTCTCGTGCACAGCAAGCTGCATCCCGAACAGGTGACGGACTACGCCGAATACGTGAAACGCCGCGAAACCTACGACCGGACCCAGGCAAAATTCTCCGCCTTCCGCCGCTGGCCGGCGCTCGAGCCGGCCGGCCGCTGAGTTGGCTACTCAATAACGGGGTTAGGCAGCATGAGAGGCTGCTTTGCTCAGCTGCCTGTCATCGTCTGATCTCCCCTAGGTTGATTGCTGTCGAGTAAACTCAAGGCGCGTCGAGAGCGCGACAAGCTGGACCGGATGCGGCGGCGCATGGTGGGCGTGAAGTGTGCGTAACTTGGAATCTGCGTCAGCCGATCCAGCACTTCGAGACAGTGTCGAACCATCGTCTGCATACGGGGGATATGGATCGACCAATACATCGGAGTAAAATGCACGAAATTGTTTCGAAATGTTTTCTGCAGGTCCACGATAGCCCTATTCTCGTCAGGAGAAAGAACAAGCGGAGAACTTGTATCCATCCACGCAGAATTCTGACAACGCTGCAGAACATTACTAAAGCTCATTAACCGCTCCTTACCATTCTTCGATTTCCTTACCAGAATTGACGGATCGGTTCCTTGAGCGGCACATACTGCAAACGAGTATAGCGCCGCATGCGTGGCGATTGTCACCCACTTCCAGTCAAATGGATTTGCGCTAGCCGAGGACAGAAACAGCGGGATCTTCTCGAGGTAGTCAACTGGATTGGATTCCGCGGTAACTTGCAGCCACGCTTGTTTTCTTTGCCTTGGCATAGGCATTATAGCTGCGATGAAGCAGTTGAGAGAAAGAGGAGTGCTCGTCTTTGGAGGACGTGGGTTGCTTTCGAGGAGCGCCTATCCGCAGTGATGTGGCGTGTAACCGAAACAACCAAAGCCAAGGACAAGCACATGAAGCAGAAGCAAGGATATGTAGGCTTGGATGTCCATAAAGATGCGACCACGATCGCGGTGGCTGAAGGCCGCTTCTAGGGCGAGTTGAGCCTCTAGGCAGATCAGCTCGGCCTACGGACCAATGACGGGGGTCGGACCGTAAATTGTAAATTTAAAGAGCAGGCTTAGGAGCAGAAACCGCGATCGACGATCAAGGATTCAATCCTAATTAATTCGAAATAAAGCGGTTTGATTGAGATCGACCCCGTCTGATTTCCGCTGCTGCCCTTCACGCAGCTGCCGCTCAGTCTGGTGCCCATGCTCCTCGCGCCACTCTGCCTCAATCTCCACCTGCTCCTCTGCACCGCAGCCCGTCCGCAACCTGAGACGTGTGGTGAATTTGGTGGCTTCTGGCAGCATTTGGCGCCGCGCCACTTCGGCCGGCCGCCGAAATTCAGCAGGCGTGTGAAGCCGTGTGGCGGGAGGAGCTACCGGTTGCGGCGGCGCTGAAGGCTTGCCCCACGGTGACCAATCTTTGGCTCGCCACGATCCTGCACCCGGGCAACCTTCATGCAGTCAGCCGCAAGGTGAACGCATGGAAACGCTGGCTCGATTCAGCTTTTCAAAAACTACGATGAAACCCAAACCCCGAAGCCTGACCCCATTTGGCCACCTCAATATCGATGATTTGATAGACCTCGCTGTAGAGGGTGATATCGATGGCCAGTTCCTTCTGGGGGAGTTTTATATTAAAAAGTATTGTGGTGAAGACGACGACCCTGGATCGGGTAGTCAACAGGACCTTGAGGATGCTATTAAATGGTTTAGACTTTGTGCTCAACAGGGGGACCCAAGGGGGCAATTTCACCTTGCCGATGCTATAACTTGCGCCAGTCAACTGCATCGCTTAAGTATTGAAGAGCAAAAAGAGAGATGCGCCGAAGCATTTAATTTGGTCAAGTTGAGTGCAGAGCAGGGATATGCGTCTGCACAGATGGAACTCGCAACACGCTACGAAGTTGGTGACGGTGTAGAGAAGGATCTATCTATTGCGCTGAAGTGGATGTTAATTGCGTATGCGCAAGGCACTTGGGTGAATGATGTATTTGTGAAAGAGAGAATATGGGCTATTAGCATAAAAATATCCCCTCAGAAGAGAAATGAGGCAGTAGAGTTCGCAAACCAGTGGTTTCGGGTTAGGATAAATAGCCTGACTGCTGATCCTTGGCACTAACCTCTCAATTTCTCCAGTTCCCGTTTTCGGTAAGCTGATGGGGTCAGCTAACATGAGAGGCAGCTAAGGAAAGCAGCCGTGCCGACGGTCTGAGGGTGAAGTCTGGATGGGGTCCAAGTCTGGATGGGGTCGGGCCGTTGGGTGTCAGGTTGGAGCTGAGGTCTTGTGCCGGAGAAGGCGGATCATTTTTCCTCGACGGCTTAGGGTCACAAACGCGGTTATTAAATGGGTCGTGCCCTTCGGTCTTGTGCCGGCAGGCTTTTTTGTTGGTGACCTCGGCGGGCGGCCGGGCAGCCTCCGCTCCCGGCCCACCTCCCCATGCAACTCTTCGAGCTCAATCCGGCCGAATCCATCTTCGCGCCGTTTCACGACGGGCACATCGCGCCGCAACTGCCCCTCACCGTCACGCCCGGACATGGCGTGAATTTTAGGCGCGACAACTTCTGGGACAGCACCAAGGCGCGTTGGGACGACTGCGCGCCCGGGGCCGTGGCTGGCTCCTTCAGTCTGCCGGTGGCGGGACTGCCGATGCGATTCGACCGGTATGTCTTTTGTGTCGTGGTGCCGGCCGAGGTCTCGGTCGAATTTTTTGCCTGTCGCGACGGGGGCTGGGCTTCGCTCGGCGCACCGATCCACGGCAACAGCCTGCGGATGGAGCTCAACCTGCCGGTGGGTGCGCCGGCCACGGCGGTGCGGGCGGAGTTCACCGCGTTGCAGCCCGGTGCGCAGATGGTCAGCCTGCAGTGGTGGGGCGTGGCGGACTCGATGCTCTTGGAAAGGTTGGAGCAGGCCCGGCCGGCCTACGACCCGGCTTGGGCGGGCCTGATCCTGCCCGAGGCGGAGTGGCCGGAGGTGAAGTTTGCGCGCGGCCTGCTTTTCGCCGAGGCCGATCTGCCCGGATTGCGCGCGCGCGCCGCGGGTGCGACCTGGGGCGGGCATTTCAAAATCATCGAGGAGCGCGCCCGGCAGTCGCTGGCGCGCCAGCCGGAAAAGGAAATCGGCGACTATCTGCCGTGGTCGGACTATCGTTACCTGCGCGAGCGGGAGCAGGGGCTCGACCCGTGGATGGCCGAGCCCGTGCTGTGCGCGCTGGTCGGCCTTGTGCGCAACGACCGCGCGTTGATGCGGCACGCGCTGCGGTTCCTGATGTGTTTTGTGCATACCAAGCACTGGTGCCAGTCGGCCGAGAGCCGGGCGCGCGGGTCCACCTGGGACCAGCGCTGCTTTCTCGAGGAGATGGCGGTGACGACCTGCGCGCTCGTGTTTGACTGGCTCCATTTTGCGCTCACCGAGCGGGCGCGCGACCTCGTGCGAGTGGCCATCTGGGACAAAGGCCTGAGCATCCTCCAGCGCGACATGGTGAAGTGGGAATATGTTTACGCCATCAACCAAGGGCCGTGGTTCTGCCGGGCGCGCATCCTCGGCGGGCTGGTGCTGGAACCGGCCTGGCCGCGGGTCCGCAGTTACGTCGAGCAGGCGCACGCCGACATGCAGGAGGGCATGGCGAACTACATCCTGCCCGACGGCGGGGTGGACGAGGGGGTAGGCTATTTCAGCGTGACGTTGCACGCCGTGTTGTCCGGCCTGCTGGCTTATGCGCGGGCGCGGAGCCGGCCCGTCGCCGAGGTGCTGCCGCCGCGGCTCGCGCAGAGCGGGCATTTTGTGGCGGTCATGTCGGCCATGAGCCCCGGCGGCGTGCTGCTCGACGGGGACAACAGCAACGACCGCTTCACCGGCGATGCCATCGCGCTGCTGGCGGCGTGCTATCCGCAGGATGTCTATGCCCGCATCGCCCTGGCGACGCTGCTGCAGTTGCGCGGCAACACCTATTACCGGCAATACATGATCGACGGTCCGTTCGCGTTCATCGCGGGACCGGAGGAGCTTCCGGACCCGTCCTGCATCGTGCCGACGTTCGGGGTGCTGCCGCACACCGGCCAGCTTACGAGCCGGCGGGAAATTTCGCCGGGTAGATCGGTTCGGCTGCACCTCAGCGGCTGCAAGGCCCGGGCCAGTCACACGCACTTCGACAAGGGCGCCTTCACCCTCGAGCTCGACGAACTACCGGTGCTCATCGACCGCGGCATGATTCGCTACGACGACATCCGCGGTTTCGCGCTCAAGCACACCCACCTGCACAACGTGCTCGCGCCCGAAACCGCCGACGGCATGCCGGTCGGCCAGCCTTTGCCGGAGGTTCCGATCATCCCGGAGGGGGAGGGCGACGCGCGGCGCCTGCGGGCGCGCATCGACCTAGCGCCCGTCTGGGCGCACGTCATGACCCGCTGCGGGCGTGAAATCGTGGCGGAGACGCCGGCGGAGTTTACGGTGCACGACCGGGGTGAGCTGCGGGAGCCGCAGCCGCTGGTGTTTCATCTGCACACCCGCGGCTCGTGGACGATTGATGCCGCGTCCAAGTCCGCCACGCTGACGGTGCCGGGCTGGACGGTGACGCTGCGCGCGCCCTGGGCGGAGGAGATCCGGCAGCGGGAGGACTCGATTGACCATCGTTACGAACCGGTCTGGCACCTCGAATGCCGCCGGCCCGCCGGTTCACCGGCGTTTGACCTCGCCACCC
>ERZ761603.3482-NODE-3482-length-10092-cov-34.287138_pt1 | contig 10092 bp, 9 predicted proteins | sample MGYA00511879_ERZ761603 | MGnify/ENA primary metagenome ERZ761603 (study PRJEB28899, sample SAMN02850040) | bioreactor sludge metagenome | biome: EBPR Sludge; feature: EBPR Bioreactor; material: flocular biomat | place: Australia: Thorneside Wastwater Treatment...
CAGGGCGGCGCGCGCCACGCCCTGTGCGTGGTTGCCGGCGGAGGCGGCGATCACGCCGCGCTGCCCGCGACCAGCGGCGAGCAGCCGGTCGATCTTGTGACTGGCCCCGCGCAGTTTGAACGATCCGGTCGGCTGCAGGTTCTCGAGCTTGAAGTGGATCGGCAGACCGAAATCGCGCGACAGCACATCGTTACGCCAGAGCGGCGTGCCGAGCGCTTCGGCAGGAATGCGCGCCCGTGCCTGCGCGAGGTCGTCCAGGGTCAGCGGGATGCTGTCCATCGCTCAGCCCGCACCCGGCGGGCAATGCTTGATCGGGAAATCCATGGCATTCCGCCGCCCGGACGGCATCCGGCCAGCCGCAGACAAAAATGCAGTCTAACGCGTCCGGGGCTGCCGAGTCTTGCTGATTTCTTCCGCTCTTCACGACAAACGCGCCGCGCCGCCCGTCGTCGAACGCACGCGGCAAACCCGTCAGCGCCTGACAGAGCCCGCTGCCGGTGCCGTCCCGCTCCCCGATCCTCTCCTCGGCGTGCCCCTCCGGCCGTCCCGGCAAACCGCAGCTGCCGGGTTTGGCGGTAGAATCCGCGGCTTCCCTTCCGGTGACGCCGTCGATGCACTCCCTGTGGATGCTCCTGGCCAGTCTGCTCTTCGCCTGCATGGGGGTCTGCGTCAAGCTGGCGGCGGCCAGCCACTCGGCGGTGGAGATCGTCTTCTACCGCAGTGTGCTGTCGCTGGTCGTGATGTTCGCCCTGGTCCGCCTGCGTCGGGTGTCGCTGCGCACGCCCCACTGGCGCTGGCAGATCAGCCGTGGTCTGGTCGGTTGCTCGGCGCTGTTCGCCTACTTCTGGGCGATCACCCGGCTCCCCCTGGCCACTGCGGTGACGCTCAACTACACCTCGGCCATCTTCCTGGCCATCTTCCTGGCGCTGTCCGGCCAGCGGCTGACGGCAGGGATGCTCGGTGCATTGGTGCTCGGCCTGGCCGGCGTCGGCCTGCTGCTCAAGCCGACCTGGCACGCCGAGCTGCTGCTCGGCGGTCTGAGCGGCCTGGCCTCCGGCGTGCTCGCCGGAATGGCCTACTTCAGCGTGCGCGAACTCGGCTCGCGTGGCGAGCCCGAGAGCCGAACCGTCTTCTATTTCTCCCTCGTCTCGTCGCTCTGCGCAAGCTGCTGGCTGATGGTTTCCGAAATCCATCCGGTCGACCCGCACAGCGGCACCCTGCTGCTCGGCGTCGCCGTTTTCGCCACGGCTGCCCAACTGGCGATGACCCGTGCCTACGCCGGCACGCGAACCCTGATGGTGGCGGCGCTGGCCTACAGCACGGTCGTCTTCTCGAGCCTGTTCGGCATCGTCTTCTGGAACGAGACGCTGGACCAGTCGTCGTGGCTGGCCGTCGGGCTGATCGTCATGTCGGGGCTGGCAGCGACGCACTTCTCGCGCGCCACACCGGTGCGGCGCGCGCCACCGGCCTAGCGGCGGGCATCCGCCGGCGCGACGCTGCTCAGGCCGGTGGAAAACGGCGCGCCAGGTGTTGGTCGTAGAGCGCCTGTGCCGCTTCGATGCAGCTCCGGTTACCGGTCGCCAGCAGGTCCGCATAGACCAGCGCCGGTGCCACCGTCTGCGGCAGTCCGCCGGCCGACAGGACGTCGCCCCAGAAGGGCTTGCGCAACTCGACCAGATGCTCGTACTCGACCGGACGGGCAGGCGCCAGGTGTTCGCGGGCGACCAGGCGGGCGGGCAGCTTCTCCCCGTAGATGGTCAGCATGCCGGGCTGCAACGCACAACCCAGCAAGCGGGCAGCCGGCTCGCCGCCCCAGCGCGTTTGCGCCGGATTGAGCGGCCAGTCCGGCCAGCCGTCGAAGTGCTCGGCCAAGTAACGGCCGACCAGCGTCCTGCCGCGCAGACCCAGCGCATAGTCATGCGCCCACTCGTCGAGCAGGCGCTTGCCCGCATTCAGCCGCCGTCGTCGGTCGACGACGACCAGGGACCCGTCACGCTGCAGTTCGTTGATCACCGTCGGCAGCGCTCCCAGGGCAACGTCGGCGGCCGCGGCGATCGCCCGGTACGGTGCGGCAGCCAGTTCGGGATCACAGATCAGCGCAAACAGCACCTTCAAACGGCTGGTGGTGAACCCCTTGCCTGTCCGGCGGGCGACCTGCCGCTCGTTCAGTTTGCGGCCGCATACGTAAACGAAAAGACCCGGTCCTTCGAGATAGGCATTGCCGGCCGCGTCGGCGAACTGCTGTTCCTGCTCGCGCAAGCGCTGGGCCAGCTCCGCACTCAGGCCACGGGTGATCAGCAGAGGCGGGGGATCACCCGCATCGCCAGGCTGGCGAAGCTGCGCCAGCACGGCCCCCAGGCTGCTCGGAACGAGCTGGCCCCTGATCGCCGCCGCGTAGTCGCGCCCGTAACGCCCCTTGCCGACGCGCAGCCAGGTCCTGGCGCGACCATCCTCCGGCCCCGCTTCGTCCGGGTAAACGACGACGCTCAGGCTGTGCCCGCGCAGCGCCTGCGCAACTCCTTCGAGGAGTGTGTTGTCTGCCACATTCATTGCCGAACCGCCCACCCGCCTGTTGAACCGCCCGGATTATGAACGTTAGCCGGCCGGCGTTCAAGATCGGCTGATGTTCAACGCTGTTCGTCCGGCCGGCAGCAGGACACGCCAGGCGCACCGCGCCAGCCCGTGCAGGCGCGACAGATACTGCTGGAGACTGGCCAGGGCGACCAGCGACCGGTCCGCAGCGCTTCTCTCGAACCTGACACGCGCGCTGCCGATGGCTTCAAGCAGGGCCAGGCCGTCGGCGCCGACCTGGTGACTGTCACCCGGTTTGAGGAAGATATCGCCGGCTTCGCCTTCGACGGTCAGCCAGGCCAGTCCGGCCGTGCAGGTGACCCGCACCCCGCGGGCCGAGAGCAGGCGGACCGGCGTGTTGTCGGCGAGGCAGAGTTCATTGTTGCAGAGATCGAGGTTCATGGCATTTCTCCTTGGCTTGCCGTGCAAGTCGCGAGCGACTCACCAGTCTCCCCCGCTGGCTCGCGCGAGGAGGGTTGCTGAGACCAACGCTCATGGCCTTGACCATCGGAAGCGTCTGCAACAGCCGTGAGCGTTCGTTGGAAACAGTGTAGAGCGCTCGCTCCCTGTGGTACAGTTACAAAATTGATAAATTGTGATCGATACAGTCTTCAGATCTCACAACTGTACCGGTTGCGGAAAATCACAACTGTACTGGTCAAACCGATGGAAGAAGGACTGCTGCGCTACGAGAAACTGGCCGAGGATCTGGGTGGAATCATCGTCGCCGGCAATCTGCGACCGGGCGAACGCCTGCCCTCGGTGCGCCGCCTGTCACGCGAGCGACGGCTGTCGGTGTCGACCGTGCTGCAGGCGCTGCACCAACTCGAGGACCGCGGGCTGGTCGAAGCACGGCCCCAATCCGGCTACTTCGTCCGCCACGCCGCCGCGCGACGTGCCCCGCCCGACCCCCGTTCGACACCCGAGGAGCCGGTGCCGGTGGATGTCAGCCAGCGCCTGATGCACGTCTTGCAGGCCGGCGTCCGGCCCGGCATCGCCCCCCTGGCGGCAGCCCTGCCCTCCTCCAGCCTGCTGCCAGTCGCCACCCTGCAAAGGCTTTACGGCGGCGTCGTGCGGCGCCACCCGCAACTGCTCGAGGGCGGCAGTCACATCAACATGGACGAACCGGCGCTGGTCCGCCAACTGGTGCTGCGCTCGGTCGGCTGGGCCGGCCCGCTGGCCGCCGCCGAGTTCGTCATCACCAACTCCTGCACCGAAGCCCTCGGCCTGTGCCTGCGCGCGGTCACCCGCCCGGGCGATACCGTGGCGGTCGAGTCGCCGGCCTACTACCTGATGCTGCAACTGCTCGAGACGCTCGGCCTCAAGGCACTGGAAATCCCCACCGACCCGCGCAGCGGGATCTCGCTCGAGGCGCTCGATCTGGCCACCCGCGGCAGCCGGATCGCGGCCTGCCTGCTCGTGCCGAACGCCAGCAACCCGCTGGGCAGCATCATGCCCGACGAGAACAAGTGGCGCCTGGCCCGACTGATGGTCGAACGCGCTGTGCCGGTGATCGAAGACGACATCTACGGTGACCTGCACTTCGGCAACCAACGCCCGCGGCCGATCAAGGCCTTCGATCACGCCGGCAACGTGATGCTCTGTTCGTCGTTCTCGAAGTGCCTGTCCCCCGCGCTGCGCATCGGCTTCGTCGCCGCCGGCCGCTACCGGCCGCAGATCGCCCTGCACAAGACGATCACCAGCGGCGGCACCAACCCGGTCACCCAACTGGTCCTTGCGGAATATCTCGAATCAGGCGCCTGCGCGCGCCACATGCGCGGCCTGCGCCGCATCTACCAGCGCCAGGTCGAGGCGATGCGCGCCGCCGTCGCCCGCTACTTTCCGCCCACCACACGAATCACCGAACCGCAAGGCGGTTTCGTCCTGTGGGTCGAGTTGCCCGCTGACGTCGACACCAGCGCGCTCTACGAGCAAGCCATCGCCGCCGGCGTCGGCTATGTGCCGGGCGAACTGTTTTCGGCCAGCGGCATGTACCGCAACTGCCTGCGCCTCAACTGCGGCAATCCGCATACGCCGGAGATCGATAACGCCGTCCGCCGCCTGGGCGAGCTGATGGATTCCTGACCGCCGGCCCCCGCCGCGCCGGTTGCTGACGCCCCGGCTGCCTGCACGGCCAGAGCCTGTTCAGGCAGCGAACTGCAGGGCCGCCAGACGGGCATACAGACCGCCGCTGGCCACCAGCGCCGCGTGCGTGCCGTCCTCGACCACCCGTCCATGCTCGAGGACGATGATCCGGTCGGCCCGCTGCACGGTCGCCAGGCGGTGCGCGATGACCAGCGTCGTACGCCCGGCCATCGCCGCGTCGAGCGCCCCCTGCACGACGCGCTCGCTGGCCGCGTCGAGGCTGCTGGTGGCCTCGTCGAGCAGCAGCAACGGCGCATTCTTGAGCATCGCACGGGCGATGGCGATGCGCTGGCGCTGCCCGCCGGACAGGCGCACGCCCCGCTCGCCGACGAAGGTGGCGTAACCCTCGGGCAGGCGAAGGACGAATTCGTCGACGAAGGCAGCCGCGGCGGCAGCGTGGATCTCTTCAGCCGATGCTCCGGGTCTGCCGTAAGCGATGTTGTCGGCAATGCTGCCGGAGAAGATCACCGCTTCCTGCGGCACGACCGCAATCCGGCTGCGCAGCTCACCCAGCCCGACCTGCCGCAGGTCGCCGCCATCAATCAGGATGGCGCCGTCCCCGACGTCGTAGAAGCGCTGCAGCAACTGGAAAACGGTGGTCTTGCCGGCGCCCGAAGGACCCACCAGGGCGACCGTCTGTCCGGCCGCCATGTTCAGGTCGAGACCTTGCAGCACGGGTTGTTCCGGACGCGACGGATAGGCAAAGCACACCCGCTGGAAGCTCACCTGCAGCCCGCCGGCCGACGTCGACAGGCTGATCGGCCGTACCGGCTCGACGATCGGCGAGCGCGCCGCGAGCAGCTCCATCAGGCGCTCGGTGGCCCCCGCCGCGCGCAGCAGGTCACCCCAGACTTCGGCCAGCACCGCCACACTGCTGGCGACGACCATCGCATAGAGCGCCGTCTGGCTCAATTCGCCGGCACTGACCTCGCCCGCCAGTACCGCCTTGACCCCACCGTACATGCCGTAGAGCAGCGACCCGAAGACACCGATGATGACGAAGGCGGTCAGCGCCGAGCGCGTGCCGCTGCGTCGGACGGAGGCGGCGAACGCTTCCTCGCCGACCCGGGCAAAGCGCGCCGCCTCGGCACTCTCCCGGGTATAGCTCTGCACCACCGCTACCGCGTTGAGGATCTCGCCGGCCAGCGCGCTCGCCTCGGCCAGGCGATCCTGGCTGGCCCGCGACAGCTTGCGCAGCCGTCGCCCGATGAGCACCGCCGGCAGGACGACCAGGATGACGCTGCCGGCGACCGTCAGCATCAGGCGGGGTGTCGTGCTGAGCAGCATGGTCAGGCCACCGAGCAGCAGGACGAAATTGCGCAGACCCATGCTGACGCTCGACCCGAGTGCGTTGTGGATGACCGTAGTGTCGGTGGTCAGACGCGACAGCACCTCGCCGGTTTTCAGCGTTTCGAAGAACTGCGGGCTTTGACACAGCACGTGCGCGTACACCGTCTGCCGCAGGTCGGTGGTCACCCGCTCGCCGACCCAGCTCACCATGTAGAAACGGGCGGCGGTCGTCAGTCCGACGAGCAGCGCGAGAGCGAAGAGCAGCAGGAAGTGGACGCGGATCGCTGCCAACCGGTCGCCCGGGGCGCCTTCCGCCGGATCAGCCAGACCACCGTCCACCAGCAGCTTGACGGCGTAAGGCAGTGCCAGCGTGGCAGCGGCGGCGAGCAGCAGGAACAGCAGAGCCAGCCCGACCTGACGACGGTAACGTACGACATAGGGGAGCAGCTCGCGCAGCGGTTGCAGACGGCGCACCGCTGCCGGTCGCTGCCCCCTGTCCGCCACGCCTGCCTCTGCCCGCGGGGTGTTCAGCCGAATAGTCCGCGCACGATGCCCCAGGTCCCGCCCAGCCCAAGCGCGCCGAAACAGAGCATCGAGAACAGGAAGCCGCCGCCACGGGTCTGCGGATCGCGTGCATAGGCCACCGCGTACCAGACGCGGCCAGCCAGCCAGAGAGTGCCGATGACCGTCGCCCACAGGCTGGAGAGGCTGCCGGCGAACACCCACAGCACCGGGAGAAAGGCCACCGTATTCTCCAGGGTGTTCATCTGGATGCGATAGGCGATCTCGAACTGCGGGTGGCCGGTGGTTGCCGGCGCCTTGATGGCAAACCTGATGCGGCAGCGGCCGACATAGGCGGCGCAGGAAAACAGCAGGAAGGAGGTGGCGAGGGTGATCAGGGCAGGACCCGGATGGGCATTCATGGCGAAGATCCGTTTGACCAATGACGGGACAATGACAGCGAAAAGCGGGAGAGATTCAGCGGATCATCTTCGACGTCCGGTGATCGAGTGGGATGAAATTCAGGCCGCCCGGCCACCGAGCAGGAAATTGCCGATGCGCAGCAGACGACGTTGCGCCGCCGCACCGTCCAGACCGGCCGTCAGCGGGCCGGCGGCAGCAGCCAGCTCGGCAGCCCGCTCCGGGGTCAGCAGAGGCGCGCGCTGGCTGAACTCGATGATCGCCAGTTGCTCTTCGCGGGTCAGGGCAAGGAGCGGCGGCTCGCTCCCCGACTCGCCCTCGGCGCCGGCCGTCAGGCGCCCGACGCCCGCGACATGCACCACCAGTGTGCCGGCCGCCAAGTCGCCAAGGCGCTTGCCCTCGGCATTGAGCAGGCTGCTGACGAAGCCTGCGGCGTACAGCCAGGGCAGGAAGTCGACGGCGCGCAGGGTGTTGCGAATGACTGCTGCATTCCAGCCGATCGGCCGGCCATCGTCATGCACCACCGCCAGACCACAGGATTTCTTGCCCGGTGTCTGACCCTGGCGATACACCTCGAAGAGGATCGGATAGAACCACTCGAGCAGGAAGGCGCCAAGCAGCAGCATGCCGGCCCCCAGATTGCCGAGCTTCGATCCGACCAGCAGCAGCCCCAGCCAGACCACGAGACGGATCAGGAAATCGATGAACCAGGCACGCGCCCGTGTCACCGGCCCGGCCACTCGCAGATCGATTTCACAACCTTCGGGCGTCGCCAGGCGGCGGATGGTATCGAGGCGGGTGTCAGCGCTCACTGACTGAAAAAGAGATCGCGAAAGGCGGCATACAGCGAAGCGTAAAGCACCGGCAGCAGGACCAGCCAGCCGAGCAGGAAGGGCAGGCTGGCCAGTACCGCCGCGAGCAGCACCAGCACGCCGTAGAGCAGGAAGGGCGGGAAATTGCGCAGCGCGACGCGCAGGCTTGCCCGGATCGCCTGAGAGGCCGAGAGTTCGTGCAGCACGACCAGTGGCGGTGCCAGCCAGACCGCCATGGCCAGCGGTGTGAACACCAGGATCATGGCCAGCACTGAAACCACGAAAGTCCAGATGGCCGTTTCCTCGCCACCGGCACGGCCCGCCGTACCGAAGGCCAGGGCGCCGGTAAGCGCGGCAATGACACCAATGATGATGGCCATGACCAGCAGTCCGAGCAGGTAGAGCAGGCCGACCAGCAGCAATGCTCCCGGCTGGCGCGCGAAACCGGCAAAAAGATGAGCGAAACGGATACCGCGGCCTTCCTCGATCGCCCGACAACCGATGCTGATGCCACCGATGAACACCGGGATCACCAGGTTCACCGCGATGTTGAGCAGCGGAATCGAGCCGAAAATCAGAACCACGGCCATGAACGTGAGGGCGATGCCGATCCAGGTGCCCGGCGCGGTGCGGAACATCTCCCAGCCGCTGCGCAGCCAGTAGTAGCCATGACTCGCCGGTACCAGGCGGCCGCCAGCAATGAAACTGCCGAGGCTGCCGACACCGTAGTCCTGGAGGCGCGCCACCGGCGCCTGGAATGGATTGCTCTCGCTGTTCATCAACCCTCCCCCTGCCCTGAAGCCAAACGAAATCGTCGCCGGAAGCAGCACAACGGCAGCCCCTTCGCGGGCGCATACTATCACGCACCCGCCCGCTTTCTGGCCCGGTAGTGATTGATCAGGGCGACCGGCAACTGGCGGGCACTGACGTCGAGAATCTCCACCCCGGCGTGGCGCAACAGGGCGAGTTGCCGGCAGCGCGCCTGCAAATATTCGAGGCCGGCGGCGCGCGTCAGGGCGGCCGCGAAGTCGTCGATCGGTGCTTCGAGCAACTCGTCGAGCACCGGCTCGCGCAGACTGACCACGCTCACCGCGTGACGACGCCTCAGATGGCGGACCGCTGGCAACAGCGTGTCATCGTCCTCGTCACGCAGGTTGGTCACCAGAATCACCAGCGCGCGCTTGTGCAAATGACGGCTGAGCGTCTCGCCGGCCGCCAGATAGTCGGGCACCTGCAGCGACGGCTGCAGATCGTAGACGGCATTCATCAGCTTGTTCAGGGTCGCCAGCGACTTGCCCGCCGGCAGGACGCGGGGCCGCGCATGACCGAAAGTGGCCAGCCCCACCGCATCACCCTGGTGCAGGGCGACCCAGCCGAGCAGCAGGAGGGCATTGAGGGTATGGTCGAAATGCGACAGGTCGCCGTCGCGCGCCCGCATGCGGGCACTGCAGTCGAGCAGAAACACGATCTGCTGGTCGCGTTCGTCGGCGTACTCGCGCGAAATCAGGCGGTCGACGCGCGAACTGGCCTTCCAGTCGATCTGTCGCGGCGAATCGTCCTGGCGGTAGTCACGCAACTGCTGGAACTCCATCCCCTGCCCGCGGCGGCGGCGTTGCACGATACCGATCTGCGACAGACGGTTGTCGGTTGCCAGCAGGGTATAGTGCGCTATGCGCGCGAAGTTCGGATAGACCCGTACCTCATCGACCGCCGTGATCGTCTCCTGGACCTGCCACAGGCGCAGCGGCGAAGAACGGCGCAGCGTCACGCCGTCGAACACCTGCCGACCGCGTTCACTGACCGAGACCCGATAGCCGACACGCTGCCAGCGTCCGGGAGCTATTGCGAAGCGCAGCGGCAGGCCAGCGCTGACAAAGGCGGCGGGGTGGCCGTCGGTCAGCCAGCCGCTCGCCTCACCCGCCTCGCAGCTCAGGCGCAGCCGGACCACCTGCCAGGTTCCCACCGGCATGGCGTGCGCCAGTTCACGCCGCACCGTGATGCCGCCGCGCCGACTGGCCGCCGCAACGGCATCGACCAGTCCGACGCCGAACAGCACGCCGGCGGCGGTCTGCCAGAGCAGCAGCCAGCCGGGCAGGACAGCGGCCAGCACCCCGAGCAGCAGCCAGGCAGCGGTGGCCAGCAGAAGTCGGCGATTCGGCAGCAGCAGCATCTAGATACGCGGGGCCGGCACGCGATCGAGCAGCTCGCACAACAACTGGTCGGTACCCAGCCCCTCGATCTCGGCTTCGGCGGTTGGCGTCACCCGGTGGCGCAAGGCCGGCAGGGCAACCGCCTTGATGTCGTCGAGATCGGAAGAGCACACGTCTGAACTCCAGTCACCTTGTAATCTCGT
>ERZ761603.3486-NODE-3486-length-10085-cov-6.045862_pt1 | contig 10085 bp, 7 predicted proteins | sample MGYA00511879_ERZ761603 | MGnify/ENA primary metagenome ERZ761603 (study PRJEB28899, sample SAMN02850040) | bioreactor sludge metagenome | biome: EBPR Sludge; feature: EBPR Bioreactor; material: flocular biomat | place: Australia: Thorneside Wastwater Treatment...
CGTTACGCCGAGGCGCTGATGCGGGTGCAGGACGATTACCTGCGCGAGCGCGCGGTGGACGTGAAAGACGTGACCCGCCGCATCCTGCGCAACCTCTCCGGCGGCAGCAGCGTATCGCTGGCCCAATTGAGCACGCCCCACATCCTGGTCGCCAACGACCTGGCGCCTTCGGAGGCGGCGATCCTGGACCGGACGAAAATCCTCGGCTTTGCCACCGACCTGGGCAGTCCGACCTCGCACACCGCGATCATGGCGCGCGCGTTGGGCATACCGGCGGTGGTCGGCCTGCACGACATCAGCGTGCGGGTTTCGAGTGGCGAGCAATTGCTCATTGACGGCAGCACCGGCGTGGCGGTCATGCATCCGTCGCGCGAGGAGCTTGAGCGTTACGGCAAGGTCGAGGCGGCGCGGCGCGGCATCCTTTCCGAGTTGGAGTTGTTGAAGGACGAGGCGGCGGAGACACGCGACGGTTATTCGGTGGCGTTATCCTGCAACATCGAGCTTCCCGGCGACGTGGAGATGGTCAAAAAGTTCGGCGGCAGCGGCGTTGGATTGTTCCGCACCGAATACCTTTACCTGGCCCAGAAGGGATTGCCGAGCGAGGAGGAGCAGACCGAGATTTACGAGCGGGTGGCGGCCGATGTCGCGCCGGCGCCGCTGGTCATCCGCACCCTCGATCTCGGCGGCGACAAATTCCTCTCGCAACTGAAGACGCCGGAGGAGATCAATCCGTTCATGGGCTGGCGGGCCATCCGTTTCTGCCTGGCCCAGCCGGATATCTTCAAGACCCAGTTGCGCGCCATCCTGCGGGCCAGTCGGCATGAGAACGTCAAGATCATGTATCCGATGATCAGCAACCTCGACGAGGTGCTCAAGGCCAACGCGTTCCTCGAGGAGTGCAAAGTCGAATTGCGGGGGAAGGGCGTAGCCTTCAACGAAAAGATCGACGTCGGGATCATGATCGAAGTTCCGGGGGCGGCCCTGACCGCGCACCTGCTGGCGCCGCACGTGAACTTCTTCAGCCTCGGCACCAACGACTTGGTGCAGTACACGCTGGCCGTGGATCGGGTCAACGAGCGGATCGCCTACCTGTACGAGCCGACGCATCCGGCCATTCTGCGCCTGATCAAGAACACCATCGATGTCGGTCATGAGCACGGCATCTGGACCGGCATCTGCGGCGAGATGGCCGGTAACCCGTTGCTGGTACCGCTGTTGATCGGATTGGGCGTCGACGAATTCAGTGTCAGTCCCAGTTCGGTCCCGGTGGTCAAGGACGTGATCCGCAAGCTTCGTTATTCCCAGGCCGAGGAGTTGGCCGATCTTGTCATGGCCTCCGGGTCGGGCACCGACGTCATGGATCGCTGCCGCGACCTGATCAAGGAAGTCGCGCCGGAAATCCTTGAATTAGTCAGCTAATATCACCATAATACCGCGCTTTAACCGAAGAAGGAGTCCACCGATATGTCGATCAGCAACTATATCTTCACGTCCGAGTCCGTCACCGAAGGCCATCCCGACAAATTGTGCGACGGCGTGTCCGACGCCATCGTCGATGCCTTGCTTGCACAGGACCCCAAGAGCCGTATCGCTTGCGAGACCTTGGCCAAGACCGGCATGATCGTGGTGGCGGGTGAAATCACCACCAAGGCGACGGTGAACTACGCGGAAATTGCCCGCAAGAAAGTGGAGAAGATCGGTTACGTCGGGTCGGACATGGGATTCGACGCCAACACCTGCGCGGTGCTGGTGGCCCTTGACCGCCAGTCGCCCGACATCAGCCAGGGCGTGGACGCCAAGAAGGCGGCCGGCAAGGCGACCGCCGAGCAGGGCGCCGGCGACCAGGGCATGATGTTCGGTTACGCGTGCGATGAAACCGCCGAACTGATGCCGCTGCCCATCCAGTTGGCCCACAAGTTGACGCTCGGTTTGACCCAGGCCCGCCGCTCCGGCGTGCTTCCGTTCCTGCGCCCCGACGGCAAGTCGCAGGTCAGCGTCGTGTACGAGAACAACCGCCCGGTTCGTATCGATACGGTGGTGATTTCCTCGCAGCACAGCCCGGATGTGTCCCACAAGGATCTGTCCGCCGGCATCATCGAGGAAGTCGTCAAGAAGCATGCCCCGGCCAAGTTGATCGATGCCAAGACCCGTTACCTGATCAATCCGACCGGCCGTTTCGTCACCGGCGGCCCGCAGGGCGACTGCGGTTTGACCGGCCGCAAGATTATCGTCGACACCTACGGCGGCATGGGCCGTCACGGCGGCGGCGCGTTCTCCGGCAAGGATCCGACGAAGGTCGATCGCAGCGCCGCGTACATGGCCCGTTACGTGGCCAAAAACGTGGTTGCCGCCGGCTTGGCCAAACGTTGCGAAGTGCAGTTGGCTTACGCCATCGGTTTCCCCGAGCCGGTCTCCGTGCTGGTGGATACCTTCGGCACCGGAACGGTGGACGAGCTCAAGCTTGGCAAGGCCGTGCGCAAGGTGTTCGGCTTGAAGCCGGCCCAGATCATCCAGCAACTCGACCTGTTGCGCCCGATCTACGAGCCGACCTCGGCTTATGGTCACTTTGGCCGCAAGCCGACGGCGGCGGGTCTGTTCCCGTGGGAAAAGACCGACCGCGCCGAAGCGCTCAAGAGTGCCGTCTGATCAGTCCGGTTCCACCGGCTGCAACGTCCCGCCCGGCTCGCGCCCGGCGGGATTTATTTTCGCGATCGGTTGCCACACCGCGCGCATCGAATCCCACAAGGATGAACGACGCACAAGCAGCGTGAAGCCGGCCCAGATCAGGAAGATGAACATCAGCGAGCACCCGATCAGCGCCATCCTGATCCGGGGAGAGGAGGCGGAAACGCTGCTACCGATCAGGGTTGCCGGGATCGCCGAAGGCAGGCAGCCGAGGGCCGTTCCAACGACGAACGCCATCGGCGAAATGGTGGAAAGACCGAAAACCAGATTGGTGAGATGGCCGGGGCTGGGAAGTTGGCGGAGCAGGGCCACGGTGGCGATGCCGCGGCCATCCAGCAAACGAAGGGCATTGGCCAGCCGCGGCCACTTTTGCACCATCAGTTCACGTCCGGCCCAGCGTGCGTAACCGAATGCGAGGAAGGCGCCGCCCAGCGTGCCCAGCATGTTCAAACCCAGCCCGGCGGCGATGCCAAAGGCCAATCCGCCGACAGGGTACAGGAGCATGCGTGGCAGTCCCATTGCGGTGGTCAGGGTCATGACCAGCACAAAGACCACCGGTGCGATCCAACCGAGCTGTTCGAGGTCGGCTTTGATCGTCTCGGCATGGGTCAGATGTTCGCGAAGGGGCGAGGCATACATCGCCAGCAAACCACCCGCCGTTACCAATAACCAGACCCACTCGCGTTTACGCATGGGTGCTGGCGTATCCGGGGTATCGATGGTTTCGCGGTCAGTCATGGCGCACGCGCCGGCCGGGGATGACCCGCTTTTTCCACCAGCGCATCGCGAAGCAATCGAGCAGGCCGCGCCAGAACCGGTTGCCGATACCGTAATTCGATTTACCCCACGCGCGCGGCCGGTGGCGGACCGGCACTTCCACCACCCGGTAGCCTTGATAGCGAAGCAGGGTGGGGAGGAACCGATGCAGCCCGTTGAATACCGGCAATTCGGCCAGCGCGTCGCGGCGCATAAGGCGGAACGTGCAGCCGGCATCGGTGATCCGGTCGCCGGTCAACCGGTTGCGGAAAGCATTCGCCACGCGCGAGGACCAGCGGCGTACCCTTGTATCCTGGCGCTGGGTTCGAATACCGCACACGGCATCGATTTGCGGATTCACTTGCTGCCACAAAATCGGGATATCGCCGGGATGGTTCTGTCCATCGGAATCCATGGTAATCACCCACTCGCCGCGCGCGGCGCGAAAGCCGGTGGCATAGGCGGCGCTTTGACCACAGTTGCGTTGCTGGAACAGTCCGCGCAGCCGGGGATCGCCGGCGGCCAGTTCACGGATCAGTTGATCGCTGCCGTCCTGGCTGCGGTCATCCACGGCGATCACTTCGAACGAAGCGTTCATCGATTCCAGCTCCGCCGTGATTTCGCGGATCAGTGGAACCAGATTGCCTCGTTCGTTATAAACCGGCAGGATCACGGAAAAACGGGGCGGAATGGCGTTATGATTCGTTACGGCCTGCATGCGATAAACCTTAATGCCGGACTATACCAGCATCAGCGCCGATCCACCTTAAGATTTTGTAAGGTGGATATCATACATGCACGACTTCTTTTGCCGCATGTTACTGGCTCATATGAATAAACCGGAACAGGGGATCGAGCAAAGGGCGGGACCGCCACCTGTGTGGATGTTGATCGTGTTGGCATTGTGCTTGTGGGGTGGCGAATACATCCGCCGCGATTTGTGGGAGCCGGATGAAGCGCGGTTTGCCCTCGTGGCTCGCGAAATGCGGGATGGCAACCATTGGCTGGTGCCGTTCCGTCAGGGCGAGTTTTATGCCCACAAGCCGCCGTTGATGTTCTGGCTGATCAATGCCGGCAGCGCGCTCACGGGCGGTCACATCGGCGGGCTAGCCACCCGGGTGCCCAGCTTCCTGGGTGCCTTGATGGCCTTGTGGGCCGCCAGTCGTTTGGCTGCCGCCTGGTTTACCCCGCGAGCCGCCTGGTTGACCGTGCTGTTGCTGCCATCGTCGTTCCTCTTCTGGAACAAGGGCGGCTTTGGCCAGATCGACATGTTGTTATGCGGGTTGCAGATGATGGCGCTATATGGGCTGTTTGTTGGGCAAACCGACGGACGAAAAGGGTGGGTTGTGTTGGCCTGCGTATTGATGGGATTGGGCGTGCTGGCCAAGGGTCCGGTCGGTCTACTCGTTCCCCTGGGCGTCTATGTCGCGGCTCGTTATGCCTCGGGCGAACCGGCGCGGGTGCCGGGACATTGGACGTGGGGTCCGTTACTGGCGCTTTCGCTTCCGGCCATCTGGCTGGGACTGGCCTGGTGGTCGGGCGCCCCGGATGGCTATTTCCACGAGTTGATTTTCAGCCAGAACATCGGACGGGTGGCCGGTGAATTCGGCGGGCATCGGCGACCTTTCTATTACTTTCTCTATCATTTCCCGCTCGATTTCCTGCCGTGGACATTGCTCCTGCCGTTGTCCTACAAGGTTCTTCGCCGCGCGCCGGAGGCGGATCGGGGTCGGCGCATGCTTGTCGCGTGGATTCTTTTCGTCATCCTGTTTTTCAGCATTAGCGCCAGCAAACGGAATCTCTACATCCTGCTGGCCTATCCGGCGGCGGCGATACTGGTGGCGGCGGCCGCCGACCATTGGCAACAGGCCTCGTCGCGCTGTCTCCGCTATACTTTCTGGAGCGTCTTCGGATTGATGACGCTGATTGGTGTGGTGATGCTGGCCGGTAGTTTCATGACGACGTTGCCGATACGTTCGGTGATGCTGCTGCCGGGCGGTCTGGTCATGCTGGCCGGGGCGTGGTGGGCCGCCGAGACGTGGCGTCAAACGCCGCGTCATCCGGCCTGGTTGGGCGCGGCGGCGGCGACCATGCTCTTCACCTTCGCTTCGGTCGGCGCGCTGGTGATGCCGGAAATCGATCACCACAAGGCGCCGCATGTGCTGGTGGGGCCCGCGCGTGCCTTGCTTGCGCCGGGCGATCGCATCATCATGTACAAACAGCATGGCGAGATATTTTCCCTGTATACGGAGCGGACCGGCTACATGGCCTTTCGCGATCGCGACATGGTGGACTTCATCCTGGAAGCTCCGCAAACCAATCACCTGATCGTCGCCCGGGAGCGGGATGTCGCGGCGGTGCAGCGGGTCCTTGGGCCGGGCTATCATCCCGTGCGTTTTGAAATGGGTAACAAGGAACTGGCGTGGTTTGCGGTGGCGGATGCCGGCTCGTTGCGCGCGTCGTTGCGTCAACGGCGGGAGGCGGGGGGATTCATGGCGATGGACCGGGAGCCGGAACCGCCGCCGGCAAACGAATGACGAAGGCGGCTCCGCCCAGCGATTTGCTGGTCTCGACTCGGACGGTTCCGCCATGCAACTGAAGGATCTGCCGCACGATGGCCAGGCCGAGTCCGGAACCGTGGCCGGTTGGCGAAGCGCCGCGGTAGAACCGTTCGAAAATAAGGTTGCGTTCGTTTTCGGGGATTCCCGGCCCGGCATCCTCGATCGTCCATTGCAGCGCCGGCTCTCCGGCAACCGGGGTCCAGCTCACGTGTACCGCGCCGCCCGGCGGGGTGTTTTCCATGGCATTGTTGATCAGGTTGTCGAAGACCTGCCGCAACAGGATGACATCGCCCAGCACCAGGCTGCCGCCGTCCTCGATATGCGTGGTTAAGGAGTGGGCCTGCACCCGGAGGATTTCGGAGGCCTCGGCGGTCCAATCGCGTAACCGTTCGGCCATGTCCACCGGAACGAAACGCGCGGTGATCGACTGGTCAAGCCGGGCCAATGCGATCAGTTGGTCGATGGTCAGGTTCAGCCGTTCGGTTTGTTCGAGGATGTCGCCGAGGGCGGACTGGTATTCCTCGGCGCCGCGTTCCTTGCCGAGGTTCACTTCGGCGGATGCGCGGATCGCGGCGAGCGGCGTGCGCAACTGGTGGGAGGCGTCGGCGCTGAATTGTTCGAGGCGTTGCACGGCCGCCGCATAACGATCGAATGCGCCGTTAATGGTATCGGCCAGCCGGGCCAGTTCGTCGGCATGGGGCAGGGGCGGCACGCGTTCGTCGAGATTGCCGCGGCTGATGCGTTCCGCCGTGGTGAGGACTTCGTTCAACGGCTGGAAGAGCTTGCCGGCGATGTTCCAAGCGATGATCAAGGTGGCCGGCATGGTGAACAACATCACCCCGAGAATCGCGTAGAACTCGGGATACTCGTGGCTGAACGGCGTGCCTTCGACAACCGACTCGTGGTACTCGATGGCCACGAACACCAGGAAAATCAGGAAGTAGATCAGCGTGATCAGCAGCAGCAACCATCCGAAATACTTGTTGCGGATGGAGGGTCTCATGACGGTGGTTTGATCATGTAGCCAAGACCGCGCACCGTGTGGATCAGGCGGATCGGTTCGTTCTCGTCGATCTTTTCCCGCAGACGGGACATCAACACGTCGATGACGTTATCCATCGAGGTCATGCGCGAGCGGATTTTCCAGACTTCTGTCACCAGCGTGGTGCGCGAAATGGGCTGACCCGGGCTTTTGGCGAGGAACACCAGCACGTCGAATTCGCGCGGCGTCAACTCGATCACGCGTTCACCCCGCCGCACCGACCGGCCCACGAGGTCGATCGTGAGGTCGCCCGCCGTGATTTCCGGTCCGATTTGCGCGCCCGCGCGGCGCAGGTGGGCGCGGATGCGTGCGCTTAACTCTTGGAATGCGAAGGGCTTGACCAGGTAATCGTCGGCCCCGAGATCGAGGCCGCGCACCTTGTCGTTGACCTCGTCGCGGGCGGTCAGAATCACGACCGGCACGGTACTTCCGTTTGAGCGGATATCCCGCAGAAAGTCGGTTCCATCCCCGTCCGGCAAACCCAGGTCCAACACAACCAAGGCAATGTCCTCGCTGCCCCAATGCCGGCGCGCTTCGGCCAGGCTATCCGCCGTCATGATCCGGTAGCCCAGCTCGATCAGGCCTTTACGCACGGAGCGCTGGATGGCGTGATCGTCTTCAACGAGCAGAATGAGATACGGGGAAGCCATGGCAAAAGTTAGCGGAATGAGCGCGCACGGTCTCGGTGCGTGGTGTATGCTGATTCATGACATGTAAGCGGCATTCCGGTTTTCCGTATATATGACACCACATCGAATCCCGCGGTTCAAATGACAAATCGGCGTGCAACCTTATATTTTCGACAGGTATGCGGGGGGCTCCATTGACGCCATGAATACGATCCACGCCTTGGCCACGGCGGTGCCGCCGTATGCCTATCATCAGGATTACGCCGCCGATTGCATGAAGCGTTGGGTCAAGGACAAGGCCATGCGGCGGATGGTGACGCACCTCTACCGGCAATCGGGGATTGAGCGCCGGTTCAGCGTGGTGCCGGATTTCCAGCCTGGCGCGACGGCGCGGTTGTTCCGGGAGTCGCCCGATGGAACGTTGCTGGAACCCACCACGGGCGAGCGCAATCGATTCTACCAGGAAACGTATCCCGCCGTGCTGATGGAGGCGGTCCGCCGGGTTTTGGCGACCGCGCCGTGGATCGATCCCGGAGCGATCACCCACGTGATCACCGTTTCCTGCACCGGTTTCGGCAATCCGGGACCGGACTTGCTCATCACGCGCGGGCTTGGCCTGTCCGGTTCGGTCGAACGTTACCATCTCGGCTTCATGGGCTGCTACGCGGCGTTCCCGGCTTTGCGCATGGCCGATCAGTTTTGCGCGGCGCGTCCCGATGCCGTCGTGCTGGTGGCGTGCATCGAGCTGTGCAGCCTGCACTTGCAGATCAAGCCGACCACCGACATGTTGCTGGCCAACGCCCTGTTCGCCGATGGGGCCGCCGCCGCGCTGGTATCGCGGCGACCATTGCCGGCCGGGAAACGCGGGTTGGAGTTGCATCACTTCGCCACCCGGCTCATTCCGGACTCGGCCGAAGAGATGGCATGGAGCATTGGCGATCGCGGCTTCGACATGATTCTAAGCAGCTATGTCCCCCGGATTCTCGGATTGCACGCCCGCGATCTGTTGAACGACGTGCTGGGCGGACTCCCGCCTGGATGCCGCGATGTGAGTGAGTGGGCGGTGCATCCCGGCGGCAAGGCGATTCTGCAAGCGCTGGCGCAACACATGGCCTGGGATCCATCGCGGGGGGCCTTGCGCGCCGCCCACGAGGTCCTTCGCGATTATGGCAACATGAGCAGCGCCACGATCATGTTCGTGTGGAAAGCGATGCTGGAAGCGGCCGACATCGAGGAAGGCGCGTTGGTCGGCAGTCTGGCTTTCGGGCCGGGTCTGACGGTCGAGTTCGGACTGATGCAGGTCTGCGGTAAGCCGGTGACGTCGGAGACCGTTGCGCCACACCATGCGCTGGGGGGCGTGCCGGGGCCATGATCCAAACGGCCGATGCCGATGTGATCGTAGTCGGCGGCGGACCGGTTGGTCTGCTGCTGGCTCATTTGCTGGGCCGGTACGGTCATACGGTGCTGGTGTTGGAATCGAATACGGCGCCGGCGGTACGATCGATGGCCATCGGCATTACGCCGCCTTCACTGGACATTCTTCGATTGCTTGACCTCGATGAGGCGTTTATTGCCGCCGGTTTGCCGATCCGCGAGGCCTGGGTCCATGAGGAGCGCCGGCTGACGGGTCGTCTCGCGTTCGGCGGATGGTCCGAGCCTTTTCCGTTTATCCTGTCATTGCCGCAGCGCGTGACCATGGAAATCTTGCGGCGCCGGCTCGATCGGTGGCCGGGGGTCCGCCTCGCCGAAGGTTGGCGCACAAGCGCCGTCACCCAGGACCGCGACATGGTGCATCTGCGGGCGCGGAATGCCTGCAGCGGAGAGGAACGCATGTTTTCGGCGCCGCTGGCCGCGGCGTGCGACGGCGCCCGCGGCGAAATGGCCGGGCATCTGGGGTTGGAAAAACGCTCGCATCGTTATCGTCCCATGTTCGTGATGGGCGACTTCCGGGATCGATCCGGATTGGCGGAAGAGGCGCATCTGTACTTCGGCCGGGAGCGGCCGGTGGAGTCGTTTCCGTTGCCTGGCGGACAAAGGCGTTGGATCGTGCGCGAAGGTTGGCGAGGCGAAGTCGATCTGCATGAGCCGCTCGCCGACGCGGTGACCCGCTTGACCGGCATCGCGATTCACCGCGAGGACCAGGTGGACGAAAGCCGTTTCCAACCGCGCTGGAGCCTGGTCCGGCGCTGGCATCGGGGGCGTGTCGCGCTGTGCGGCGATGCCGCGCATGTGATGAGCCCGATCGGCGGCCAGGGCATGAATACCGGTTTCGGGGATGCCGTGTTCCTCGCTCGTGCGGTTGACGATGTCCTCACATGCCGAGCGCCGGTCGAGGATTGGATGTCGATGTACGAAGCGCGCCGTGGCGACGCCTTCCGCCGGGCCGCCCGCCGGGCCGCTCTGGGCATGGGG
>ERZ761603.3488-NODE-3488-length-10083-cov-16.949142_pt1 | contig 10083 bp, 5 predicted proteins | sample MGYA00511879_ERZ761603 | MGnify/ENA primary metagenome ERZ761603 (study PRJEB28899, sample SAMN02850040) | bioreactor sludge metagenome | biome: EBPR Sludge; feature: EBPR Bioreactor; material: flocular biomat | place: Australia: Thorneside Wastwater Treatment...
CCAGCGAGAGCAAGGAGGCCATCGCCGACTACGACGAGATCCGCAAGGAGATGAAACTCGCGCTCATGGAGTGCGGGCGCAAGCTCGGCACCTACCTCCGTAAACGCCAGGCCATGCGTCGCGAAGGGGAACGACGCGATGTCTTCGAGCGCTACATCGGCGAGATCGCCAAGGCGGTCAGCGCCATCAACGGCACCGACTCCAAAAAGTTGTATGACGCCCTGCTCGCGCAGGCCCGCGAGCGAACGGCCATCGCCGACACCGTGCTCGATGAGGATGGCAAGGCGGTCAAGGAGGACCCGGCGGAGCAGGAGGGCGTCATCATCGTGGAGCCCGTCTTGGGCACGGGTTCGGGGACCGCGCTTTCACCGGCGGTCGGTTCCGACAAAGGCGGGAAGAGTGCGCCAAAGCCCGCGGCGGACGGTTCGATTTTCGAGCAGTCCGCCGTCGAAAAAGCGATGCTCGCCGTGGCCGCTCGCGCCAAGGACGACACCAAGCTCCTCGACACCGATCCTCCGGGGCGTTCTTCGCGGTCAGGAAAATCGCCCAGGCCGCAGGTGCCCAAGACCGTCAAGGCCGCGGCGGGTAAGCCCACCGCCCCGGTCAAGTCGGCGAGTCCCGTCCCCGCCCCTGCCCCCGCGGCCAAGCCGAAGATGCGCCTTGTGAACGGCAAACTCGTTCCGGTCGATGAGCCCGGAGGGCTGTTCTGAATCACTTGTCCGGTGTCGATTCATGCGGCCCGGTGATCGCCACGCGGAGCAGGTGTGTGAACGCCGGCGCATCGAAGGGAGCGCTGGTGTCGATGGGGATCGCCGCGACGAGGCGTTCTCCCTGATCCACGACCAGCGCTACCACACCTGCGCCCCGCACGAACGTGTCCAGCAATGCCTGTCCGCCCGGCGCGAACAGGGGCACGGTCGATGGCTCGGATGTGGGTACGGGGTTGGCCGAGGCCCGGGCGCGTTCTCCCTTTGGATCGGTCATATCGGTGAGTTCCACGACGTTCACCAGGCGAACGAAGCAGCGGGGCAGGGTGGTTCGTCCGGAATGACGGCGGCGGTCGAGATCGGCGCGGACCTCCACCGCCGCGGCCCGGGCCTGTTCCGCGGCGGCCGCGGCTCTCTGTGCGGCGGTGCGAGTCAGGATGAGTACGGCGAAATGCTCGACCGGGGCCTGTCCGCCGGGCCGGTTCAGCGGTCCATCGCTCTGCGTGTCGAGCGCTTCGGCGAGCGACCAGCCGACGAGCTCCGCGGTCATCAGACCCAGCGTGGGCACACGCTGCCCGACGGCGACGGGCGGATCGAGGGGCTTGAGGTCGGCGATCGACGCGACACGCGTGCGCGATTCGACCGGTATGGACCACTCGAAAGGCTCGGTGGGAGTGAGTGCCGTGGTTGTGATGCTGATCTGGAAGGCCGAGTGGAGCGCCGCGGGCATCTGCCAGGCACAGAGTGTCGGCCGCTGCGTGGAGATCGTGGCGAAGACAGGCGACCCTCCCGCGCGGCCTTCAAGTCGCATCCCGCACGGCGAATCTTCGGTCTTTTCGGTGCTGACCCATTGTGTCATGGCGAGCACCTCCGCCGTGCCGCCTCGACCTCCCGGCCCCAGCGCCCATACCGCCTGCGGAAAAGGCAGCGGCGGCAGCACATCCGCGAGGGCCTCGCCCGTCAGCCCGCCGGGGAGGGGCACCTCGGCGTACGTGCCCGGGTGTTCGGTGTGTACGGCGATGAGTCGGTCGCCCTTGACGTAGACCCAAAGCGGGCCGAGTTCCAGCCGCAGCGAGCGTTCCATCGGCGGGCCGGGATCGAACCGCCAGGTGACCTCCGACGTGGTCGGGGTGCCATCCCCCGCGCGGACGCTCAGGGCCAGTCGCTCCTGGGTTCGGGACGTGGCGTAGGCCGAGACGAGAGAGCCGCAGAGGATTGATGCGTCCACCGTCGGATCAGACCCGGGCGGCTGCGCATGCACGACGGACGTGAGAAAGAGAGCGCAAGCGAAACGGGATCGCATGGTCGATCATAGTGGCGGCCCGGTATGATGCGCCCATGACCCGGACGCCGCCGCTCGTGCTCGCGATCTGTACCGCATCGCTCCTGGCCTCGCAGCCGGCGAACCCCGGCCCGGAGGAACTCGACGCCGCCGTGAGGCAAGGCGTGGCCGTGCTTCTCAAACTGCAGGAAGGCCCGGACGAAAAGCGGGCCGCGGAGGAAGAGGCCCAGCGCGCCCAGTGGCCGTACGAGGGCGTGTACCGCGTGAAGGGGCAGATCCCCATCGGGTATCGGGTGGGGGGCACGGCGATCGCCGTGATGGCGCTGGTGCGAGCCCCCGGCTACGCCGAGGACACGACCCGCACCGCCGCGGTCGGTCGTGCTGTTGACTTTCTGTGTGAGGCGATCGAGCATCCCCTGATGAGCACCGACGATTTCGACGGCGGGTACGACGTGCGCATCTGGGGTGATATTCAGGGGCTTCTGTGTCTGTCGCAGTTGACAACGCTCGGGTTGGTCGGCGAGCAGCGGCGGGAGCGCGTGGACAAGGCCATCGCCTTCTATCTCGACGGCGTGCTGAAGCTGGAGATGCCGCAGACCGGGGGCTGGAACTACGCGAGGCCCGCCGGGCGCGAAACAAAGGGCAACCCGTCGGTCTTTGTGACAGCGGTGGCGCTCCAGGCCCTCTTCGCCGCGGCGCAGGCGGGGTGCAGCGTGCCTGCCCCTGTGGTCGATCGAGGACTGACGGTGCTGGAGAAAGCCCGGACATCGGCCGGATCGATGGTCTATTCCGGCGCGGCGGGGCCGACGGATCGGACCTCCGACGGCGTGCCGGGGGCGACGGGACGGATGACGCTGGCGGAAACGACGCTGGTGCTGGCGGGGCGCGGATCGGTGGCGAACGTGCGCGGCGCTGTGGACGCCTTCATCGTGCACTGGGAGTGGCTGAACAAGCGCCGGGCCAGGCCCGGCACCCACGAGCGGCCCTACATGGTCGCGCCGTACTACTTCATGTTCGCGCACCAGTACGCGGCCCAGGCGGTCGAGCTGCTCCCCCGCAGCGAGCGCGAGGAGTACCGGCGGCGGATCAATGAACTGCTCTTCAGCGTGCGGCAGGAGGACGGATCCTGGAACGACCGGGTATTCGCGCGGTCGGCGGGGTACGGCACGGCCACGGCGCTGACGGCCCTTTTGTCGCCCGGGATCGAGCCGGCGCGGTGGCCGCCCGCGAAGCCGTGAGCAGAACGATGGCGGTTCACAGTAGCGTGCGGGTACGATGGCGAGGGGCCGAGCTTGGAGATCAAGTCATGAGCGAGTTGCTGCACAAGACCACGCTGGTGGGGAAGAAGTTGATTGACCTCTACGCCGTGGCGGTGGCGCAGCGGCAGTTGATCCTGCTGATCGCGGCCTCGCTCCTCGTGCAGGCGGCCTACCTGGTCCTGCCGCGCGTGCTCGGCGGGATGAACACGGACTTGATGATGGTGTTCTCCGCCGTCTTCGGGCTGGCGCACCTGATGATCTTCGTCCTGTCGATCGTGCTGTGCGCCCGACTCGCCAGGCGCACGGGCGCGGGGGCCGTGTTCCTCGTGCTGACGGTACTCATCATGCTCCTGCCCTGCCTGAATCTCTTGTGGCTCCTGATGGTCAATGGGCGCGCGACGCGGCACATCCAGGCGGCGGGCGTGCGGGTCGGCTTCTTCGGCGTGGCCAGGGATGATCTGGCGGCGCTGCTCGAGGGCGCGTGCGCGGGGTGCGGGTACGACATCCGCGGCGTCACGGCGGCGCAGTGCCCCGAGTGCGGGCGGGTGATCGAGCGGCCTCAGGTCGCGGGGCGATAGTCCTGCATCGCGGCGACGCCCCAGTCCCGCTCGCGCATGGCGGCGATAGCCCGCACCGCGGCGACGGCGGCGGTGGACGTGGTGATCATGGGGATGTTGAATCGAACGGCCATCGCGCGGATGCGGCCCTCATCGGTTTGCCAGCCGGTGCGGGTGGGTGTGTTGATGATGAGGGCGATCTGGCCGTTGCTCATCAGGTCGATGACGTTGGGGCGAACGCCCGTGGCGACCTTCTGCAGCAGTTCGGGCGACAGGCCCCGCTCGCGAAGGTGGGCCGCGGTGCCCTCGGTGGCGTAGACCTTGAAGCCCATGTTCATGAGCAGGCGCGCGGGCTCGAGGATGATGTCGCGGTCGGCGGCGCGGACGGAGAGGAAGACACTCCCCTTGGTGGGATCGACGGGCAGCCGAAGGCCCGCGGCCATCTGGCTCTTGGCGTAGGCGATGGGCAGGCTGCGGTCGATGCCCATGACCTCGCCGGTGGAGCGCATCTCGGGACCCAGGACGACATCGACGCCGGGAAACTTGGAGAAGGGGAAGACGGATTCCTTGACGGCCCAGTAGCCCTTGATCGGGGTTTCTTGTGCGCCCAGTTCGGATAGGGAGCGGCCCATCATGGCCTTGGCGGCGATGGCGGGCCAGGGGATGTGCGTCGCCTTGCTTACGAAGGGCACGGTGCGGCTGGCGCGGGGGTTGACCTCGAGGATGTAGATCTCTCCGTCCTTGACGGCGAGTTGGATGTTCATCAGGCCGCACAGCCGCAGTTCGCGGGCGAGGTCGCGCCCGAGTTTCTCGATGCGGGCCACGATCGGTGCGGGGAGCGATGCGGGCGGGAGCGTGCAGGCCGAATCGCCGGAGTGGACGCCCGCCTGCTCGATCTGCTCCATGACGCCGCAGATGAGGGCGCGGGGCTGGTGCGGTGTCGATCCCGACCGGAGTGACGCGCCGTGCGAGGATTCGCCGCCCGGGGGATAGTCGGCGACGACATCGACATCGACCTCCGTGGCCCCGGCGAGGAACTTATCGATCAGCACGGGTGCATCGTCGAGGCCGCTGGTGTTGAGCGCGGTGGTGATGAAACTGCGCAGCGCGGTCTCGTCCTGGCAGATCTCCATGCCACGCCCGCCCAGGACGTAACTGGGACGGATGAGCACGGGGTAGCCGATGCGGGCCGCTTCGCGCACGGCGTCGTCGAGGGAGCGCGCGATCCCCGAGGCGGGTCGGCGCAGGTCGAGCCGCTCGAGCAGGGCGTCGAAACGGTTGCGGTCCTCGGCGAGGTCGATGGAATCGACGCTGGTGCCGATGATGGGCGCGCCCGCGGCGACCAGCCCGTGCGCCAGGTTCAGCGGGGTCTGCCCGCCGAACTGCACGATCACGCCCTTCACGTTCCTGCCGAGGCGCTCGATGATGTTGGCGGTGTCTTCGAGGGTGAGCGGCTCGAAGAAGAGCAGGTCGCTGGTGTCGTAGTCGGTGCTGACCGTCTCGGGGTTGGAGTTGACCATCACGCTCTCGAAGCCCAGTTCGTCGGCGGCGAAGGCGGCGTGACAGCAGCAGTAATCGAACTCGATCCCCTGCCCCACGCGGTTGGGGCCGCCGCCGAGGATGATGACCTTGGGCTTCTCGGTGATGCGGACCTCGTCATCGCCCCGGTAGGCGGGCCGTTCGCCGTCGCCGACGCGTCGGGCGGGCTTCTCGTAGGTGGAGTAGTAGTACGGGGTGACGGCCTCGAACTCGGCAGCGCAGGTGTCCACGAGTTTATAGACCGGCTCGATGCCGAGTTTCTGCCGATGAGCACGGACGCGGAGGATGCTCTCGGCGGAGAGCCGGCCGTCGTAGAGATTGGCGAGTTGGGCGTCGCTGTAACCGAGTTGCTTGGCGGTGAAGAGCACCTCGGCGGGCACGTCCTCGAGACGCTTGTAATCGCAGAGCGTCTCCTCGAAGTCCACCAGTTGCTTGATCTGGTCGAGGAAGAAGCGGTCGATGCGGCTGAACTCGTGGACCTTGTCGATGCTCCAGCCCATCTTGAAGGCGTAACGCACGTAGTGCACGCGGCCCTGGCTGGGGACGCTGAGTTTGCGGGTGAGTTTCTCGTGTGGGATGGGCCACTCGATGGGCTGGCCGTCGGCGGTGCGAAGGCCCGTGGGGCTGGGGGTGGTGCGCTTCTCCGCGGCGGAGGCGGGGGGCAGGTCGGCGCCGGCCGGGCCGGAACGACCCGGCGGCGTGCCCATCACGTCAAGAACGAGTTGCTGGCCCTCGACGGCGCGCATCGCGGCGAGCCACTTGTCGTTGCGGTCCAGGCCCAGGCCGAACCGCTTGACGTCCATCGAGCGGATGACTTTCTGCAGGCTTTCCTTGAAGGTGCGGCCGATGGCCATGGCCTCGCCCACGGACTTCATCTGGGTGGTGAGCGTTTCGTCGGCCTCGGGGAACTTCTCGAAGGTCCATCGCGGCATCTTGGTGACGACGTAATCGATGGTCGGCTCGAAGCAGGCGCTGGTCGTGCCCGTGATGTCGTTCTTGAGTTCGTCGAGGGTGTATCCGACCGCGAGTTTGGCGGCGATCTTGGCGATGGGGAAGCCGGTGGCCTTGCTGGCCAACGCGCTGGACCGGGAGACACGGGGGTTCATCTCGACCACGACCATCTCGAACTTCCCGTCGGCGGGGGCGGGGTTCACGGCGAACTGGACGTTGCTGCCCCCGGTCTCGACCCCCACCGCGCGCATCACGGCGATGGCCGCGTCGCGCATCGCCTGGTACTCCTTGTCCGTCAGGGTGAGGATGGGCGCGACGGTGATCGAGTCGCCGGTGTGGACGCCCATCGGGTCGATATTCTCGATGCCGCAGACGATGACGCAGTTGTCCTTGCGGTCGCGGACCACCTCGAGTTCAAACTCCTTCCAGCCGATGACGCTCTGGTCGATCTGGACCTGGCCGATCATGCTGGCGGCCAGGCCCCGGGCCATGATGTCCTTGAACTCGTCGAGGTTGTAGGCGATGCCCCCGCCGGTGCCGCCGAGGGTGAAGGCGGGGCGGAGGATGGCGGGCAGGCCGATGTCCTTGATCGCGGCGAGAGCCTCCTCCATGCTGCTGACTACCACCGCCCGAGGAAGTTTCAGGCCGATCTTCTCGCAGACCGCCTTGAAGGCCTGGCGGTCTTCGGCCCGGTGGATCACCTCTCGGTTGGCCCCGATCATCTCGATGCCGAACTCGCGGAAGGTGCCGTCGTCCCACAGCGCGCAGGCGCAGTTGAGGGCGGTCTGCCCGCCGAGGGTCGGCAGGACGGCGTCGATCCTGCCGCCGGAGCCGGGGGCGCATTCCTTCTGGATGATCTTGCGTACGGCCTCGGGGGTGATCGGCTCGATGTAGGTCCGGTCACTGAAGGCCGGGTCGGTCATGATCGTCGCCGGGTTGCTGTTGACCAGCACAATCCGGTACCCCTCGGCCTTCAGGGCCTTGCACGCCTGCGCCCCGCTGTAGTCAAACTCGCACCCCTGACCGATCACGATCGGTCCGCTGCCCAGAACGAGAATGGTCTTGATATCGGTGCGCTTGGGCATCGTGATTCCTGGCCGAACCGGAATAGAACAGAAGGGCGAACGGTGTACGACTTTGCTCCGGCGGATGCCGCCGAGCGCAAACTCCGACAGCATACGCACGGGGATGTGAACTTCAAGCCGCGCGCCAACTCGTTTTTCAGTTTCATGCGCGCTCCCGCCGAGATTTCACCATAACGGTCGAACGCCAAACAACGTAATCCGAGTCTCGAATCTGTGGGAAGGACGACCACTCGACGGGTCCGTACGGATGCTCCTACAAGGGCTAACAAAACGCAAGTCTGTACGTTCGACCGGAAGCGGACTTCGCATGAAAGCTTCAATCGGGGCATGGGTATATGCACGGATAACCGCACATCGATGCTGGCGGGAGGAAACTTGCGAACCTCCGTCCCGGGTTCTACGCTCTGCCGCACCTTTTCTGGTCCACGGTCGTAGGAGTAACGTCTCGCTCTCGACCCTTCGTTCCGACATCTCCAAACTTTTCCCTACCCGCACAGTCATTCAGTCATGGCTCACACGCACACACACGACCACGCCGACGATGTCACCTGCTGTTCACACCACGAGGTGGAGATAGAGCGATGGATCAAGTTCGCCCTGGTGGGCGGCATGCTCGTCCTCGCGACGACGATCTGCAACCTGGCGGGGTACTCCGAAGAGGGGATCACGCAGTTGCCGGCGATGATCGGCGCGATCCTTCTCTCGATCCCGCTCTTCATGGCGGCCTGGCAGGAGATCCGGACCCAGCGCGTCTCTTCATCATCGCTGGCGGCGCTGGCGATCGTGGCGGCCCTGGCGATCAACCAGTTCGCCACCGCGGGGTGGCTGGCCTTTATTCTGGTGGTCTTCGGTCAGATGGTGCGGCGCTCCGCGGCGGGCGCGCAGCGGGCGATTGAGCAACTGGTGCGGCTGACGCCCGATGTGGCCCGGCGCATCTCCGGCGCGGGCGAAGAGGAAGTCCGCGTCTCGCAGATCCGCATCGGCGACGTGGTGCGGGTCCGCCCCGGCGAGAACCTGCCGGTGGACGGCAAGATCATCAGCGGCCGCACCACGATCAACCAGGCATCGCTGACGGGCGAATCGGTCCCGGCGGAGATGAGCGTGGGCGACATGGTCTACGCCGGCACGAGCAACCTGACCGGCGGCATCGACATCCAGGTCTCGCAGATCGGCGGGGACACGGCCATCGCGCGGGTGACGCAACTCATCCGCCAGGCCGAGCAGTCGAAGACGCCTCGGCAGCTGCTGATCGAGCAGGTGAGCCGGTTCTTCGTGCCCGTGGTGCTCTCGGCGGCGGCGATCGCGTGGTTCATCATGTCCAAGTCCGACATCGAGGCCGTGCGCGAGAAAGCGGCCCTGACGGCGGTGACGGTCCTGGTGGTGGCCTGCCCCTCGGCCCTGCTGCTGGCCAGCCCCAGCGCGATGCTCGCGGCCTTCGCCGCGGCGGCGCGACTGGGCATGATGATCAAGGACCCGCGGTACCTGGAGGCTGCGGGGAACGTGAACGCCGTGGTGCTGGACAAGACGGGAACGATGACCACCGGCAAGTTCCAGGTGACGCGCCTGGCCCCCGCACCCGGCGTGGAAGGCGCGGACCTCCTGGCCGCGGCGGCCAACGGAGAGCAGCACTCGAACCACCCGTTGGCCCAGTCGATCGTGACGACGGCGAAGTCCGCCCGCATCGCCATCGACGGCAGCAACTCCTACGAGGAGATCCACGGGCGCGGCGTGCGGGCCAGGACCTCGCTGGGCGAGGTGTGCGTGGGCCGGGCGAGCTGGCTGCTGGAACTGAACCCGGCGATCAAGGCCGACATCGAGACCGTCGAGGCGAAGATCGAAGGGATGACCGGTGTGCACGTCCTGCGCGACGGGGCGTACCTGGGCGCGGTGGGGCTTGAGGACACCATCCGCTCGAACACCAAGAGCGTGATCGCACGCCTGCGCGAACTGGGCGTCAAGTACATCGCCATGTTCACCGGCGACCGGCTGAGCGTGGCCAAGCGCGTCGGGGCGGCGGTCGCGGTGGACGCCATCGAGGCCGAGTGCCACCCCGAAGAGAAGCACGAGCAGATCCGCCAGATGGTCAAGCAGGGTTACCGCACGATGATGGTCGGTGACGGGATCAACGACGGCCCCAGCCTCGCCGCGGCGGATGTGGGCATCGCCATGGGACTGTCCGGCTCGGATATCGCCGCCAACTCGGCGGGTGTGGCGCTGATGAACGACGACCTGAGCCGTGTGCCCTTCCTGATCGAACTCTCGCGCAAGACGCGGGCGATCACGACGCAGAACATCGTGGTCTCGATCCTCATCGCGCTGATCGGGCTGATCCTGGCGGCCACGGGGATGCTGACACGGGTGGGGGACCTGGCCCTGCCGCTGGCGGCGCTGTATCACTTCGCGGGCGATGTCTTCGTCATCGGAAACTCATTCCGACTGTTCCGGTTCGGCGAGGATTTCGCCGAGGCCGAGCACGCCGCCGAGACGACGGTCACGCGCCGCGCGGCCAGCGTGCGGGGCCTGTCGGCGACGGCGTGAGGCGGAGGGAGCGTTCACCGGTCGCTTCACGAGTGAGTTGTACAGAGGTCCGTGCGGTTATCGCGTTGGGTGACATCGGCCGTTCGGGCGAGTTGACTCAGTGTCGGCATCGACCACGCCGGGATTCTTCCCCGGCGCTCCGGCCGGGTAGTATTCTCCCGTGAT
>ERZ761603.3490-NODE-3490-length-10082-cov-10.031315_pt1 | contig 10082 bp, 8 predicted proteins | sample MGYA00511879_ERZ761603 | MGnify/ENA primary metagenome ERZ761603 (study PRJEB28899, sample SAMN02850040) | bioreactor sludge metagenome | biome: EBPR Sludge; feature: EBPR Bioreactor; material: flocular biomat | place: Australia: Thorneside Wastwater Treatment...
GGCGACCGGGAGTGTGCGCCGGTGGTGTGACAGCCTGATGACGATCGGGCGATGGTCCGTCTCGCCGTCAGCGGCAATCCGCGGTTTGCCGTCGACGCTGCCGAGATCGAAGTGGCACAGCCGAGCTACACCATCGACACGCTGGAACGTCTGCGCGGCACCGACTACTGCGGCGAGCGGCGGCCGCTGGTGCTCCTGATCGGAGCTGACGCCTTCACGCGACTGCCCGGGTGGCACCGTTGGCAGACCTTGTTCGATCTCGCGCACGTGGCGATCGCCCATCGCCCGGGCTTCGCGATTGCCGTCGAGACGCTGCCGCCGGCGCTGGCCGACTGCTTTCGCGCGCGTCTGTGCGCGCAACCCGCCACACTGGCCGCTGCGCCAGCGGGGCGTATCATCACTTTCGCCATGACCCCGCTCGCCATTTCGGCGACACGCATCCGCCAGTTGCTGGCGGCCGGTCGCAGCGCCCGCTATCTGCTGCCTGAGGACGTATTGGACTACATCCGCCAGCAGCACCTCTACCTGGAGCATTGACTCGCCCATGAAACTCGCGCAACTGGAAAAAGTGGTCGTCGCCGCGCTCGAAGACATCAAGGGCCGTGATATCGAGGTCATCAACACCAGCCAGCTGACGGCACTGTTCGACCGTATGATCATTGCCTGTGGCGAGTCGAATCGGCAGGTCAGGTCGCTCGCTCGCCACGTCCAGGAAAAGGTGCGCGCGGCGGGAGCTGACGTTCTCTCCTGCGAGGGCGAGGAAGTCGGCGAGTGGATCCTGGTCGACCTTGGCGACGTCATCGTTCATGTCATGCAGCCGGCGGTCCGCAGCTACTACAATCTGGAGGAACTGTGGGGGGGCCAGGGTTTGCTGCGCTTGCGCCGCCCGGCGCTGGTCGAGACCCCTCGCGTCGACCGGAGATGAGACTGACCATCCTTGCTGTCGGCCACCGCCCGGCGGAGTGGGTTAACAAGGGCTGTGCCGAATACATCCAGCGCATGCCCCGCGAACTGCCGCTGGCCATCGTTGACATCAAGCCGGCGACGCGGGGTGCGAAGACGCGCGAACAACTCCTGGCCGCCGAAAAGACACGACTGCTCGCGGCATTGAATGGCTATGACCGGATGGTGATCCTCGACGAGAAGGGCGACGACCTGACGACGATGACGCTTGCCGAACGCCTCGAACGCTGGCTGCGCGCCGGCGGCGCAACCGCCTTCGTCATCGGCAGCGCCGACGGGGTCGACGCGTCGCTGAAGCGACAGGCGGACGACCTGATCCGGCTGTCGAGCCTGACCCTGCCGCACGCACTGGCGCGTCTCATCCTGTGCGAGCAGCTTTACCGCGCGGCCAGCATCCTGCGCCAACACCCCTACCACCGCGAGGCTTGAATGGTGATCACCAGCCACCAGGCACGCATTCATCTGGCGTCGCGCAGTCCGCGCCGGCGAGAATTGCTGACCCAGATCGGCATCCGTTTCGACACCCTGATTCTCCGTCATGCTGCACGCGAGGGTCCGGAGCTGGACGAGACGGTGCTGCCGGACGAGGACGCGATCACCTACGTGCAACGCGTTGCGCGGCGCAAGGCAGAGCATGGCTGCCAGGTCGTGCAATGGCGCCGGCTGCCCGCGCAACCGGTTCTCGCCGCCGACACGACGCTCGAACTCGCCGGCGAGTTGATCGGAAAGCCCGTCGACGCCGACGATGCCTGCCGCATCCTGAAACGTCTTTCGGGCCGGACGCACCGCGTCCTGACGGCGGTGGCGGTGGGCTTCGAAGGTCGCCTCGAAGGGGTGCTGTCGATCAGCGAGGTGCGCTTTCGCGCGCTCGACGACCAGGAGATCAGCCACTATGTCGCCAGCGGCGAACCGATGGACAAGGCAGGCGCCTATGGCATCCAGGGTCGTGCCGGCATGTTTGTCGAGCATCTCGCCGGCAGCTACTCCGGGGTCATGGGCCTGCCGCTGTGCGAAACGGTCCTCCTGCTCAAGCGCTTCGGAACGACCCCGTAAGCAATGCCCTCCACCGGGAGCACACCCGACAACATCCAGAGCCGGGTTTTCGCCGAGCAGATCGCGCTCATCTACCGACTGACCCCGCACACCCTGGCGATGTCGATGATCGGTTCGACGCTGATCCTCGTCGTCCTCTGGCCTTCGGCGCCGCGCGCGCTGCTGGTCGCCTGGTATCTGCTGCATCATCTGATCACCGGCGCACGCTATCTGCTGATTCGCGCCTATCGGCGCGCGGCGCCGACCGCAGACGCCATCACCCCTTGGGTGCGCCGCTTCGTCGTCGGCACGATCGCCGCGGGCACCGTGTGGGGCGTTTGCGGGACCGCACTTTTCCCGGCGGCCGGCAACGCGACGCAGTTCTTCATCGGACTCTATCTCGTCGGCGTTGCCGCGACCGGCATGTTCACCCTGTCGGCGTACTTCCTGTCGTTCGTGCCGCTGGCGGGCGGCACGCTGGTACCGATGGCGGTCTCGCTTCTCGCCTCCGGGATCACCGGGCTCCAGCTCACCGGTGCGGCGACGTTTCTCTTCCTGTATATTGTTCTCGCCAATGCGCGGCGCTTCGAGCAGATGACCATCGACTCGATCCGCCTACGCCTGCAACTGAGCGAGGCAAAGGAAGCCGCCGAGGCAGCGAACCGGGCCAAGTCGCGCTTTCTCGCCAACATGAGCCACGAAATCCGGACACCGATGAATGGCGTTCTCGGTATCGCGGAACTCCTGCTCGCAACCCCCCTCTCGGAAATACAGCACAAACGCCTCGAAACCCTCTACCGCTCTGGCCGCGAGCTTCTTGACGTGATCAACGACATCCTCGACTTCTCCAAGATCGAAGCCGGCAAGCTTGAACTCCGGGAGACCGTCTTTGACCTGCAGGCGATGCTCGGCGAACTCGTCGAAGCGTTTGCAACGTCGGCGGCCGCCAAGGGGCTCGCGCTGTCGACCCAGATCAGCGCCGACGTTCCTCTCGCCGTAGAGGGTGATTTGACGCGCCTGCGCCAGGTGCTCATCAATCTGCTCGGCAATGCGATCCGCTTCACCGACGCGGGCGGAGTCTCCCTGTCGGTCGCCCGCGGCGACGACGGCCGCATCCGTTTTGCCGTTGCGGACACCGGCGTCGGCCTGACTGCAGACGATTGCGGGCGCATCTTCGACGCCTTTGCGCAAGCCGATGACTCCGACAGCCGGCGCCACGGCGGCACCGGGCTCGGTCTGGCGATCTCCCGCCAGATCGTCACCCTGATGGGCGGCGAGATCGGGGTCGACAGCAAGCCGGGCCAAGGTTCGACGTTCTGGTTCGTCCTGCCGCTGCGCCCGGGGCACCTGCCGGCGCCGCAGCCGGCACCCGCTGTGAGCGCGCCAACCCTGCAGACGCTTCGCGGCCATGTGCTGCTGGTTGAGGACAATAGCGTCAACCGCATGGTCGCAGAAGCCTTCCTGCGTCGTTTCGGCCTCCAGGTCAGCGTCGCTGTGGACGGGCAGCAAGCGGTAGACAAGACGGCTGAACAGCGCTTTGATCTCGTCCTCATGGACTGTCAGATGCCGAACGTTGACGGTTTCGAAGCGACGCACCTGATCCGGGCCCGTGAAAGCGCGCGCCAGGACGGCGACAGCACGCCGCCCCTGCCGATCATCGCCCTCACCGCCAACGCCTTTGAAGCCGATCGTGAGCGCTGCCTCGAGGCCGGCATGAACGACTTCGTCGCCAAACCGTTCAAACAGACCGAGCTGTACGCAACGCTGGCACGCTGGTTGTGACGAACTGACATTGCGGCCGGCAACGTCGACCGGGCGTCGAGCCCCGAATCCTTGACTACGCCGAGGATTTGGCCGTCGCTTCCGGGTTCGGCGCTCCAGACTGGCCGGCAGTCGGCAGGGCGACCATAACGGCTTGTCCCGACTGGCTGCAGCCGGCGTCACAGCAACGACCAGGCTGCCGGTTGCGGGCCAGCGAGCGGCTCTCATCCGCCAGAGCGCCGCGCTCGAGCAGTCGCTCGACCAGCTCCACCTTGTTTCCGAGCGGGTAGTTGCGCCAGATCTCCTGCTTCAGCGCCGCGGGCGAACCACCGCCGTGGAGACTGATCAAGGAATACCAGCCACCCTGGTACGACGCCGTCAGATCCTCGAGCCAGCGTGCGACTTCGACCCGCTTTCCATACGGCACGTCGGGGTTGGCGCGCAGCACCTCGGCCAGCGTCGCCGCGGTCGCCGGGTTGTGGTCCTCGTCCGGTCCCGGCAAGGCGACGATCAAGCCGCCCGAGACCTCGTGCGCCAGGCGGTGCATGTCGTAGATCTGCGTCGACAGCAACAACTTGCCAATGTTGGCGAAAACCGGGTCGGGCATGAAGTTGCCGCTGTACGCGTCCGGCTGCGCGTAGACGCTGGCGGCGACGCCACAGGCGTAAAAGCCTTCGACGATCTTGATCAGCTCGACCATCGGCTCGCGCAAGCTCGCCTTGCGCTGCGGGTCGAGGCCGTTGGCTTCGCACATCAGCGCGCCGGCGCCGATCAGGAGGTCGCCGAAACCAGCACGCGCGCCGATGCAGCTATGGCGATGGTGCGTCGCGTAAGCGTAGGTGAATATGGCCGAGTGCGCCCACTCGCCAGCGAGAAAGACGCGCTCCCAGGGAACGAACACGCGCTCGAAGATGACGACGGCGGTCGCCTGCCCATAACGACGCGAAAACAGCGGCGCCCCGTGCTCGGGCTTCTCGCCCGGACGTCCGGCAGGCCGCGAGACGATCGTGACCCCCGGCGCATCGACCGGCAGCGCGCAGCAGACCGCGAAGTCGGCGTCGGCTTCGCCCATCTGGCGCGAGGGCATGACCAGCAGCTCATGGACGTACGGCGCCGCGGTGACGATCGCCTTCGTCCCCGAAATGACGATTCCCCGCCCGTCGCGTTCGACGACATGCACGTAGGCATCGACGTTCGCCTGCTGGTGCGGCCGCCGGCTGCGGTCGCCCTTGGCGTCGGTCATCGCGATGCCGAGGCTGAGATCCGCGTCCTGAACGTGCTCCAGATACGCGGCAAAGCGGGCCCGGTAGTCGCCGCTGCCCTCGGCGGCGTCGATCCGGGCCACCGCCTGGGCAATGCCATTGAGCGCGTCGTGCGCCAGATAACGCTGCGCACAACCGGTTTCCTGACAGAGCAGGCGCACCGCTTCCAGCTTGTTGAGCAGGTCGCCGGCCGACTCGTCGACATGCAGCATGCGATTGACCGTCCGGCCGCTGGTCGATTGCACCGCCGTCATCAGCGGCGCCTTCGCCGGATCGCGCGCAAAGTCGTAACTGACCGCGAGCGCGTTCACTCCCGGCCGCAGCGCCGGCGCATCGACGACCGACTCGATCCGCTGCCCATCCACATAAACGAGCGGCTGGTAGCGGCGCAGCGACTCGCGATACTCCTCGCCGCTGATCAGCCTGCCGGGGGTTGCCTGGGTCGTCGTCTGCATGGTCATTCACTCCCTGAGCGTCATTCGCGCGCTTGAAGGTCGTTCCATTCTATCGACTATCGTGGAACGGCTGGCGGCCGCCGACCAGGTGTTCACCAGACAATCTATTCAAGCTGCTTGCCGACGTCCGCGCGCGAGGCCTCGCTGCACCTGATCCGCGAATCCGCGCTCTGACATGCCTGTGCCGGACTGGACAAGAACAAGGGAGAGAGGAACGAGCACCCGCAGCATCCTCATCGCCCTCGTCATCCTGGCGCGCTACGCGATGCACCAGGAGAACGAGCGGGTGTCCTACCAGAGCGCGTGGCCGCCCACTTCAAGGCGTAGCTGCCCGCGTTGCTTGCTTCGCTTAACGAATCGCTCGCAGCATAATGGGCGCGGAGCAAGCCGCTTTCAGCCGGCGGCCCAGCGCGAGACGCGAGACAATGGCAGACAGGAGGTGACGCAATGAGCACTGACACCAAGTTCGAAATGGCCACGCTGCGATTCCACGGCAAGCGGTTCGCCGGGCATGCGCTGGACGTGGAGTGTACGCACGAGCTGATCGCCTACCGCAATCTCGTCCTGGAATGCGCCAAGTCTCTCTGGCGTGCCAAGTACCCCAATCGGGTCAATCTGCCAAAGGGATTCGAGAAGGGGTTCCGCCTCCAGTTCGACCGGCTGGAGGAGGGGTCCGCCTGCATTCCGCTGCAACGGGTTCGAATCGGCGGTGCACAGGGCGAGCTTGAGCTTGCTGACGAGTTCGACGAGGCAGTGGCGCTGATCGACCAAGCCATTGCTGCGGCCAACGATGACGACCTGTTGCCGAACCGCTTGCCGCCCAACGTCATTCCGTTATTCGGCGATTTCGGTAAGACCTTGCGTGACGACGAGGTGCTTTTCACGCGAGCTTGCGGGGCGCCTCAGGAAGCACCCTACACTGCGAAGGCCCGGAAACGCCTCGCCGAATGGGTCGACGCGACCTACGAGGATGTGGTCGATGTTACCGGCGAGGTGCGTATGGCCAGTATCGGGCCGGGTCGCTTTACCTTGCAGATCGAGGCCGGTGGCAGTCAGTGCTCGGTCGATGGGAAGTACTCCGCTTCGGATGAGGCGAAGGTTCTTGATGCGCTGCGCGCATACCGGACGGCGCGACTGCGAGTGAAAGGTGTCGGCGAGTTCGCTACCTCAGACCGGATGCTGAAGCGCTTTGCCCGGGTCGATGCCGTTGATCTGGTTGGCCCCGGCGCGGTCGAGTATGACGATTCCGCGCCGCCCATATGGGACCAACTGGCTGCCATTGGCCGATCGGCTCCGGCGGGTGCCTGGGATGTTGTACCCTCTGACTTGTCAGTGCGTATCGACGAAGTCGTCTACGGTACCCGCGAGGGCCGCTCGTGAAGGTTGTCTTCGTTGACACGGGTCACTGGATAGCCGTCCTGAACCCGAAGGATGATTGGAATGCGAGGGCGATCTCAGCCTCGCGCGCCCTCGGAAAGGTTCGTCTGCTGACGACGGAGATGGTGCTCGACGAACTGCTTGCGGCCCTGTCGAAGTTGTCAGTTCGGCCGCTCGTTATCCGCGGCGTCGAGGCCATCCGCAGCAACCCGAACATTGAGGTCGTGCCCCAGACTTCCTTGCAGTTCAGCGAAGCTTTCGATGTTTACCGGCGAATGACGGACAAGGAATGGAGCTTGACGGACTGCGCTTCGTTTGCAGTCATGCAGGAACGCGGTGTTTGCGAAGCGCTGGCTCATGACCAGCACTTCGAACAAGCGGGCTTCGTTGCTCTGCTGCGGGAATAACTTGCGACATCATTCGACAGCGTCGGTCATCGCGATGCCAAGGCTGAGATCCGTGTCCTGAACGTGCGCCAGATCACGTTGCGCACAACCGGTCTCCTGACAGCGCAGGTGCATCGACGACCGACTCGATCCGCTGCCCATCCACATAAACGAGCGGCTGGCGGCCGCCGCAGCGGCTCCCCGCCCGCGACCCTTCCGTCGAGACGCCCGAGCAGCGAAGCTTCAATTCGTACTCATATCAAACATATCAAACATCGTGTTCTTGACTTCGCGCCATCGCTCGCGTAGGATTTGACCATCACCCCTTTTCAGAGGTCGTTGCGATGAACCCGCTCAAGCCATACTTCGTTCGCAACAGCGTCGAGCGCGTCTATCCGCACCTTAAGCCGCCTGGCTATCAGCGACTGCTGCGCGATCTTGTCGCGCTCCTCGACGAGCAGGGGCGCGCACGCGTCGCCGACATTCATCAAGCGCTTTTTCCGGCGGCCCAGGTCGCCAGCGCCAACTCGCAGTTGAACCGTCTCCAGTCGACCGTCAACCAGGCGGCGAGCGACCAAGGCATCGCACTCGCGATCAGGATCACCGCCGACAAGAAAGCCGGCGCGCAGGGGCGCTGGCTGTGGTTCGAGGGCGGCGTCGAGGCGCCGGCGCCGGCGTACACCGGCGAACTCAATGCCGTTCCGGAGGGCCAACTCGTCTCCGACCAGCAGGGGATGCCGCTCGATCCGCCGGTGGTCGTTCTGTTGACCTTCAACAGGCACGAGACGGCGGCCGTCGTCGGGCGTTTCTCGCCCGCTGGAAGTCCGCCAACCGAAACGCGCGCTGGAATCACCTACAACCGGCTCGGCGTGCACGGCGGCATGCGCGTCGTGCACCGCGTCAGCAAGCAGGGCGCGGGCGAAGCGCAAGCGGCGACGACCGACGCCATTCAGGCGTGGCAACCACAGGCGATCATCGCCGTTGGCATTGCCTTTGGCGTCAACCGGGACAAACAGAAGATCGGCGACGTCCTGGTCTCGGAAAGCATCCGCGGCTACGACCTGGGTCGCGTCAACGCCGACGGCAGTTTCACGCTGCGCTCGGACAAACCGCCGGCGTCGCCGATTCTTTACCAACGCCTGCTGCATCTCGACCAGTGCTCCCGGGCGAGCGCCGACGCCTCCTTGGTCTGGCCGACGCTCCACTTCGGCCCCTTGCTCAGTGGCAGCAAGCTGGTCGACAACGTCGATTACCGCAGCGCCTTGCGGCAACTCGAGCCGGAAGCGATCGGTGGCGAGATGGAGGCGGTCGGCATCCACCTCGCCGCCAGCCGGAACAAGGTCGACTGGCTGATCGTCAAGGCGATCTGCGACTGGGGCGACGGCAGCAAGGGGACGGCGAGCAAGGAGCAAGACCAGACGCTGGCCGCCGAGCACGCGGCGCTGGTCGTCAAGGCGGCGCTCGACCTCGGTTCGCTCTACGGAGACGGCGTGCCGAAGCGTGCCGTGCCTGGAGATTCGGTAGTCGAAAGCGATGCCGAAGCGCGCCCGGCACGGTTGCCGGCTGCCTGTTTGATGGGGCTTGACGACGCTCGCCGCATCCCGGAAAAGCTGCTGTTCAACGACGCGACCGGCGTTCCCACCAGTCTGCGCAAGGAGCGCGAGGAAGAACTGGCCGACGACCGTTCGCGCGCCGTCGAAGTGCTGCCCTACCTGCGCGCCTGGGTCGGGCAGCCCGACGCGCCGCCCTTGTTCGCCTTGCTCGGCGAATACGGAATGGGCAAGACGATCACCTGTCAGCAACTGGTGCGCGAACTCGAAGAGCGCCGCAGCGAAGACCCGACGCTGCCGATCCCGCTCTACTTCGACCTGCGCCACGTCACCGGCCTCGATCGGCGCGTCCCCGACCTGCGCCAGACGCTCGAGGAATGCATGCGCCGCGGCTGGCTCGACGACGGCGGCAAACCCGACTACAGCCTCGAAAGCGTGCATGCCTGGATCGCCCGCGGCGCGCTGCTGGTCATCGACGGCCTCGACGAAGTGCTGGTCAAGCTGCGCGCCGCCGACGGCCAGGTGTTCACCAACAACCTGCTCAAGCTGCTCGCCGACGCCAGCGCACGCGGCGCCAGCGCGCCGCCGGTCAAGCTGCTGCTCTCGTGCCGCACGCAGTACTTCCGCACGCTGCGCGACCAGCAGAATCACTTCACCGGTCAGGAACGCGGCGAATACGGCGCCGACCGCTACCGCGCGCTGCTGCTGCTGCCGCTGTGCGAGGAGCAGGTGCTGCGCTATCTGGGCAGCGCGCTGCCCGAGATCGACGTGTCGCGGCTGCTCGATACCGTGCGCTCGGTGCACAACCTCGAGGAGCTGACGCAGCGCCCGTACACGCTGCGCCTGGTCGCCGAGTTTCTGCCCGAGATCGAAGCCGACCGCGCCGCCGGCAGAACGGTGCATGGCGTCACGCTCTATCGCCGGATGGCGCAGCGCTGGCTCGAACGCGACGCCGGCAAGCACCACATCCAGCCCGAGCACAAGATGCGGCTTGCCGCGCATCTCGCCGCGCACCTCTGGCAGCGCGGGCAACGCGCGCTCGCCGCGAGCGAACTCGAAAGCTGGTTCCACGCCTGGCTCGCCAGCCAGCCCGAGCTGCGCGTGCGCTACGAGAACCTGCACCGCGAGCAGCTCGAAGAGGACCTGCGCACGGCGACCTTCCTCGCGCGCATCGACGATTCCGACGGCAGCGGTTTCCGCTTCGCGCACAGCTCGCTGCACGAGTTCTTTCTCGCCGACTACCTGTTCGCCGCGACGCGCCGCGACGCGCCGGCGGACTGGGCGATTCCCCTGCCG
>ERZ761603.3491-NODE-3491-length-10078-cov-39.742093_pt1 | contig 10078 bp, 7 predicted proteins | sample MGYA00511879_ERZ761603 | MGnify/ENA primary metagenome ERZ761603 (study PRJEB28899, sample SAMN02850040) | bioreactor sludge metagenome | biome: EBPR Sludge; feature: EBPR Bioreactor; material: flocular biomat | place: Australia: Thorneside Wastwater Treatment...
ATGTGTTGCCTCGTAATAATCAGAGATTACATTAAAAGTGATGGGTGGTAAGGGGAGACCCGGGGCGGCACAGACGCTTGCCTCTGACGCGCCATGGCGCAGAATCGGAAAGAAAGCCATGCTATCATCTGTGCCGCCGCAGACGCTGCGCCGGGCCCGGCACAGGCCACACCCAATCTCCAGCGTCGATGGGGAAGCGTCACACAGTGGTCGATTGTGCCGGTCTTCAAAGCAGTTGCATCGCATCATTCAACATTGATTTATAGATAAATTTTTGCATCTTTTCCGCAACTTCCCAAGGGGTGCGACAGATTACTGGAAGCGTGGCCGAGTGGTTTAAGGCAGTGCTCTTGAAAAGCACCGAGGGCTGATACCCCTCCGTGAGTTCGAATCTCACCGCTTCCGCCAAAAGATCGGCCCTGCGCTCCACCGCCGGAGAAATCCCAAGCATCGACTGCATGAACGTTGGCAGCAGCGCGGGCAGGCCGGACATCATGGCGACAGGACGGCTCAATGCCGTGAGCGGCCTCAAGCCGTTGGGATCACCCCGAGCGCGTCACCGGCACAATTCAACAGCGTTGTGGTGTTGCCCGGCCAACCGCACCAGAGCACACGTATCGACCAGTACAGGCCTCCCGGCCGTACTCCCGAACCTGACGATATGGCTCGCGCGGCGGTCGATGAGGGCAACAGGCAACGGGGAGGGAGTCGGGTCGGGCTACCGGACGGCTGGCTGGCCTGCGTTTGCTGGTGGTGCTCCCGGTTGCCATGTGGTCTTGCTCAATGGCCGGTGGCTCACGCCAGCAACGGATTCAACGGGCAACCGAGAGATCTCTGTCACCAAGCACTCAATCTCGCGATAATCGGAAGCCGCGCGGAGTCGGGCACAACCGACCGCCGCATCCTTATGCAGTTCTCGTCAATTGAGCCACCAGCGACACCACCCATGCACGAACGCAAGCCACCCGACCTCGCCGCCTTCGCCCTGATGATCGTGCTCTGCGCGACCTGGGGTTTTCAGCAGGTCACGATCAAGCTCGCCAGTGAAGGCATCAGCCCGGTTCTGCAATCCGGCCTGCGCTCGGCGATCGCCCTGCTGCTCCTGGCTCTCTGGGCGCGCTGGCGCGGCCTGGTGCTCACGCGGGCCGACGGCACCCTGCGCAACGGCCTGCTCGCCGGTTTTCTGTTTGCCGTCGAGTTCGTCTTCATCTACCTCGGGCTCTCGTTCACCACCGCCTCGCGCATGATCGTCGTTCTCTACACCGCGCCCTGCCTGACGGTTCTCGGCCTGCACTTCTTCGTACCGGGAGAGCAAATGCGCTGGCGACATTTCGCCGGAGTCGGTCTCGCCTTCGCCGGCATCATTCTCGGCTTCGCCGGCGAGAGTGGAGCGCCGCCTGGCGCCTGGATCGGTGATCTCCTCGGCTTGCTGGCGGCATTCGGCTGGGCCGCCACGACGGTGCTGATCCGGGCAACCGAACTGGCAAGGATCAGCGCCAGCAAGGTGCTTTTCTATCAGCTCGCGGTGTCGGCTGCGCTGATGCTGCCGCTCTCGCCATTGATCGGCGAAACCGGGGTCAGCAGCCTCTCCGTTCCGATCCTTCTGGCGCTCGCTTACCAGGGCGTGATCGTCGCTTTCGCCAGCTACCTCACCTGGTTTTGGCTACTCACCCGCTACCTTACCGCCCGGCTGTCGGTGTTCTCCTTCCTCACCCCGCTCTTCGGTGTCGCCTGCGGCGTGCTCTTCCTCGGCGACCGGCTGACACCCAGCTTCGTGGCGGCCGTTGCCTGCGTCACCAGCGGCATCGTGCTGGTCAATCTGCCGGTCCAGAGAGAAACGCGCAGAGCCGATCGATCACAATGATGCTCGGCCCCATGGCAGCTACAATGACCGGCAGGTCGACTCCGGTTCCCGCAAACCGAATCAGCGAGCAAACCTCCACTGCAGGCAAACAAGCACCGGAAAGGAGCACGCCAGTCAATGGGCGAAAAGATCGGGCGCAATGACCCCTGTCCATGCGGCAGCGGCAGGAAGTTCAAGCAGTGCTGCGGCAACACCGGCGTTGCCGCTGCCGAACAGCAAAGGAAGGATCACGCCGGTGCGGTCGACCGCGCGCTGGACTGGCTGGCGAACAAACATCGCAAGGCGGTCAGTGTCGCGATTGACGCAATGCTCTGCGACAACCTGAGCGAGGAGGAGCAGGAGGCTCTTCGAGCGCAGGATCAGGAAACCTGGCACAGCATTCAGATCAACGCCACCGAGTGGCTGATCGCCGAAGGCCACATCCATGCCCAAGGCAAGCATAAACGCGTGGCGGAGTATCTGCTCGGCCGCGGCGGACCGCTCTTCACGGTCGAGCAGCGTAGCTGGTTGGAGCAGTTGGCAGAACGCCCACTACGCCTGTACGACGTGACCGACGTCGTTGCTGGCCGGCAGATGACACTATGCGATTCTCTGGACGGCGACGCTTCGTCGCCGATCGTCGTGCAGGAAAGATTGGGAAGCCAGGCGGCCAGACCGGGCATACAGGTCGGTGCACGGATCATGGAGGTCGATGGCCATTACGAACTCTCCGGCGCCGCTTACCCGTTCTCGCCCCTCGTCGGGCCCGGTGTCCTGGCCAGCCTGCGCGAACGCGTGAATCGGTACGCCGGCCCTCGGCAAGAGCTGCCGGGGCTTCTGAGCTTCATCATCCGGCGCGCGTGGCTGGCACAATTCTGCGCAACGATGCCGCTGCCCAGCCTGATGGACGCCTATTCCAATCAGCCCATATTGCTCATCACGGACCACTACCGGGTGCAGGACTGGGCCGCCTTGACGCAGGCACTGTCCGCCCAGGGCGATATCGAAGGCAACCGGGAGTCTGGCTGGAGTCGTCTGATCGACTGCGAGGACGGACAGTCCCGCCCGGTCGCCACGGTCAATGCCGGAACAAGCGCCAACAAGATCAGCCTTTTCTACAAGACCCAGGCTTATGCCGACCAAGGCCGGCCGTGGTTCGACTCGCTGGCCGGCCCTGCGGTGCAGTTTGTTTCGCGCGAGTTGTCCGATCCCGCGGCGCTGATGCGCCGGAAGCCGGGCAGTCAGGAAGCAAGGCGCACCAGTGGCGGCCCCGATCTGTCGCCCGAAGCGCTCGCCGACCTGATCGAAGGGGCCCTTCTGCACAGTTACGCCAACTGGGCCGATGAGCCGATCCCGGCACTCGACGGCAAAACCCCGCGGCAAGCCATCGCAAGCCCCGCCGGCCTGGAACGGGTGCGGGGACTGCTGCGCATGTACCAGGTCGACGAAGAGCAGGCTGCGCTACAGCAAGGACGACGAGTGATTTCTTTCGAGTTCCTCTGGCGGACGCTCGGCATTGCGCCGTAGTCGCATCAGTGCCGTAGAACAGCAGATGCCGTCCTGGTGACCAGGCCGGCAACGGGCCAACCCGGTCCGTCAAGTGAAGCGACAGGCCCCCGGGCCGTCCGGTTGGCCACAACTGCCGCAGGGGCCGGGAAGCTCGGCGACGGCCGCAGACGAGCCGCTGAGGGCGGCAAAGGCCGACAGCTTCTTGCGCAGGTCGGTGCTGTGGCAGTGCGGGCACTCCGGCGCCGGCGAGGACTGGCGTACCAGCTTCTCGAACTCCTGACCGCAGGCACCGCACGCGTATTCGTAGATGGGCATGATGTCGATACTCCCGATGATTCCCGGATCTTGCCGAGCAACTGACTGATCCCGGATTCTGCAGATTAGCCGTGGTCAGTGCAAGCATGCCGGTCATGGCACGCCATTTCCACCCAGCTTCCTGCCGGGACGACGGGTGACGCGAACGCCCGGTTCCACACGCGGTGCCCCGCTCGGAACCGCCCTTGCTCCTTGCCTCCCCCATACAGTGAAGCGTCTCGTGCTGCGCACGCGGGAGAAACCGGAGCCGCAGGATGGACGACGTTCCCTTCGACTTTGCGGCCCACCGACGAGGGTTGCCAAGTGTCGGCGAATTTTACACGCCGCCATCACGTAACCTTCGGCCCATCCACAACCAATTGAATAACAAATATATTTATGGAATTTAGATACCTGGCACGCGGATTGCTTAACTCCAGATGAATGGCGTGCATAACCTGCACGGCCCAATTAACCATACTTTCTTCGGAGACCACGATGCCCAGACTTCTGTCCAGCGTAGCCCTTGCCTTGATCGCCGCACTGGCGGTCCCCGCCCAGGCCGCAGTGTTCTACTCCAACGACTTCGAAGCCACGGCCGCCGGCATGTCGGGGGCAGGCTTCCTGGCCGGTTCGCAGGGTTTTTCTGCCTTCGGTTTCGGCAACCAGTACTTCCGCAATGCGAGCACGGGCAATCCGGCGGCCTCCTCGGTGCTCGGGCTTTCACTGGGCAGCGCCGCGACCTCGGTGACGCTCAATTTCGATCTGGCCGCGATCGATTCCTGGGATGGAGCCAACTGCTGCGGGCCCGATTTCTTCAACGTCAAGCTTGACGGCGCAACGATCTACTCGAAGAATTTCGACATATTTGGCTCCCCCAGTACCGGTCCGGAGTTGACCAACCTCGTCTATGGGCCAGATATTGCGGTCTCGGGCTGGGGCGACCAGGGCTATAAAGTGGCCTTATCGCTCGGCAACTTGGCGGCGGGTGCGCACACGATCGAATTTTTCACTTCCGGAACTGGTTGGCAGGGCGGGGACGACGAAAGCTTCGCGATCGACAACGTGGTCGTCGAAGGGAATGGTGTCGGCAATGGTCAGCTACCCGAGCCCGGCAGTCTGGCCTTGTGGGGTCTGGCCCTGCTCGGTGCGGGGGCCGTACGCCGGCGGCGCGCATAGTTGCCGGGCGCCGGCAGGCGCGAAGATGTTTCATCCGACCCCGGCCTCACGCCGGGGTTTTCATTGCTGGAGCCGACTCGAGGTATCACCAGCGTGCTGGAGCGGGATCAGCGCTTTTCCGTGCTCCCACCACACGGAAGCACGGGCAGCCAGTAGCCAGTCGCCGTACTCGGCAGAGTGGTGACATGCCCCGACCTTCTGCTTCCTTCCGGCCGGCGCCTGATCAAGACCACTCAACCGAACCGCGACGGTAGCAGCCTCGCTGGCCAATGCACCGCAACCGACAAACCCGACCACGCCTCTCCTGCGCGTGTCGGGAAACTTTACACGAGTCGCCCGGAAGGCAAACCGTGCCAGCGGAACAAGCGCTTGCATCAGAGGTTTGTACGGCGTGGTACGAGCATTGCTTTACGGATCGCGGCACCCAAGCCCCCCCTTCCCTGAACCTGGAGAATCCGATGAAATTACTGCCGCGACTCGTGCGCGCCTTGATCGGCGGCGCCTTGATCGGCGTCGCCGGCAACGCCATTGCCACCCTGCACCTGACGCTGGACCAGCCAAATCAGAGCGGCACCGCGGGTACCCACCTGGCGTGGACCGGAAGCCTGTTCAACGACGGGAGCGATGTGGTGCAGTTCAGTGGCGCCGCGTTCAGCTTCGCGATCGTTTTCACGCCCGTGACGAACAACCACATCACCATCTTCGACTCGCTGGGTGTGTCCGGCCAGCCGGCAGTCATCGGGGTCGGGCAGCAGATCACCGGTCTGCAACTGTTCGACATGGAAATCGATCCGGCTTTTGCCGGCACGCAGCCGGTAAGCACCAGCATCGATTTCAGCCTGTCCGACCAAGTGGGTATCGGCCTGTCGTTTCCCATCGTCGTCGACGTGGCGACCACCCGCTTCAGCGTCACGGCGCTGTCTGCCGAGCTGCCCGAACCAGGCACCGCGCTGCTGCTGGGAGCGGCATGGCTGGCCATCCGCCGAATCCGTCGGGGCACCAGGTAGCTTCCCCCAGGAACACGCCGAACCGCTGGCGACCCACCGTGTCGGCCACGCAAGCCGCCCGATGCATCGCCGGCGAAATGTGGTGCGGCACTCGATCCTTCGGCGCCCGAACGCTCCTGTAATCGCCCCTTGCGCCTTGCCATCCTGAGGTTTCAAAGCCTGTGACGGCGGCAGGCAATCGTACCCTGGTACACTGCGGGCCGTTCCTACCTCTACCAGTCTCACTCGATTCTCCGCCACTGACGGACACGATTCGCCCGCCTGACCGCGCCGTGATCAGCGAGACGATCCGCGCATGCGTTGCGATCGGCAGACAGCGGGGCCGCAGCCCACCAAGCACCCAAGTGCTCCGGAGCGCCCGACAACCGCTCGACACAAGCTCCCCGGATGGCTATTCTCCAACCCCGCGTTTTTCGGCCGCGCGCAGGCCATGTCGATGTCAGCCCGCTTTCTTGCCGCGACTCCCTGACCGCCATGCAGCGCGGCGGGCGCGGCGAACGATGCGCAGCAAAACCATCCGACCAATGGCCAAGAACCCGATATGTCTCAAAGATTACCCGATACACCGCCGCCTGCTTCGCCGACTCCGTTGGCCGGCCCGACAGCCAGCAGGCCGGTTTTCTTCGATCCCAGGCGCAAGCGCTGGCCACGCCTGCGGCTGGGGATGACCCTGCTCGGCCTGACGCTGTCGGTCTTGTTGGGCATGCTCGTCCTGAGCATCCTCGCCAGCCCGGTGCTGCCGTCGCTGCACCTGCCCGGAGTCGGTTTTCTGCCACAGGGTGCGCATGCCTTGCCCGCCGTACCGGCGCTGACCGCCGAGCGGCGGCTGACACAACGTGAGCGTGCCGTGCATCGCGAAGCGCGCAAACTGGCACGCGAACGCGAGAACAGTCTGAAGCAGGTGCTGTTGCTGCCGCGCAAGGCGGGGCCGGGGGTAGACCGGCCAATGCTGGCCATCGGATTCTTCGTCAACTGGGACGACGCCAGCATGAGTTCGCTCAGGCAGAATCTGGAAAGCCTGGACGTGGTGATCGCCGAATGGCTGCATCTGGCCGCTGACAACGGTGCACTGCGCGAGAACGATGCCGCGCGCACGGCACAGGTGACCGAGTACATCCGTGCCCGGCGTCCCGAGGTGTCGATCGTGCCGCTGGTCAACAACTGGAACGGCCACCAATGGGAGGGCACAAAACTGGCGCGCATGCTGGCCAGCCCGGCAGCGCGGGCGCGCACCATCGAACAACTGAGCGCCTATGTGGAACGACATCACTTCGCCGGCATCAGCATCGACTTCGAGAACCTTCCCCCCAGAGCGCAGCCCGATTTTCAACGCTTCATGGCAGAACTCTACGCGCTCATGCACCCAAAAAATCTCTCTGTTTCGGTGAATGTACCGGCCAACGACGCGGCTTTCGATTACCGCCGGCTGACGCTCAGCGCCGACCACCTGATCGTCATGGCGTACGACGAACACTGGAACGAAAGCGCGCCCGGCCCAATCTCCAGCCTGCCCTGGTTCGCCTCGGTGCTGCGCCAGCGCCAACGCGAGATACCCGCCGAAAAGATGATCGTGGCCATCGGCAGTTACGCCTACGATTGGCAGAAAGGTCGCCCGGCCGAGGAGAGAACCTTCGAGGAAGCGGTGCTGATCGCCAAGGAATCGGAAGGCCGGATCCGGCTCGACCCGGCATCGCTCAACCCCCACTTCGACTATGCCGACGACGACGACAAGACCCACCATGTCTGGATGCTGGATGCGGTGACCACCTTCAACCAGTTGGTGGCCCTCCGCTCGATACCAACGCGCGGCGTCGCGCTATGGCGGCTGGGCAGCGAGGATCCGGCAGTGTGGCAGGTGTTCGGCAAGAACGGCCCACTGGATGCCGCACGCGCCGCTCAGCTCGGCGAGATCCGCTTTCCCTACGGGGTGGATTATGAGGGCAAGGGGGAGATTCTCGAGATCACCGCCCAACCACAGACCGGCTCCCGGATCATCGAATTCGATGCGCAGCGCGGCTTGATCCGCGCCGAGCGCTTTACGGTGTTTCCCTCGCCCTACGTCATCACCCGCCATGGCGGCGCCGAAAGGAAGATCGCGCTGACTTTTGACGATGGGCCGGATCCCGAGTACACGCCGAAAATCCTCGATGCCCTGCGCCAGGCCGGGGTACCGGCGACCTTCTTCATCATTGGCGTCAACGGTCAGATGCACCCGGACCTGCTCCGTCGCGAGGTCGATGAAGGTCACGAAATCGGCAATCATACTTTCACCCATCCAAATATCTCGACCATCTCGCCCACCCAGTTCCAGCTCGAACTGTCCGCCACCAAGCATCTGCTGGCCAGCGCCGTGGGTCGTCATTCGCTGCTCTTCCGCCCGCCCTACGCCGTGGACGCCGAGCCGGAAACCATCGAGCAGGTACGCCCGATCGAACTGGCGACAGCCCAGGGTTATCTCGTGGTCGGCATGCAGATCGACCCGGACGACTGGAAGCGTCCGGGAGTGGAGGAGATCGTGCGGCGCACCGTGGCGGAAGCCGAGCGCGGCGAAGGCAACATGATTTTGCTGCACGATTCCGGTGGCGACCGCAGCCAGACCATCCAGGCCATCCCGCGCATCGTCGAGGAACTGCACGGGCGAGGCTTCCGCTTCGTCAGCGTTTCCGAACTCCTCGGGCGCAGCCGCGACGAGGTGATGCCGCCGGTGCCGGCGGACAGCGCCTGGCGGGCCTGGCTGGATGGCGCCGCCTTCGGCATCGTCAACTGGTCCGTGGCGACCATCCACTGGTTGTTCCTGCTGGGAATCGTGCTGGGTATCGGGCGCCTGCTGTTCGTCGGCGCGCTGGCCGTTTATCAACGGTGGCAAGAGCGCCGGCAGGTCTTCGACCCCGCTTACTCGCCGACGGTTGCCGTGGTGATCCCCGCCTATAACGAAGAACGCGTCATCGTGCAGACCATCGCCTCGTTGCTGGCCGGCGAGCACCCGCGACAATTCGAGATCATCGTCGTCGATGACGGTTCGAGCGACGCCACCTATCGCGTGGTATGCGAGGCTTTTGCCGACGACCCGCGCGTGCGCGTGTTCACCAAGAACAACGGCGGCAAGCCGGCAGCGCTCAACCAGGGAATTGCCAGGACGCAGGCGGAAATCGTCGTCGCACTGGACGCCGACACGGTGTTTGCCCGCGATACCATTTCCCGACTGGTGCGGCGCTTCGCCGACCCCCGAGTCGGTGCCGTCGCCGGGAACGCCAAGGTCGGCAACCGGATCAACCTGCTGACCCGCTGGCAGGCTCTGGAATACATTACCAGCCAGAATCTGGACCGGCGCGCTTTCGCCGTCCTCGACTGCATCACGGTGGTGCCGGGAGCGGTGGGTGCCTGGCGGCGCGAAGTGGTTGAACGGGCCGGCGGATTCACCGGGCAGACGCTGGCCGAAGACGCCGACCTGACGCTGGCGATCCGCAAACTCGGCTATGCCATCGTCTATGAGGACCAGGCAGTGGCGCTGACCGAAGCACCGGATACGGTGCGCGGCTTCGTCCGCCAGCGCTACCGCTGGATGTATGGCACCATGCAGGCCGCCTGGAAGCACCGTAACGTTCTCTTCCGTCCGCGTTACGGAGCGCTGGGTCTCGTCGCCCTGCCCAATGTGGTCATCTTTCAGGTACTGTTCCCGCTCATCTCGCCGATCATGGACCTGCAGTTGATCGGCTCGCTCGGCATCGCCGCATTCAATCAATGGCAGCACCCCGAGGAGTACTCGCCCGATGCCCTGTGGCAGGTGCTCTTCTACTACGCCCTGTTCGTGATGGTCGATTACCTGGCCGCCATGCTGGCCTTCGCTCTCGAACGCAAGGAAAGCTGGTACCTGCTCATCTGGCTGTTCTGGCAGCGCTTCTTCTATCGTCAGTTGATGTACTACGTGGCCATCAAGAGCACCCTCACCTCGTTGCAAGGCGCCGTGGTCGGCTGGGGCAAGATCGATCGCAAGGCGACGGTGCAACAGGTGACGCGGTAATTCCCGACGAATGCGCCGGTCGCGAATCCAGGACCGCTTCCGCGACCGGCTGTCGAAGCAAGGCGATCCCTTGTCCCCCTGATCAGTTTCTTGAAGCCCCCTCCTGCGACCCGGGTGACCGATCAGAGATAAACATTGACAATCATTCGCATTTACCAGACAGTTCGAATCATCCTAAGCCGGCGAAGCCGGAACCAAACAGGTCAAGGTTTTTGTCATAGCCAA
>ERZ761603.3492-NODE-3492-length-10078-cov-6.214906_pt1 | contig 10078 bp, 2 predicted proteins | sample MGYA00511879_ERZ761603 | MGnify/ENA primary metagenome ERZ761603 (study PRJEB28899, sample SAMN02850040) | bioreactor sludge metagenome | biome: EBPR Sludge; feature: EBPR Bioreactor; material: flocular biomat | place: Australia: Thorneside Wastwater Treatment...
ATCCGGAACGCCCCGCCACTCCCCACCGCCGCCACCCGCGACTCCAGCACATACGTCCCGCCCGCCCCCACGTTCACCGTATACTCCATCCACTCCCCGGCTTTCGTCCAGCCGACGGATCGGGCGTTGCCGGCACTTGTGTCGTAGGCAATGTCCACCTGCTCATCCACACGATACTGGCCGCCTTCGTTGGCAATGGTCGTATCGCTGTAGGTCAGACCGGATCCACCGCGATCGAAGTTCTCCGCCTCCACCGTGCCCGGCGCCGGCCAGGGTGTGCCGGACGGGTATGGCGACTGAACCGGCGCAGACGGGTTCGCCGCCACTCGGAACCAGTCGAACGCCCCGACAAACCCGCTCGACCCGTTCGACACCATCACCACCCGCACGGTCTGGATGCCGGAGGACAGGCTCACGCCGATCTTCTGGATCGTCTGGTATGCACTCCATCCGCCGGTGCTCGGCACGGCCAGCACGCCGGTCTTGTCCACCCCGTTAAACTCGATCCGGAACGCCCCGCCACTCCCCACCGCCGCCACCCGCGACTCGATCATATACGTCCCGCCCTGGGCCAAACTCACCGTGTACTCCATCCACTCCCCGGACTTCGTCCAGCCCACCGAACGGGCATTCCCGGCGGCCGGGTCATAGGAGATGTCCACCTGTTCGCCGGTCCGATATTGGCCGCCCTCGTTGGCGGATGTGGTGTCATAATAAGCCAGGCCCGGTCCGCCCTGATCGAAGTTTTCAACCTCGACCGTGCCCGGCAAAACCGTTGGCGAACTGCCGGGATAGGGCGATTGCACGGGACATCCGCCGTAATAAAACGTCGAACTGCTGCGGTTCTGGTTGTTGGCCGAATTCCCATCGGACGGAACCCCGTCATTCACCCGTACCCGCACAAACACGTAGTAATTGCCGTTGGGTGACTGGCAACTGGTCCAGAAACGCACCATGTTGCCGAGTCCGGTCTGGGACAAATTGATCGCATAACTGCCGGCGCCGGGAATCGAGAGCGTGAACCCGGTATCGCCAATGTACGTGTCATCGCTGTCACCGAAGGTGGCATTTGATGACAGATAATATTCCGCCATGATGGATTCCGATGCAATGGCGGCGGGGCCCGCATTGTAGATGGTATAACTGCACGCGGCGAACGTGCGGGAGGTCGCAGACGATGGACGCGTGACGGACACCGTGGAAACCGACAGGTCGGCCACGGAGGCTGCTGCACCGGACCACCGCAAGTTGATGCTGCCGGAGGCGGCGCCAAAGCCGTCAACGGCAATCCGGTACACCTGGCCGCCAACGGCATTAAAGGATACCCGACTTTGCAGGCTGTCGTAATCGTCATTGGCCGCGACACCGACCAGCGAGTTAACCGAAGATCCGGTGTAGATGGCCAGCATGGTGTCGAACGAACTCCCAACCGTGTCCATCACCACGTCACCGCTGGAAGGTGCTGTCCAGCGCCACCACACGGACTTGCCACCGGAATAGCCGGCATGATCGGGTTCGCCGGCTTCCTTGGTGGCATTGTTGTTGGATCCGGTCACCTGCCCCGAAGCACCGGAAATCGCAATAGCATTGCCAAAGGCATTGTTGACCGGCTCCGCACCTCCTCCACTGCTAAATTGTGCGACAATTTGCAGATTTCCATATGTATTGGCGTATCCGCCCGCCATGATGTAGTACGTCGTGCCCGCGGTGACGGCAAAACTCACCAGGGACTCGCGCGATGATCCTGAAGAGCAACTGTTGTCATCGTCGTTGCAGACCACGGAAGTCCGGTTGGCGCAACTCCCTGAATAGACAGAGAGCACGGTGTCGTAATCGCTGCCGCATGTGTTGACGACAAGCGTTCCATTGGCCGAGGCCGTGAATTTATACCACACGGTGTAACCCACCGAACTGCCGCAGTCCGAACCAGGGTCTCCCGTGGTCGTAGCCAATGCCGTGTTGAGATAACGAGGAGCATCGTGGGTCAACGCTATTGCGCCGGCGCATTGGTCGTTGGATGGCGTGGGGATGACCCAACTCGCCGTGACCTTCAAGTCGCCGCTTGCGGCATTGAAGCCTCCGGCGAGAATGTAATAGGTCGTGCCGGCGACACCATTGAACGTGACGCTCGAACCAACGCCACATTGATTATCGTTGCATGCTACTTGAGATAATGAATTACACGAACCGGAGTAGACAGCCAGAACGGTATCAAAGCTGCTTCCGCACGTGGAAATCGTAATGGACGCGTTGACTTCAGGGGTCACTTTATACCACACCCCCCTTCCTGTCCCGGAATGACACGATGGAACCGGGTCGCCAGAAGAACCGGCGCTGGCGGTATTAGCCTCGGAGGCGACGCCATTCATTAGCGCGATCGCCCCGGAGCACAAGTCGTTGAGGGGAGCAGTACTGCTGGGGGTGATCCCGAACACCCCCCAGTGGATTGTCCATGTATAACCGGACTGACTGACGCTGTCGATCGAATACCAGGCATTGCCGAGTCCCGACCATCCGAGATTCAGGTGGATTTGGTTGCCGTTGCGATAGCCGTCACATACCACGGCGTGGCCAGCCGTGTAGTCGGCCTGCCACATGGCATAAAAAATCGGCTTGTTCGCGCCTATATCGGCGGCGATCTTGTTGTACCATTGCGAACTGGTGAAAGAGGATTTTTGCTCGGTTGATCCGCACGTGTATGAGAAGAAACTGCGCAACACATCCGGCACCTGGGATGGATAGGCGGCGGTTCCGGTTTTCTCGAAATCCGACTCCAGCGCCACCGCGGCATGATACATCAATTGTCCAACGGCCTGTTTCTGGGAAAGGGAACTGGATGAACTGATGGAGTTGGGCATATTCGCCCAATTATAGGCCGCCAGACCCGCATCACTGATCGACCGGGATCCTTGAGACAGTCCTCTGCTGTCAACGTAGGTGTGATTACGCGAAATAACGGCGGGGTGATTGAAATAGCGCAATATCTGCGCCAATGCTGCTGCCGTGCAACCGGCGTAGGTGCGACCTCCCGGCCCGCCGGAGGCGCTTGGACAGTAATAGTTATAGGGATCGCCCTGATCCCATGATGTAGAGAGAATCACCGATCCGGCCACCGCCCGATCTGATATTGAACGAGAGCGATTCTTGGATCCCGGATTCAACAAATTCGCCCAATCAACGTGTGGATTGCGTCCATATCCCTTCTTGCGCTGTTGCGCCAATACATGTTGATCCTCGGCAAACTCCAGCAGGAGGATATTCAGGAGGTCGGGCGGTAGGTTGGAGATGGCCCCGTCATCGGTGTGAAATTTAACCGGAGGAGCTTCATCGTCGCTGCTCATCAGGACAAATCCGCCCGGCACCAAATCGACATGATAGGCTATGATCCGGTTGTTATCCGTCAGAGGCAATATCCGCTCGACGGCATAATCGGAAGATCCGGCTGATGTCACCGTCCGTGCCGATTTCGAGACCGCCGCAGGTAATTCCCTCACAATGAAATGTTCGGCCGCCTTGGTCACGGTCGCCACATCTACAGGTGAAGCCCATGAGTGTGTCGGTTCAAGCAAAGAAAGCGCGATGGCAGCGGACACTGCGAATACGAAGCGTTTCATTGGGCCCCCCTCTTAAGGTCTTCATCACACCGCCAGATGCGACAAGAGTCAAGCAGGTTGGTCCCCCTCAATCAACAATCAGCAAAAAGCTTATGATTTGTGTGCGACAACGTAACACTACGACGCAAAAAACCCGGCCTCCTTGCGGCGCCGGGGTTTCTTTGCATCCGGTTGGGATGGAGGTTATTTCAGCCGGATTTCCCGGATCGACGGGGTTTGGCCGGCGTCGGGGATGACGATCCAGAGGTAGTTGAGGGGGATGGCGTCGCCTTCCACCGGGAGGGCCAGGTCGCTCCACGAGGTGGCGTCGAGGCTGGCGCGGTATTGCACGCCTTCGACCGGTTCGCCGGCCCAGTCGATTTCCACGTCGCGCAGCGTGCGGGTGGGATCGAAGGTGAGGGCCAGCCACCAGCCGCCCGCGCCTTCCACGCCCGTCCACACCGTCTTGCTCTTGCCGTCCACCGCCGCTTCAGCCGCGCCGGGTTGGTCGGCCTCCTGGCTGGATTGGATCGACAGGATGCCCGAGGAGACACCGGTCGAGCTTGCCCGACCAGCCAGCGACGGCGGCGGAGGATTGACGTCGGTGATGGAGAAGCGATCGAACGCACCGACAAATCCGCTTACGCCGTTGCGCACCATCACGAGGCGGGCGGTGTGCACGCCGACCGGCAGCACGCCGTTGGCCAGTTGCGAATTGATGACGGTATAATTATTCCAAGCTCCAGTGTTCGGTACGTTCAAGGTGCCCGTCACGTCAACGCCGTTGATCTCAACGCGGAACTGTCCGCCCGTGCCCACGGCGGCGACGCGCGTCTGCCACCAGTGGCCGAAGCCGGAAACGGCGTCGATGCGGAACGTGAATTCCTTCCACTCGCCTTCATGGGTCCAACCCACGGTGCGACCATTACTGGCTTGCGGGTCGTTCACGACATCCACATGGGAGTCCCGGTAATGTCCACCGAGATTGGCTGGAGTACTATCCTGATAGGCCACGCCCGGGCCGCCGTCGTCGAAGTTTTCGCACTCGATGATGCCCGGCAACAGCGGCGGCACGCCAGCGGGATGCGCGGTCTGTTGACCAGGAGCCAGGGCCGCGCGGAACCGGAACCAGTCGAAGGCCCCGACAAAACCGCTGGCGCCATTGGCGACCATGACCACACGCACGGTGTGGATGCCGGAATCGAGCATGACGTTGGTCTTGGTCAGCGGAACGTAATTGATCCACGCGCCGGTGTTGGGAATGTTCCACGAGCCGGTCTTGTCGGCACCGTTCACTTCCACGCGGAACTGTCCGCCATTACCGACCGCCGCCACCCGCACATCGAGATCATAGACACCGGTCGCGGCGACCTGCACCTTGTACTCGATCCATTCGCCGGCCTTCGTCCAGCCTACCACATGGCCGTTTCCGGCTGCGGCATGCGGGCCGACATCGACGCCTTCCCCGTTGCGGTAAGCGCCGCCGGCATTGCCCGCCGTCGTGTCGAAGTAGGCGACATTCACGCCGCCGGTGTCGTAGTTCTCGAACTCCACCGTTCCCGGCAAGGCCCACGGCACGCCGTTGGGATAGGCGCCCTGCTCCGGCGGAGGCGGCGGGGGCGGCGGCGGAGGCGCCTCGCCAATCAACATGGCATCGAACGCGCCGACAAAACCGCTTTGTCCGTTCTGGGCCATGTCCACGCGCACGGTGTGCACGCCGGCGGGTATTTCCACCGCGTTCACGGTTACAAACTGGTAGGCATTCCACGCGCCGGTGTTGGGCACGTTCACCGCGCCCGACTTGTCGACGCCGTTGAGGCGGATGCGGAACTGGCCGTTCACGCCCGCGGCGGCGACACGCGTGCGGACGTTGTAGAAGCCCGACGAAGCGACGTTGATGGTGTACTCCAGCCACTCCCCGGCCTTGGTCCAGCCCACGATGTGTCCGTTGCTGGCGCTGCCATCGGCGCTGATGTCGACACCGTTCGACGTGCGGTACTGGCCGCCCTCGTTGGCGCTGGTGGTGTCGTTGAAGGCCACATCCTGTCCGCCGACATCGTAGTTCTCGTATTGGATCCAGCCGGGCACCTGGGCCATCACGCCGTTGTATGGACCCTGGGCCTTCAGGGTGATGTCGGCCGACGTGCCGACTTCGCCGTTGTTGTTCGTCGCGCGCGCGGAAAAGGTGTGCGTTCCGGCCGGGAAATTCGAGTACACGATCGAGAAAGGCGCGCTGTTGTCCACGCCGATCAGGTTGCTGCCGCGGTAAAAGCCGACCTGGCTGACGCCGTTGGTGTTGATGGCGGACGCACTGATCACCACCTCGGAACCGGCGATCACGATGGCATTGTTGGTCGGGGCGGTGATCGCGACCTGGATTCCGCCGGAAGCGCCCTGCAGGTCCGGTCCCTCACCGGCTTGGAAGGCGGCATTTCCGGTCAAGGTCATGTGGTTGTTCTTGCCCGACTTGTCGAAACGATCCGCGAAGGTCCAGTACGCATTCAGGCCGGCTTCGTCGCCCTTGAGCTGCTTGCGGTAGTTGTCGGCGATTTCCTGGGCAGAACGGGCGGTGCTCCAGATACGCACGTCGCCAATCTTGCCGATGAAGTTGTCATTGTTGTAACCCCAGCCCATCTGGTTGAAACCGCCGATGTAGAGCGGATGGTCGGAAGGCAGGATGGGATTATTGCGATCCACGCCGCCGCCCCACGTTCCATAACCGCCCTGATCCACACCGTTGACATAAAAGCGGATCGAACCAGCCGCCTCGTTGATCGACACCGCCACGTGCGTCCACTGGTTCAACGGGACCACCGGGCGGAGGATGCCGATGGTACCGCGGGTGTTGCCGTAGCACAGGTATCCGTTGGCCTGCAGCGAGAACATGTAGTCGATGTGGCTGCCGATGCGGCCCTTGTACATGAAGTTCAGACCGTGTTTTTCGCGGCCCGAATAAGAACGCCAGCCGGTCGGATACAACCAGGCCTCCAGCGTCATCGTGCCGTTAAGCTTGATGGTGGACGAGTTGTTTACCGTGCCGAAATCCGACACGCCACCCGGCGCGCGAAGGGCCGGCACAACGGCCGCATGCAGGAACGAGGAGGTCATGGTGACCAACCCGAGGAGGAGAACGCCAAGTATTCGATTCACTAGTCTGCTTCCTTATTTTGTTGATTCACAACCAGAAGGGACCATGATGATGCATGACGCCCCCCGCGTGACATGGTTCTAAAATACGAGAATATAGTCATATATGGTGTGGGTGTATAGGAAAAGCCTCAACAAATTGTGATGTCCCGGCTTGGGCGTCTCCGTGACGATCGACGTTTTTTAATGAAGCCGACGCGCACAACTTCTATGTCCCTCGCGCTGGCGCTGGTCGTGTTCGGCCTGGCGGTAGTGGTCGCGTTTCTGCAGCCGATGGCGCCCGACACGTCGGTGTATCTCTTGCATACCCGCACGTTATTGGAAACCGGCACGCGGTATGTCGAGTCCCACGACAACAAGGGGCCGGTGATGGTTTGGCTGACCGCGCCCGCGGTGGCGGCGTTGGGGGCGACCACGGAAGCCGCCGCCGTGCTGCGCCTGACGACCACGCTCCTGGCTGCCGTTCTTCTCTATCGCATCCTGCGCCGCACCACCTCCCGCGACCCCGGCACCCTTGCCGGCGCCATGCTGCTCGGTGCCGCCCTTCCTTTTTCCGCGCTTCTATGGGGCGACAGTCTGCGCCCGGAACTTTATGCCCTCGTCCTGAACGCCACCATCCTATGGGCCGGCTACCGCCGCACCGCAGCAAGCGCCTTCCTGGCCGCCGCGCTGACCGCCGCCATCGTGTTCATGAAATCGATCCTGGCCCTGCCCGCCCTGTTGATGCTGCTGGGTTGGCTGGTGCGGGATGTCCTCGACACCCGCCGACCGCCGTGGAAAACCATGTGCATGATGGTCGCCGGCGGCGGCCTGGCCATGGCCGCGATGCTCGGCTGGCTGCACCGCCACGACTTCCTACCCGACTGGTACCGGCAAACCTTGGAATGGCCGGCCGAATACCGGCAGGTCGTGGCCGCCGAACCGCACGCCGTAACGGACACTTCTTCGCTGGCTGCCCGCCTGCTGGCCCTCTACAAATCGTCCGACGATCCCGGCCGCCCGTGGCTGATGCCAATTAAAATCCCCATCACCCTGTTGCGCTCGCAGGTATGGCCGCTCCTGTTGCTGCTGGCCTGGCTGTTGTGGAAGCAACGCGCCGCCGGGTTGCCGGCGCACACGATGACCTGGTGCTGGCTGCTCGGCGTGATCCTCGAACTAGGCCTCGAGCACCGGCGATGGCCCTACCCGGCGGCGAGCCTGATCGCGCCCTGCCTCGTGGCGATCATCCAACTGGCGCCTTCTGGTTGGTCGGACCGCCACCTGCTGCGCCGGATCTGGCTGGCCAGCGCGATTCTGCTCGCCGGCCTGGTCTGGGAAGCCGCACGCCTGGTCCCCGGCCGATGGCACGGCGTCCCGATGTCGCCTTACGAGGCGCTTACCGGGGCGATGCGTCCGCTTTACGAACCCGGGGAGGACGTGCTGATCCTCGACAACAATGTGTCGCTGTACCTATCGCTGCCCGCGCCGCGGCCGCATCCGATTCTCGCCGTGCATGCCGCGATGGTCAACGACACGGAACGTGAAACCTTGCGCCGCCATCTATTGACCAACCCGCCACGGTGGCTCACCGGAAAAACACCGGCACACACCGGGATCCGGTTCAGACGGGAGCAAGACGAGCTGGAAATCGAGCTGGTGAACGGCGAACTATTGATCTCCGGTCCCTACCAGCTCGTTCTGGAAACCAACGGCGCGTGGGCGCGCAAACTCGCCTCCGAAACCGCGCATCAAGGCGCGACCGGGCGGCCATAAACGATCGCGATCCGTTCGGTGCGCACATACCAGAGGTTTTCCGGCCGCTGTGTGATCGTCAGCGCCAAGGCCAGTCCAGTCGCCGCCGGTTGTTGGCCTTCCCACGTGATCGTTGTTTGATCAAAGCCCGGCCGGATACGCCATGGAACGGATTCCCGCCCCTCACCGACCGGACCCCATGCGCCCGAAATCTCCTCCCGCACCACCGGTCGTGGCATCAGCTTGACCGTAACGGAAACCGGCAGGCCCTCCGGCGCGCCGACCAATTGCGGCAGCCGCAGCACGGCATTGCTGACCACGCTGGCCCCGTGTTTAATTTGCATGGATCGCCGTTCAAAACCCTCTCCCAACCACGTCATCGCCGAAGGCCGTCTCCACTGCTCCATATTTATCCAGCGACCTTGCCCGACCGCGACCCACTCCGGCGACAAGTCGGCCGGCAAGGCGTGTTCCGATGAAACCGAGAACACTGGCGGCATTGATCTGGGCACGACATCGTCCACCCACACCGGCACCAGGCCTTGCGCCGGATGGATCGTGCGCTCGACCCGGCCGGTCGCACTCATCCACGCGATCACGGCCCCGGGCGCGGGTACGCCGGCCTGGAAGTCCAGCCAGCACACGCCGGGAACCGACAGGGCCTCCGGCATCGCCCAGGTCACCACGCGGTTGGTCCACGGCTCCGCGCGCAGGATGTCATACGACGCATCGCCGAGCTTAAGGTAGTCGCCGGTCGGAACAAGGTCGAAGAAACGGCGCAACCAATCCTCGCTCTTGACGCCGGGAATGACCAATCCGCGATCCTTCGTCGGCCGGAGGAAAAACGCACCGGCATGTTCGACCACGCGGTCCCGTTCGAAGACCGGATCCAACGGATCCACCGGCGTGAAAGCCAGCAGGGCATCCACCACTTGCCGTTGATTCTTCTCAACGAACACCGCGGTCTCTCCGGCGAGCGGATGCGCGCGCAATTGTTCGATGTCGTGTCTCGATACGCGCACGCCCCATGCCTCGAATCTGGATATGGCACTCCCGCTCCACGCCAGCAAACCGGCCACCGCCACGCCCATGACATGCGGCACCCACCCGGGGCGGAAACGCGCCGTAACTGCGCTCAACGCCAGCGCGCCGCCCCACCCGGCCACCACGGCCAGCAAACCAACCGAGCTCAACGTGTAGCGGACATGAGACTTGTACATCGCGTAGAACAACATCAGCAGCACGGCGGTGACCAGCAGGCTCACCATCGCCACCTGCCGCCGCCGCAGCGCCCACCACGAACCGAGGGCGAGCGCCGCCAGGCCGCCCCAGCGCAGGGCATGCTCGGTATCGGAAAGGATGCCGGTCAACAGCACCGGGAACGGGCTGGCGTATCCGCCCCTGCGCAACCCGATCAACCAAACGCGCGCCTGGGTGTTCAGCAACGAGCCTTCCGACAACCGCCAGACAACGAACCCCAGCGCCACCACGACCACCGGCGCGGCCATGGCCAGCAACGCCCGACCGGCCCCGCGGTCGCCGGCCACCCGACGCATGAGCAACAACAGCGCCAACGGCACGCCCACGAACATGATCGTTTCGCGGAA
>ERZ761603.3493-NODE-3493-length-10076-cov-35.587666_pt1 | contig 10076 bp, 9 predicted proteins | sample MGYA00511879_ERZ761603 | MGnify/ENA primary metagenome ERZ761603 (study PRJEB28899, sample SAMN02850040) | bioreactor sludge metagenome | biome: EBPR Sludge; feature: EBPR Bioreactor; material: flocular biomat | place: Australia: Thorneside Wastwater Treatment...
CACCTCCCCCACCTCCATCCGCCACAGGCCGTCCGCGCCCCTCGAGCCCCGGATCAGCACAGACCCCGCACCAAAATCCACACGCACCGCCAGCGACGCCCCGTCGGCCGAAAAGCCCCCCTCGAACGTCCCGCTCGCCACCCGCCGCACCTCGCCCCGATCCCCCGACAGCGGCCCTTCGTACTCCAGGTACACCCGCCGATGGTCCGCCAGCCGCTCCGCCCCCAACGCCGCCGGCGGCCTCAGCCCGTGCACCCCCACCTCCATCCGGAACGTCGTCAAGAGACCCCCGCAGCCCCCCACGTCCAGCATCCAGTCGTAGTGGAACGACCCGTCCGGCAGGCGATGAAGAAGAACAACGGTCGCGGGCACGCCCCAAGCTTACCCGCACGCCCCCGCCGCGATACCATCCGGCCACGCGGGCAGGACGCCCGCACACCGGAGACGATCAATGCGCAAGGCGACCGTGGCTCTCTCCCTCATGACTCTCGCCCTGCTCGCCGCAGCGGGGTGCAGCGGCCAACGCAACCTCATGTCCGTCCGCGAAAACGCGGACTATTTCGCCGGGCAGGGCGACTACGAACGCTCCCTCTCCGAGTACCGCGAATACCTCCAGCGACTCCCCGAGGATTACGAGGTCCGCTACCGCTTCGCCAACACCCTCCTGGCCAACGGCGACACCGGCGAGGCCCGCGAGCAGTACGCCCAGCTCGTCGACATCGTCCCCAACGACGACCGATTCATCGACGGCTACGCCCGCGCCCTGGAGCAGGGCGGCGAGACGCAGGACCTCGCCCGCTTCCTCAACCGCATGACCACCCAGCGCGGCGACGCCCGCGACTGGATCCGCCTGGGCAAGTCCATGCAGAAGAACGGCGACGTCGACGGCGCCAAGGCCGCCTTCGCCAGCGCCGCACGCGCCGACGGCGGACGCACCATCGCCCCCTGGGTCGCCCAGGCCGACCTCTTCGCCAGCGTCGGCGACGCCCGCGGCGAACGCGCCGCCATCGAACGCGCTCTCTTCATCGAACCCCAGAACCCCGATCTCGTCTCCCGCTTCCGCGGCCTCGGCGGCATCCCCGGCCCAACCGCCGGCGTCCGCCCCGAAGAGTGGGTCGACCCCACCCCCAAAAAGAAGTAACCCCCACCCCCTCCACCCCGAGGGCACTTTCGATCCGAGAACATCTGGGGTAGACAAGCCCGCAGCTTTGTTCTACGCTTCATCCGGATATACGGATGAAGACTCGGAACACCCCCACCACGATGGCCTCGGTCCTCGCCGTGCTCGGCGAGCCGGTGCGGCTGCGGCTGCTGCGGCTGGTGGAGGCCCAGGAGTTGGCCGTCGGCGAGCTGGCCCGGGTGCTGCAGATGCCCCAGAGCACCGTGAGCCGGCACCTCAAGGTGCTGGCCGAGGCGGGCTTGGTCGGGCGTCGCAGCGAGGGGCCCGCGTCGTACTTCCGGCTGGTGCCCGATGAGCTGACCCCCGCCGTGCGCTCGGTCTGGGCGGCGGTGCGCGATCAGGCCGCCGGCGAGAGAGAACTGGCCGAGGACCGCGAGCGTCTGGCCGCGGTGGTCGCCGAGCGGCGTTTGGACAGCCGCGAGTACTTCGGCAGGCTCGGCGCCGAGTGGACCGAGGTGCGTCGGCAGCTTTTCGGCACCGACTTCACCGCGCCCGCCCTGCTGTCGATGCTGCCCGCGGGGATGCGCATCGCCGATCTGGGCTGCGGGACGGGCGAGGTGGGCGAGGCGCTGGCGCCCGTCGCCGCCGAGCTCGTCATGGTCGACCAGAGCGACGCGATGCTGGACGCGGCCCGCGAGCGTCTCGCGGGCGTCGCCGACGCCTGCCCCGTGCGGTTCATCCGCAGCGAGCTCGAGTCGCTGCCCATCGAGCCCGAATCGCTCGACGCGGCGGTCCTCTCGCTCGCGCTGCACCACGTCGAGGACATCGGCGCGGCGATCGGCGCGGCGGCCCGCTGCCTTCGTGAAGGGGGCGTGCTTCTCGTGATCGACATGGTCGCCCACGACCGCGACGAGTACCGCCGCCTCATGGGGCACAAGCATCTGGGCTTCTCGCCCGAGACGATCACCAGCGAACTGTCACGGGCCGGGCTGAGCCCCGCGTACCGCGAACTGCCCCGCAGGACCGACGCGAAAGGCCCCGGCCTCTTCGTCGCCTCGGGGCGAAAGGACCGGCCCACGGGGTCGGGCATGAATCAAGTCAGGAGCGTTTCCAAAGGAGTCTGAGCAATGGCAGTCGGCACGATGAAAGCAAAGAAGCAGTCGAACAAGGCACGCGTTCTGGTCGAGGGCGATTTCAAGGTCGCCGATCTGTCACAGGCCGAACTGGGCCGCAAGGAGATCCGCCTGGCCGAGCACGAGATGCCCGGTCTCATGGCCCTCCGCGAGCGGTACAAGGGGAAGAAGCCCCTCGCCGGCGCGCGGATCAGCGGCTCGCTGCACATGACGGTGCAGACCGCCGTGCTGATCGAGACGCTGGTTGATCTGGGCGCGGAAGTGCGCTGGGCGTCGTGCAACATCTTCAGCACGCAGGACCACGCCGCCGCCGCCGTCGCCGTCGGGCCCGACGGGACCCCCGAAGAGCCCATCGGCACCCCCGTCTTCGCCTGGAAGGGCGAGACGCTCGAAGAGTATTGGTGGTGCACCGAGCAGATCTTCAAGTTCACCGACAGCAAGGGCAACATCGTCGGCCCGAACCTGCTGCTCGATGACGGCGGCGACGCCACGCTCCTGGTCCACAAGGGCGCCGAGTTCGAGAAGGCCGGGAAGGTCCCCTCGTTCAACGCGAAGAACGACCCCGAGGAGTGGGGCGTGATCCTCGAAGTCCTGCGCAAGAGCCTCAAGACCGCCCCGGGCTACTGGTCGAAGATCATCAAGAACATCAAGGGCGTCAGCGAGGAAACCACGACGGGCGTGCACCGCCTGTACGACATGGCCAAGAAGGGCCAGCTCGCCTTCCCCGCGATCAACGTCAACGACAGCGCGACCAAGAGCAAGTTCGACAACCTCTACGGCTGCCGCCACTCGCTGGTGGACGGTCTCAACCGCGCTACCGACGTCATGCTCTCGGGCAAGGTCGCGGTGGTGCTGGGCTACGGGGACGTGGGCAAGGGGTGCTGCCAGGCGCTCCGCGGGCAGGGCTGCCGCGTGATCGTGACCGAGATCGACCCGATCAACGCCCTGCAGGCGGCGATGGAGGGTTACCAGGTCGCGACGCTCGAGGACGCGCTGGAGTCGGCGGACATCTTCATCACCGCGACGGGCAACAAGAACGTGATCACCGTCGAGCAGATGCGCCGCATGAAGGACAAGGCGATCGTCGCCAACATCGGGCACTTCGACAACGAGATCGACATGGCCGGGCTCTACGCCGCCGTCAAGGCCGGTGCCGTCGCCAAGGTCAACATCAAGGCCCAGTACGACGAGTTCGTCTTCAAGAAGAGCGGGCGCAGCATCCTCGTCCTGGCCGAAGGCCGACTCATGAACCTCGGCTGCGCCACCGGGCACCCCTCCTTCGTCATGTCCTCCTCCTTCACCAACCAGACCATCGCCCAGCTCGATCTGTGGCTCAACGCCTGCAACAAGCCCACCCTCAGCGGGATCAAGTACCAGTCCGGGCAGGTCTACACGCTTCCCAAGAAGCTCGATGAAGAGGTCGCCAGGCTCCACCTCGAGAAGCTCGGCGTCCGGCTCACCCGCCTCAGCAAGGACCAGGCCGACTATCTGGGCGTCTCGCCCGAAGGCCCCTACAAGCCCGACCACTACCGCTACTGATCCCTCTCCGACGTGATACCCTCGGCTGCCGACCGAAAGGCCGACAGCCGATTTCTCATTCCCACGTCCGAAAGGAGCGGCATGCTCAAGGTCCTCATCTACTCCGGGCTCCTCATCGCGGGGCTCGTGCTCTCGCAGTTCCTGCCCTCCTTCACGGGCGACCTGCAGCCGACCGTCGCCAAGGGCATCAGCCTGGCGACCATGGTCTGCCTCTCCTTCATCATGATCCATGTCGGCAACGAGTTCGACATCGACAAGAAGAACCTGCGCCAGTACGGGTGGGACTACGTCGTCGCCGCCACCGCCGCCGCCTTCCCCTGGATCTTCTGCGCCCTCTACTTCGTGTTCGTGCTCCTCCCCGCAGGCAGCGGGTCGGACATCCACGCCTGGAAGGAATCCCTGCTCGCCTCGCGCTTCGCCGCGCCGACCTCCGCGGGCGTCCTGTTCAGCATGCTCGCCGCCGCCGGGCTCGCCGCCACCTGGGTCTTCCGCAAGGCCCGCATCCTGGCGATCTTCGACGACCTGGACACCGTCCTGCTCATGATCCCGCTCAAGATGATGATGGTCGGCGCCAAGTGGCAGCTCGGGGTCATCGTCGCGATCATGGCGGTGCAGCTCGGCTTTGCCTGGTCACTCCTCCACAAGCTCGCCCTGCCCATGACCTGGAAGTGGGTCATGGCCTACTCGGTCATCATCGTCGCTATCAGCGAATCGATCTACGTCGGCAGCAAGGCGATCGACGCCACCGTCCCCATCCACATCGAGGTCCTCCTCCCCGCCTTCGTGCTCGGGTGCATCATCCGCCAGCCCTCGCACCACGGCTCGGGCGGGCACGACGGGCACCACGCCCTGCCGCCTTCCGAGGAACGGGCCTCGACGACCATCTCGGCGCTGTTCATGGTGCTGGTGGGCCTGTCGATGCCCGCCGTCCTCGGCACCGCCGCCGGCAAGGCCCCCGCCGAAGCCCCCACCAAGATCGCCGGCTACCTCGCCGCCAACACCCCGGAGATGTCGTGGGGCGTGATCATCATGCACACCCTCATCCTCACGGTGATCTCGAACATCGGGAAGATGTTCCCCGCCTTCTGCTACCGCAAGGAGGCCTCCCTCCGCGAACGCCTGGCCGTCTCGATCGGCATGTGGCCCCGCGGCGAGGTCGGCGCGGGCGTTCTCGTCCTGAGCCTCAGCTACGGCATCGGCGGACCCATCGTCACCATCGCCATGATGAGCCTCGCCCTCAACCTCGTTCTCACCGGCGTCTTCATCCTCTGGATCAAGAAGCTCATCGCACCCGTTTACGCCCTCGGAGGCTCTCGTGCATCTGCGTGAGTACTTTCAGGCCAGACGCACCACCTTCTCCTTCGAGTTCTTCCCGCCACGCTCCGCGTCGGCGTCGGCGGACCTCTTCGAGCACATCCGCGAGTTCGAGAAGCTCAAGCCCACCTTTGTGAGCGTGACGTACGGCGCGGGCGGCTCCACGCGCCAGATCACCCACGAGCTGGTCGTCCGCCTCAGCACCTCCACCACGCTCGACCCGATGCCCCACCTGACCTGCGTCGGGCACACCGCGGCCGAGATCGACGAAATCCTCCACCGCTACGCCGCCGCGGGCATCAACAAGATCCTCGCCCTCCGTGGGGACCGCCCCAAGGACTGGACAGGCTCCGACGAGGGGCTCTTCCGAGACTTCAAGCACGCCGCCGATCTTGTCGCCGCCATCCGCAGGTTCAACGAGTCGGGCAAGCACCCCGACCGCCGGGGCTTTACCATCGGCGTCGCGGGCTTCCCCGAAGGGCACCCCGACACCCCCAACCGCATGCTCGAGCTCGACCGCCTCAAGGCCAAGGTCGAGGCCGGCGCGGACTTCATCATCACCCAGCTCTTCTTCGACAACCGCGACTTCTACGACTTCCGCGACCGCTGCGAGCTCGCCGGCGTCCGCGTCCCGATCATCGCCGGCGTCATGCCCATCACCAGCATCACCGGGATGCGCAAAATGGCCGACCTCGCGCTGGGCGCCCGCTTCCCCGCTCCCCTGATCCGCGCCGTCAATCGCGCCGGAGCCAGCGACGACGCCGTCCGCCGCGTCGGGGTCCACTGGGCCACCGAGCAATGCCGAGATCTCCTCGACCACCGCGTCGCGGGCATCCACCTCTACACGCTCAACAAGAGCACCGCCACGCGCGAGATCTACGCCACGCTCGGCGTGCAGGATTCTCTCGGTCTCCTCTGATCCGGCCCGCTCAGAAATCCAGCAGGTCTTTCAGCCAGCTCTTCTTCCGCGGCTCCTTGTACGTGTACCCGTACTTCGAGTCGTCCTTGTCCTTGTGCCACCCCGGCGGCGGATGCCCGTGCGAATGCCCCTGCGGATGATGCTGAGGCGGCGGCGCCGCGTTCGGCCCGGGGTAGTACGCCGCTCGACCGCGCGAACGTTCGTCGTCGTCATCCCGATCATCACCCCGCGACGTGCTGCGGTCGATAATTTTGTCCAGTTCATTGCGATCAAGCCACACGCCGCGGCACTTCGGGCAGAAGTCGATCTCCACGCCCTCGCGGCTCGAAACCGACAGATCGACCGACACGCACACAGGACACTTCATGATCGCCTCTCCTCTTATTGATCGCGCACCGTGATCATTGTTCGCACGCCAAAGGCTCGCGGAACTCGTCAACGCACGCCGAGATCCTCATTCGCCAGGACGCGCCGAGGCCCGTCGCACCAGTTCATCGAACAACCCCTGCCCGAGCACCGGGTCGCTCGTGCGTTCCGGATGCCATTGCACGCCCACCGTGTACGCCCGCCGCGGGTCAACCACCGCCTCGATCGTGCCGTCGGCGTCGCGTGCGATCACCCGCAAAGACCCCGGGTCCCGCACGGCCTGATGATGATGGCTCGCCACCTCGCCCGTTCTCGCCGCGGGGCCAAGCCCCAGCGCCTCGCACGCCCCGCCCGAGACCTCAAGCTGATGCGAACCTTCCCGGTGTCGCTCCGCTCCCGGCCCGAGCGTGTCCGGCAGGTGCTGGTCCAATCGCCCGCCGTTGGCGAGCGTCAGCATCTGCATCCCGAGGCAGATCCCAAGCACAGGCAGCTCGGGCCGCCGCGCGATCTCCGCCAACAGAGCCGTCTCATACGCCTGCCGACGCTCGTGCATCACCGACGCCGCCGGGTGCGTCGCCTCCCCGAAGGCCTCCATCCGCGGGTCCGCCCCGCCCGTCAGCACAAGCCCGTCCACCGCATCAAGCTGACGCCCGATCAGTTCGATGATCGGGGGCAGAAACACCGGCACGCCCCCAGCACGCGCCACCGCCTCCGCGTACGCCACGCCGCACTGCGCCCGATACCGCCCGGGCGTAGGCTCGGCCACGTCCATCGTGATCCCGACTGTCGCACGTCGCATGCAAGACTGTAGCGGCGACTTCCCCCCTACCGTTCAAGCCTTATGTCCAGATCTCTGGCACTCTTCGCGGTGATCCTCACGTGCCTCCTCGGGCTGGTCGCCGTGCTCATTCTCGGCCGCACCCCGCCCCCGCCGCTCTCGCCAAACCTCTTCACGTTCAAACCCTCCGAGGTTCTCTCGCTCGACATCAGCCGGGCCGACGGCACCCGCGACATCATCGAGCCCGGCGCCGAGCCCGACACGTGGATCGTCCGCTCCATCGACCGCCCCGGAACCCCCGACCGCCGCTGGAGCATCCTCCCCTCACGCATGCGCGGGGCCGTCCGCCTCCTCGCAGACGCTCGCTCCCTCGCCGAGACCCCGCCACACGAGTCCACCGCCGACACCACCGTCGTCGCCGCCCTCACCGGCGGTCGCGCCGCCTCGCTCGCCTTCTCCGGCTCGCCCCTCGGCGGACGCATCCACGCCCGCGCGTTCGAGGGCACCGTCTTCCGCGCCGTGCAGACCGACGCCAACCTCGCCGAGATCTTCGCCCGCCGCGGCGTCGCCGAATGGCTCGACCCAGCGCCCTTCTCCTGGGTCTCAGGCCCGCCCGCCCGCATCACCATCTCCGGCGGCAAGAACCCGCCCATCGTGCTCGCACGCGTCGGCGCCTACTGGGCCATGACCTCCCCGCTCGAGGTCAAGGCCAACACGCAGGCCGTCGCCAACCTCATCCAATCCCTCGGCTCGCTCGCCTTCACGCGCTTCGAAGCCGAATCCTCTTTCGGCCTCGATCGCGCCATGGGCGGGGAGTTCACCGTCGAAGTCGAGACCGACCTTCCCGGCCTCACCTCCGAAGGACATCGCACCATCCGCAGGCAGACCCTCATGGTCGTGCCCGGCGGCGAAGGCGACCAGATCAAGGTCTGGGCCATCACCTCCACCGAAGTCGGACCCGACTCCCGCGAATACCGCGGCCGCATCGCCGGCACCATCACCGCAGGCTCCCTCGGGCCCGCGCGAGACTCCTACATCGCCTACACGCTCGCTACAAGCCTCGACCTCCCCGCCGCCGACGTCGGCTCCATCAAGTTCATCCAGGCCGAGTCCGCCACGCCCATCACCCTCGCCCGCAAGGCCGGCGTCTGGCACCGCGGCGAATCCCCGCTCTCCACGGCCGACGCCGCCACACTCCAGACTCTCCTCGTCCTGCTCGCCCAAAGCCCCGCCCTGCGCACCTTCGATCGCCTCCCCGCCGAATCCACGCTCATCGCCCTCGCAGACGTCAAGGGGCTCTCCGACCAGCCCCTGGCCGTCCTGCGTCTCTACGCCGCGCTCGCCCCCGCTCCCGCCGGCGCCCCGGCCTCCGACCGCGAGATCCTCGTCGTGCAGAACGGCCAACTCTGCCGCGTCTACAACCCCGAGAAGCTCCCTGAGCTCCTCGCCTGGATCCGCGCCCTTTCGCCGTGAAGCTCTCCCACGCCATCCTCGCCGTCCTTGCCCTCTCGCTTCACGCGTGCGACCGCAAGCCCGCCGCACCCACGGCAGCACCGGCCACGCCCGCCGCACCAGCAGAAGCCGCAACCCCTCCACTGACAACTGCACCTCCACCAACCCCGACGACGACCCCACAAGCCACCGACATCCCGCCACCCCGCGAGATCCGCCCACCCTTCCTCCCCTCCGTCCACGGCTTCCGCTTCGTCAACCAGTTCCGAGGCTCGCCGCTCCCGCCCTCCCTCCGTCGATTCGAGCGATTCCTCGGCAACGCCATTCCCGCTCGTTTCGGCCTCTGCGGGGGCATGTCAGCACTCGCCGCAGACCTCTACCTCGCCCAAACGCCGCCTCCCGACGAGCTCAATCCGCCCGCCGAGGGAACTCCCCTCTACGCCGCCATCTACAACAGGCAGATCGACTCCTTCGGCCCGGCCTTCGGGCTCGTCTCCACGCTCATCGCCTGGATGGGCCTCCCCGACAAAGGCCCCGGCGGCCTCGAGCACAAGACCGCGCTCGAACTCGACGCCATCCAGACTCGCCTCGACGCCGGAACACTCACCCAACTCTGCCTGGTCTTCGGCAGGCTCGACGGCCGCACCAAGCCCTGGGACAACCACCAAGTCCTCGCCTACGCCTTCGAACACGCCTCCGAAAACCGAACCATCGTCCGCATCTACGACCCCAACTTTCCCGGCGACGACACCGCCCGGCTCGTCTTTGACCGCACGCCCGACGGCTGGTCCTGCGTCCGCGACACCCGCAAAGGACGCACCCTCGTCCGGGGCGTCTTCGTCGCCCCCTACGAACCCGCGCCACCGGCCGCAATATTCTCAGCCCCCGCCCGTTAACCCCCTGCCCAGACGCTCGCGGCATGGTCGAATGCTGAGTCAACCACGCCGCCCGCTCTTGGGCCGGGCCGCCCTCCCGGAGCGTGCCCGTCCGAGCCGTCCCGCGACCCGACGCGGCCGGCTCATTTCTTCCTTCGTCCCCCGGCCCGCGCGTGCTACGCTCCGCCGATATGGGCCCCGACAGCACCGACACCCAAACCACCCCCACCGACGAGACGGCCGCCCTCCCGGCATCCTCCGACGACGCGCCCGCGCAGGACGACCGCCGCTCCCGACGCCGCACGAAGCAAGAGCCCGCTCCGATCGCCCACACCCCCGAGGACGTCGCCGCCTTGGCTCCCTCGCTCGAAGCCGCTCTCCTCAGCACCGACAAGCCCGTGCAGCCCACGCGTTTGGCGATCGCGCTGGGCCTGATCACCCTCGACCCCGAGACCGGCGAAGACGCCAAGACCGCCACCGATGGCGATGATCGCGGGGCCGAAGTCCAGACCAAAAAGCCCAGCGCCGCCTCGCTCAAGGCCGCCCGCGCCGCCGCCGACGCCGCCGCCGAGCTCATCGC
>ERZ761603.3498-NODE-3498-length-10067-cov-7.118857_pt1 | contig 10067 bp, 5 predicted proteins | sample MGYA00511879_ERZ761603 | MGnify/ENA primary metagenome ERZ761603 (study PRJEB28899, sample SAMN02850040) | bioreactor sludge metagenome | biome: EBPR Sludge; feature: EBPR Bioreactor; material: flocular biomat | place: Australia: Thorneside Wastwater Treatment...
GTTCGCCGGAGCCGACGCCGGGTGGGGTTTTCGCCGCTACCGCTCCGCGTACGTGTTGATGCTGCCGGCGCTGTTCACGATCCTGTTCTGGCACTATCTGCCCTTGTTGCGCGGGTCCATCATGGCGTTTCAGGATTACCGGCTGCTCGGGGCGTCGTCGTGGGTCGGGCTCGACAACTTCGGTGCGGTGTTGTGGGACAACCTCTGGTGGCAGGCGGTGTGGAATGCCTGGCGGTATAGTTTGCTGGTGGTGGCGCTGTCGTTCATTCCGCCGATGCTGCTGGCCATCCTGTTGCAGGAAATCCCGCACGGACGGCTGTTTTTCCGTACGGTGTTTTACTTGCCGGCGGTGGCGACCGGCTTGGTGGTCATGTTGTTGTGGAAATCGTTCTACGAGGAAAGCGGTTTGCTCAACCGGGTGTTGATGGCGATCCCGTCGGCGGTGTTTCTGGCGCTGGGGGCGGGCTTGTTCTGGTTGTGCTGGCGGTTTTTCCGGCGCTTGCGTTTCCACGAATCGCATTGGGCGGCCTGGATGTTTGTCCTGGTGGGCGTCGGCCTCGCCTCGGCGTGTTACAGCCTGGCGCATCCGGCGCTGGTCGAGCCGGGGCGGTCGCTGGCCGGCCGCCTGTTCGGCGTGATGCCGGAGCCGATCCGCTGGCTATCCGACGAGCGCACCGCGATGCTGGCTTGCGTGCTTCCCTTGGTGTGGGCGGGATTGGGGCCGGGTTGCCTCATCTATCTCGCCGCGCTGAAGGGCATCTCCGACGAATTCTACGAGGCGGCGGACATCGACGGCGCGACGTTCATCGACAAGATGCTGTTCATTGTCTTCCCGATCCTCAAGCCGCTGCTGATCATCAATTTCGTCGGGGTCTTTGTCGGGGCCTGGTTCGGGGCCACCGCGAACATCCTGGCCATGACCGGCGGCGCGGCCAATACCGAGGTGGCGGGCTTGCATATCTTCTACCGCGCGTTCGTGTTTTTCCAATTCGGTCCGGCCACGGCGATGGCGTGGATGCTGGCGTTCATGTTGATCGGGTTCACGGTGTACCAGTTGCGCTTGTTGTCGCGATTGGAATTCCGGACGGCGGGGGACCGGACATGACGGCGGCCTGTTCGAATCGGGAGGTGTCGCCATGCCGATGATCCCCATGGTGGGGCGACGCGCCTGGCAGGCCCGGACGCTGCTCGCCGGCATGTACCTCGTGCTGATCCTCGGCGGCGCGACGATGGTGTATCCGTTCCTGCTCCTGCTGGCCGGATCGACCAAAAGCGGTGTGGACATCAAGGATGTCTCGTGGCTGCCGGCCTACCTGGTCGACGATCTCGCCCTGTACCGTAAACATGTCGAAGCGTTGTTCAACGAGCAGCTCGATGTGATGCGGTCGGTGTACGATTCGGACGAGCCCTCGTTCGAGACGGTGACGCCGCCGGACGAGGTGCGGCCGCGCTGGGTGGCGATGTGGCGGGCGTTTGCCACCGGCGACGTGCCGGTGTTATCCTACACGATCGGCTACATGCAGGCGCAGGTGTCGCGCACCGTGCCGCATCACACGCGCCAATTCAAGCAACAGATCATGCGCGATCACGACGGGTCGATCGACCGCGCCAATATCGCGCTGGAAACCGAGTTCACCGGCTGGAACGCCTTTTATCTGTTGCCCGAGGACGCCTATTTGCGGCGGAGCAAGCCGCTGGGAACGCCGCTCGGCGAGGCGTGGCGCGCGTACCGGCAGGCCGCGCCGTTCCACGACCGGTATTACTTTTCTCTCGATGGTTTCTACCGCGCGCAATTCCTGAAGACGCAATACACCAGGCGGATCGAGGAATACAACCGCGTGCACGGAACGCGGCACGACAGTTACCGGGACATTCCATTTCCATCGCGCATGCCGGAGTCGCCGGGTCCTGAACGATCGAACTGGGTGGCCTTCGTCCGGAACAGCCTCGATCTCGCCTGGGTGCGGGTTGATGATGCGGCCGCGCCGGATTACCGCGACTACGTGAAGGCGAAGTACCGGACGCTGGATTCCTTGAACCGCCATTACGCCGCCGACTGGTCGTCATGGGAGGATATCCAGCCGTTAAGGGAGATCCCGTGGTCGGGTCTGGTGCGCAGCGATTGGGAGGCGTTCATCGCCGGTTGGCCGGACCCCGACACCGGTACGCTGTATCAGCCGGCGCCCGAACATCTTCGGGTGGCGGGCATCGACGCCTTGTTTCGCGATCATCTGCGGCAGCGCTGGGCGAACCTCGACGAATTGAACACCGCCGCCGGCACGGCGTTCCGCGCGTGGGGCGAGATTACGCCGCCGCAGAAGGAATCGCATTACATGGACTTTCTCGAGCGGCGCGGCGAACTGCGGCGGTTGTTCACCACGAGGAATTTCCTCGCCGCGCTCGATCATATCGCGTTTCACGGGCGCGGCATCCGCAACACGATCATCTATTGCGGGCTGGCCATCCTCGCCGCGCTGGTGGTGAATCCGATGGCCGCTTACGCGATGAGCCGTTACAAGCCGCCCAGTTCCTACAAGCTGCTGCTGTTCATGCTGCTCACCATGGCGTTTCCGCCGATGGTCACGCAGATACCGGTGTTCCTGATGATGCGCGACCTCAATCTGCTCAACACCTTTGCCGCGCTGTTGTTGCCGGGGCTGGCCCACGGGTATTCGATCTTCCTGCTCAAGGGCTTTTTCGACGCCTTGCCGCGCGACCTCTACGAAAGCGCGGCGATCGACGGGGCGGGGGAGTGGACGATGTTCTGGCACATCACGATGAGCCTGTCCAAGCCGATCCTCGCCGTGGTCGCCCTGCAGGCATTCACCCACGCCTATTCCAATTTCATGTTCGCGCTGCTGATCTGCCAGGATGAGGCCATGTGGACCATGATGGTCTGGCTATACCAGTTGCAGATGCGCAGCGGTCCCGGCGTGGTGTATGCGTCGTTGCTGATCGCCGCCGTGCCGACGCTGCTGATCTTTATATTTTGTCAGAACATCATCCTGCGGGGTATTGTGGTGCCGGTGGAAAAATAACCCGCCGCGATGGAATCCGAGGGGCTTTATGAAATACATCATCCTGTTGCTGGCGCTGGCGGGCGGGCCGTTGTGGTCGCGGGCCGACATCAGCGACGCCATCGTGAAGATCTACACGTCGAGCAGCGTGCCGGATTATTACAATCCATGGAGCATGTTGAGTTCGATGCAGGGCACCGGTTCGGGCTGCATCATCGATGGGAACAAGATCCTTTCCAACGCGCACGTGGTGAGCTACGAAACGTTCGTGCAGGTGCGGCGGCACGGCGACGCGAAACGGTACCAGGCCCGCGTCGTGAACGTCTCGCACGAGGCCGATCTGGCGATCCTGACCGTGGACGATCCGGATTTCTTCGCCGGGGTGGCGCCGTTGGCGTTGGGCGAGTTGCCGGAGTCGCAGGACGAGGTGCTGGTGTACGGGTTTCCGCTCGGGGGCGACACGTTGAGCATCACCAAGGGCGTCATGTCGCGCATCGAACACCAGGTCTATGCCCATAGCGGCGTGGCCTTGCTGGCCGGCCAGATCGATGCCGCGATCAATCCCGGCAACAGCGGCGGACCGGTGATGAAGGACGGCCGTCTGGTCGGCGTGGTGATGCAGGGCTTCACCCAGGCCGAGAACATCGGCTACATGGTGCCGGTGAACGTGGTCCGGCATTTTTTCGCCGACATCGAGGATGGACGGTACGATGGGATTCCCAGCCTGGGCGCGATCATGCAGAATCTGGAGAATCCCGCGCTGAAACGTCGTTGCGGCATGAGCGAGGACCAGACCGGGCTGCTGATCAACCACGTGCTGGTCGGGTCGCCGGCCGCCGAACACCTGCGCGAGGGCGACGTCGTGCTGGCCATCGATGGGCACGACATCGCCGACGACGGCACCATCGAGTTCCGTCCGCGCCAGCGCACCAGCGTCTCCTACTACATCCAGAACCGGCAGGTGGGCGAAAGCATCCCCGTCACGATCTGGCGGGACGGCCGCGAGCAGGACATGACCATCGCGCTGAACCGTCCGTTGTGGGAGGACTGGTTGATTCCGATGGACCAGTACGATGTGCTGCCCTCGTATTACATTTACGGGGGGGCGGTGTTCGTGCCGCTGACGAAGAACCTGCTCAAGCGATGGGGCAACAACTGGTATCGGACGGCGCCATTGGAATTGGTGGCCTTGCTTTCGAACAACATCCAGGAGCGCGACGATCACGAGGTGGTGATGATCCTTAAATTCCTGCCCGCCGACGTGAACCAGGGTTATCACCAGATCGCGAACTGGATCGTCGAGGAGGTGGACGGCGAGCGGGTGTACAACATGCGGGAATTGATCGCGCGGCTGGAAGCGGGCGATGAGGACGGGTTCGTCGAATTGAAATCCGACAGCGGCAATGTGGTCGTGCTTGACCGCCGTCTGGCGGCGGCCAGCCATCAGCACATTCTCAACGTGTATCGCATTCCCGGCGACCGGTCGGCGGATCTGAAGCCATGAAGCGGCGGCTGATCGGATGGCTGGTGGCGCCGCTGGCGTTGGCGGGGGCGGCGGCGCTGGGGGTGATCGCATTGGCGCTGACGCCGTGGCCGTGGCGTTGGTATGAGTCGATGGCGTTGCCGGGGCCGGCGGCGGACGGGGCGCCCGACGTGCTGGTGGTGCTGGGGGGCGGGGGTATTCCCAGTTCGTCGGGACTGACCCGCACCTGGAAGGCGGCCGAGGCGGCACGGTTGTTTCCGGAGGCCAAGGTGATCGTGGCGCTTCCGCGCGAGCCCGGCGAGGGCGAAGACGGGCCGATGGAGCGGGATCTGATGTTGCGCGGGGTGGAAAAGGAGCGGTTGTTGCGTGAGGGACAGGGACGCAACACCCGGGAGCAAGCCGTCGAGGTGCGGCGCATGCTGGAGGAACGCGGATGGGAGCGCGCGGTGGTGGGCATTGTGACGTCGCCCGATCACATGAAGCGTTCGTGGCTGTCGTTTCGCAAGGCGGGCTTTTCATCGCTGGTGCCGTATCCGAGTTGGCCGGAAGCGATCAAGGTGAGCCTGGACTATCACGAAGCCGAATTGGGCGGACGGTCATTGGGCGGCGTGGTGGGCGGGAGCGATACGGTGAAGTACCGGTTCTGGGACAACTTGAGTGTGCTGGTGTTGTGCGTGCGCGAAACGGTGGCCATCTGGTATTACCAATGGCAGGGCTGGGCGGGGCTATTCGATCTCGATTTCCGCCAGCCACATGGCGTGTGGTGCGCGGCTTGATCCTTGCCGGGGCGGCTGGGTGATGCGTATGGCGGTGAGGGGCTGCTCGGTCCATTGCACGCGCGTGACGGAGTCCGTCGGAGCGGGATGAATGTCCTCCAGGTGCATCCAGGCGCCGGCTTCGTTGTGCGCTTCCACGATCAGGGCGCGAGACACATGCGTGCCCAAGGCGTCGGTCGGCCAATAGAGGGTCATGCCACGGCTGGCGATGGCGCGGGGAAAGAGCAATTCGATCCGGTGGGATTCGGGATGCGAACGTGATTGCCAGGACATGTTGCTACCGGGCAACGTGTCGCTCGCCTTGGCGCCATCGCGCAGGGCGTTCGGATGAAATCCCGGTGCGGAGCTGGACGCGGTGACCTGAATGCGGTGGTCGCGCAACAGGTTGGCGTCTTCGGGCAGGAACGCAAACGGGACGCGGGCTTTCGAGACCACGTCGCCGTTTTCCAGCACGGCGACATCGAGGCGTCCGGTTTCGCCGGGTTGTCCCTCGATGCGCAGGGTCATGGTGCGTTCGGCGTCGGCACCCCACACGGCGCGTTGCACGAACGAGGTGTTGGCGCCGGCGATCTGGCTGCGCACATCCAGTTCGCGCTGGCGGGCGGCATGGTTTTCGATGTGCACGGCGATTTCGGCCTCGGTGTCGAATGCGAGCAGCGAGGGCGGATCGACATGCAGTGCGAGGGGATTGCGGTAGACGGGTTGCATGGCGCGGCGGCCCTGGTTCGTGCGGCCGGCGGCTTCGTAATCCCAGGTGACGCGCAGGAAAGGATCGCCTTCGATGTCGCGTTCGCGCAACCGGACGGTAACGGTGCGCTGTTCGCCGGGAGCAAGCGGGAAGCCGGGTTCGACGGCGCGGCGCGCGGGGCGTCCGCCGTGGGCCATGACATGGGCGATGCGGAAGGTCTGTTCGCCGCGGTTGTCAAAGCGGACATTGAATTGCAGGGGTTCGCCCCGGATGACCGGGTCGGGCCATTCGATATCGGTCCAGAGTCCCTGTTTGGTCTCCTGTTGCAGTGAAGCCAGGTTGTCGTGCAAGGCGCGATGCGTGTCGGAGCTGTGTTCATCGGGTGTCAACGTCGTGAGCAGGTGTGGGAGGTTGGCCACGGGAGCGGCTTCGAGCAGCGTGATGGCTGCCCCATCCAAAGGCAGTGAAACCGGTTCGGTGATGCCGGCGCGCCGGATGTCCACTCGGCCGGATATGGGATGCAGGATCAGTCCGTCGTGACGGAATGCCGGGAATTCGATCAGTGCGGTGCGGGCGCGGGGGTGGTGGTTCATGATGGCGTGGAACGAACTGCCAAGGCGTGGTCCGAAGGATTCGAGCTGAATGTCAGGTTGTCGGCATCGGGTGGTGGGCAGCGGATTCCAGCCGGCCTCGGCCATGCGGACCAACCAGGGAAGATGCGCATGCCAAAGCTGTAGCGTGCGGTGCGACCATGCCGGTTGAGCCGTAGGAATGTCGGCTTCACGGTAGTCCGGCAGCAAACCCGGCAAGAAGCCGTAGAGCAGGCAGTGGCGGAGGAAGGAATCCACGATCTCGTCAGGCAACGAGGAGAAATCCGCCGACAAACCGGCGGCGACGGGTTTGGCCCCGGCCATGATGCGAAGGCGCCGGGCGGTAGAGCCGACCAGGGGCTCCCAGGCGGGAAACGATTCCGCTGACACCTGGAAGGCCCAGGCATCCACCAATGGCATCCAGGAGGCGGGAGTGGGGACATAGATGTTATGGCGGACGAGCAAAAAACGTCCGGCGTTTTGCAGGCGATGATGGGCGGCGCGCAGCCAGGCTGTTGCATCCATATCCGATGTCACATATGGTTGGCTCGTAATAGGTTCCACGTGCACCGGGTGTTCTGCAGAGGCTACGGCGGTTTCGCGGTAGGTGTATGTGCGGCGGGCGGTGGCGTCGGTGATGGCGATCCCGCTCCATGCATCCGCTGCGAGGTGGCTGTCCACCACGGCGGCCAAGGCCATCGCCGGCGAGATGGGGTGGCCGGGATCGGGCAGAAGACGCGGTTGGGTCGAAACGGGGATCAACGCGTTGGGCGACCCGTGTGTGTTTTCGAATGCAATGTGCGGTTCGGCGTCGGAGCCGGTGAACATGCCGCTGCCGGCGGCAGTGGCCAACATGGAGGCGATGCCGTTACCGGAACTGGACAGCAACGTCAATCGATCATGAACGGTTGCGATGGTCAGCGGTTCGTGCGGGCGAAGCGCCACGGATTGGGTCCAAGGATCGAGGGACAGAAAGGTGCGCGGGGCGTCGGCCGGGGCTGGTGTCTCGGGACGTGCGCCGGGCGGGCGGAGCTGAAGGGCGATAGATGTGGGTGTCCCAACTGGAAGTGTGCCGGAACCGGCGAAAGGGATCCAGGCACCGAGCGGGCCGAGGGTGTTCCGGTATGCGGCGGGGTGGCGTTGGTAAAACGCCGCGATGGCGGCTCGGTAAGCGCGGGTTGGTGAGTCGGCGGATTGGGCGTGCAGGGTGGCGTGTAGGGTGGCTTGATGCGGGAACAGGTCGGTCTGCGCGGTGAGGCCAAGGCGGTAAACCAGACCGAAGAACGACGGGGCGGTGGCGCCGGCATGCTGGTGCAGGCGGGGTTCATCGGGGTGGTTGGCGATGGAAATGACGTCCTGTTTGCGGCTGATTACGGCGATGGGGTTCGGCGGCGACGCCGGACTGATTGTGTTGCCGTAAGGCGATTGCATACGGGTGGCGGGGTGGTCGCGCAGATCGTGGCGTTCGATCACGTCATCGTGCCATATCCAGTCATCGCCGGGGGGGGCGATGCCAATGCGGGCGACCAGTTCGCGATCGTTTTCGCTATAGAAGTGGCCGGTGACTTCGAGAGTATTGCTGGCGCTGCCGCGGAGGAGAATGCTCCACACAATCCCGTGAGCTTCACCGCTCCACCGGATCAGATCGTCTGAACGTGACGCGAGGCCTTCGCGCAAGTCGATGATATCGCCCGTCTCAATGTCCATGATCGAGCAGGCCAATGGGAGTTGGCTGGTGGTGGCGGGAGGATTCCAAGCCGGTGCCGTCGAGGAGGCCTCCACGTTCCATACGCGACCGGTCAGTTCCGCGCCGAGGCGCATGGATAGTGTGGGTGGCAAGGAACCGATCCAGGCATCAAGCGGGTAAGGAGCAGGGGGACATAGATTGGTCCACGTCGTCAGTTGATCGAGCTGGAATGGCCATCGTTGCCACCCCGTTGGGGGAAGATCGCGGGCGGGTGATGCCGGCGGTGGGACGGGTATCAATACCGCAATATGTGTGGATGGAATTTTTTCCAATACAACGAGATGCACGGAAGAGCCGCAGGTGGAGGCCATGGTCAGTCCGCGTTGACGCCAGCTCCAGTCCGTGCCATTCCGTTCACGTTCGAAAACAAGGCCGCCATCCAGCATCCAATCGGCGGCTGATCCCGGATCGGTAATATGTTCGTCAAAATCGAGGTACAACGGAACATCGCGCAGATGATCGGCCCAATTGGTTGGGATCGATATAACGAGGTTGCCGAGGGGGTGACGGGAGGTTTGGAGGTTGGTGTTTTGGGCGTGGGCGATTGTGGTGGTAGTCCAGAACCAGGCGGCCAGGCTCGCCATCAACCATCGGTGGCGTGTGGTCATGGCTTAATTGGCCATCAGGCTATTTTGCGGAGCGGGTCCCGTTGACTCGCGAACGACCAGTTCGGCTGAAAGCATGCTCTGCAGGCGATGGGCCACTTTTTTCTCTATGACACCAACCAGATGGCGGACGGCAAGATCGGCGATGCGGCGGGTTGGCACGCGAACGGTGGTGAGCCCGGGGGTTACAAAGCTGGCGGTTTCGATGTTGTCGAACCCTGTGATAGAAATATCGTGGGGAATACGCAGGCCGATTTCGCGAAAGAAGCGCATCATGCGTACGGCTATGGCATCGCTGGTAAAAACGAGACCGGAGGGGCGGGGATTCATGTTTTTGATGGCAAGGGCGGCTTCATGAAGGGCCTTCTCGGTAAAGCCGATTTCGATGATCCATTCCTTGCGGATGGGGATTTTCGCCTTGGTAAGGGCCACGATGTAGCCGTTCATTTTCTCACTTTGTTCGGTATGTGAGACGTAGGCGATGTGGCGATGACCCAATTGGATCAAGTGCCGCGTGGCCACCATGAGACCGGTGGCGACATCCATGTCGACATAGTTGTCGGGCTTCTGAACAAAAAAGCCCCCCCCCAGGATGATGTTGGGGTGGCCTATGGCGGTTAATCGGGCCGGAACATCGGTACTATCCTTGCGGCCTAGAACCACGATGCTGCCATCCACGCGGCCCGGGGTTCCTGGCATGCTTTGGCCGGTGGTCGGGTCGAAAAAGTGTAGCAACAAATCGTAATCGTGTTCGCTTGCACACTCGGCCACGGCGTGGGTCAGTTCGAATAAATTATACTCCGATATCGCTGCCGGTTGTGCGGGGAGAACCAAGCCAATCGTTTCCATGCGACGGATGGCCAGTCGTCGTGCGCCGACATGCGGGGTATAGTTCATCTGACGGGCGACATCGATGATCTTCTGGCGCTTTTCCGGGCTGATGCGGATTTCCCCGCCATTCAAAACAAGCGAAACTGCCGCCCGGGAAACACCTGCTGCCTCCGCAACATCACGTATGCTTGGCTTGCTTTTTCCTGTCGAGGTCGGCTTCTCACTCATAACGGTCAAACCATATATACTACGCCATCGTTTACAAGCATTCTCACAGGGACATAGAATCTATGGCTCACACGCTCACGCCGAGCCATTCCTTCTATGTCC
>ERZ761603.3499-NODE-3499-length-10063-cov-63.744404_pt1 | contig 10063 bp, 8 predicted proteins | sample MGYA00511879_ERZ761603 | MGnify/ENA primary metagenome ERZ761603 (study PRJEB28899, sample SAMN02850040) | bioreactor sludge metagenome | biome: EBPR Sludge; feature: EBPR Bioreactor; material: flocular biomat | place: Australia: Thorneside Wastwater Treatment...
TCGGTCAGGACAAAAAGCGTGCTGACCCCGTAGTGGCGCGCCAGCGAGATCAGGCAAAGATAGACGGCGAGGGCGAGGTACGGCTGACGAGGCCTGCTGGCAGTCCCGAAGTCCTGCTCCGAAATCGAAATCGGCTGGCCTTGCTCGCCTTGCCGGCGGCGGTAACTGCCGACCACCGCCAGACGCGAGATCTCGGCAATCTGGCTGCGGTCGATGGCCATCGGATCGATGATCGACCGGTCAAGTGTCGCCGCGCAGGAGATCTCGAAAGGCAGGCACGACTGCGCGGGGGTTTCCGGATCGACCAGCACGAGGCGGGCGCAGCCGACGAACTGCCCGGTCGAAACCGACTGCACCAGGCAGTGCACCGAGCGCTCGTCAAAATCGTCGGCCTCGAGGCCTTCGGGGCGCAGTGGCTCGTAGCCCAGTTCGCGGCAGTACACTTCGTGCCGGATGCGGTAGTTCTCGGCCCGCAACTCATCGGTCAGCGCCGGCACGACCTTGAAGAACCGCCGGTAACCCTGGCTCATGGTCAGTTCTGTCAAGTTCGAAAGAAACATCTGCCGCCCTTATGCTGATCGCTCGCTGCCGATATAGCCTGCGCATGGTACTACGAAGTGGTGCGGGCATTGGCCTCAACACCCTGGCTAGTCGAGTTTCTTGAGATAGTCCTTGGTGAACACCTTGTCGGGCAGATCGCGCAGCCGCATGCTGCCATATTCCATGACCGACTGTTCGCCGCCGCGAAGCGCGTTTTCCATGACCAGTCGCGTCGGCCGCTTTCTGCCTTCCATGGTCTTGAAGTTCTCGTACCGGCAGGTCTTCAGCAGACGATTGGATAGCGAATAGAATTCGGCCCGGTAGGGCCAGGAGTCCTTTTCGCGGACCCAGTAAAGTACCCGCTGATAGGTGACGCCCCGGTCGGCCGCAGTCAGTTCGAGCACCTGGTAGTCGTCGCCAGCGATTTTTTCGGTGCGCAGCAGCTTCGGGTTGTAGTCGGCGGCGAAGTTGGCGCGCGCCAGGTCGCCATTGGCCACCTGCCCGGTCAGCCGTTGCGAGAGAGCGAGCCGAATGGGTTGTGAAACCTCAGGCATGAAAACCCACAGGTCGCGGCCTTTCATCAATAGAATCTGCCCACGCTCGGAAGCCGGTTCCAGGACCATCACCACGCTGTTGGTGTTGCCCTTGGCCAGCACGCGGTATTTGCGCACCTCGCTTTCCTGGTCGCTACCGGTGGTGGTGATGGTTACGTCCACCTGAAAGCCTTCGGCCGGAAAGCGGACGTGATCGGCTTTTTCGACGATCAGCCGGGCTTGGGCATCTTCGTCCGCGGGATCTGCCTGGACGCTCTCCGCCGCCGACGCCGAACCAGCGGCGGCGAAGAAGCAGGCAGCAAGGAGAACCAGGCGAGTCTTGACACCAGAATGGCGGATCGTCATGCTTTCCAAAATTTTCACCCCACTGTGCTGATCGTTTAGACGGTTGGCAGGAAGTGCCACCGTATGAGCGTTGTCCGCATCGAACACGTTTGCAAGGATTATCTGCTCGGCGACCAGAAAGTCCAAGCCCTGAAGGACATTACGCTGGCGTTTGACCGGGGCGTCTTCCTGGCGATTGCCGGCCCTTCGGGCAGCGGCAAGACCACCCTGCTGAACTTGATCGGCTGCATCGACACGCCGACCAGTGGCAAGATCTACATCAACGATCGCGACGTCAGCGGTCGGACGCCGGACCAGCTTGCTGACCTGCGTGCCAGAACGATCGGCTTCATTTTTCAGACCTTCAATCTATTGCCCGTGTTGTCCGCGGCCGAAAATGTCGAATATCCCCTGCTGCACCGCAAGGACATGTCAAGCGCCGAGCGTCAGAAGCGCGTGGCCTATTTCCTGGATATCGTCGGCTTGTCGAAATTCGCCACGCACCGCCCGAATCAGTTGAGTGGTGGACAGCGGCAGCGGGTGGCGATCGCCAGGGCGCTGGTGATCCGGCCGGCGATTGTCCTGGCCGACGAACCGACGGCCAACCTGGATCACAAGACCGGCGAGGAAATCCTTCTCCTGATGAAGAAGATCAACCGCGCCCTGAAAACGACCTTCATCTTCTCTACCCACGACAAGCGGGTGATTGCCAAGGCCGACCGTCTGGTGCGTGTCGAGGATGGCGAGATCTCCTTGCTCGGTGTCCGTGCGCAATCGAGATGGTCTTTCGCTCGCCATCGCCCGACGGAAGTCACCAGCAACGAGCCAACGACCACTGCGCCCGCCGGGGCGTCTGATCCAGCCGGGGAAAACAGCAATGCAGAACAAAAGTAAGCAGCCCTGCACGCGTCTCGCCACCTGTCTCGCATTCCTCCTGGCGACCTTGCCGGCGTCGGCTCTGGCGGCCAAGGCCGACAACGAACTGCCGCTGAGCAGGGACGCCCTGTTCGGCGACGACGAGCCAGTCGCCGCGCCGACCAGCGCACCGGCCGCGCCGACGACCCGGGAATCACTGTTCGGCGATGACCAGCCGCTGCCGCCCCAGTCGGCGCCGCTGGCGATCCCACAGGCGGCACCAGCGGCGATACCACTGATCGCATCGTCGCCCGAGCGCCCGGCCCGGATCCGGGGTTTCGTCGAGAACGTGATGGCCTACACCACGCCGAATCCCTCGCACTGGTCTGAGGCGATGATGCGCGCCGACCTCGGCGCGCAGGGCGACCTCAGTGGCGGCATCAAATGGAAACTGGGTGCGCGGGTGGACTTTGACGCGGTCTATCCGCTGAGCGATTTCTACCCGCAGGCGGTGAACAACAACCAGACCCTGAACTTCATGTTGCGCGAGAACTATCTCGACATCGGCGCCGGTGACTGGGATTTCCGTCTCGGCCGGCAGCATATCATCTGGGGCGAAATGGTCGGCCTGCTGTTCGGCGACGTGGTTTCCGCCAAGGACATGCGGCATTTCGTCCTGCCGGAATTCGAGATCCTGCGGATCCCGCAGTGGGCCGCCAGGGCCGAGTACTTCAAGGACGACTTTCACGCCGAACTGGTCTGGATCCCGGTTGCCAGCTACGACAACATCGGCAAGCCGGGAGGGCAGTTCTACGCGTACACCTTGCCGCCACCGCCCGGTTTCGCGACCTCGTTTCGCAACGAGCAGATTCCGTCGAACAGCCTGGAGAACACCAATTACGGCCTGCGCTTGTCGGTCCTCAGCAACGGTTGGGACGTGGCGGCCTTTGCCTACAGCAGCATGAGCGTCGCGCCGACCTTCTACCGGCAGCTGGTCGCCGGTGCGCAGCCGACGGCGGTGTATCAGGCACGACACGACCGGATCACCCAGTTCGGCAGCACCATGGCCAAGGACTTCGGGTCGGTGGTCCTCAAGGGCGAGGCGGTCTATACGCGCGGCCTGCAGTATCAGGTCACCAACCTGACCGACCCGAACGGGGTGGTGCCGCAGAACACCCTCACCTGGGTGCTCGGTCTGGACTTCACCCAGTTCGCCGATACGCGGATCAACACCCAGATCTTCCAGAGCCATTTCTTCGACCATGACCCGGATATCATTCCGGCGACCAACGAGACCGGCTACAGCCTGCTGGTGAACCACAAGCTGGGCGACAAGGTCGAGCTGCAGGCGCTGTGGATCGCCAGTTTCAACGACAGCAGCGACTGGATGCTGCGGCCGCGGGTCAACTGGAACTTCGAGAAAAACTGGGGTCTGGCGGTTGGAGTCGACATCTTCAACGGTCCGCCGCTGGGATTCTTCGGTCGCTACGATGCCAGCGACCGGGTCTATTCAGAACTGCGCTACAGTTTCTGACCAGCGGCGGCAGCGCCGCCGGGGATCAGCACCGCCGCACCGCGGACCTGCCCGCTGCGCAGTTGCTGCAGTGCCTCGTTCGCCGATTCCAGAGGGAAGGTCTCGACCGTCGTCCTGACGCCGGCGCGGGCGGCGATGGCGAAGAACTCTTCGCCGTCGCGTCGGGTCAGGTTGGCGACCGACCGGACGCTGCGTTCTCCCCAGAGCAGCGCGTACGGGAACTCCGGAATGTTGCTCATGTGGATGCCGGCGCAGACCACCGTGCCGCCCTTGACCGTGTGCCGTAGCGCCTGCGGTACCAGTTCGCCGGCCGGCGCGAAGAGAATCGCGGCGTCCATCGGCTGCGGCGGCGCCTGGTCGGCACCGCCCGCCCAGGCTGCGCCGAGCTGCCGTGCAAAATCCTGCCCGTCGGTGTCGCCGGGCTTGGTGAAGGCGAATACCTCGCGTCCTTGCCAGCGGGCGACCTGCGCGATGATGTGCGCGGCAGCACCGAAGCCGTAGATCCCCAGACGCTGGGCGCTGGCGGTGGCGACCAGCGAGCGGTAGCCGATCAAGCCGGCACAGAGCAGCGGCGCCGCTTCGGCGTCGGCGTATTCGTCCGGCAGCGAAAAGCAGTAGTGCTGATCGGCCAGCGCGAACTCGGCGTACCCGCCATCGAGGGTGTAGCCGGTAAACTCCGCGGTGTCGCACAGGTTCTCGGCGCCGCCCGCGCAGTAGCGGCAATGGCCGCAGGTGCGTCCCAGCCAGGGCACGCCGACGCGCTGGCCGAGAGCGAAGCCGCGCACCAGGGCGCCTTTTTCGACGACGACGCCGACGATCTCGTGGCCGAGGACCAGCGGCAGGCGGGGTCGCGGCAAGTCGCCGTCGAGTACGTGCAGATCGGTCCGGCAGACGCCGCAGGCTCGTACCTCGATCAGGATTTGTTCAGCGCCCGGCGTCGGTCGCGGCACCTCGACCAGCTGCAACCTTGTTCCCGGGGTGCTCAGAAGCATCGCTTTCATCAATCTCTCCACTGCTGACCTGCCCATCGCCGGTTTATCGGGCGACGACCACGACGCCGCCACGTCGGCGGTCGCCAGCGCCGTACAGGTTGTCATGGCCGCTGGCCACGCAGTTGACGCCACCGAAGAAGACACTGGCCTGGTCAAATCGCGTCGCCGCCGGCCACGCGGCGTGCAGGGCGGCAATCGCGCTAGCCTCCAGACCACTGCTCTCGAACCACAGCTGGCCGCCTTCAACGTGCAGGCGGGCGGCGTTCACCGCCTCGTCGAGCGGGCGGCGATAGGCCAGCAGGTTGAGCAGCGCCTGCAGGATGACGCTGCGGATCCGGTTCGAACCGCCGCTGCCGAGCGCGAAGCAGGGGCGATCGCCGGCGACAACGATGGTCGGCGACATCATGGTGCTCATCCGGGTTCCGGGTGGCAGTTGATGAAAGCCGTTCGGGTTGATGTCCTCCTCGCCGAGGAAGTTGTTGACGTGCATGCCAAGGCCCGGTAGCAACTGCCCGCAGCCCTCGCCATTGCTGGTGGTCATCGCCACCGCCATGCGCTCCGCATCGATCACCGAAATGTGGGTGGTGGCGCCGAGCTGGTTCTCGGTGAGCAGCGCTCGTGCTCGTTCGACCCAGGCCGGGATGCCGTCACCGGCCACCAGCGCGCGAATCGAATCGGGGTCGGCGTGCAGCCGCTGGTCGTAGCCCGACTGGCGGATAGCCGATACCGTTGCCAGCAGCGCCGCCATCGCCAGCTGGTGCTCGGACGACAGGAACTCCTCGTCGCCGATACCCAGCCGCTCGGCGATCCGCAGACCGGCGCCGATCAGGCCGCCGCCGGCCGACGGCGGCGGGTTGGTCAGCACGGTGTACGGGCCGATGCCGACGCGCAGCGGCTCACGGACCACCGGCGCGTAAGCGGCGACGTCGTGCGCGGTGATCAGCCCGTCTTGCGCAGGCCCGAAGTTGTCGACCAGAGACGCCCAATAGCGGGCGACCTGGGTCGCTGGATCTCCTTCGCCGAGTGCGTGCAGGAAGTCGCCGAGATCGGGGTTGGCCAGGCGATCGCCTGCGTGCGGCAGACCGCCCGCAGGGAAGAATAGCCGCGCGACGGCCGGCGAGCGGCGGGCGATCGGTGCGACCAGGCCGATGATCGCGGCGATCTGAGGACTGACGGCGAAGCCGTCGCGCGCCCAGCCAACCGCCGGGGCGACGACTTCACGCAGCGGGACCCGGCCGGCCCGTCGGTGCAGTTCGAGCAGACCGACCAGTTCGCCCGGAACGGCGGCGGCGGCTTTGCCGACGTGGAAGGTCTGGGTGGTCTCTCCGAAATCGACGGTCACCGGTGCAAAGTCGAGCGGCGGCCGAGTAGCGAGGCCGAGCCCCGGGGTCGAGGCAAAGAAATCGAGGACTTCGTAGCCGTCGTCGGCGTTGCCCCAGACACAGGCGCCGCCGCCGCAAAGCGAGGTCAGCGGCAGTTCGGTAACGGTTGCGGCGAGCTTGGCGGCAACAACTGCATCGACCGCATTGCCGCCGCGGCGCAACAGGCGTGCTCCGGCTTCGGCCGTATGCGCGTCAGACGCCGCTATGACGCCACGAATGCTGGATTGAGACATATGGCAGAATCATCTTCCGGAGCGAGGACAGAGCGCTGGTGCACGGATGCACCGGCGCCAATCCGCGGAGAATACGCGATGCCACCGAACTCGGGAAGCCGGTTTGAGCGTGACCCGTGCGTTGAGGCGTCAGCCGCCGCCCGGGCTACGCCACGGAATGGCGGACTGGGCGCGGCTCATGCCAAAGGCGACGATCGCGCCGGGGATTTGTTGCAGGGCCATGATCTGCTCGGCGGCGCCGAGTCTGATCGCCTCCCTGGGCATGCCGAAGACCACGCAACTGGCTTCGTCCTGGGCGACTGTACTGGCTCCTGCGTCGCGCATTTCCCGGAGGCCGCGCGCGCCATCGTCGCCCATGCCGGTCAGGATGATGCCCAGCGCGTTGCCGCCGGCAAACCGGGCCACCGAGCGAAACAGCACATCCACCGACGGTTTGTGGCGGTTGACCAGCGGGCCATCGGCGACTTCCACCCGGTATTGGCTGCCGCTGCGCTGGAGCAGCAGGTGTTTCCCGCCGGGCGCGATCAGGGCCTGGCCCGGACGAACGCGATCGCCGTCGCTGGCCTCGCGGACGTCGATCCGGCAGAGCTCGTCGAGGCGCTGGGCGAGCATCGCGGTAAAGCGCTCCGGCATGTGCTGGACAATTACCAGGCCGTGGCAGGCAGCCGGCAGCCTGGTCAGAACGGTCTCCAGCGCCTGCGTGCCGCCGGCCGAGGCGCCGATGGCAACGATCTGCTCGCTGGTCCGCTCGACGCTCCGGGGCAAGGCGGCAGCGAGCATCACGTCGGCCGAATTCTTTGGGCGCAGCGCTGCGGGGGTCGGTATTGCGGGTGCTTGTGTTGCCGGCCGGGCGGATGCGGCGGCAGCGGCCCGAAGCGTGCGCACGATCTCTGTAGCGGACTGTTCGATGGCAGACTGCCGACCGCTGGCGGGTCTGGCGACGACGCTGACGGCGCCGGCGGCGATCGCCGCCAGGGTCGTTGGCGCTCGCAGGTTCGCCGCCGATGAACAGATCACGATCGGCGTTGGCCGCTCGGCGATCACCCGGCGCAGGAAGGAAATGGCGTCCATGCGCCGGGTCTCGATGTCGAGCAGCAGCACGTCCGGCCAGCGCTTCCTCATCTGGCCAAGGGCGAGCACGGCGTCACAGGTCTCGGTCATGACTTCGCTGGCCGGGTCGCCGGCCAGCGCCTGGGCAAGCAGGCGCCGCAGCGTTGCCGAGTCATCGACGACCAATACCTTGATGCCGCGTTCACTCATCGGGGTCTCGCGTGGCGACGGCGTCCGTGGCCGGGCGCCGCAAAGGCCGGAGTGTATCCTGCTGGCGTGCTCCTGCGGGCGAATCGCCGAGCGCTGCGCGGCTCCGGGCAGCCGGCGCTCGACTGCTCGGCGTCGTCTAGTCCTCGCGTTGCGCTGGCAGCACTTCTGGCAGTTGGGTGTGAGGTTGCCGGGCGATAGCCCTGCGGTGCGCCGCAAACGCTGCCACGCGCGCGATGGCGCGTCGCGCCGCGACGAAATCCGGGCGCACCGACTGCGCCGCGTGCAGGGCCTTGAGCGCTTGCGGGTAACGCCCCAGGCGGAACAGCAGCAGCCCCAGGTCGTACCACGCGCCGGCCAGGGTCGATCCCCGGCCGCTCGCCGCACGCAGGCACTGCGCCGAAGCCAGCAGGTCGCCAGGCTCGGTGTCCGACCCTGCAACGGAGGCTGCTTCCCGGTCGGCCGCGCCGAAAGCCTGCAGCGCTTCGCTGCGGCGCGCGGTCCGGTAGTAGAGCAGACCGAGAAACTGCAGCGAGACGATGTCGTCGGGGATCGCCTGGAAGATGCTGCGGGCGATCCACTCGGCCTGCGTCAGGTCGCCGCTCTGGTAGAAGGTGCCGAGAAGGTCGAACAGCGCGTCAATCATTTGTCGGCCATTTTCGCGTCGTGGCGGGTGCCCAAGGCTCTCCAGGCGCCGCCACCGGGGTCACCTGGAGCACGTGGCTGGGCGGTGATCAACCGAGATCAACCGGCACGAAGATCTTGGCGTCGTCGCGCTCGATCAGCAGCGCAATCGTTCGCCCCGACTTGTCGAGCAGCGCCCGCAGTTGCGCGACGTCCCCGACCGGCTGACCGTTGAGCGACAGGACCACGTCACCGGGCCGTATGCCCGCCTTGGCGGCAGGTCCGCTGACGCTCTCGACCAGCAGGCCAGCGCGCGAGTCGCTTTGCGCCAGCTCCTGCGGCGTCAAGGGACGCAAGGACAGACCGAGGCGCGGATTGGCGCCTTCACCGGACTTGTTGGCCGCCAGCGCGGGGCTCGGAATTTCACCGACCGCCAGCGCGATCTCGCGGCTGCCGCCTTTACGCCAGACCTGCAGCGTGATCCGGGTGCCGGGCTTGAGCGCCGCGATCAGTGGCGGCAGTTCGGACGAGCTGGCGATCGCGGTATCGTTCAGCTTCAGGATGACGTCGCCTGGCTCGAGGCCGGCGGCCGCCGCCGGGCTGCCTTTTTCGACCGAGCTGACCAGCGCGCCGGCCGAACCCTTCAGGCCGAACGATTCGGCCAGCGATTGCGACACTTCCTGAATGGTCACCCCCATCCGGCCGTGGCTGACCTTGCCGTGCTGCAGCAACTGCTCCTCGATGTTCATCGCGACGTCGATCGGGATCGCAAACGAGACGCCCTGATAGCCGCCGTTGCGGCTGTAGATCTGCGAGTTGATGCCGATCACTTCGCCATCCAGATTGATCAGCGGTCCGCCCGAGTTGCCGGGGTTGACCGCGACGTCGGTCTGGATGAACGGCACGTAGCTGTCGCTGGCCAGCGAACGCCCTTTCGCCGAGACGATGCCGGCGGTGACGCTGTTCTCGAAGCCGAACGGCGAGCCGATGGCAACCACCCATTCGCCGACCCGGGCGCTGCCCGGATTGCCCAGCCGCACGACGGGCAGATTGCTGGCGTCGATGCGCAGCACCGCGATGTCGGTCAGCTTGTCGATGCCGACCACCTTGGCCTTGAATTCGCGCTTGTCGGTCAGCTTGACGGTGACTTCGTCGGCGCCGCTGACGACGTGCGCGTTGGTCAGGATCACCCCGTCGGCGCGGACGATGAAGCCGGAACCCATGCCGCGCGCGGGCGCCCCGTCGTCGGGCGAGGGGATGCCGAAGTGGCGGAAGAGCTCGGGCATGCGATCGTTCCGGTCGCCACCGGAATAGGCCATTTTCGACGGCCCGCTGGCGCTGATGTTGACCACCGCCGGGCCGCTGTGTTCGACGATCGGGGTGAAATCGGGCAATCCGGTGCCGGTCCTGGCCAGCGGTGCGGCGACGGGCGCGCTGACCGCGTCGGCGGGATTGATTACCTGCCCGCCGAGCCTGGCGTAGCCGGCGCCGACCGCGGCGATCAGCGCCAGCGCCAGTAGACTGCGCTTGAAGGGTATTGCTTGCATGATGGTCTCCTGATTCGTTCCAGACTGGAAGCGCGTGGCTTCCGGTGCGGCGTACGATAGAGGACCGTCACTTAAAGCTGACTTAAGGCGGCGGCGAGCGCTTGAATTGGACGCGGGCGCGCAGACCACCGAGCGTGGCATCGTCGAGCAGCACCTCTGCCCGATGCCGTTCGGCGATGGTCTTGACGATCGCCAGTCCGAGGCCGCTGCCCGGCTGGTCG
>ERZ761603.3501-NODE-3501-length-10061-cov-16.804517_pt1 | contig 10061 bp, 8 predicted proteins | sample MGYA00511879_ERZ761603 | MGnify/ENA primary metagenome ERZ761603 (study PRJEB28899, sample SAMN02850040) | bioreactor sludge metagenome | biome: EBPR Sludge; feature: EBPR Bioreactor; material: flocular biomat | place: Australia: Thorneside Wastwater Treatment...
CCATGAAGGACGCCGAACTCATCCAGTCGGCTGCCGTCGCCATCCCGTTGAAGACGGCCGGGACGCGCCGGCCGGCGACGTAATACTCCGAGACACTGGTCGTGCGGGCGAGAACGCCAATCGTCGCGTAGAGAAAGATGGTCAAGAAAAGAAACGTGTACCCGATCCAGCGCGGCGGCATCCCGTACTGCTCGAGAACCGCCAGAACCAGGATCACGACCAGGAAGCTGACCGTATAGGAACTGTAGTAGCGGCGTAGCGGGGCAGAGTAGTTAGCCATTGCCGGCCGCAGATCTAGCCGCTTTGGTAAAGATGGCGCCGCGCCTTCTCCAGTTCGAGAAGAGCGGACGGACTGACAAAGCCCTTGCGCGCCGCGCGCGCTATCGTTATCTGTACGAGCATGGCAGCGGCATAGGCATCGGAGACGACGTGGTGGCGCTGGATGCTCTCGACGTCGAAGTGGGCAAGCCACTTGTCCAGACTCTCCGCGGCGCTGCCGGGGCCGTCACGGAAGAGGTCGGACATCACCCACGCCAAGTCGATCCACGGCTGGCGCAGCGCGAAACCCAGATGTTCCGCTACCGCACTCTCGACGACTCTTGAAACCCAGGAGGCGTGGAAGGCAATCAGCGGTGCCTTGCCGGCGAAGCGCAGAAAGGCAATCAGCGCATCGCCTGGCGGCATCAGATACGCGGGTGTTTGCGCCTCCGTGATGGTGGTGTGCTCGCTATCCGCCAGCGGTTCGGCCAAGTGGACTTCCAGTGCGTCGCTGAAATCGATCACCCCGTCGGTCACGGCGAGAGCACCCAGCGACAGCAGGCGATCGGCGCGGGCGCCACAGGCGGTGGTTTCGACATCGATAACCACGTACCGAGTCCGATAATGCGAGCGTCTGAGATCGGCAACCGGAAGCTCATGCCAAGCCATGACGGCCTGCTGCTGGCCAGCGGCCAAGGTGGCATCTTCATCATGAGCAGTGAAGAGACGTGAATACCAGGCCATGGCTAAAGTTGGTAGTCGAGTCTCAAGCGTGCCTGCAGCTTGCGCGCCTGCCGAAACGCCTCTTTCAAGACGCGTCGCTCGATTTCGTTCAGGTCATCCGGGCGGATCAGGTTGTCTCCCTCCCGCCCATGCTCCTGCTCAAAGTGTTGATGCCGCAAGCGCAACAGCTGGAGGAAGTTGAAGCCCTCGATGCTCGCCGCCAGATCCTCGGGCACGATGTTCATCAAGGGGGCCGCCCGTTTCAGACGGGTGACGGTATTGGTTGCCTCGACCTGATGCGCCAGGGCAAAAACACGCGCCGCGTCAGTGAACAGCCGAGCACCATACTTCTTGAGGTCGATCGTCCCCGGATGCTCGGGATCGACACCGGTAATAAAATCCCGAATTCGCCCCAGCGGTGGCATCACGGTCAACGCATTCTCCGCCAACATGCGCAGAAACAGTGGGTTACCCTGCGCTTGCCGGAGCAGATACAGGCGTAGACGGTGCGCAAGGTGGAATTTCCCGTACAGCGGACGAAAGTCGAAAAAGATCGACGCGTTCAGCAGGGCCTGTGGTTCCGGTGTGCGAATCCAGCGCGCAAAGCGTTCTTCCCACTCTTCCAGAGTCAAACAAAGTTCGGGATTGCTCGCCATGATGTTTCCCTTGCACAGCGGGAAGCCACAGCGGTCGAGATCGGCATTGACATCGCGCGCAAAGTCAAGGAAACGTAACTGCGTCTGCTCGCGGTCCATCAGGTCGGTGAGCAGATAGATGATCCCGTTATCCTGGTCGGTGGTAAAAGTCTGCTCGTCGCGACCTTCCGAACCGAAAGCCAGCCACGCCCAGTCGATACCGTAGAAGTCGTGACGCTCCAGATTGAGTTCGATGACGCGCCGGGCAACCGTGTCATTCAATGCCGAGATGAACTGAGTGACTTCCTGGCCGCCAACGCCTTCCGAGAGCATCGTCAGCGCCAGCTGGCGCACGTCCGCGCGCGCGTGCCGAAGCATCTCGATGCTGGTCGCCCCGTCGATGGCATGCCGGATTTGTCGCAAGCCCGCGCCCTGCAGCTTGAAAAGATCGCGCTCAGAAACCACCCCCTTGAGACGGCCGCCGTCGTCGACCACCAGAACGTGACGAATCCCGTGCATGGCCATTGCCACGGCAGCATCATGAGCGTTGGCGGCGAGCGCGAGGCTGAACGGCCTGGGTGACATGACGTTTGCGATCGCTTGGTCGAGTGAGGCCCCCGGCAGAACGATGCGCTTGAGAAGGTCGGACAGGGTAAAAATCCCGACTGGCTGTTGTGCCGCATCGACGACGATCATCGACCCCAGATGGCGGCCCGCCATCAGCTCGACCCCCCGACGGATCGACGTATCCGGAGCTACCGCCACCGGCTCGCGGCTGATGATCGTGGCCAGGGGCGAGTTCATCGTCTTCTGCTCAGCCGCCCGCTGCGCGAACTGAACCTGCAACTGCTGCTGTGACTGCTTGAGCAAGCCGGCAATATGCTGCGTACAGAACAGGTTGAAGACGGTGCTCTTCTGCGTCAGGGTAAAGAAGTCATCTGCCGCCAGTTCGTAGCAGAAGACCTCGTCCCGAGCGATGTAGCTGGTCGATGACGACTGTTGCGCCATCAGGGCGCCGATCGAGAAACACTGGCCAGGACCCAGGGTGAGCGAGGAGGGATCGCTGCCATCGGTAGCGGCTTTGGCGCGCACCTTTCCACGTTGCACGATGTGCAGGGTACGTGCAACACCCATCTCGCTCGCCAGAATCCGCGCGTTCTGCGGATAATGTGCCAGCTTGATGTGCTCGGCGAGAAAACGGAGGGCGTCTGCCTCCATGCGGTCGAAAGGCGCATGCAGGCGCAAGAAGTCGATCGCCGCAGAAAACAGTATCTCAGACGCACGATTGCTCACGCCTGCTCCTCGATCGGGAAAAACGCGCAGGCCGGCACGCCGGGTGCCGGCCTGTACAGCGGTTCCAGAGTGGTCGCGACTTCTCCGCCGTCGCGATAGCGAGCAACGAGGCGTGCGGCGCGGGCAGTGTGCAGCGTGCGCCGCGCCGGTTTTCGCCCGATCAGCCGCGCAATTGGTCCAGGATCGCCGGGTTCTCGAGTGTTGACACGTCCTGGGCGACCGTTTCGCCCTTGGCCAGCGAACGCAACAGCCGGCGCATGATCTTCCCGGACCGAGTCTTCGGCAGGTTTTCGCCAAAGCGCAGGTCTTTCGGCTTGGCAATCGGACCAATCTCCCGGCCGACGTGGTCCTGCAGCTCCTTGATCATCCTCTGCGCCGCTTCACCAGTCGGTCGCGGCCCCTTGAGGACGACGAACGCACAGATGGCTTCACCCGTGAGGTCGTCTGGACGACCAACGACGGCCGCTTCAGCAACCATCGGATGCGAAACCAGAGCAGACTCGATCTCCATCGTTCCCATGCGGTGGCCCGAAACGTTGAGCACGTCGTCAATGCGCCCGGTGATCGTGAAATAACCGGTCTTGACGTCGCGGATCGAACCATCTCCGGCCAGATACAGCTTGCCGGCGAAATCATCGGGGTAGTAGGACTTCTTGAAACGCTCGGGATCACCCCAGATCGTGCGGATCATCGATGGCCAGGGTTTCTTCACCACCAGCAGCCCGCCCTTGCCCCAGTCGATCTCGGTTCCTGTCTCGTCCACGACAGCCGCTTGAATGCCTGGGAACGGTAAGGTGCACGACCCTGGCACCAGCGGCGTTACGCCCGGCAAGGGGGTAATCATGTGGCCACCGGTCTCCGTCTGCCAGAAAGTATCGACGATCGGGCAGCGGCCGCCACCGACGCTGTCATAGTACCACTGCCAAGCCGCCGGATTGATCGGCTCACCGACGGTCCCCAGCAAGCGCAGCGACGACAGGTCGTACTGCTTCGGGCCAACCGACGGATTGGCATCGGCCGCCTTGACCAGCGAGCGAATCGCGGTCGGTGCCGTGTAAAAGATGTTGACCTTGTGCTCTTGAATCATCTTCCAGAAACGGCCGGCGTCCGGATAGGTCGGAATGCCCTCGAAAACGATCTCGGTCCCACCGCAGGCGAGCGGTCCATAAGCGATGTAGGTGTGTCCGGTCACCCAGCCGATGTCGGCGGTACACCAGAAAAGGTCGTCCGCTTTGAGGTCGAACGTCCATTTCGTGGTCACGATGGCGTGCAGCAGGTAGCCGCCCGTCGAATGTTGGACTCCCTTCGGTTTACCCGTTGAACCCGAGGTATAAAGGAGAAACAAGGGGTGCTCGGCTTCCACCCATTCGGGTTCGCAAACGTCCGCCTGCCCGGCAATGACGTCGTGCCACCAGATGTCACGCCCGGCAACCATGTTGCATGCACCGCCCGTGCGCCGGAAAACGATGACGTCTTTGACCGACCCGCAACCGCCCAGAGCGATCGCCTCATCCACCGCTGGTTTCAGCGGTGGATGCTTGCCGCCACGGCACTGCTCGTCGGCGGTAATGACCGCCACGGCACCAGCGTCGTTAATCCGGTCACGCACGGACTGCGCCGAGAAGCCTCCGAAGACCACCGAATGGATGGCGCCAATACGCGCACAGGCTTGCATCGCGACAATGCCCTCGATGCCCATCGACATGTAGATCAGAACCCGGTCGCCTTTCTTGATCCCGCGCGCGCGCAGACCGTTGGCGAACTGGCAAACACGCGACAACAGATCCTTATAGGTCACCCGGGTTACCGCGCCGTCATCGGCTTCAAAAACGATCGCCACCTTGTCGCCCAGTCCCGCCTCGACATTGCGGTCCAGGCAGTTGTAAGACGCGTTCAGCGTGCCATCGGCAAACCACCTGAAGAACGGCGCATTCGATTCGTCGAGGATCTGTGTGAACGGCCGCTTCCACGTGACGTGCTCGCGTGCCAGACGGGCCCAAAAACCGGTGTAGTCCCTGGCCGCCTCGTCACACAAGGCCTTGTAGGCGTCCATGCCGGAAATCGTTGCCTTCTTGACAAACTCGGCGGATGGCTCAAAGAAGGTTACGGCCTCGCTTAATGACATTTTCGATCTCCTGTGCAATGTGCGATTAGAGGGTACAGAAAGTCGATGCAGCGGGCAGCGAAACGAACCCGGCAACCGTGACACCACTTCGTCCTGCGCGCCGCAAGACCTTGAACACCGCTTCGCTTCGCTTCGCGTCAACGGCCAGGAATTAAACGCCACCAATCTTACATCCCACTTACGTCATTCCCAAGCGGCGACCGAAGAGGGATAGGCATTGATGCTAGAATTCCTTATTTGCGATTTCTGATCGAGTGCTGCAATGTCTTCCCTGAAGCCGACCATCGACCGACTCGAGATGTTCATCTTCTGGAGCCGCTGGCTGCAGGCACCGCTCTATCTCGGCCTGATCATTGCCCAGGCGGTGTACGTTTATCTCTTCATGGCCGAGTTGTGGCACCTGATCCACAACCTGTTCTTCAGCAGCACCCGTATCGGCGAGACCGAAGTCATGCTCATCGTCCTCGGTCTGATTGACGTGGTGATGATCGCCAACCTGTTGATCATGGTTATCATCGGTGGCTACGAGACCTTTGTCTCGCGCCTTGATCTCGAGGGCCATCCCGACCAACCGGAATGGCTGTCACACGTCAACGCGGGCGTGCTCAAGATCAAACTTTCGACAGCGATCATCGGCATCTCGTCAATCCATCTCTTAAAAACCTTCATCAATGCCGGCAACATGAATGAACACACGATCAAGTGGCAAGTCGTGATTCACGTCGTCTTTCTTTGCTCCGCACTGGCGATGGTCCTGGTCGACCGTTTGATGACACAGACCCTGGTGTTCAGCAAGGCACAACACGGCACGCCGCACTGACAGCGGGCAAAGACGTGCGAGCGCAGCAATCAGCAGTCCTATGCACAACCCCGAGTAACGAGCTGTGACCGAGGGATCCCGCCAATAACCGAAACCAGGGGGCCTGTAATGACCACGATCAAAGAGGAAGACTTCATTCAGAGCATTGCTGACGCCTTTCAGTACATCAGCTACTATCACCCGCGCGACTACATTCAGGCACTGGGCGCCGCTTACGAGCGCGAGCAGAGCCCGGCGGCGAAGGATGCCATTGCCCAGTTGCTCACCAACAGCCGCCTGTGTGCCGAAGGTCACCGCCCCATTTGTCAGGATACGGGCATCGCAGTGATCTTTCTCAAGATCGGCATGGAGATCCGTTGGGATACCACGCTATCTGTGCAGGAGATGTGCAACGAGGGCGTTCGGCGCGCCTACACCCATCCCGACAACAAGCTGCGCGCCTCGGTACTGCTCGATCCGGCTGGCGCGCGCAAGAACTCGCGGGACAACACCCCGGCAGTCGTCCACTACGAAGTGGTTCCTGGCCACCACCTGGAAGTCATCTGTGCAGCCAAGGGTGGTGGCTCTGAGAACAAGTCCAAGTTCCATGCCCTCAACCCCTCCGATTCGATCGTCGACTGGGTTCTGAAAACGGTGCCGACGATGGGGGCCGGTTGGTGCCCACCCGGAATTCTCGGCATCGGCATCGGCGGCACACCTGAAAAAGCCATGCTGCTCGCCAAGGAATCTCTGATGGCGCCGGTGGATATTCAGGAGTTGCTTGCTCGTGGAGCAAGCAACCGGATCGAGGAGCTCCGACTCGAGCTGTACGAGAAAGTCAATGCCCTTGGCATCGGCGCGCAGGGTCTTGGCGGCCTGACGACCGTTCTCGATGTCAAGATTCTCGACTACCCGACCCACGCCGCCAGCCTGCCCGTAGCGATGATCCCCAACTGTGCAGCCACTCGCCACGCTCACTTCCATCTCGACGGTTCCGGACCCGCCGTGCTGACACCGCCTGACCTCTCCGAATGGCCCAAGGTCGCCTGGGCGCCCAACACGGAGACGTCGACGCGCGTTAACCTCGATACTTTGACCCCGTCCGAAGTCGCAGCCTGGAAACCCGGCCAGACGCTGCTGCTCAACGGCAAGATGCTAACCGGTCGCGACGCCGCACATCAGCGCATACAGGGAATGCTGGCCAGAGGGGAACCCTTGCCGGTCGATTTTACCAATCGCGTCATTTATTATGTCGGTCCGGTCGATCCGGTCCGGGACGAGGTTGTTGGCCCAGCCGGCCCGACGACGGCCACGCGCATGGACAAGTTCACCGAGATGATGCTTGCTCAGACCGGCCTGCTCTCGATGGTCGGCAAGGCCGAACGGGGACCAAGCGCCATCGACGCGATTCGCAAGCACAAGTCGGCGTATCTGATGGCTGTCGGTGGCGCCGCCTACCTGGTGGCCAAAGCCATCCGATCGGCGAAGGTAGTGGGATTTGCGGATCTCGGCATGGAGGCCATCTACGAATTCGACGTCAGGGACATGCCGGTAACGGTAGCCGTCGATTCTACAGGGACCTCGGTTCACAGCACCGGGCCGAAAGAGTGGCAGGCCAAGATCGGCAAGATACCGGTCGCCGTTCACTGAACAACAAGAAGATGATTGACGCGAAGCCGGGCGTAAACCGGCTTCACCTTGGAGGAGGACCATGGCGATAGAGCGACACGGCACAACCCAGCGATATTCGGACATTTGCGCGTACGGCGATACGGTCTATCTGGTCGAAACGCCACAGACGCTTGACGCCAACGTCGCGACACAAACACGCGAGGTCCTCGCTGGCGTCGAGAAGTTGCTCGAACAGGCCGGAAGCGACAAGACAAGGCTGCTGATGGTGACCATCTACCTGCGCAACATCGATGATGCGATCGCCGTCAATACCGTCTGGGACCGCTGGATCCCACGCGGTACGGCACCGACCCGGGTCTGCGTTGAGGCCAAGCTGGCCCACCATGACTTCCTGATCGAAGTCGCTGTCATCGCCGCCCGCTAGGGCCGCTGCCGGCCGATGATCGGCGTCTTCGACAGCGGTCTCGGCGGACTCTCGGTCCTCAGTGCGATCGCGCAGGCGCTGCCACTGGCGGATCTTCTATACCTTGCCGATACCGCGCACCTGCCCTATGGCGACAAGGACGACGCCTTCATTCGCCAGCGTGTCCTGCGCATCGGCAGCCATCTGCTTGACCAGGGCTGTGGTCTCGTCGTCTTTGCCTGCAACACGGCGACGACAGCAGCGGTCGCCGCTTTTCGCGACGCCTTCCCGAGTCTGCCCGTCGTCGGTGTCGAACCGGGAGTGAAACCTGCGGCTGCGGCATCGCGCAGTGGTCGCATCGCCGTTCTGGCGACGACCTCTACCGCCCGCAGTCAGCGTTTGGCACAGTTGATTCGACAGTATGCAGGCGCGGTCCACGTAGACATCGAAGCTTGTCCGGGCTGGGCAACACGAGTCGAGACCTTGCGCCTCGACGATCCAGGCTTCGCTGACGAAGCACAACGCCATCTGACACCGCTGCTCGCTGCGGGTGTCGATCAGATTGTCCTCGGTTGCACGCACTACGCTTTTCTCCGCCCGACACTGGAGCCCATCGTCGCTGATCAGGCCACTCTGGTCGAAGTCGCCGATGCCGTCGCGCGCCAATGTGTGCGTCTTGCCGGTCCTGCCGCCTTCGGAAGCGGCCGCCTGAAGCTGCTGGCGACCGCTCACCCCGAGCGACTACAAGCGGCGCTGCCGGCTCTCGGCTTGAATGGTTTGGGAAACCGGCTGCGCAGCGCCGCCAGCCTTGTCGCCGCATGAAATTGGCCGACGCTTCCGCTGACAACGCATCAAGCATGACGCCGGACTACCAGCGAGTCATCGACCGTGTCTCGTGCATCCTCGCCGGAACGGCGATGGTGGCCATTCTCACGATTCACCTCTTGCCAGCTTTGATCGCCGGCCTCCTGGTCTATGAACTGGTGCAGGTGTTGACACCCCTCTTCGCCCTCCACCTGTCGGGCGCCCGTGCCCGCGGCTTTTCGGTTGGTTTGGTCGTGCTGGTCGTCGTCGCCGCAGTGGCTGCTGCAGTGGTCGGAATCGTCGTTTTCATGAGTAGCGAAGGGGGAAGTTTTTCGGCCTTGTTGGCCAAGATGGCCGAGATCGTCGATACCTCGCGCTCGACGCTGCCGCCTTGGTTAGCTGATTGGTTGCCCCGAGACGCCGAAGCCCTGCGCGAGCACGCCAGCCGCTGGCTGAGGGAACACGCCGCCGAACTTCAGGTCATCGGCAAGGAAACGGGGCGCATTCTGGCGCATGTGTTGATCGGCATGGTCGTCGGGGCACTGGTGTCCGTGCGCGCAAGTACTGACGAAACGCTGACACGACCCCTGGCCGCTGCGCTCGCGACAAGAATCAGCCGCTTGGGCGAAGCTTTTCGTCGGATCGTGTTTGCACAGGTACGCATCTCGGCGCTCAACACCGTCTTTACGGCGCTTTATCTAACCGTCGCTTTGCCTCTCTTCGGCGCGCACTTGCCACTGACGAAAACGATGGTCGTCGTCACCTTCATCGCTGGCTTGCTGCCAGTGGTCGGCAATCTGATCTCGAATACGGTCATCTTCATTGTCAGTCTGGCGCACTCACCTGTGGTCGCCGGCGCATCACTGGTTTATCTGGTGCTGATCCATAAGCTTGAGTACCTCCTCAACGCGCGTATTGTGGGAGCCCAGATCAACGCCCGTGCCTGGGAGCTGCTGACCGCCATGCTCATGATGGAAAGCGCCTTCGGGCTCGCCGGCCTGGTTGCGGCACCGATCTGCTACGCCTGGTTAAAGGACGAACTGTCTAGCCGCCATCTGATCTGAGGAGCAACGCAAGCGCCTGCCGATCACAGCATCGGGCGCTGGCCGCGCTTGAAACTCGCGGACCGTGCCTCACCCGCAACCCGGCCAGGCACGGTTCCCGCTAGCCGCAAGTCTTGGTATAGTGGAAGCTACGCACCGCCCGCGGGTCAGCTAGCTACACCCCGACGGGCGGCTTTTCTTTTCCTGGCGCCGAAAGTTTGCCGTTGACCATCGCCGACACCGACCCGCCCCCGAACATAGATCAGTTGCCGCCCGAAGTGCTGCGCGAAGTCGCTCGTCGACGGACCTTTGCCATCATTTCGCACCCCGACGCCGGAAAGACGAC
>ERZ761603.3503-NODE-3503-length-10053-cov-23.214143_pt1 | contig 10053 bp, 5 predicted proteins | sample MGYA00511879_ERZ761603 | MGnify/ENA primary metagenome ERZ761603 (study PRJEB28899, sample SAMN02850040) | bioreactor sludge metagenome | biome: EBPR Sludge; feature: EBPR Bioreactor; material: flocular biomat | place: Australia: Thorneside Wastwater Treatment...
GCTGGCTCCCCCTGGTCTGGCTGCCGCAATGGGCTAACAGAGGAATTTAGGTTTATAAACAATGCATTACACCGCGATTATGCAATAGAACTACACCCGCCGCAAGGCGAACGCCTGCCCGGCTTTGGCAGCGCCATCGAAATTATGCGAAACTGCTAAGTTGTGAGGATGGGGTTGGAAGTACGGGAGATACTTTGGGGCAACTGGAACCCCCTCACCGCTTTTCGGATTGCGTCCGGTGCGCGCAGGCCGGTAGTTCAGACTGAAACTTCCGAAGCCATGAATTTCGCCTCGATCGCCTTGTGCAAGAGAGCACTCGATGGCGTCAAGGATTTCCTTCACGGCGATTTCGGCGTCCTTCGCCATCAGGTTTGGGAAGCGGGATGCGATGGCGGTGATGAGATCAGAGCGCGTCATAGTCCGCATTCTACCGTCTGGCCATGCCTTCATCGCCGGGTCGTGCTCACTGATCGCTATCGAGAGTCGAGAGATGCGAATTTCCGGTATCGACCCACAACGGCCTGATGATGTTTGCAAGCCCTTTGGCGGCTTTCTGACCCGAAACCCGCCGGTCGAGTTTTGAGGTTGACAGACCCTGCTTCGGCCTTAACGGACAGCGGCGACATGTTCCTTGGGCGGCTGGTATGGAATGCATGGCAGCAGCTGAGTCGCGTCGAGCGAATATCGTCATGACTGAACAAGCAACGATGGTCTGCCAGAGGAAACGATCAATGATTGACGCTGGCCTCTTCGCTATATTGAACCAGGGGTTGCCGCAGTCACTTCATCTTCAGGAACGGAAACGTACTCTGGTGCTAATCGGATCCGTCATCTTCCGCAATCAGGTGATTCAGACCGCTGTAGTTAAGGAACGAACACCCTTGCTCGAATAGCGTTTGTGGCACCCGCACGTCCTTTTGCGATAGTCGTGCCCTTTGTCCATATCGCTTCCCGGACATCGCCTTCCGAATCAACTTATGGGCAATATCCAAATGCTTCGGCTGCGTCGACATAAATCCAACCGGAATCCAAAGGCCACTGCTACCCGACATGGAGATGTGGTATATCGCCACAATAAATGCGGTCGGGTAGAGAAGCAGTTCTAGGCGCCCTCCCATCAGCATGCCGTCAGGCGCTAATGGACGTGAAAAATGCAATTCCTTGAGTTGTGATACCCGAAATCGATTGATGACTTCGGTCTCCTGGCCTTGTTCAGCGTAAGAAAAAATGTACAAAGAGTCGCCAGATTTATCGCGCGATAATTCATTCGTAAACGCGCCCACCGCTTCGGCGAATGACTCGCCTCTTCCCCATAGAGAGTATTCCGGGGTTAGCCATGTCAAAGAAGTTAGCAGCTTTCCGTGCCTTCGCTTGCCCTCACGGCGAGCTCGAATTCTCGAAATAATCCGCTCGCGATTTTCTAACAAATAAAGATTACCGAATATTGGGTCGATGCCTCGCGAATACTTGGCTGAACGCAGCACATGTACATCAGTCAGATATCGGATCAGGTCGAATTTCTTGCCCGTCAGATACTGCTGCATCAGTTTGAGATCGAATGTCTCAATAAACTCTTCTAGCCCAGGAACCCCAACTGTCAGGGTTTTCGGTATGAACGATGTCACCTGCTCATTGATGGAGTGCAATAGCTCTGGAGGCGCAATTCGCTCAAATCCCTCATCGATTTTTCGCTCGATTTGCCCTTCCGGATTAATTGCAAAGGCAATGGGTACTGGAACATAGTTTCGTCGCTTGCTCTCGATATCCTCTACTGAGTAAACGCCGAACGACTTTTCACGAAGATCTTCCCTGAGCGAGGCGATCTCAGGGTAACGCTGTCTGTACGCATCTCTTGCGCGCTCAACACTCTGGCCAAGCACCTCTTCGGCGGCGTTGAGTTTCACGACGTTGTCGGACGGAACATCCCCCCGAACAGGCCGCAACGGCGTAAACGAGATCAGGTCGAAGGTAACCGTATCGCTCTTCAGTTCTACCTTGCTGAACCTCGGAAACTCTCCACCGGCTTCGTCAAATCTCTCGATCGAGAATCGACTGAGCTGAAGTTCTTCGTCATGGACATCCAATAATCCCTGTCTAGACAGAGACTCGACTACAGCAAGCGCTTCGCTGTCCGAAAATCCGAAATAGTCTCGAAAAGTTGATAACGATACTCGGTCGCAAATACGCAGGAGTCTCAACACAAACTCGGTGACCACCGGCAAGCGCTCTTCAAGGGCGATATGAGCCTGAACCCGAAAACTCTCGACAGGCAGACCGAACGTCACTCGGTTGAACTCTGATGGGATGTCCATTTTAATTCCCCAGGAACTGATCTGCTGGAAGCAAGCTAGCCCGATCGCCATTTACCATAGCGTCGACCTTCGTCAGAACTCTCCCCAATGGAAGCGATGCATTCTTTGCCTTCCACATTTTGGTAGCGCCGACAATGTACAAGCGCTCCATCGCACGCGACATTGCCACGTTTATGCGATTTGGGCTCCAGAGAAATCCAGGATTTCCCTTCGGATTGTTTCTCACAGTCGAAAGTATGATGATTCGATTCTCTTTTCCCTGGTAGCTATCTACGGTATCGACCTTCACCAGCCTTCTCGCCTCGCCTAGCCACGTCGCTTCAGACTTTAGGCGATCAATTAGCGCCCGTTGCTTGCTGTACATGCATATGATCCCGATCGGAGGCTCTTGAGGCTGAAGGTCCTCTTCGAGGAACGTCATGAACTCCTCGGATTCGATGATCTGGCGCAGAAGCTCCATAACGACCCGCGCTTCCGTGTCGTTCCACTTGTTTTTGCCGTCGTCCGACGACTGCTCCTCGCCACGTCTCCCAAGGGTAGAGGTGTCGATCCATGTAACTTCCTTCGAAAGATGCTCGGGGAGCAGGTCGTAGTATTCCGGCGGCCCTCCTCGACCCGGCTCAAGCTTTCCCTTGTAAAAGCACTCAGACACCAGCTCCCCAATGTTCGGCGCCATCCGATACTGAGTAAGCAGGCTCGTACCGACCTTATGGCCATAGCTGGAATCAAAAATGCGCTCGAAGTCACTGCCGAATAGGGCCGATTCGCTATCGACCGCGTATCTCTCTTGTATGGACTCTTTGACCTCCTCCGAAAACGTCGGCGGAAGCTGAAGATGGTCACCGACGAGAAGCACGCGATGTCCTGCCTGCATAGCCACCGCCAGCTCACTTGGAGCAGCTCGACCAGCCTCGTCAATAATCACCCAATCAAAAATGTTGTGAACAACGCCCGCTCCTCGATAGCCGATCCCGACTAGCGTCCCGGCAACAACGGTTCGCGACTTGGCCAAGAACTCAGCGAAATTCGCATCCGGAGAACCAAGGGCGCGTAACCATTCGGCAGACAAACGAATGAGTCTCGTCAGGCGCTCGATAGCTTCGAGCGAGCGAACTTCATATTTGTCGACAAGCTGCATCTGAATCGTTGCTACGGCTTGTGCAGGTGGCACCACGTCCTCGAAGCCATAGACATCCCGCGCGACATCCAGGAAGGTTTCCGTAAGCGCCCGAATACGGGCGTCCAAGGAGCGGAGTGCGGCCTCATCCTCGAATCCAGTTCGCGCTTGCAACTTCACAATGCGCTCGCTTAGCATGCCGAGCCGTAAATGAAGATCAATGAAATCGGTTGCGAATCCTTTGGGGAGCCCAAGGGCCGAAGCAAGCTCGACGATTCGCTCCTTCTGTTCAGCCTTAAATCGCTCGCGATAGCTTTGTTCAATCGACGAGGCGTGCAAATGACGAATCGAATCCGACACAGCTGACTCGCTGCCGAGCCGAACAGCGTTGAACTCAACGCCCTTGTCGCGGCAAAGCTCAAGTCCTTTCTCCAGCGCATTGTTCACCGCCTCATGCGCCTGGCTAACCAGAAGAATTCGGCGAGCACGTTCCTTGGTCATCAGGTAATGCAGCAGCGCTGCGATAAACCACGTCTTTCCAGTCCCAGGCGGGCCTTGAAGCAAACTTATCGGGCCGTTTCCGAGAACGCGCCTGAATGCCTCTTTCTGGCTCGGGTTCAGCTTCTTGTCGCCATCTGAATAGATCTCCAACTCCTCGTCGGATGGCGCTCTGTATTGCGTCGGCGACAACCGGTCGCATGCCTCGCGCTCGAAGTAGTTGATGAGACTCGGTATAACGGCTTTATCTTGTAGGATTCGATCAACAGCAAATCGACGCCGCGTAAACGAGCCCTTTTCTTGCGTGCTGATCAAGCGAAGCTTGCTGCCAATGCGGAAGTTGGCGCGAAGGTACGGTTTATCGAGAGCCAGCTCGGCCAATTGGCCAAACGTGGTCTCCCGAAGATTCAATTGACCACATGGCTTCCAAACCCCCTCCTGAGTCTGGCTTTCCACGATTACGGTGTCCGAGTTTTCGTAGTCGATCACGCCTCCATCAGCGTGATATGGAATCAGGAGTTGGTTCTCGCGATACGGGCTCGTGCGCTTTTCTCCCGCGATCGTTACTGTGACGAACGCATCCTCTTCAGCATCGAGAAGGGCCTGCCACAATTCCGTAACAGCCACCTTTGGCGCTACCGGTCCCGCGCTGCTTTCTTCATCAATCAGCTCCGCCGGACGGGTTTCCAGATCGGCCACAGTCGCAGCCGAAATCTCGCTTGTGAATTCAGCAGGCAATCTCCGTTGTATCTGCGGCTCCTTGAGAACAAACATGGCGAGGTCGTGAACATCGCTTGATGGACCGTCAGCGATATTGATACGCATGCGAATACCAGCGTCACGCATTGTTTGTGATTTGACCAACTGGCTTTGCGGAACACTTGCCACTTTTACGAAATCGGAGGTTTCCGCCTCAACATTCCAGCCAAACGAGATCTGTCGCCCGATGCCCATGATCCAGACGCGCATGGAACCGGCTGTTCGCTTGTCGCGCTGGGCTGAGACATGGAATACGCCGTTATCGCTGCGCAGCTCTCCAGCCGGAACCCCCTCGTAAGCCAATCCGGAAATCGTAACGGTGAATTCCGGAACCTCTTCGTCATCGGCCTTTCCGATATTGCCAAGAGCACTCGCCAGTGGATCGAGCGTAGACAGGGTCTCAGCGGCGAGCAAATTGGCGATCTCGTCGTAGACGCGCGGGATCGGAAATTCACCGTTCCGGGCGTTTTCGCGCGTAGTGCCCAAGATCTCCGTCAATACCGCTGCCAAACTGAAGCGATCACGCTCGAAGGGATTTAGTGATTTGTAGTTATCCGGGAGATAGGCTGTCGTATAAATATCGTCGGAATTTAAGTGAAAATCGAGCGCGTCGATAAGCACCGGTGAAGCATCCGACTTGATCACAATATTTTGCGGATGAATATCACCATGCGCGAGTTCAAGCGCATGCAAGCGTTGAAGCGTCTCAACCAACGATTGCGAGATCTTCACGCGATCCTCATAGGATGGCCCTCGGCTGAGCCAGTCGGGTAATGTGGTTCCGTCTACCCATCCAACTACCAGCAACAAGCTGTGCCGCGAGAGGCCGAAATCAATTACAGCCGGCAGCCCCGCGATTCCACAACCCTTGATGGTTCGAGCACGCTCCAGAAACGATAGAAGTCGTAATGACAGGTCAGGCTTCCTTGGATCGGGCTCAGTTCCGTACCAGACCTTGACCAGTTTGGCCGTCCCCCCGTCGTCCGATCGAAAGCAGAAATGCTCTTCCGTATCTACGAGCTTTTCTGTCTCGTCGTAATCGCGCTCCTTGGTGACTGCTTTAAACGCCTCGAACGTCGATATGTCGATAATGCTTGACTGCGTATTTGCCGTATCCGCGTTCAGCGCTTCGAGCATTTCGCGCGCATTCTGGAACCGCGAGCTTGCCTCTCGACTCAGCGCCCGCTGAAGAAATCTTGTTACCGTTCCATCGTATGGATCATCTGCACGGGAAGACCACTCGTAGATGCCTGATACCTTTGGCGGTTTTTCGCCATACAACACCGAATATGCGAGAGCCCCAAGCATGAAAACATCTCGGCGATACGGCGTCGCGCCCTTGTCGTCAGAAACATCCTCAGGAAGCGTCGATTGCTCAACTTTGACCCGCTCCCGAAAAGCGCCAACGGTCTTCATCTCCGGGTAGTACGCCGCTGGAAAGCCGGACATCACGATTTTCGCGGGCCGGTCGATCCACAGGCAATGATCCCCGACATCTCGATGAGCCACACGCAGGTCGTGCAGATCGGCAAATCGACTCACCAGCGCTTTTACGAGTGTCAGACGCTCGCTTGATGAAAGCTTTGGCAGGACGCTGTGGGTAAATTCGGTAAGACGTGTGACTTTTCCTGGAAGGAAACACAACTCTGAAAAATCGAGCGTTAAGTCGTTGGGGCCTTTTCTGGAAACAGGACGCAAAAGACTAAGCGATAGTTCCGCATTTCGGTCCGCCACATACTCGAATACGCGCTGCTCGCGCAGACCAATGAATGAACGGTCCCGTTCACCAATCAGTTCCAGGCCGAGTGCGGAGAAATCCCACTGGCGAAGAAGCGCGAAAGTTGTTGGATCATCTTTCGCCGTCGCTCTGTACTCACTATAGAGTTTCTTTGGATGCTCAAAGATCGCGGTCGAGCCGGGACGGAAACCGTCGACAAGATAGTCTTTTGGCTTGAATGATGGCCCCTGAAAAAAGGCATCGTATTTGTTCAGATGATCTGTCGGCCTGAATGTCGGCTTCTTCCAGAAAAATTGTTTGTAGCAATCTTGAAACCGGAGACTTAGGAACTCAGTCATATTCAGGACTGACTTTTCTTCCCCTTCGGTCAGCTTCATCTTGTCGACTTTGCCGTGCATTACAACGAACGAAGGGATGAAGGTCGTATACTCAACCCCCAGTTTTTGCTTCATCTCGTCAGCAAGCTTTTTTGCCTTCAGCCGAATCGAGTTAACGGGAGATGTGCGAGACTCACCGTCCAAGAACCAGTTTTGGCCGTCCGACTGAATCAACTTTCCGTGCCAATTTTTCAGTTCTATCCCAATGATGATCGAATGAGTTATCAAAACCAGATCAAAATCATCATCGCCGGCACCTCTTCCTGCACGAGCCAAAGCAAACGCCGCGTATCCTCTCCAGCCATTGCTAAACTGAGTGCTGGAAAACTCTTTTTGAATCTGCTGGTGAGCCTCAATTTCCGCTCGCGGAACGCCAGTCTTCTTGATCAGCCTGATTTCCATTTATCTCACGCTCCAACCAACATCACGCACACGGAAGCTCGTTTTTGAGTTTAGCCAGCAGCAACGCCCGGCGAGCCGCGAAAAAAGTCAGAAATGCTGGCGTTGGATATCCCGTCATCTCCGGAATCATGTGCTGGTTCTTGAATACCGCCCATGCTGCGGGATCTGCCTGAAGCGGTTTAATCCAGTCTTCGAACGGCGTATCCAGCTTCGACTGATTCGTGACCCCTTCCAGCAATTGCAGGTTGGGTAAGAGGTTGAACGCCTCCGAATAGGACTCGATGTCGTCATCGGAATAGCCAGCGCGTTTGAGTTTTCTCCGGTCAAATCCGGATTTCGGGAAGATGTGGTCGAGGTGAAACTTGAACTGTGTGTTCAACGCGGGGTAGGCGGCCGCCAGTACCGAGAACGTATTCCGCTTGCCATATTCCCCGTCAAGCAAACCATCCAAATCATCGTCACGAAACTTGAGCGACACATTGTGTGTCGCCAGCGTCTTCTCCAGCGCGTCGAACGGGAAGCCACCGCCCACGTTTGCCTGCAAAGTTGTGCGCACCGCCCCAAGGACGGTATCTGTCTTTGCACTGAAGACGGACTTGAGAAGTCCGACGACAAGCCACTTCCGCAGCAGCTTTCTGTCCTCGGCGAAGTTTGGGTGCGAGGTAAAGTTCGCGGGCGACCCGATCTGCCTCAGGTAGTACGCGATCGGAATTAGGACGTTTGAGGATGTTAGCGTCTTGCCGTGGTAACCGAACGATGCTGCCAGTTCTGCTGCCTTGAGCAGAGGCGCGCTCACTGACTTGTCCCAGTTCTCCTCGATCGCTTGAGTGTTCACCTTGTCAAAGTTTTCGACGTTGAACTTGATGCTGGGGCGATCGGTCAGGACCAGTGCGCTCTTCAGGACAAAGTCCTTATCGAACTCGAAGCCGTCGCCGAATTCGTTCAATTCGTCTACCAAGCCGTAGATTGCCTCGCGCGCATCACTCTTCCACTGTGCCGTGGCTATCGAGAGTAGGAGATCTGAATACGAGAGCGCTATACCGCCGCTGTTCAGGCGGATGAAGATATTCAGAACGCGGTCAAGCGCTTGTTCATCCTCCTGGAAGTAGTGCAACACGGGATCTTGGACGATGACCTGGCAGAGCTTCAGGAGCGCCTGCCCGCCAAACGTATTGAGCTTGTTTTCCTGGATGTAGCCCAGAAGCTTTGCCATGTCCATGCCTTGAACACCGGCAAAATCAAGTACATTTTTCAGCAGAAACCAATGATGGTCGTTGTCCTTCTCCTGAGCTTCCGCGTCAGTTAGAAATCTGAAATCGTACTCGCGGTCGATTTCTTCATCGGACAGGCAGGGCGCCGCTAGGTTGAGGTACAGCCGACGCTTAGGGTAGGCTTTCGGATTGTTCGCCCACTTCCCCTTCTCCTTGTCGGCACGATAGCCAAGAAGCCCAATGGCGAGCGATGTCAGCCGCTGCTGACCATCCAACACTACGGTCAAATGCTTCGGCTCAGCGATCTCAAACGGTGCGAGATGCTTCTTGGTTTGAGCGTGAAACTCCTGCATGAACTCGTAGAACTTGTAACGCTGCGACGACTCTGGCGCCACTTTCCAGAACAGGAATGATCCAACCGGGTAGCCACGCATCAGCGAATCAAACAGTGACTCCGTCTTCTCTGCGGTCCAGACGAACTCGCGCTGAATAGCCGGCAGCAAATAGTCCCGTCGGCGAATCGCCGACACGGCTTCTCGGATCGTAATCGGTGCTTCCATTCTTTGCGCCGGCATTTCTTCTCCCAGATGACACGTTCGAAATTTTTGGCAAACCTACTTTGCTTAGTGTCGAGCGGCTTGTTCCGTGACTCGAAATCACATTACATATGATACTCACATTATGAGCGGCGGGAATCCACAATGAGTCGCGCACTGTCGTTACGGGATGAGTACAGTGACCTTTGCGTTTGCAGTAACTCCAACGCCACTGTCGGCTGAGTGGTACACATCGGCCAATGGAGTCTAATCGGGCTAACTGCCGGTCAGGCCGATCAACAGTCTGACATCCAACAGGGGCAAGCGTCCGGCATCTGATGAGTGAGCAGCCGTTCGCACAACTCGATTTTTTGGGGTCGCTACGTCCGCACCTGGCCGGTTGCCGACCGACGCCATCCTGCACCCAGTGACCGCTCCCACTTCAAAGCTGTCCACCCAGCAAGAATAGCACTGCGGAGTATCGAACGGCCGCTTTCGCCTTGTCGGTGGTTGTGATGAGTGGCCGCTTCAAAAAGCCCCGACCGTTGGGTCAGCATCCGTAGCGGCCATGTAGTGAACGGAGAAGCAGTCGTTGAGAAGCGGATGATGCTCTGGCGCGGCCCGCTTGCGCACGGTGGCATGGTGCTTCGCTTTGGCGCAGCCTCTTGGGTGCAGCGAATGGTTGGCCGAATGAAGGGGCCGTCTCCAGTAAGTCGTACCCGACGCCTTCCGAGGTGCCATTCATCGAATGCATCAGGACTTCTTTCAAAGCGGTTGGAGCCCGTCCCGGCGAGGTTCAGTAACGCATTGGTGTCATCGGCCGGCGCCCCAAACTGACAAACCCTCGGCCCGGAAGCCCTTCACCTTCACCATTCAGCGTAGTGCACCGCTGCAGCACATCCCGTAGACCGCGCGCGGACCGTTGCCGCGCCAGGCCCCAGTCTCCCACCGAAGATCGACTCCACCTTCCCTCGCCACCCAAGCCCGATCACCGACCTTCCGCTGCTCGAAATCCGCCCCTGAAGGTCACTTTTCGCCGCCGCACCACCCCCGTGGCTTCCTACCATGGCAGCCATGATTCGCACCCTGTTCGTCACCCTCCT
>ERZ761603.3505-NODE-3505-length-10052-cov-43.281084_pt1 | contig 10052 bp, 2 predicted proteins | sample MGYA00511879_ERZ761603 | MGnify/ENA primary metagenome ERZ761603 (study PRJEB28899, sample SAMN02850040) | bioreactor sludge metagenome | biome: EBPR Sludge; feature: EBPR Bioreactor; material: flocular biomat | place: Australia: Thorneside Wastwater Treatment...
ATGACGATGCGGGCGCCGTCGTGGTGTCGGTGGCGGGTGCGTCGAACTTCGAGGGTACCAGCAGCGGTGATCCGAACAGCCTGCTGTTTGCGATCAACCTTTCCGAACCCGCGTCGATACCGGTTACGGTCGGTTACCGCCTGCTCAGCGGCACCGCCAGCGTGGGTGGCGACGTGTACGACTACTTCAGCGGGGACCGGGTCACCTTTGCCGTTGGTGAAACCAGCAAGACCGTTGCCTGGCGCATCGATGGCGATGCGGAGGGCGAAGGCGACGAGGCCGTGGTGCTTGAGGTCTTTGGCGTTTCCGGTGGCGCCGCGCTGGCTGGCAACGCCACGGTGCTGCGCGCCACCGGCTGGGTGCTCGACGACGACGGCGGCGGCAACAAGCTGTCGCTGTTCACCTCGCGTCCGGTGGTCGTTGAAGGTGATGACGGCCTGCAGCAGGCCGACTTCGGACTGAGCCTGTCTCGTCCAGCACTCGGGCCAGTGGATGTGGGTTACAGCACGGTGGATGTGACGGCACAGGCCGGGCGCGACTACGTCGCGACCTCGGGCACGCTGCATTTCGTTGCCGGCCAGACGCAGGCGTCGGTCTCCGTACCGATCGTCGGCGATCAGGAGGTCGAGCCCAGCGAGCTGTTCCTGCTCTCGTTCAACCGCCCTGCATCCTTCGCGCAAGCCTCTCTGGGCGAAGCGCTGGTGCTCGACGACGACGCCGCTACCCCGACGGTATCGCTCACCGGAGCGTCGAACTTCGAGGGCACGACAAGCGGCGATCCGAACTACCTGAGCTTCGGCATCACGCTGTCCGAAGCTTCTGCCAGCCCGGTGACAGTGTCCTATCGGCTGCTCTCGGGCAGTGCCACGGCGGGCAGCGATGTCTACAGCTATTTCAGCGGCACCGAGGTCACCTTCGCCGCGGGTGAAACGTCGAAGACCGTGTCGTGGCGCATCGATGCCGACAGCGTCGACGAAGCCGACGAGGCGGTGGTCATGGAACTGACCGGCGTGAGTGGCAACGCCCGGCTGGCCGGTGGCGTGCAATCGCTGCGTGCCACCGGCTGGGTTCTGGACGACGACGGCAACGGCAACAACCTGGCGATGTTTGCCGAGAGCGCGCAGATTGTCGAGGGTGTGACGGGCTACGACATCAGTGCAGCAGCCGTTGTCCGGCTGTCGCGGCCGAGCGATGCAGCCATCGATCTGGTGTACCGGACGGTCGACGGTTCGGCCATGCAACTTGTCGACTTCATCGCGCCAGCGAACGGCACGCTGCATTTCCAGCCACTGCAGACCGTGGCTGCGCTGCCTGTACTGGTGTTCGGCGACCCGTTCGCCGAAACCGATGAGTCCTTTGTCGTGGAATTCACGCCGTCCAGCGCATTGGCCGGCCCCGGTGCGGGCAACCAGGGCAGCGTCAGCGAGTTCACGATCCTCGATGGCGGCCTGTTGCCGCCACCGGCCCGGCTGCAGATCGAGGCCGGCACCGATGTTCGGTTGGACGAAGGCAGTAGCCTGCAACGTGGACTGGTGTTGTCCGACGGCGACGACAACGGTGCGGCCGGCCGCGAATACGTGATCGACTATGGTGACGGCACCGTGCACAGTGGTCACATCGACGCGTTGACGCTGATCTTGTCGCACAACTACGCTGACGGCCCGGCGAACCATCAGGTCCGCGTCACGGTGACTGACGGTTTCGGAGAAACCGCCACCGACAGCTTTACCGTCACCGTCGACAACGTGATCCCCGACTTGACCGCCAGCGGCGCGAGTCGTGTGTCGGTTGGACAGCCTTACACGCTGACGCTGGCCGATCTGGTCGACCCGGGTGTTGACACGCTGGTCGCCAACGGCATCGTCGTCTCTTGGGGCGACGGCGACACCACCACAGCCAGCGGCCTGGGTGATCTGAGCCACACCTATGGCCAGGTCGGGCAACGGACGATCCGGGTCACCCTGATCGACGACGACGGCACCCATGCCAACGCCGTCACCCGCAGCGTGACGGTCGAAGACAGGCCCAGCTTTTCCGGCGCCCTGACGCTGCCAACCTCGCTCGCGCCGGGCGAGGAAGGCCCGGCCAGCTTCAGCTATGTCAACGTCTCCGGGATGGACCAGGACGGCAGCCTGATCTTCGTGCAAGCGCAAGGGGGTCTGCTGCGCGACCCGCTGACCGCTCAATACAGCGACACGCTGCTCTTGATCGGTCGTGGGGATGGCAGTGGTCCGATCGCTGCGGACGAGCAGGGTGTACTCGACTTCGTGGTCCGGCAGGCCAACGAACCCAGGGGCAGGGCGGGTATCACGGTCTCGGTCGTCGATCCGCAAGTGCCGCTCGACGTCAACGTGATGGGGCAGGCGCTGCGCCCCAGTTTCTCGCTGGACGCCACGTGGCAACGGGTCTACGACAACTTCGTCGCCGGCGCGGGCAGTTCGACGGCTGCGCTGATCAGCGCGCTGTCGGAGAACAGCGAGCTGATCGCGGGCTTGGGCGCCAACGGCAGCAGCGGCATTGCGGCGCTCTCCTTCGAGCTGGAGCAAGCGGGTGACTTCGGCTCGATCGCCGAGCGCACCACACCGGGGTCACTGGGCGGCGGTTGGGCCTTCATCGGCGACGTGGCGCTGCAGCTCGGCACCGACGACAATGTGGCCTGGCGTGGCAGCACCGATCTGGGCGCCCTGTTCTCGCTCAATGCCTCTACGGCCGCGCACTACATCGTGTCATCGTCCGTGGGCGTGTCGGTGGGTCTGGGCGGTGGCGTCAGCAGTGCCGCACCCGCCAACCGCCCGTTGTTCGTGCACAACATCGACGGCAGCTACGCCACCGACACTGCCTTCGACGGCACCCTGCTGAAGACCTCTGGCGGCTACGAGGTGCGTACCGCCAGTGGAGCGCTGCTTCGCTTCGCCAGCGATGGCCAGTTGCAGGCCATGGTCTCGGCCACCGGGCGCGAAGTGCTGGTCGCGCACGACGCGCAAGGGCGCATCACCGGTTTTGCGGGTGACTTCAACAACGCGCTGGCCATCGTCCGCGATGCTACAGGCCGTGCCACGCAACTGGTCGATGAACATGGAACGACCACCACGTTCACCTACGCTGGCGATCAGCTCGTGCAGGTGACGGGTCCAGCCGGAACGGCCGGCTTCGGCTACACTGCAGCCGGTGACCTGGGCTCGGCCACTCCGCCGGGGGGGCCGACCACCGGCTTCCACTACGACAGTCAGGGCCGTCTCGCCCGTATCGAGCAAGCCGGTGAGACCGCGGCGACCATCGCCTACGACAGCGCGGGCGGCTACACCTGGACCAGCGCCGAAGGCCAGCAAGCCGCCGTGGAACTGGCGCCGGGTGGAATCGCTTCCGAGGTCTCGGTTGGCGGCACCACCGCCAGCGAACTGGTGTACGACGCCAGTGGAAAGCTGGTGGGCGCACAACTGGCCGACGGTTCGCAGCTGCAGTTTGGCATCGATGACCAGGGGCGGCTGCTCTCCGTCACCGACCCCACCGGTGCAACGATCCGCTATGGCTATGCTGGCGACTCCACGCGCCCCAGTTCGTTCACCGATGCCACCGGCAGCACGCGCCAATTCAGCTACGACCAAGACGGCCGGCTGAGTGAAGCGACCTGGGGCGACGGCAGCAGCCTGCAATTCAACTACGACGCGCAAGGCCAGATCATCGGCTACAGCAACCGCCGCGGCGATGCCAGCACCTACGACTACGACACCAATGGTCAGTTGGTCTCGCGGACCGAGGCCGGCGGCGCAACGGTTTACGCCTACGATAGCCTGGGCCGTGTGGTATCAGCCACCACCGCAGCCGGTACAGCGCAAGCCAGCACCACCGAGCTGGGGTACGACAGCGCCAACCGGGTCACGCGCATCGAATACCCCGACGGCCGCTCGCTCGACTACAGCTACGACGCGGCGGGCCGCCGCACCGGCATGATCGACCAGGACGGCAATGTCCAGAGCTACAGCTACGACGCCGCCGGTCGGCTGGCCACCGTGTCGTACAACGGCAGCCAGGTGGTGGCCTACCGCTACGACGGTGACGGCCGCCTGAGCGAAGAGGCCAACGGCAACGGCACCGCCACCACCTACAGCTACGACGCGCGCGGCCAGCTCAGCGCCATCATCAACCTGGCCGCCGACGGGAGCGAAAGCTCGGCCTACCGCTACAGTTACGACGCTGCCGGCCAGCGCGTGGGCATGCACACGCCGCACGGCACCTGGGCCTATGGCCATGACGCCAGCGGCCAACTGACCAGCGCGCAGTTCAGCGTCAACGCCACCGGTGCCAGCGCGGGACTGCACGACAAGAGCCTCGCCTACGCCTACGACGCCGCTGGCAACCGCAGCAGCGTCACCGAAGACGGGGTGCAGACGGCCTACAGCAGCAACGCGCTGAACCAGTACACCCAGGTGGGTAACACCACCTACACCTATGACGCCGACGGCAACCAGACCAGCAAGACCGTCAACGCTGAAACTTGGAACTATGCCTACAACGCCGACAACCGGCTGGTGCAGATCACCGGTCCGCAGGGCGAGCTGGCGCGGTACGAGTACGACGTCTTCGGCAACCGTTCGGCCATGGTGGAAGGCGGCGTGCGCACCGAGTTCCTGGTCGACCCGTTTGCGCTGGGCATGGGCTCGCCGGTGGCCGAGTACAGCGGCGGCGTTCGCGTGGCGTCGTACCTCTATGGCCTGAACGCGATCGCGCAGCAGACCAGCACGGGCACCCATTACTTCGAGGGGGACGCGGTCGGTTCGGTGACCGGGGTCACCGGGGCGGGTGGTACGCTGGCCAATGCTTATGTGTACGACCCGTTCGGGCGGCAGTTGCTGGAAACCGAGACGGTGGCCAATCGGCTGGAGTTCAACGGGCTGTTCGGTGTTCAGGAGGCAGGCGGCGAATTGAGTTTCATGCGAGCTCGGTTCTATGACGCGGACCAGGGCCGGTTCACGACAGAAGATCCGCGATGGCTGAGTGGCGACATTGGTAGCCTGTATCGGTTTGGTTTCAACAGCCCCGCGTATCTGCTCGATCCATCCGGAGAATTCGTTCCTTTCCTGATCGGCGCTGTGTATGCACTAGACGTCGCAGTTGCAACGGCAGGTGGCTGGGCTGCGATTGCAACCTTCACGGCTGGCGTCACCACTGCCTTGGGCTATGCCTTGACGACACAAGCCGTTGTTGAGGCAATTAACAAAGCGATCGACGGACGAGGATCGGAAGCAGCGCTTGACTTGCTGACTGAAATGGTGACGTTCAAGGTTGGCAAGTACCTTGACTATTTCCTCGATGCCGAGTTGGGTGCCCGTGGGCTGAATGAGTTAGCCGCTACAACGGGGGCGCTCACCTTCCGACCGCTGAAGCCACTGCTTAAGAAGTTAGTAGACTTCTTGCCTGATGCGGGATATCTGCTCCGCGATCTGATCGATGGTGAAGCCACCTCGGCGGGCGCCTCCGACGGCGACCCCCACCTCCGCACCTTAGACGGCCTGAGCTACGACTTCCAGGCGGCCGGTGAATTCGTACTGGCGCGCGGCACGGGCCTCGAAATCCAGACCCGTCAGGAACCCAGGGGCAACAGCGATTCCGTGTCGGTCAACACCGCCGTGGCCCTGCGCGTCGGCGATGCCGTCGTGGGCCTGTACAAGGATCACGCCGGCAGCCCGCTGAACATCAATGGCGAATGGGTGCCGATCGCGACTGGCGAGACGCTGTCGGTCGGCGGGGGCTCCATCTACCGCAGCGGTCCCCTGTACATCGTCACCAACCCGGACGGCGACGGCGTCTGGGCCAAGGTGAGCCCGTCGCACATCAATCTGCGGCCCTTCATCCACAACCAACGCGCCGATGATGTGGCCGGCCTGCTGGGCAACCACGACGGCAACTGGCGCAATGACCTGGCGCTGGCCGATGGCACGGTGCTGCCCAACCCGATGCCGGTGACGGCGCTGTATGGCCAGTTTGCCGACGCCTGGCGGGTCACCGATGCCACCACGCTGTTCATCTACGGCCAGGGTGAATCCACCGCCACCTATACCGACCGCAGCTTCCCCTCGGGGGTGGTCCGCCTGGAAGACCTGAACCCCGCCGTGCGTGCCGCCGCCGAGCAGGTGGCCATTGCGGCCGGGTTGCTGCCGGGCACCTGGGAATTCGACAGCGCGGTGTTCGACATCGCGCTGACCAACGACCCTGGCTTCGCCGACGGGGTGGCTGATGCACCGACCGATGGCACCCAGCCGACCCCGCTGGTGCTGCAGTTGCCACCCAGGCTGGTGTCCGACCAGGCGAGCACACGCGAAGACGAGACGGTCACCGTCGACGCGTTGGCCAACGACACGGACCCCGAAGGCGACGCCCTGCAGATCGTGGCGGCGTCCGATGACAACGGCGGCACGGTCCGCATCGTCACCGGACAACTGGTGTTTACTCCGGCAGCCGATTTCAACGGCCGCACGCAGTTGCGCTACACGGTTTCCGATGGCGCGGGCAACGCGGTGGTTGGCACCGTGGACGTCGTCGTCGAAGCGGTCAACGATGCGCCCGTGCCCAAGGACGACGCGTTCACCGTGCGGCCTGGCAAGGTGCTGGAGGTGGCCGCCGGGCAAGGGTTGCTCGCCAACGACGCGGACGTGGACGGTGATCCATTGGCCGTGATCGGCCACGCTGCAGCGGCCCACGGCAGGTTCGTGATCGCCGCGGACGGGTCGCTGCGCTACACGCCCGACCCAGGATTCACCGGTGCGGAAGTCATCGAATACATCGTGAGCGATGGAAGGGAGTCGGCCACCGGCTCGCTCAGCGTCAGCGTGGTCAATGCCATGCCGAGCCTGGTCCTGGCCGGCGATGCGCAGGTCGATGAGGGCGCACCGTACACCCTCACCGTCGTCGTGGGCGATGCCGACAACGCTCAATTGGATATCGCGGTGAACTGGGGCGACGGCAGTGCGGTGCAGTTGCTGACCTCGGATGCACTCGCAGCGCTGGGCGGCACGGTGCCGCATTTCTTTGCCGATGACGACGACGGCGCAGTGGACGCCACGCAGCGCACCATCAGCGTGACCGCCAGCGACGGCGATGGCGGCAGCACGACCCGCACGCAGATTGTGACGGTCAACAACGTCGCCCCCACGGCCGCACTCGGCGGCGCCGCGGCGGCGGATGAGGGCAGCAGCTACACGCTGAGCGTCGGCCCGGTACAGGATCCGGGCGGCGACACCCGCAGCGCCTACCGCATCGACTGGGGCGACGGCAGCAGCAGCAGTTTCACCGCGGCGCAATGGGCGGCGGCGGCCGGCAGTTTCGACCATGGCTATGCCGACGGTGGGGCCACCGCCCGCATTACGGTGCATGCCTCCGACGAGGACGGCAGCTTCGTGCTGGGCAGCAGGGTAGTTACGGTGAACAATCTGGCGCCCGGGCTGACCCTGGGCGGTGCGGCCACCAGCAACGAAGGCGCGACCTATGCGCTGGCGATTGCCGGCAGCGATGCCGCGGGAGCGGCCGACCCGCTGAGCTACAGCATCGACTGGGGCGACGGCGGCCTGCCGCAGGTGATCACGGCAGCGGAACTGCTGGCGCTGGGTGGCGAGGTCAGCCACGTCTTTGCCGATGGCCCGGCAGCGCTGACCATCAGCGTCACCGCCGACGACGGAGACGGCGGCAGCACCACCCGCGTCCAGGCGGTGACGGTGAGCAACGTGGCGCCGCCGACCTTCTGGACGGTGCGGCTGGGTGATGCGCCGCTGCGCCAGACCGGGCTGGGTGGCCAATGGCGAGAAGCCTGGACCGACCCTGCGGTGCTGTCGATCAGCCAAAAGGCCAATGCCGCCGACGCCGCCGAGGCTTGGACGGGGTCGAGCTTCGATGGTGCCTTGCCAAACCTGCTGAGCGGGCTGGACGTCTTCCAGGGCGACCTGGGTGTCAGCGGCCAGACCCTGGCCACCAGTACCATACGGCAGGAACTCGACGGCACCGAGGCGCTGCGCATCGACCTGGCCGATGCGGCCACGTCGGTGACGCTGAACCTGGCGCGCTTCCAGATCCTGGACGACGGCGGCCCGCATGCCGAGGCCGGCCTGCTGCGCCTGATCGATGCAGGGGGCCAGGTGGTGGCCGAGCAGGCATTCACCGCCAGCAGCAGTGGCGGCAGCCAACTGGTGACGGCCAGCGCAGCCCAGGGTTTCGTGGCGGTGGAGCTGTGGGCGGGCGCCTACGACGGAGGCGACTTCGTGTTCGGCGCCTATGCCGCGGCCGACGGCTCAGCGGTGGCCCCGGCGATGTCGGGCGGCAAGCCGCATGGCAGCGAGTTCATGCTCGACTGGGTGGATTTCGACTTTCCGGTGCGACTGGTCGGCGCAGCCAATCCGCTACCGCCCGATTTGCTGTTCCCATGACCCGGGATCGTCAGCTCACCTTCTGCGATCCACAGGGGTTGCAATGTGCTGATCCGATCCGCATTGAACGTCCGCCACCCCGGTGGCGGGTTTTTTGGAGAATCCCATGAAATTCGTCGTGTTGTCCGCAGCTCTCGTCTGGACGGCTGCGGCCGGTGTCGCGCAGGCCACCTCAGTACAACTGGTCTCGGCATTGCCCGATACGCAGTTCGCCTTGGGCACCCAGGCCGATACCGGCACGGGCCCGCTGGAAGTGAGCTTCAACGCCGTCGGCGGCGAGATCCTGCAGGAACTTGCCTGGTGGGGCTATCAACTGCCCGACCCGACGACGGGCAGCATCGGTACCGATCAGTTCGAGATCCTGCTCAACGGCGTGCCGGTGGGTAGCCAGTCGATTCCGCTGGGCACGATTCACGTGCGGGATGCCCATGTCGACCTCGGCGATCCGGCGGGTGGCCCCGCTACCGTCGATCTGCTGCGCTACTCCCTGGTGTTCGAGCCGGGACAGTTGGCTCTGGCCGGCAGCAACACCCTGTCGGTCGGGAACGAGGATTTCAGTGCCAGTTGGTTTTGGCAAGGCAGCGAGAACGATCCGTCGCAACCGGCTTACGTGCTGACGGGCGAGCGTGCTCAGCCAGTGCCCGAGCCGATGTCGCTGGCACTGGTGCTGGCCGCCCTGGCCGCTGCGGGGGGCAGCACACGCATACGCGGTGCAAGGTCGAGACGGTTGTGACCGTTCGAAGAACGGGATGGGTGAGGTGGCCGGACTCCAAGTTCCGCGCATGCGAGCCTCTGTGGTGCAGGCAGGATGCTATCGCAAGCTCCTGTGCGCAAGGCGCTGCGACCGCCAGCCACAGCGTGCGACGGATGTCGCTCGCCAGCCGGAGCATGAAGACGATCGCGGATGAACAGCGAAACCCTCCCGAGCTGCCAGATGCTCTTCGGCAACGAGCGATAGCCCGCCGGCGGCTGTCGGCGCTCCGGATTCGCCTGCGTCGGGTGCAGTCACGCGTCTGCTCCCGCCGCTTCGCCGCGTCTGCCGGCACTCCGGCGATCAATGCTTGCCGTGCGCAGCCGGCGGCTCCGTTTCGAGCGCCGGCTGCGGTCTCCTGACCGGAACCTCCAGCTGCTGCGTGCTGCCATCGTCGAAGCGCAGCGTCAGCGGTACGCGTTCTCCCTCCCGCAGCGGTTGCCTGAGGCCGATCAGCATGACGTGCTGGCCGCCGGAGTGGAGTTCGGCGCGGCCGCCGGCCGGGATGTCGATCGCCGCGACCTGCCGCATGCGCATGACGCCGTGGTCGTCGATGTGGGTGTGCAGCTCGACCGTCCGCGCCGCCGGGCTTGCGGCCTGCAGCAGCCGGCGGTCGCTGCCGCTGCGGTTGCTGATGCGCATGAAGGCGAGTGAGTTGGGAGAACCCGGCGGCATCAGCCGGACGTAGGCGTCGCTGACGACGAGGCCGCTGTCGGCGGCGGTGGTGCCGACGGGCAACAGCAGCAACGCGGCGACGGCCAGGACTGAACGGTGCGAAGGCATTTGCGGTATCTCCTGTCGATCGGGCGGGCGGTGCTGCCGGCGGCAGCGCGGCGGCTTCAGCGGGCGTTGCCTGCCGCCAGTTGCTGGCGGACGAAGGCGACGAT
>ERZ761603.3508-NODE-3508-length-10044-cov-23.060967_pt1 | contig 10044 bp, 13 predicted proteins | sample MGYA00511879_ERZ761603 | MGnify/ENA primary metagenome ERZ761603 (study PRJEB28899, sample SAMN02850040) | bioreactor sludge metagenome | biome: EBPR Sludge; feature: EBPR Bioreactor; material: flocular biomat | place: Australia: Thorneside Wastwater Treatment...
GTGCTGGAGTATCTGAACCGTTTGACAGGCCAGGCCCTTGCTTGAACATCGTCCCGGACAATTTCAAGCCCGGTGGCGCAAGCTGCCCTGTCAATTGCAAGCACGCCTCATCGTCGCTGATCATGCCGAGTGACAATTGCTCAAGCACCATCGCCTGTTTGGTCTGCTTGAAAGCCAGCAACTCGTTGTCCGGGCGTAGGTCGATGGGGTCGAAGCGGAACTCGACAACCACGTCGAAGCCGAACAGGCGTGCCGACAGCGTGAAGGCGCGGCTCCAAAATTCCTCAATCGGCCCCTTGATTGCCCCCGTGCAGGAGCGCATGAACAGCATGATCTCGCTCGAAGCGATGTTGCTGCTACCACTGGCAAAGCCGAGAACCGTGCCGTTCGTCTTGCTACCCGTGCTCAGGCGCGCATTCGCCATGGCTTGCAGAACTTCGTACTCTGCCGACAAGCCCGAGTTGCTGGCATTCTCAACCTCGAAGCCGACAGAAGACAGATACACCAGGGCGTCTTCCGGGCGCAGCGAGTTGATCTTGCTTTCGACCTCGGAGATGATCGCGTTCAGTTCCTCGTTCGCCTTCTCCGGGTCCATCTGAGCCTCTTGACTCAGATTCTTCCGAAGCATCTCTTCGTCCAGGACGACCTTCTGGCGCGGGTGGATGACCTTGGCGACAATGCGGGTGATGTCGTTGGCGAATTGCTCGCTATAGATCGCCGGCTTGATCGCGCTCTCCATCGGGCTTGAGCTATACGGTTCGAGAAGGCTCTGATCCAGGCTGACGTAGATGAACGTCGGGTAGTCCAACGGAATCTTCTCGCTGCCCACGTACTGCCACGGGATCAGCGTTTTGTCGGCATCGGCCACAAACTTGATTTGGGTCGTGCTGATGGGCTGGACCCGCTTGGGGAGCCGGTCCTTGCCGAGAACCACTTCCCCGCAGCAGGAGCCGTACATCATCAACTCCTTGGCCAACGACTCGCTCGTCGCCCGGATCGACTGCGGGCCGGTGAAGCCGTCCGTCGCATAATCGGGCAGGAGGTCGAAGCGAGTAATCAACTGCTGCAGGAGCAGGGTCGCTTCCCGGTTGAAGGTGTTGTCCGGGTTCTTGGCCACCGCCGTAAACGTCTGGGGCAGGCCCAGGCGCAAGTACGACCATACCGCCGCTGACAGGTCAGGGCTTGCCGCCACAAAATCCCGAATAATCGTCCGGGTGTCCGATCCATTGCGGAGCGTCGTGGTGTCGGTACTGGCAAGGCGTCTGTCGTTCTGTGGGAGAACGGCAGTCGACGGCTTGGTCGTCTTCAGATACGACGGCCACGTCTGTGACCCAGGCTTCACCTTGGGAGGCGCAACAGGTGCCAATTGCGTTGCCGCGTCGAGACTGAAGAAGGAACGAAGGCGTTCAAACATTCGGGAAACCTCTTGGTTCCCCGAATTTTAAAACAGATTGCCGGCAATAGCAACAGTTAATACCAATGCCACACTCAAAGTATAAGTGTCAACACGTTAAGCAGATCAACAGAGTTGAGAAATGCGGACACCCGTTTTAGAGCACAGTCACTGTACGGGAGAGCTTCACTTGTAAAACCTTTCAATCCTGAACTCACACAGTCGAGTTCCTTTTTCAACCTGCTCTCAGCGGCTCGGGCCACTGCCCCAGGCAGCGCTCGCTCAAACAGCAACTCAGCACTTGCACCGGCAACTTCAAAGGTTTTGGCATGATTGCGATCCCTGGCCTGCATATTGTTGGTGATCCCAAAACCCAGATACTCCACACCTTTGTTGAGTATTCGATAGAGATAGATTGATGCTAGTTTTCCAGGGTTAAATCCGTGCTTCGCGCATTTTGGACAGCCTGAACCGTTGAAGGTGTTGTGTAAAGTTGCTGCCCACTCATGCCCACAACCATCTTTCGTACATTTCAGCGAACTTTTCGAGCGGGAATACCCGTTGTATGCAACTATGTCAATATCCCTGCCCTCAAGTCTTGTCAAAGCCAGTGGCAATGTGACCAGAGCGGGGCGCAACCGCACCTTTTGTTGTTTAACCTTCAACCTGTGCTCGATCTGCCTGCGTCTGCAAGCGGCACACGAGTTCTCCTTAACCCTGTCAACAGGTTGCTTCCAGGTGTGGCCGCAGCCATTCCGTTTGCATATGAGAAGACTTGGTTTGGTAACCGCTCCTGAATACTCCAGGATGCTGACATGCTTGTCGTTGAGCCTGCACTCCGCATCTATCTTGGATACTGTTTCAGATCTTTTCACTCGTACAGGACGCAAACCATGACCTGTTTTCGATTTTGGGCACCCGCAACCAGTCAATACGGCCGATGTAAGTTTGTCCCACACGTGCCCACACCCGGTCAAGGTGCACTGAAATGTACTCACCTTACCTGTTCCCCCACCGTACTCCAGGATTCGTATGTTGCGCCCCTTTAGCCTGCTGAGCACCTCCGAGATAGATACAGATGATCGTTTATGCATATTGCACACTGCTACGCTAATTGTCTTGGTGGCTTAACCGTGAAAGCCGACACCAACTGCAGGTGACCCCCGGACGACCCTGTTGAAGTCTGCAACAGGAACTTGGCCAGGAACGCATAGCTTGTCGCAAACCAGAAGTGGTCGTCACCATCGTCACTCTTCACCCACTTGAACTCCATGGAGTGCGAACGCAAGCTCCACTCCTTCATGCGCCGCATCGACGTACAGTTCTTCACGAACTTGTCATCGTTGTGGCACGACAACTTGGAGAACTGCCCGCTGCGGAAGAAAGCCATCAGGTTGTCGAACGTGGTGTTCTTCTGGACGTTGATCTGCTTTCTGTGCTGAACCCCTTTCTCCGGGTTCTTCTCCCGCTGACTCACGTCGAACATCTCTGCGCCCGCCGTCTCGGCCCGATATACACAAGCCCACAAGTTCGAGTCCATCGCTTGCAGGGCCAGCACCGTGTCCGTGTAGGGCAGGCTGTCGATCACCGACACCCGGCAGCGATAGAGAATCCTCAATTCGCGATAGCGGTCCTTCAACTGCATCAGAGGGACTTCTTCCGCATGCACCACCTGCATCGACCCGTCATAAGCAACGGCAGCGACAACGACGTGACAGATCTTGCCCAGGTCAACGCCCATGACATAGGCAAGGCTACCTTCCATGCGCTCCTTGACGATCACGCCCCTGACCTCATCAGGTGAGAGCACCGTCTCCTGAGAGAAGAATGGCAGGCCCAGGGCGAAATTGACGAAGTCGCCGATGTTCGAGTACGCCACCATCGAGCGAAGCAGGTCTGTCGGCGTCACAATGAACGGAGCGTCAAAGGGCGACACCTGGAACCCGTCCGCATCGAACTTGTCTCCGGGATTCTCACACACCCACTCCCGATGCTCAGGGGCCAGGTTCGGCTTCTTGTGGCATTTCGGGCACTCGACGTAGGCGTTGTGGTAGTCCACGGTGTGGAGCGTGCCCCTGGATATGTCCAGAAGCTCGCCCCCGTAATCAGGGATTCTCACATGGTTGAAAAAATCCGGGATGAAGTAATGCCCGCAATGATCACACTTCACGAAATTCAAGTGCCTGCGCGAACGCATAAACTCCATGTCAATCCCTTTTCCGGGGATTGTGGGGGTGCTCAACTTCACCTTGAACTTGTAATGGGAGTGTGTCAGGCGCGATTGGTACTGGCTGATCACTTCCGAATCGCTGAAGTCCAACTCATCATGAACGAGGCAGTCCGCAGGAATGGAAATAGGCGCATTACTTGAAGCCGCCCCCTTCAGGTACAGGAAGGAGTTTCCAAACTGTTTAACCTCCACAGAATCCACACCCGTACAAACTTCCTTCAAGTAAGGGGACTCATTGATGACTGGATTCACTCGAGTCTTGGCGATTGTGGCCGCGAATGTGGCTGTCGGTAGCGTATAAATCGTCACAAAATTGCGGATCATCCCGCACATAGCCAAGGATCTACGAATGGACATCTCCGAGATCCCCACCTGACTGCACTTGCGAATCACAATCTCCCGCGCCGTGCTGTCCAGAATTCGCTTCTGATACTCATGGTTGAGGTAGCTGTACGGTTTCCCGCCAATATACGTGTTGTCCGAGATCCATCGACTGATCTCGTCCAGGGCCGTAGCCTGTGACGCTCCAATCTGCAGGCGTTGTAAATGGGTTGCAAAAAGTCCTTTGTCCAGTACGCTCATGCTTTTCTCTTCCAAACCCACCGACTGTGCCCACAGTCAAATATCCGCCAGTACCCGTTCATGCGGCAGTTGTCGGCCTCGCTAAGTTCCTCGTCAAACCGTTCCAGTACGTTCTTCAACTTGTGCTTCTGAAAGTCGTAGCGAGAGAACCTACCCGATTGCTTGCACCAGAAGTATCCCGGCTTCGTGCAACCGTCATACTCAAAACCCACCTTACCATAAGACTCCCCATCACCCCAACGCAAGTCCGCATAGGTGATGATGTTCCCCGGCTGGAACTCCCGTTGAAACTTGGCCAGCAACTTACCCAAACCACCGACAACCCGCAGCGACCCCGAACCAGAAACCCTTATCAGTTCCCAAGCGTGACCGCTGCTGAAACGGCCAAGCCCGAAGGTTGCCACCATCACCAACTCACCCGCATGGTAAAGCCCATAGCAAACCGCCGATGGTGCCCCCGCCCCCTGCATGTGGTGCTCAGTCAGAAAGATGTACGCTTGCGCCCACACGATCTTCCTACAATCCGTCTTGCGCGCCATGATAGTTGGGCAGCCACCTAACAAGACCTTGATGCGGCCCTTGACCTTCTCAGGGCTGTCCAACCACTCATCCTCAAAGACCGTGACCAACCTTATCCCCGAGGACTTGGCCAGGTCCAGCTTGTCCTTGTGGTACGTGGCCCCCAACCTATCCTCACTGTGCCAATACAGGCCGCAATACTCGATCCCGAGATTGAACTTGGGCAGATAGATGTCAATCTCCTTTCCCCCAAGCTGCTTGCGGTCCCGCTTCACAACCTCGACACCCAAACCTTCAAGCCACTCGGCAATCTCCAATTCCCCTGACGAAACCGAATTGCTGCAAGCCGGGCATCCCGCCCCGTTCGTATGGTTGGCGGCTATCTGCGAGAACTCCCCGTGAGTCTTGCACGTGATCACCACCTGTCTCTTGCTCGAAACAAGCGTGCTCAGGTCGTAGTCGTAAGTGTCACCATGAACCTCTCGCGCCTTCGCCAAGAAATCTTCCGGATTCAATGACGCCTCCGCATTTCTCCGCAACCGCCCGCACTCAAAGCACCCGTGCCCACTCAGAACATCACAGAGCACCGACCAAAATTCCCCATGCTCAGTGCACACGAATCGAGCTTTGTGGGATGCGGTCAGGATCGTTGCCGGATCGACCGACAATTTCCCGTCGTACCGTTCGCCAATCTGCGACACCCACTTGGCCACCGACTTTCGACGCATCAACCCACCAGCCTGCTTATTGCACTTCGGGCAAGGTGACGCCACCTTCTTGTGGATCGTCTGCAGCCTGTTGAACGTGGTCACAAACTCACCATGCGTCTGGCAATTCAGGTGTAATGGCGTCTTGGTTGTCTGAATCTCTAGGTTGTCGGGCCAGGGGAAGTTTGGGTACATACCCTTGACCTCGGCAACCTTGTCTGTTCCATGCCCACTGCACTTGGGGCAACCTTGCCCAAAAGCATGCTTCTCCGGACTCATCCAGAAACTGCCGTGGTCAGGGCACACGATCTCGACCTTCCACCTGCCGTTAGCGTCAAGAGTGCGCTCGTTGGTCGGATACGAGTAGATCCCCCCGTGCCTCATCGAACACTTCTCAACCCAGGCCGGAAAGTTCCTCCGCCACCTGCGTTCACCACCTTCTTTGGTCAAAGCCATCTTCGTTCCAACATAGTGTGTATGTTGGAATTATAACTCAAGCCAATCCCGCTTTCTTGGCTATCCTCGAATACTCGGTGAAGAACTGATCCTTTGTGGCGGCCGGCAAGGTCTTGATGGCTTCGATCAAGACGCCTTCCATGACTTTGAACGTCTCATTCCTGCGCAAATCCTCCTGCAACTTCACAAGGTGTGCCAACGTCTGAACGACCGAGTTCGCCACCTGCGCCTTTTGATTCGGCGCGACATCAATGTCGTCAGTGACATCGTCCATCAACTGCTTGATGACTTTGTACTGCTCAACGAGTTCTTCTTCCAGGTTCAGGTCAGCGACCTTGGACCCCGGCAGCAGCTTGTCGATCTCCGAGCGAAGTTTGCGTAGATCTTTGGGTGCCAGGTTGGCGAGCGGATCCTTAACAGGTTCGTTGCCCTTGAGCAGCGTTTTTATGCCTGCTAGTTTTTCTTGGTCAATCATCGAACTCTCCACGCTCCAACAACCAGTGCCACCCACAAGGCTATGGCACAGACAACGCCAACGAAACTTACAGCATCAACCACGGACAAGCCTCCCAACATTCGTAGCCAGCGCGGCAATGACGAGTATCCAGCCGCTGATGATCAAAAAGAAAAAGGTCTTAGGCATTCCGCAACTCCATCTACAACGCCCCAATGGCGTGGTCAGCGCCGCAAGGATAAATATGGTGCCACTCAAGAACGCCACCCTACCCATTCCGCAACTCCTTCCACAACGACCCGATGACAAGCGCTGCACACGATACGAGGAAAATACCTGCGCCGATGAACACGACCTTGACCACGTCGAAGATGATTTCAAGGCTGATCATGGCTAACCTCCATCAGTGCCCGCAATCCACCCCACTTTTCCTTCTCTGCCACCTTTGCCGCTAACTGCAAACAGACCGTCAAACCGTCTTCCCTCGTGTGGGCGAACGTTCCCACCACGCGGCCATTCAAGCGCAACTCGTACAGGTGGGGGCCGAACATGCGCCTGTTCTTGTCCACGTTGGCGATCTCGATCATGCACACAACTTTTCGACAGGTGGGAGAATCAACAGTCCGTGCACATCCGTGCCGATGTCCCTTGCGTCTCTCTTTTCACCATGCCATGGGTTGTAAAGCCACGCCACTGGTCCGTGGTACTTCCGCCAGTCATCAGCACGGCTCGGGTACGGCCTCGTGTCCCCGGTCTCTGGGTCGAATTTCATCAACGTTTCTTGTTGCTTCATGTTGTAAGCCTTTCTCACAGGTTGTTGTTGTTGTGTATCAATGTACACGTCTGACCTTTAGTTGCACCAGCTAAAGGTCAGACGTTAAATTTCGCGATCTCGATCATAGTCCTCCCCATTTATCCATCATAACGAGTGTCATGCACAGTAGGCACAGGCACACTAAGAACAGCACGTATCCACCATTGTTGAAAACTTCCTTTGTTCTATCATCTCCCAAACCCCTTCCCACTGTGGATTTCTCCAGTATTCTCCGACAAGGAGTACCGTGCATCTGTCGATTTGGTGTAAGTCGCCCGCATCGTGGATGGGTTCGCCTTCAGGCTGCCTGGTTCGGCGGTAGCCGTGGGCCAGGTCCACGCTCTTGGCGAAGATGGCGACTTTCACCAATCTTCCTTCAACTCGATTCGCACAAGGTCTTGGTCTTCAAGTTCCTCAAGCCGTGCTTTGAATTCTGGCCAGTAGTGATTCAACAGGTGGTGTCTAAGGAGAAGCACCTTGGTCTTTTCCTCAATACCCTTCAGCGCCCTGGAATCGAACGCAGCGAGGGTTGTTTCCATGGGCAGGCCCTTGGTCCTGATGTAACCGTGGGCGTCCCTCAGCGACTCACCAAAGACTAACGTGAGCATCCTAACTCCACTTTCGTTTCCTGTTCATCGTTGCCAGCAAGAGTTCGGCAATGGCTGTCTGGTTGGCCATGTTCATTCCGACGACTTGCTCATAGGTGAGGAGCAATGGTTGCAAATCACCTGTGAACAAATTCACCAATATCGATGGCTCAGCACCCCTCGACTTCGCGATATTGCTCATGGTGTCTTCCCCGAGAAGGAGGGCGACCAACAGGCGTTTTAATGGTTGCCCGCGCCACGTATCCGGTGTGTCTGGATAGAAGGCGATTTTCGGCATGAACAGCCTGGAGCGTTCTGCAAACTCCATCCACCCCTCGACATACTTCTCAAGTCCCCATTTTAACTCTTCCGCATAGGCGGCACGCATCGAATTCGGCCACTTCGTCAACTCCATCATCTTCAATTGGGAGAGTTCTTCGATGGTACGGAAGATCGTGCGGCCTGAGACCTCATACTTCTCGGCTGCTTCTGCGACTTTCATCTTTCCAGCGATGCATAGGAAGGCTGCCTCCTGATTTGCCTCGCGTCTCGCATCGATTGTCGTCACATTTTGCTTCTTCAACTTGCCGGGGGCGTAGCCGTATTTCCTGCGCAGGCCGTGCAGGGTGTATTTGGCCACGTTCAGTCGGATACACGCTTCCTCAAGGTCGATGCGTCCTTGGTCAAGCTGTTCCAGCGTCGTATAGAGCGTTGGCAGTTCGTCGCCCCAATGCGTCAAGATCAATTTCAATGCTATGGGCGGTTGCCCTGTCTCGGCTTCGGCATCTTCAAGCGTCTTGTTGCCTCGATAGACTTCCATGAGGGTGCGGAGCACCGAGCGGGGCTTTATGTTGCTTATGTTCTTGTGGGACTTGTCCGATCCCGTGAGTTCGAGTAGGTCGCGCAACTCGACATCGTAGAAGTTAGCGACTCGGACGAGGTATTTGGCCGGGATTCGGTTGACGGCGATCCATCGGTAGATGGCGTTGTTCGTTAGGCGCATCGCTTTGGCGAGCTTGGATACGCTGGTGACAAGGCTGCGGACGCTAGTCAAGTCGGGCATCTGATGTGCTTCTTTTGGGTTGAAAGGGACATTCTACGTCATGGTTTTGAACCTTGTCAAATGTTCGAGGAGTGTTGTGTATTCGTTTTTGCCCTGTTTTTGGGTGGTTTTTGGGCGTTTTTGGGCCGTTTTTCGCCGTTTTTCAGTGGTTTTTTGCGGTGTTTTGGGTGTTTTTTTCGTCGTGGAAGTGGCTGTTCAGGTGGTTTTCCTTGGCTGACATCAAGGCTTCTTCGCGTGCAAGCAGGGCTTCTTTCCTGGTTGTGAGCGCTTCTGCTCTGGTGATGATGGCGCTCAGTTGCTTGAGCATGTCCATGACAATGATGCGGCCTGCTTCTGCCAGTGAAATGTGTGATTCCTCAGCAAAATTTCTCATCCGATCTTCCTCCACCCTGGATAGCGTGAAAATTGTGTGCACTGTTTCTGACGTGTCTTTGGTTGGCAGTTCAATTTCGCCTGCTAACAACCGGGACAGACCTTCCCTGAAGAGCGCTGACATAGACAAACCCATGTGTTCTGCGGCTAGCTTGAGCTTTTCGTGGTCCTTTTTGCTCAGTCTGATCTGCATTTGCGCTCTCCTTTGGTGATTGTAGTATGGCGATTCTATATGTAGATGTGTGAAATGTCTCATGTAGAAAGTTTGGAAAAGTGTGCGTGGTTTTTGGGGAGGTTGGTGTCCGACCCTGGTCGTAGGCGCGCACAAAGGCTAGGGCGTCTGTCAAGGTCAAGGTCAAGGTCAAGGTCAAGGTCAAGGTCAAGGTCAAGGTCAAGGTCCATGCCATGCATCAGGTGAGCGAGCGCACCTGCAGTCATGGCCATGGCTAATGATCGCCACCTGGCTATATTAGAGAATGCTAATGATGTGACGGATTTCGTCACTTTGCTGACGTATTTCGTCACATGGTCTAAGTGGTTGATATTGCTTAGGATGTGGATTTGATGTGACAATTTTTGTCACTTGGGCTTAAATATGACAATGGTTAAGTGGTTGATTGCGCTGTGATTACAGACTAGATAGGGCGCATGGCACGCTATCTGCTTGTATATAGGTGTCGCAGCGCCGCACCTTCCCGGAATCGGAAGGGTCTTTGTGAAGGATTCTCAAATGTCTAATTCTCTCGTTCTCATCAGCGAACGTGTTCAAATTCCGGCTACTGTTTCCCGAGCCGATGCGCCCGCGCTTGCCCGCAAGTTGTTTGGTAACGTGGCAAGTTGCGCTAGCGCGGTGTCAAAGACCGCTGC
>ERZ761603.3512-NODE-3512-length-10040-cov-12.399199_pt1 | contig 10040 bp, 10 predicted proteins | sample MGYA00511879_ERZ761603 | MGnify/ENA primary metagenome ERZ761603 (study PRJEB28899, sample SAMN02850040) | bioreactor sludge metagenome | biome: EBPR Sludge; feature: EBPR Bioreactor; material: flocular biomat | place: Australia: Thorneside Wastwater Treatment...
ACGAAATCATCGAGCGTCCATCTGCGTCTGCGCGGCGGGATGTACTCGACCGCGAAGAAATGCCGCCACTTTCCGGGCAGCGTGGCGATAAAATGAGGCACGATCAGCAACGCATGACTGCGCCGAATCGCCACCGGATAGGCGAACCACGATTTGCCAAAAAACCACATCGCCACCAACCAGCAATTCAAGAGCCGGCGCGGCTTCGTGCTCACTTCCGATTGCCAGTAATGTCTGACGACTGCAGCCAACTGGCCGCGGTTCCGCTGTCTTCCCGTCTGCGCAGAGGTTTGATGCCATGCTGAGCCTCGCAGATACCTTCGATGCGCTCGATCCTCGCGGCGACATTGCCGGCCATCACGTCATCACGGTGTTGAGTCTGGCTTCGAATCTCGGCAATCTGCGCGCGCATTTCCTGCTCGATCGCGCCGAGGCGCGCGTCGACGGCAGACACGGCTGATGCTATCGAGTCCATGCGCTTTATCACCGATCCCCAATACCACTTGATAGCGGCGATGGCGATTCCCGATCCGATCGCCAGCACAGACGACACGATCGGCGCGACCGTGCGCGCCAGCTCGATTTCAAACGGAGTAATCTCTGCTGCCATGTCACGTATCAGGCGTCACCCGGACCACGTTTGTACCATCGGCCAGCAGGTGGGCGCGCTTGGTCTGCGCGACGACAATGCCGGCACCGCCCGAGGTCTTGAATGTCGTGGTAAATGCGCCAGTGTTGTTGCAGTGGACGATACCCTCCCAGTCGTCGGGCACGATCACGGCCCGGTTTCCGGTAAGCACACCAGTCGTTGTCAGGTACCGGCACGCGGCTTGGGCAGCATTCAGGGTCACGTCAGCGGCTGTGACCGCGACACTGATTTTGCTGGTCACATGCGGCGGCGTGATCCATGCACGATAGTCAGTGTAGCTCGTGACCGCAGTTCCGTCGGTGACGGCGGTGTAAAGCGGGATGCTGCCAGGCGTGAAGGCGGTAGTGTTCTTGCTGACGATGCCGGCGCGCGTTGCTTCGATGTAGTTCGTTGTGCTGGCATTCAGCGCAACAGTGCCATTTGCAATCACCGTCAATGTGCCGTCGACGACCATCGGGCCGCCGTAGTAGCCCCAGGTGAGCAGCGTAGTGGTCGATCTGCGTCTGCCGAACAGTGCGCCGACGGACATGGAGTTCCACAGCTCGTTGGCGGTCGTTTCCTTGCCGGCCTGCGCCTGGACGACCAGATCGAGATTCGATGTGCTTGAAGACATGCGTTTGCCTCACGAGATTGTTGCCGTTGCCGGATAGCCTCGGCCGACCACTGACGAGAGCTGATAGACCTTGATGTAAATGGTCGCCTGGTTGCTGCCGAAGTCAGTCACCTGCTGCGCCGACGTATAGGTGCAGGATTGAGTCGCGGCGGCGATGGTGCGCTTGACGGTGGCAAAGGTGCCATCAGCGAAAATGTCGACTTCGTAGGCTTCGCTTGTCTCGCTCAGGCCAGCGTCCACCATGTCGCGCCATTCACCGTCAGTACGGCTGCGCCTGACCCACTCCAGGTTCCAGTCATTGGTGGCCACCGTCTTGTAGCCGCGCACATATACAGGGCTCAGGCATTCTAGATTGACGCCGGTGTAAGCGAACGGGAAATCGACATCGGTATCAATGTCGTTGCCGTAAGTGATGCCGCGATACTCTCGGCTTAGTCCGATTGTCGCCGTTGCCATGCCGATCGCTGTCACATCTGTCAGGCTGAGCGACACAAGCTTGTCGCCGATCTGATGCGTGCTCATGGCCCATTCCGTACCGGCGCGGCCTCTTAGCATGTCATACAGAGTGTATGACTTTCCGCTGACGAGCACGCAATTCTGCACGCCGATGATTTCCCACCGGCCTTCATCGCCATATGCGAAGTAATTTTCGCCATTCAGCACAGCAAGCTCGGTCGTGCTGGACAGGCTGCCGTTGAGCATCGTGACGCTTAGCGAGCTAGCCTTATCCCATACGCGCGAATCGACGGTGCTGATCGTATTGGTGGCAACGCCGACGTCGCTGCCTGGCGGGTCGAACGCCTGGAGGTCGTTCCATGTGGTGCCGGCATCATCAGTACGAATCAGGACGCCACCCGGCCAGCCAGCCGAAACGCCGTACATCGCTGCGAGGAAGCTCGGGTCGGCTTGCGCGGTATGCAGGTATGGCACATCGAGCAGAACATAGTCAGATGCGCCGGCAGAGGCAATCGTGGTCGGGCCTGTCACAACTGGCGAAACGCCAAGCGCTGCCGGCGTATACACAGCCTGACTGGCGAACTTGCCCTTGCACTCCAGACGGCCATCGCTGGTGTAATTGATGGCTGTCAAACGGACCAGAGCATTCCCTTCTGGCGTTTCCAGTGTGACTACATCTGCTGGCTCTAGGTTGTTGTATGTCGGCGGAAGATTGAACGAAATGTCAAACCGCTCTAACCACCTAACATATAGAAGAACCTCGGCTTTGCCAGCTGCCTCTGCAGAAGTCATGACAATAGCCAACTCCTGCGTTTCTTCATTGACCGCATCAGTATTCAAACGCTCTGCGTATTGTTCCCCAACGTCAAATTCGCGATCGTAATCCACGTGCTTGATGATCATGCGGCGAGGAAGCTGTGTATCCATTTCGCGACTGATCGTCACTTGTACGCCCGGAGATGTGCCATCGCCACGAGCGTCCATGTCAGCTGTAGGGATGGTCATGATGGATGACGAGCCACGAGGCACAAACCTCAGACCATAGCCAGACTGCAGCACGTCAAATGGCCACGCCGCCTGAAGCGGTGACAGCGCACCTCTGATGCTACCCTGACTTGCAACCGTGTAACCTCGAACTTCTGCGGTTAGCGCTGTCACGTCGATATCGCCAGATGTCAGGATGCCTGACGCTAGGCACTCGCTCTCGACAATGTGTCCAAGCTCCACATTTTCAGACGAGATGCGGTATGGCTGGATTGTTGCCGCTCTTACAATCCCAACACCTGTGTAATTTCGCACGGCGGCAAATACAGCCCCGTTCCAGGAGAGACCATTCCAGGTATTACTGGGCGGGCCAGGCATCTCCTTGTTCGTCCAGGCGACGCCGTCCGGCGATATGCTCTGCCTCGACCCTGCAATACTCAAGAAAACGCGCCCATCGGTCGTTAAACAGTTTCCTCCATAAGTCCCAAGGCTCGATCCCGTGTGCGCCGCCCAGTTGTAGCCATCGTCAGAGGTGTAGGTGACGTCCCATGAGCTGGTAACGCAAAACCTCGCACCCATAGAGCATACGCGCAGCGCATCACTGCCTGGCGCATAGGTGTCCTCCCACGTGTACGGATCGCCAGTCTCAGACGTGAAAAACCGCCACCCTTTGCCATCAACATCTCCGATGGCGACCCACACGACCCCATTAAAAGCAATGCCTGTGAACTGGTGATAGCCGCCGCCGTAGCCAACGCCCTCTGCGGGATTAACGAACGCTGCCCAGACCTTACCATCAAGGCTCTGAAAAAAATGTCCATTTTCAGTTGCGATGATGTACTTCCCCTGACCATAGGCAACGGCCCTTGTCCTCGATACTGGGGCAACTGCCTGCGTTTTCCACACGAGCCCATTGCTAGATGAGCAAACACCAGAGTACGAACCCAGCGCGATGAATAGGCCGTTGTGGCCATAGATGTCCAGCCATTCAGTCGTCAGAACAGGCATAGCATGTTCTGTCCATGTCACCCCGTCAGGCGATGTGGCGCAGGTGTGCGTATCGCGCGCGATTGCGCAAAACTGCGCGCCGTCCCAGGCGCACCCCTGCCAGTACCGATCTGTGATCACCTGCGCAGTATTGAAGTATTCCTCCTCATTCCCGGCTGTAACCACTTCGGCCTTGACTTGAGCCCCGGCAATGGTTTCGCCGTATTTAGCCAGTGGCAAGTCGTTGAAGACAATGTAAGCAAGCCCTCTATAGGCAGGCGTGTTAGCTGCACCCAACGTGGCCTGCATACGGGTATCCGGCATTTGGGTGTCAGTGCCCAGATAGACAGAAAATCCAGTGGATGCAGTATTTGATGCAGCGATCGTTGCCGGATCGCTTGAGCCAGCATCGTAGAACAGTTCGCCTTTGATCCAAATGCGTTTTACTCCGACAATCGGGCCTTTGCATAGGCCGACGGCGAAGGTGGCGTAGTTCACATAGGTTTTTGTCTTTGTCTTGCTACCGCCCTTGCCGCCTGACTTTTTCTTGACGACAGTCTCGTAAATCCGGTTGTTTTCGAGCCAAAATACGTTCCCGACAATGGGCACCGTCCCGTAGACCCTCGGGATCACAGCGCCATAGGTCGAGGTCTGGACGGTCAGGTCGCTGAGGCGAGGCCCAACGATGGTGGACCCCTTCGGTGGATCGAGCAGTCCGCCGAGCATGATTCCGGCCTGCGCACCAATCTGCCATCCCAATGCAGGATTGAAGAATCCTACGACCCCACCGACCAAACCGCCGACTACTTGCCCTGCTGTGCTCATGACAGCCCCTTGACTCGATAGACCCGAACAATGCGCTGCACCCACTTGGCACACAGATCATGCTCGCAGCACGTGCCGACAGCCTCATAGGCATGAACGATGCCCGGCCCGGTGCAAATAGCCACATGCTGTGGCTCGCCCAGGAAGCGCATCAGTAGGATGTCGCCGACGGCGCGGTCGGAGATGTTGTGGACGCGCTCCAGCATCGGCTGTGCATCCATCGAGGCGGCGAGATGGCCTTTGTTCGGCGTGCGGCCGTAGCCGGCGAAGTCAAGCACATCCACCCCGGCAGCGCGCACCGCATGAACTGCCAGTCCTGCGCAGTCAAGGCCAACGCCGACGACGCGGCCCTGGTGGGCGAACGGCGTACCGAGACACTCCCTGGCAGCGGCCACGACGTCTTCAGCGGTCATGCTTCCCCACTCCTGCCGACATGCGCATACGTGGAGCCTGCCGGGATGTAAAGGAATCCTCCGAAGTTGACCACGTTCGAGCCGCCGACACGGTTTTGGCAGTCACTCAGTCGCTTCCTGCATCCACGGACCATGTTGTAAGCATCGCCAACAGCCGGCATGTAATATGTACCGTCAAACGTGGTTATTGTGCCGTCTGCGGCGTGCGCTTTGATTTCCAAAGGCTTCAGGCCGGCGTTTGCGCCGGATGTGAATTGGATTGTCCCGGCGCCGAAAGTGTCGGCAGCTTCTGCGCGCGTCGAGTCGCGAAAGGTCGTGTTGCTGGTGACATGCGTCAGTGTGCCGGTGACGGTGTTGGCGGCGAGGCTGGCCATACAGCCGCCGTACTCCTGGCCACAGAATGTCTTAGGGCATGCTGCGCCGTAAGTCTCGCCGACGACCTGATTCAGTGCATCAATAAGCGACACGCCGCCGATCTGATAGCGATCGTCCAGCAACGTCGCCTTACCGAAAACGCCGGCTGTGATCGGCTCCTCGTCCTCGATCGGGGAGGCCCAGGATGTCGCGAAACAATAGCAGCGGGCCCCGTCGAATACGCCGCTGGCGATGGCGGCGCGGCTGATGCCTGCTGCTCCGGCGATGCCTTCAAGGTCGAGCGATGCTGGCGCAAAGTCTGCCGTCGCGCTGTAGCCGGTGAATTCGTAGCCGCTGGTCGACAGGTATGTGTGGCCGCTGATAACGAGGTCGCGCGGGTATTCTGTGAGGTAGATATGGCTGGCCGACACCGGCTCGATTCGCATACACCGGATGCGCGTTTCCGCGGCCGCGATGGCGCCTTTCATGGGTTCAGCAGTTCCACGACTTCCATTGAGCCGATTTCTCGCACCGATCGAGTCAGCAGCGTGGTGTCGACGTCGGAATCGAACCTGCACGGCAGATCGAACTCGCAGCCGCCTTTGACGGCCTCGCCACTTTGCGGCCGGGTGTTGGCGGTGCCACCGCTGGTGTAGGCCGTGAAGCCCGCGGTGTTGATGGCGACGGTGATCGAGACGTTGGCGACGACCGAGACAATCAGCCCGCGCAGGCCGTTAATTTCGACCATTCCGACGACGCCGGAGAGGTGCACCGATTCGCCGGCAAGGAAGGTATGACCAGCGCACGAGATGACCGCTTGCACGGCTTTGGTGATGGCGGTGATGCCGCGGGTTTTGTTGGCGGCGAATGTGACGCGCCCGGTTGTCGAGTCAGAAGACAGGCCAAGCGTCGGGATAACGCCGCCGATCGAGACAAGGACGGTCCCGTCAACCGGCTTGAATATGGTTCGGACAGGATAGCCTGACGCGCCGGCCGTTGCGCCCAGGCCGTAAGCCTTCTGCATCTGATAGACGCCAGTGCTGACTAGTGCTAAATCATGATCGGTCGAAGTCGGAGCAGCGCGGCCATCGGTTGCCGTGGTGCAGTCGTCGGGCCATCGGACACGGAACCCGGCATATCTGCCGTGCGCGCGGGCATAGAGGTCCATCACGCGCTTGATAACGTCATCACGAAGGCCGGTGAAGTTGATCACGAGGCGCCGCAGCGGGAGCGAATGAATCAGGCGCCGATGCTCTGCGCCGCTTGCCGTGCGCGTGATCTGCACCTCAAAGCTGTCGCGGACTTGCGCGCCCATACGGATTTCTTCCGGCAGGCGCTCCTCAAGGAACTCAGGCATATCGGGCGGCTCCTGATACGGTCTGGCCGATGCGGCGGGCGATGTCTCCGGCAGCCTGGCGCAGATCGCCGCCACTGCCACCGCCGGACATGTTGATGACGACGCTGATGTTCTGGCCGCCTGCGCCGGCGCGGTTCTGCGCGGCAGGGATGATACGCTCGCCCTGATGCACCATTGCCAGCGTGTCGCGCGGGACGTATGGCGTACCGACGTCGAATGATGGCAGCGATTCAAGTAGCGAGCCGATCCAGCCGCCGATCTGATTGCCTCCACCGCCCTTGCTGCCGAAATCTCCGAAAAGACGCTTCATGATTTCGGCTGACGCGGCTTCGGCAATCATGCGCTTGATCGCATCGCCGAATTTCTTGGCCATGCTTTCCGTGCCGTCTGAGAATGGGTCGAAGAGGAAATCAGCGAAAGCTGACTGCATGTTCTGCGCGGCTGAGCGGGCGAACTCGGTGAGGGTGTCGGTGGTCTCTGCGGTCTTCGTTTCGAGGTTCTGCATGTCAGTGCCTGCCTTGCTGGCAGCGCGGCCGAAGGTCTCCAGGCTGATGGCGTCGGCATCTAGCAATGACAACAATCTGTCAACCTCCGCATTCAGCGCCTCCACTGGCGTGCGGACGGATTCAAAAACCCGTTGGCCTTCGGCTAATACTTCCAGCCGTTTCTTGTGGGCCTCTGCTTCTTCCTCGATGGCCGTTTTGTTCGCCTTTATCGCGTCTAGCGTTTCGGCATAGCCGCGGGCGATGGCTAGATTGCCGGCTGTGGCTGTCTTGTATTTGCCGTCGGCGATGGCCATTTCCAGCTTTTCGACCTCGGTTAGCTCCTGCGTGGCGCGCACCTGGTCGCGCAGTTGTTCGACCAGTCTGCTGCCGTCGTCTATGGCTTTGCCTGCTCGGCTTCCTGACTTGGCGCCACCGCTGCTACCACCGAGAAAGCCCTTGATGGCGGACTCTGATGGCGCTTTCTTGGCTGCTTCTTCGCCGGTCTTTGGCGCTGCGTCTTTGCCGAACTTCTTGAGGGCTTCGATCTGATTCTTGGTGACGGCGATTTGCTGGTCGAATTCGCCCTTCTTGCCATAGACCAGTTCGCCAAGAATGCCACCCTGGCCGGTGGCGCGCTTGGCCTTGGTTTCCAGCGATTGCAGCTTGGTTTCGAGATCCTTGATTTGCCCGGCGCGAGAGAGGTCTACTTCGCCCAGGGCGAGGTCAAATGGCAGTTTCGCAAGGCCAATTAGGCCGACGAACACAGCCTGCAGCCCATTCCCCTGCGCGGAGAGCGCTTCCATACGCGCGGCGGTACGGTCGAGGGAGGGCACGAGAGAATTCACCAGCTCGGTGGCTGCCCCGCCGGCTCGGGCTTTGAGCAAATCCAGCTTGGCGTTGAGTTCGGCAGCTTTTGCGGCTGATTCTGCCGTAACGCCAGAAACCTCTTTCCCCTTGGTTACCAGCGCTTCAAATCCTGCGGCGCCTTCTGACAACGCCGGAGCAGCGCCGGCCCACGCCTTGCCGAGCGCTTCGGCAGCGACGGCGGCGCGCTTCTCTGGATCCTCGATCGACACGAAGACATCGGCGAGCTGCTTGAACGCATCATAGCCGTTCTTCGCATCGATGCCTAGCTGCTTGTACTTCTCCGGGTCTTTGCCGATGTTGACCTGTAGCTTATTGATTGACGCGGCGATGCTGTCGAGATCGCCTCCGGTCGTCTTTGCTGCAAATCCAAGGCCGGAAAGTGTCTCAACTGAAATCGCTGTCGATTTGCTCAGGTCGACTAGCGCGTCTTGCGCGTCGACAACCTGCTGCACGATGTCGGTGAGGAAACCGGCAGCGAGCGAGGCGCCCAGGCCAGCGAAAGCTCCCTTGATTGCCGATCCGACACCGGAGAATGCTGACTCGATGCGCTTGGCGTTCTGCTCTGCCAGGCGCGAGACTTTTCCGAGGTCGCCTTGAATGCCAGCGAGTTTGGCATTGATGTCGACAGTTAGGGTTGCGATGGCCATTTATGCGTCTTTCGTGCGCTGATGTTCGCGCAGGGTCACGAGCTGATAAATGAGATTCTCCGGGTCTGAAATGCCGAGCATGTCGACGACAATCGGCAGGGCTTGCCAGTCAATGCCGCTCATGATGTTCCACGCCTGCACGGCTGCCTGCGCCGTCTTTGGTGCCGCTTTATCGCCTGACCGGAGTTGCTCCGGGAGTTGCTGCTCATCCAGCCAGGCGGTCAGTTTCCCAGGATGTCGTCAAGATCCTTGGTGTAGGCCTCGTAGGCCTTGACGACGCCATCGACGACTGCGGCGAACAGGTCAGGGCGATCGGCCAGCCATTCCGCGCAGGCTTCCGCATCGAACGGCAACGGGTGCGGATCGCCACCGGGGATCAAGTCGGCCTCGGTGACGTCTTCCCACCCGATGACCAGCGAGAGGATGCCGCGGGCCGGGTTGTCGCCCCTGAACTTTTCCTCGCGCTCGATCGGCGTTGGCCGGCGAGCGATAAAGGTGTGTTTGCGCGGCGAGCCGGCAACGATGCGGACTTCGCGAGCCCGCAGCATCTTCTGGAGTAGCGCGCTCATGAGGCGTAGTACGTCGGCGTGCCGTCCATTGTGATGACCGTCGGCGTGGTCACGAGCTGCTGAGCGGAGCCGCCAGGAAGCAGGTTTGCGCCGACGTAGCCGGCAAAAGACATTATCTTTCCGCCGGTGCCGAACGTGAATTTGAAGGCGCGCTTGGCCTGGCTGTCGCTCGCGGTCTTCATCGCCAGCAGGCCGGAATCGGAAACATCCCAAATGTGGTCCATGTTGAACGTTGCGGCTTCCGGCAGGCCAGGGAGCTGCGATTTCGCATTGCCGTGGATCGTGGTGGCGTCGATGAATTCGAAGTTGCCGCCGGATGCATTGATCGTGGTGGCCGTCGTAATGCTGGTGCCAAAGGTGATTTTTTCGGCTGTGCCACTCGAAAACGTGTCAAAGAGCGTGGTATCGACGCCCTCGAGTTGGAACGTATCAGTGGCGACGCTCGCGACGCGCACGACCTTGCCGTTCACTTGGTACATGCCGGAGACGGTCAAAAAGACGAAATCGCCATTGCTATAACCATGCGAAGCAGAGGTCGCGACTCCAGGGCTAGCCTTGGTGATTGCGGTGATGGTTTTGGCGGCAGCAAGCGCGGATTGCATTGCTACGGCGACATTTTTCCAGACGGTTGCTGTTGCCATTTTTCAGATCCTCAAAAAAAGGCCCGTTTCCGGGCCGATGGGTGGTGCGTGGTGGCGGTGCTCTAAAAATGCGACGTCATGCCGCGATAAACCAGGTGGTATCGATGGTGACGGCGAAGAATCCGGTCTCTTCGTCATAGCTGCCGGCGCGGTTGGTAACTGGGTTGCCGGCGATGCGCAGGGCCTCGGTGAT
>ERZ761603.3529-NODE-3529-length-10007-cov-195.274216_pt1 | contig 10007 bp, 11 predicted proteins | sample MGYA00511879_ERZ761603 | MGnify/ENA primary metagenome ERZ761603 (study PRJEB28899, sample SAMN02850040) | bioreactor sludge metagenome | biome: EBPR Sludge; feature: EBPR Bioreactor; material: flocular biomat | place: Australia: Thorneside Wastwater Treatment...
TGCGAGGCCCGTCGACCAAGGCGTGGCGTCGGGCAGTCGGCACGCCGGCGCCAGCGCGCGCCGTATTCATTGCAGGACTCCAGCATGAAGTTCCTGCCTGAACTGTTTGTCGCCAACGCCCGCTGGGCCGACGACATGCGAACTGCCGACCGCAACTTCTTTGCGGGGCTGGCAGCCCTGCAGGATCCTGACTACTTGTGGATCGGCTGTTCGGACAGCCGGGTACCGGCAAATCAGATCACCGGTCTCAAGCCGGGCGAAGTGTTCGTCCATCGGAATATCGCCAACGTCGTGGTGCATACGGATCTCAATTGCCTGTTGGTGATGCAGGACGCGATCGATGTGCTCAAGGTCCGCCACGTCATCGTCTGCGGGCACTTCGGATGCGGCGGTGTCCGGGCCGCCCTCGAAGGGCCCGCACTCGGACTGATCGACAACTGGTTGCGTCACATTCAGGATGTGCGCGATCGGCACGTAGACTTCCTGGCCGCGCTGCCGGACGACAGGAGCCGCTGGCGCGCCCCGTGTGAACTGAACGTCATCGAGCAGGTGCGCAACGTCGCTCGCACCACGCTGGTCGGCGATGCCTGGAAGCGACGCCAGCCCCTGATTCTGCATGCCTGGATCTATGGGCTGGAGGACGGTCTTCTGCAAGACCTGCAGGGATCGTGCAGCGAGGCCGGCGAAGTTGATTCGGTCATCGCCGCGGCAGTGGCAACGATCCGGTCGCGTTACCTGAGGAATTGACACTCGCCATGAGGCGGCACGGGAGCGGGCGTGTTCCCGCCCGATCCTTCGTGAATGCCGCCTGGCGTGGTCGCCATGGGCTTTCCGGGCGCGGCGACCATCGGTGGGGCCGTCCATGGCCGGCAGCTCGTCCGCATCAATGAGCCCTTGCCTTGGTGCCACGCGCAGCCCGCTTGACGGGAAACACACCCGGCAGGAACGAACACTGGAACTCGAATGCCGACCAGAATCTACCTGGTGCGCCACGGCGCCACCGATCTCACTGCCGAAGACCGGTTCGCCGGTTCCTCTGATGTGCCCCTATCGGACGAAGGCCGCAGACAGGTGGCGTGTCTGGCCGAGCGGCTGAAACGAGCGACGCTGGATGCCGTCTACGCCAGTCCACTGCAACGCACCATGGAAACCGCGCGTACGTTGGCGCTCCCCCACGGTCTGAAGCCGATCGCCGAGCCCGGCCTGCGCGAAATCGATTACGGCCACTGGGAGGGACTGCGTCGGTCGGAGATCGAAAGCCTGTTTCAGGCCGAGTATGCCCTCTGGCAGGAAGATCCGTTCGCCATCGCTCCCTTGGGTGGAGAATCCGGTGTCAATGTACTCAACCGCGCACTGCCCACACTGCGCACGATCGTCGAGCGGCATCGGCAGTGAACGGTCGTGTTGGTATCCCACAAGGGGACCAACCGATTGCTGATCAGCAGCCTGCTGGGCTTCGACATGCGGGCCTATCGTGACCGCCTCGAGCAAAGTCCGGCAGCGCTGAGCATCCTCGACTTCACGAGCGCCGTAAGTGCCCGCTTGCACCTGCTCAACGACGTTTCGCACTACGACGAGAAATGTGAGCGAACCCAGGCAGGGTGCTCGTGCCGCTGACACCGTTGGTCAGCGCCCGCCCATTGGTGGCGACACTGCCATATACTGAAGACGCTTTGCAACTCTACGTCAAGGAAGCAACCCCATGCCACTGGTCAAGACCAAGGCCGTCAGCCGCTCGCCGCGTGCCGGCGGCAGCCACGCGGCAAAGACGGCGGTGCAGCAGACGACGGCACGGGTGCGCGAAATGCATCACGCAATCGCCGCCAAGTCGTTTTCCGTCCTGCGGCGAGTGCCCCTGCTGGCCGGTCCGACAAGACTCGTACAGCTCGCCCACGATGGTATCGTCGCAGGCGTCTACCAAGCGATTCATCACACCAGTGGCGTCCTCTTCGGCGCCGCGGCGTTGATCGAGGAACGGCGATTGCAGCAGCCACCGGCCGAGCCGCCCGGTGGCCTCGCGACGCGCGTGCACAGCGCGCTGAACGGCGTCTTCGGCGATCATCTCGCCGCCACCGACAACCGCCTGGCGATCGCCATGACGCTCCGTCACGAGGGCATCGTCCTCAGCCTCGACGGAGATTCTCCGTGCAGCCCGCTGCCGGTTTCTGGCCGGCGAGTGTGTGTCTTCGTGCACGGTCTGGCGTGCGACGAATCTTCGTGGCAGCCGCGCGCGGCTGCCACGGGCGGCGCATCGGCAGTCGATTTCGGTCGGCGACTGCAGGCCGACATGGGCTACACGCCGCTCTACCTGCGCTATAACAGCGGCCTGCCGATCAGCCGCAACGGCGGCGAACTGGCCGCGTTGCTCGAACGGCTGCTCGCCACGTGGCCGCAGGCGGACAGTGAGCTGATCATCATCGGCCACAGTATGGGCGGCCTCGTCGCGATCGCCGCGTGTGAGCAGGCCGCAGCGGCTCGCATGCGCTGGCCGCAGGCGATGCGCATGCTGATCTGCCTCGGCGCACCGCAACTCGGTTCGCCCCTCGAGCGGCTGGGTCACCTCGTCACCTCGGCCCTGCATGTATCACCGGTCACGCAACCCCTTGCAAGGATCGCCACGGCGCGCAGTCAGGGAATCCAGGATCTGCGACAGGGGCCGGGCGTCGCGCGGGCGCATCCGGCAGCCGGCCACATTGCCTATCGTTTTCTCGGTGGCAGCCTGGCCGAAGACGTCGAGCACCGTTTCGGCCGCCTGCTCGGCGACGGGCTGGTCACGCTCTGCAGCGCCACCGCTCAGGCGGTCGCCGGCGACGTACAGACGGCGACCCTGGGCAGGCTGGGACACATGGCACTGCTGACCGATGCCCGCGTCTACCGCCAGATTGCCGACTGGGTTGCCGCCCTCGCCGAACCGGAACGGACCGCCGTCGACGCCTGAGTGGCCGTCAGGATGATCGGGGCGACGCGTCCGCGCGCCAGACGAGCTCGCCGCATGTCAGCCAGTGGATCTTCGCAGCGCGCGTCACTCCTCGATCGGCACCGCCTTGAAGGCCTCGCTAGCCTCGAGTCGCGCGGCGAGGTGCTCGAGCGCCGGATAGGATCCCGCCGGCCATTCGTGCGGCAGCACGTAGCGGATGAAGCCGATACCGGCGGCCGCTGAGATGTCGGCCTGCGTCAGGCGCCCGGCAAACAGGAAGTCGCCGTCGAGGCGCTCCTCGAGCATCGCGAACGCCTGCCGCATCTGTGCCCGCAGGCGACTCGTCCAGTCGGGCCACTGCAGTTCGGCCGGCCGCTTGCGTTCGTATTCGATGGCCACCGCCTTTTCCGTTCCGACCATCGCCAGCGCCATCAACTGCTGCACCTGGCGGCGGTCGGCACCGCTGCGCGGCGTCAGCGGGGAGATGCCGCGCTCGACCGCGAGTTCATCGAGGTAGTCGAGCAGGTAGGCGCTTTCGTACAGCCTCTCGCCGTTGGGCAGCATCAGCATCGGCACCTTGAACAGCGGGTTGAGCGGTCGCATGGCGTCCATGTGGCGAAACACCGACAGCGACACATGCTCGAAGGGAATCCCGTAATGCGTCATGCTCACCGCCACCCGGCGGACGAAAGGCGAATCGTAGAGGCCAAGCAACTGATGTTGCCCGCCGTTCGTCGTTTGCGTCATCTTCAGTCTCCGATCGTAATCACGCTGCTCCCCGCCGGTCGTCACGGGTGCAGAGGCGTTGATGAATCTGCCGCGCGGTCGACCCGCGGCGCGGCCCGCCGCTGCGGCAACTGGCGGCGGCAGAGCGCAGCGCAATCCTGCCACTGCCGCCAGATGGTCGGCTTGCGCCCGTTCGTCGCGGCGGCGCTCCTGGCCTCGTCGCCAGCCCTGGCGACGACTTCCACGGCACCTCTCAGGCGCAGGCGACGGCCAGGCTGCGCGGTCGCAACCCGGGCAGGCGCCATTGACGCGAGCAGGATCCCGCCGGCGGCAGCAGGCGAATCGTCGCCGCGCATGCTGCCGCACCGCCCTTTCCCAGCCACGGCTCGACAACCACCCTGCCGGCACCGGCTATGATGTGGCGCTGGCCGGGCAGCAGCCAGACGTCGCGACCCCCTTCTTCCTCGGTCAGCCAGATGCGGTCGCTGACTGCGGTCAGGGTCCAGCCGGCAAGCCGTTCGAGAGACATCGCCTCGGCAGCACCGACCGCGAATTCAATTGATGGTCTGCGGATTGCCATGAGCTTCTCCTTTCCTGTTCCCGATGCCGGCGCACGCGGCACCTACGACGCCATTTTCAGCCGCCGCCGGCGCCGTTACAATCGAAATGTTTTCACCTGACATGTGAGGAAAATTGGCGGATCACCGGCGCACACCAGCACTCGGCAGCCTGCGCGTCTTCGTCGCTGCGGCACGCAGCCAGAGCGTCACCGGCGCCGCCGCCGAGCTCCACCTGACGCATGGTGCGGTCAGCCACCAGCTGCGGCAGTTGCAGGACCATCTCGGCATCGCCCTGTTCGAGCGCCATGGCCGCGGCCTCCGGCTGACGGCGGACGGCGCTGCCTATGCCGAGCAACTGGCTCGTGCTTTGGCCGACATTGACCAAGCCACGGAGCGGTTGCTTGCCAGCCGCCCGTACCGCCGCCTGCGGGTCAGCTGCATGCCCTCCTTCGCTGCACGCTGGTTGCTGCCACGGCTCGGCAATTTCATTGCCCGCCATCCCGACTGCGATGTCGAGGTACAGTCGAGCGCCCGCCTGGCCAACATCAAGGGCGGTGAAGCGGATGTCGCGCTGCGCTTCGGTGATGGCCACTACCCGGGGTTGAGCTGCCGCTTGCTGATGAAGGACTGGTACTACCCGGTCTGTTCGCCAGAGTTCCAGCATCGCCACGAGCTGAGCAGCCCGGCGCAACTGATCGCACTTCCCCTGCTGCGATCGCCGGACGAGCACTGGCAACCGTGGTTCAGCGCTGCTGGGCTGGTCATCGACGAACCGCAGCGCGGCGCCATCTTCGATGACTCGAGCCTGATGCTGATGGCCGCCGCATCCGGACAGGGTGTTGCACTGGCGCGGCACACGCTGGCGGTGGACGATCTCGCGAGCGGTCGTCTGCTGCGCCCGTTCACGACGATCATCGAGTCGCCGCTCTCGTATTACTTCCTCTCGCGTCCCGCCGACGAGCAGCAGCCGGCGGTGGTCTCGTTCCGCGACTGGCTCTTCCGGGAGGCGGCCTCCTATCGCCCGCCGGCAGCGGCGGAGACGTCTGCCCGTCCGGAACGCGACTAGCGCCGGCGACGGCGGGCTGTCGTCGCGCAGCCGCTTCGACCGGCCGCGCGCTGCCGCCTGCATCCGCCCCGCAACCATCGCCGGCGGTGGCGGCTGTCTGCTCTCGTGCATGCTTGGAACGATGTGTGTGCCTGTCGTTGGCACGACCGGCGGCAGCGTCGCCGGTGATGTCGACGTCGGCCGTTCAACTTCTCTTCGGTTGCGCCAGGGTCGGCAGCACCAGCCGGAAGCGGATCGCCGCCAGGCGCAGGCCGAGGACGATCGCCATCCCGGCCCAGGAGGCGTAGACGGGGGCAACGCCAGCCTCCTGCACGGCGATCATCGTCAGCGCACCGACCCACGCCGCCGAAGCGTAGAGTTCGCCCTGCAGGAAGATCAGCGGCACGTCGTTGCACAGGATGTCGCGCAGGACGCCGCCGACGGCGCCGGTGATCACCCCCATCAGGCTCGCCACGAGCCAGGGAGCATGCCACTGCAGCGCCACCTGCGTGCCAACGATGGTGAACAGCGCCAGGCCAATGGCGTCGGGAATCAGGAACAGGCGCGGCGGTACGCGGCAGGCGCGGGCGACGAAGAAGGTGACGACGGCGGTGCCCAGGGCCGCGGCGAGGTAGGTCTGGTCGACGACCCAGAAGACGTTGCGCTGGAGCAGCAGGTCACGCACGGTGCCGCCGCCAAGCGCGGTCGCCACGGCCACCAGCAGCGCGCCGATCAGGTCCATGTGCTTGCGACCGGAGTCGAGGACCCCCGTCAGCGCGTTGACCGCCACCGCTGCCATGCCGACCCAGTAGAGCAGCGCCTCGATGCTCATCGCTCGCCGACCGGCAGCGCCGTCTTGTCCACCACGCGCCGCAGGACGAAGCTCGAGTGCACCCCCGTCACCCCCTTGATGCCGGTAATCCGGTTGAGCAGCAGGTCCTGGTAGGCATCCATGTCCTGCACCACCACCTTCAGCTGATAGTCGGCGGCCTGGCCGGTGATCAGCAGGCATTCGATGATCTCCGGGATCTCGCGAATCGCCGCTTCGAGCTGGCTGAAGCGCTCCGGCGTGTGCTGGTCCATCGAGATGTGGATCAGCGCCATCAGCGACAATCCGAGCGCACGCGGGTCGACGAGCGCCCGATAGCCGATGATCAGACCCGCTTCCTCGAGCGCGCGCACGCGCCGCAGGCAGGGAGAGGGTGACAGGCCAATGCGCTCGGCGAGATCCTGGTTGCTGATCCGCCCGTCCTCCTGCAGCACCTGCAGGATCCTGCGGTCGAAACGATCCAGTTGCACGAGATTGCCATCCCGATGAGAGTCGAGACACAAATCTTACCATTCTTGGCTGGCGGCGCAATATTGTGCCAAATCGCCCGGCAACCGATGGCAACAACGCAAGCACCTGCCGGCGCCTTGCTGGTAGCATTCCAGCCGTCAGCAAATCACAGCAGGGCACTCGAGGAGCCGCAACATGTTGAAGAATCCCGCCAGCAAGTACTCGCCTTTCCCGCCGGTCAGGCTCACCGACCGGCAGTGGCCCAACCGCACGATAGACAGGGCGCCGATCTGGATGAGCACCGATCTGCGCGACGGCAACCAGGCGCTCTTCGAGCCGATGAGCGTCGAGCGCAAGATGCGGATGTTCCATACGCTTTGCGACATCGGCTTCAAGGAGATCGAAGTCGCATTCCCGTCTGCCTCGCAGACGGACTTCGATTTCGTCCGCAGCCTCATCGAAGGGCAGCACATCCCCGCCGACGTGACCATCGAGGTGCTGACGCAGGCGCGCGAGCACCTCATCCGGCGGACGATTGACTCGCTTGCCGGTGCGCGGCGCGCCATCGTCCATGTCTACACTGCCACCTCGAAGCCGTTCCGCGAGAACGTGTTCGGCATGAGCCGGGCGGAAGTGGTCGACATGGCGGTCAGCGCCGTGCGCCTGATCCGCCAGCTGACGGGCGAGCGCCCGCAGACCGAATGGGTGCTCGAATACAGCCCGGAGACCTTCACCGCCACCGAACTCGACTTCGCCCTGGAAATCTGCGATGCGGTCACTGCCGCCTGGGGCGCGAACCGGGACGACAGGGTGATCCTCAACCTGCCGACCACGGTCGAGATGACGACGCCGAATGTCTATGCCGACCAGATCGAGTGGATGCACCGCCATCTTGCCCGTCGTGACAGCGTGATCCTCAGCGTGCACCCGCACAACGACCGCGGCACGGCCGTCGCCGCGGCCGAACTGGCGATGATGGCCGGCGCCGAGCGTGTCGAGGGTTGTCTGTTCGGCAACGGCGAGCGCACAGGCAACGTCGACATCGTCACGCTGGCGCTGAACCTCTACACGCAGGGGATTTCGCCGCAACTCGACTTTTCGGACATCAACGCCGTTGCCCGCACCGTCGAGCACTGCAGCCGCCTGCCCATCCACCCGCGTCACCCCTACGTCGGCGACCTCGTGTTTACCGCATTCTCCGGCTCGCATCAGGATGCGATCCGCAAGGGGTTCGGCGTCCAGAGTACCGAGGGCCACTGGCGCGTTCCCTATCTGCCGATCGATCCGGCCGATGTCGGCCGCAGTTACGACTCGGTGATCCGCATCAACAGTCAGTCGGGCAAGGGTGGCATCGCCTACCTGCTCGAGGCCGAGTACGGCGTCGTCCTGCCGCGTCGGCTGCAGGTCGAATTCTCGCGCGTCGTCCAGGCACACACCGACAGCCACGGTGGCGAAATGAGCGCAGCCGCGATCTGGCTGCTTTTCGCCAGCACCTACCTCGCTGGCGAGACGCCGATGCGTTACGTCGAGCATCACCTGGTCGAGCACGGTGAGGCGCAGGGAATCCGCCTGACGATCGAGATCGACGGCCAGATCCACCTGCTCGCGGGCGAAGGGAACGGGCCGATCGACGCCGCCGTGCATGCCCTGCACAGCATCGGCGTCGGCGTCCAGGTGCGCAGCTACGAGGAGCGTTCAATGGCCGGCAAGGGCAGCGCTGCCAGCGCCTGCGCCTTCCTCGAACTGGCCCGCGCCGGCAGCAGCCGTGAGTGCTATGGCGTAGGCATCGACGGCAACATCGTCACCGCCTCGATCAGGGCGTTGGTGAATGGCGTCAATCGCCTGTCTGCGAGCGCCGCTGACAGCGGCGGCGAGACGCGCGCCGCCTGAGCGCTGGTCACGACATCGTCCGTTCGGCGATTGCGGGATTGGCTGATGAGGGGCCCCACGGCAGCTGACCGGATGGCATGTCCTGATCGGCCCAGCCGGCGCGCCATGGCCATTGCGCGGAATCGCATGGATCTCCTGCGCAATCCTGATATTCTTCCTGGTCGGCGCTGAGGAGCCAACCCATGTCCCCCTTTCATGAACGATGCGCTTGGCGATCACAGGTCGTCAGGTTCGCCGCCACCATCTGTGTCGCGAGCGTCGCAGGGCCGGTTTCCGCGCAATCGCAGGGCGGTCTGTACATCGCTGGCGCAGGCTTCAGTTTCCAGGCTGCGGCCGAGCAGGCCATGGCGAACAATCCTGAGGGCCGGCGCTTCTTTCTCCTGTCGATACCACCCGAAACCGGTGCGCTCTCACGGACCGCAGCGGCACCGCTCGCCGCCGTGCGAGATCGGGTGACCGCCGCCAATGGAGTCTTGTTTGTCTGCCAGCGAGATGTCGACAACGGCAGCATAGACCTGTCGGGTCTGGTGCCAGAGGTCATCCCGGTGCGTGGCTGGCCACCGCTGGGAAGCAAGCAGATACCCAAGGGCCAGCGCTACTTCCCGGACGAGAACCCGGCCGTCTTGCCCAAGGCCAATGAGTCCTTGCGGCGCCTGCGGACTACCTGCTCCTGACCGATGCCTGTCGCCGGGAGGCAGCCCGGAACCGCTCCCGTCGCCAGGAGCGATTCGACTGCCCCCCGTGTGCCACGCCGGCACGCGGCAGCACTTTCTCACTTGGGAACGGGTGCCCCGCGCCGGATTTCGCGGTGCGGAACCCTCTTCCTCGTGGCGGCCTCGAGGGCAATCGCTGCCGATCACAAGGATTGAGCCCGAGACTTTCGCAAGCTGGCCACGGAATCCAGCCACGCGCTGGCCCCTGATGCTGTTGGCCGTGCTGTCGAGCAGCGGCGGAAATCTGCCCGGGCCGCCCTTTGCTTTCGACACGGTGGCGATGCTCGCACTGACGACGCGCTTCCCGTGCCAACGATGACGGCCGAGTCACCGAACAGCATTGCGTGATTCGCGTGCCTTGGGTAGTATCCCGCGCAGTATCTCGATCTTGGGGGGGTACGACGGTACACTCAACCAGCCCGTGATGCCGGAAGCCGAGACTTGCGTCCGTCGCTTTCGCACGGCGACGATACCCTCGTCCGTGCCGCGCAGATGCCGCGAGAGCTTGGGTCGACGTCGGGGTTTGCATGCCGGACCATGACAACGAATGAATCCATCGTCCCGCGATTTCGGAGATCCCGGATGAAACTGGCTGCTTGCTGTGCGGCCCTGTTGGCTCTGATGCTCGCGGCCGTGCCACAGGTCGAGTCCGCCGAGGTTCTCAACGGTGTGACATCGCGTGGGCAACTGCGCTGCGGGGTGAGTGAGGACATTCCTGGTTTCTCCGAGCGCGATGCCAACGGACAGTGGCGCGGGCTGGAAGTCGACTTCTGCCGTGCGGTCGCTGCGGCGGTGCTGAACGACCCCGAGAAAGTGGAGTTCGTGCCGCTGCAGACCACCGCACGATTTCCCGCGCTGCAGACGCGCAGGGTCGACC
>ERZ761603.3532-NODE-3532-length-10003-cov-11.173402_pt1 | contig 10003 bp, 8 predicted proteins | sample MGYA00511879_ERZ761603 | MGnify/ENA primary metagenome ERZ761603 (study PRJEB28899, sample SAMN02850040) | bioreactor sludge metagenome | biome: EBPR Sludge; feature: EBPR Bioreactor; material: flocular biomat | place: Australia: Thorneside Wastwater Treatment...
CAGCCGCGGGGCCTCGCGCTTGGCCAGCGCCTTGCCCCCCAGGCGCTCCATGGTTTCGGCAGTCGGGCCGATGAAGATCAGCCTGGCGGCGTCGAGCGCGCGCACGAAATCCGGGTTCTCGGAGACGAAGCCGAAGCCGGGATGCACCGCGTCGGCGCCGACGCGCAGCGCTGCCGCGACGATGGCGTCGATGCGCAGGTAGCTGTCGGACGGTGCCGCGCCACCGAGTTCGACCGACTCGCCGATCTCGCGCACATGGCGCGCATGCCGGTCGACGCTCGAATGCACGGTGGCGACCTTCAGACCGAGGCGCCGGCAGGTGCGCGCGATGCGGCAGGCGATCTCGCCGCGGTTGGCGATCAGGACCTTGTGGATGCGTTGCATGTCAGAAGCGGAAGATGCCGAAGGGGGTCGGCTTGGCTGCGGTGCGCGACGCGAGGTCGAGCATCAGGCCCATCACGTCGCGCGTCTCCACCGGGTCGATGATGCCGTCGGCCCACAGGTTGGACGAGAAGTTGTCGGCCGGCTGGAAATCTTCGTAGACCTTGCGCACCGGCGCCTTGAAGGCTTCTTCTTCCGCGGTCGTCCACTCGCGGCCTTCGGTCTTGTTGATCTGCCGGCGCACCAGGGCCATCACGGTGGCCGCCTGCTCGGGGCCCATGATCGCGGCACGCGCATTCGGCCAGGCGAACATCGCGGTCGGGTTGAACGGCCGGCCGCACATCGCCAGATAGCCGGCGCCGTAGGACGCGCCGATGATGATGGTGTACTTGGGCACGTTGGCCGAGGCCATCGCGGTGATCATCTTGGCGCCGGCCTTGGCGATGCCCGATTGCTCGGCGGCGCGACCGACCATGAAGCCAGTGACGTCGGCCATGAACAGCAGCGGAATGTCACGCTGACAGCACAGGTCGATGAAGTGCGCCGCCTTCATCGCGCTTTCCGGGAACAGCACGCCCTGGTTGGCGAGGATGCCGATCTCGTGGCCGTGGATGCGGGCAAAGCCGGTGAGCAGCGTGTCGCCGTACAGCGGCTTGAATTCCTGGAAGCGGCTGTCGTCGACGAAGCGCGCCAGGATCTCGCGCGTGTCGGTGGGGATCTTGGGGTCGCGGCTGATCAGGCCGTGGATCTCGCGCGGGTCGAAACGCGGCGGCAGGCTGGGTTGCTTGGTCCAGCGTGGCTTCGGCGGCTCGCCCAGCTCGCGCACGATCTCGCGCGTCAGCGCCAGCGCGTGGCGGTCGTCGTGGGCGATGTGGTCGGTGACGCCGCTCAGGCTGCAGTGCATCTGCGCGCCGCCCAGCGACTCGGCGTCGACCGTCTCGCCGGTGGCGGCGAAGGTCAGCTCGGGGCCCCCCAGGTACATGAAGCCCTGTTCCTTGACGATCACGATCTCGTCGCACAGCGCCGGGATGTAGGCGCCGCCCGCGGTGCAGGGCCCCAGCACGACGGCGATCTGGTGGATGCCCTCGGCCGACATGCGCACCTGGTTGTTGAAGATGCTGCCGAACTGGCCGACGTCGGGGAAGATGTTGGCCATGTCGGGCAGGAAGGCGCCGCCGCTGTCGACCAGCGTGATGCACGGCAGCCGATGCGCCCAGGCGATCTGCTGCGCACGCACGTGCTTCTTGCACGTCATGCCGTAGTAGGTGCCGCCCTTCACCGTGGCGTCGTTGGCGATGATCATGCAGGGCCGGCCCTGCACCAGCCCGATGCCGGTGATGATGCTGGCCCCCGGGGGCACGCCGTCGTACTGGCCCTCGCCGGCGAGCATGCCGAGTTCCAGGAAGGGCGAGCCCGGATCGAGCAGCACCTCGACGCGGTCGCGCGGCAGGATCTTGTTGCGCGCCAGGTGCTTCTCGCGCGCCTTGGGCGGCCCACCGGCCAGCGCCTTGCGGCGCCTTTCGTGCAGCCGGGCGATCAGCGCCTCGTAGGCGCTGCGGTTGAGCTGGAACTCGGGGTCAGCGGTGGACGCGCGCGAGGAGAGAATCGTCATCCGGGGCCTGCTGATTCAGTTGAACACGGGCGGGCGGCGCGCCGCAAACGCCGCCAGGCCTTCGCTCACGTCGTCGTTCAGCAGCTCGGTGGCCATCACGTCCTGCTCGAGCTTCAGGCCGTCGGCCAGGGTCTTGTCCATGCCCTGCCGCGCCAAGCGCTTCATGATCGCCAGCCCACCGCGGCTGCGCGTGGCGAGTTGCGTGCAATAGGCCAGCGAGGCCTCGCCCAGCTTGTCGGGCTCGACCACGTAATTCACCAGGCCCCACTGCAGCGCGGTTGGGGCATCAATCCAGCGTGCGCTGAAGAAAAGGTCGAGGCTGCGGCGCAGTCCGACGATGCGCGGCAGGCGCTGCGATCCGCCCCAGCCGGGCACCAAGCCGTACTGCGCATGCTGGTCGCCGATGCGGAAGTCGGTCGACGCGAAGATCACGTCGCAGGCCATCATCAGCTCGCTGCCGCCGGCCAGCGCCAGGCCCTGGCAGGCCGCCACCACCGGCAGCGGGCTGGCTTCCAGGCGCTGCAGCACCGCATGGCCGTAGCGGATGAAGTGGTCGATCTTGGCCGGATCGCTGCGCAGACCCTTGACCTCGTCGAGGTCGGCGCCGGTGCAGAAGTGCTTGCCCTGGGCGCGCACGAGCACGGCACGCACGCCCGAGCCGGGCTTCTCGAAGTCGTTCATCGCCGCCTCGATGGCCGCATGCACGGCCAGCGACAGGCAGTTGAACTTGTCCGGCCGCGCCAGTTCGATGATGCCGACGGCGCCTTCGCGGCCGACGACGAGTGGCGAAACGGCGCTCATTTCTTGTTCTCCGCCGCGTACTGCACGGCCACGCGTCCGGCGCGCTCGCGCGCGACGATGAGTTTCATCACCTGCGCCGTGCCGTCACCAATCTCCAGGCCCATCACGTCGCGCAGGCGCTGCTGGTGCGGCAGGTCCTTGGACCAGCCGTAGTGGCCGAAGGTCAGGATGCACTGGTGAATGGCATCGAAGCTGGTCTTCGGGCCCATCCACTTGACCATCGCGGCTTCCGCCGTGTGCGGCTGGCCTGCGTCGCGAAGCGCCAGACCGTGGTAGCAGAGCTGGCGGCAGGCGGCCAGCAGGGTCTCGAACTCGACGATGGGGAACGACACGCCCTGGTACTGGACGATGGGCGCGCCCATCGCCTGGCGCTCCTTCATGTACTCCCAGGTCTCGTCGATCGAGGCCTGCGCCGCAGCCACGCACTGCAGCGCGATCAGGATGCGGCTGAAGTCGAAGCCCTGCATCACCTCGGTGAAGCCCTTGCCTTCCTGGCCCATCAGGTTCTCGGCCGGGATGCGCACGTCGTCGAAGAACACCGAGCCGCGGCCGACGATCTTGCTGCCCACGTCATTGAAGCGCGTGCGCTGGATGCCCGGCGCATCCATCGGCACGAGAAAGGCCGAGATGCCGCGTGCGCCGGCGTCGGGCTTGCCGGTGCGGGCGAACAGGACGATGGCGTCGCACTGGTCGGAGAAGCTGATGGACGTCTTCTCGCCCGACAGGATGTAGTGATTGCCGTCGCGGCGCGCCTTCACCTGCAGGTTGGCCGCATCGGAGCCGCCGCGCGGCTCGGTCAAGCCCAGGCCGATGATGGCGTCGCCCGCCACCAGGCGGCTGTTCCAGTAGCGCGCCAGCTCGGGGTTGGCGTTGCGGTGCACGATGGCGCCCATCAGCGACCCCAGCAATTGCAGGTAGCTGATGTTGAAGTCGCCGTAGGCGATTTCCTCGGTGATCAGGCCCGAGGTGACACCGCTCTGGCCCAAGCCGCCGTACTCTTCCGGAAGATCCACACCGATCAAGCCCAGCGCGCCGATCTCCTTCATCAGCGCGCGGTCGAAACCCTTTTCGGCCTCACGCGCCTGGTAATGGGGTTTGAGCTTTTCGCGCGAGAAGCGGCGAGCGACGTCGCGCAGGGCGATCTGGTCTTCGTTGAGCAGCATGTTCCGGACTCCTTGGCTGTATAGAAGCACTCGGGACGCATCGCCCGCACACCGACGAAGCGCCTCGACAACGTATCGCTTGCCCGCACCGGCAAGTCCGATCTATCATAGCATCGAACATACGTTAGTTAGGAGATCACGGCTTTAGGGCAATAGGCGCCGTCACTGGTACCATTTTTGATCGCTCAATCTAACTGACCACCAATATGGCAACCAAGTCCCGCGAAACTCCTACTCCAGTCGAGGTAGACAGCGCGACGCGTGAACGCATCCTGCTGGAGGCGGCACGTTTGTTCCGCCACCACGGTTACGCCGCAACGACTTTGCGGGAGGTGGCCGACGCCTCCGGCATCAAGGCCGGCAGCATCTACTACCACTTCGAATCCAAGGACCAGATTCTCGGCGAGGTGCTGGACAAGGGCATCCAGGTCGTCACCGATGCAGTGCGGCAGCGCGTCGACGCGCTGCCCGCCGGTGCGACTGCCCGACAGCGCGTGGCGGCAGCGATCGACGGCCATCTTTGGGGCTTGCTGCACCACGGCGACTTCACGTCGGCCAACATCCGGATCTACGGTCAGATTCCCCCTGCGGCGAAGAACCGCCACCGCAAGATCCGTCGCGACTATGCGGACTATTGGGACGGCCTGCTGGAAGACGCGCTGAAACGGGGCGAGCTGCGGTCCGACACCAGCACGGCGATGGTCCGCCTCTTCCTGATCGGCGCGCTGAACTGGACGGTCGAGTGGTACAACCCGCAAAAGGGCGCGTTCCAGGACTTCGTCAAGCAGATCACGGCGATCGTCTTCGACGGCACCTTCGTCCATGACTGACGTAGCATGAGCGTCAAGCCAGGATGGGAAGGCCGCTTCTTCGAAGACTTCATTGTCGGCGACGAGTACCGCCACCCGCTTGGCCGCACGCTCACGCAGCAGGACAACATCTGGTTCACGCTGCTGACCCAGAACGTGGCTGCGGTGCATTTCGATGCGCACTACGCGGCGAAGACCGAGTTTGCGCGGCCCCTGGTCAATTCCTGCCTGACGCTGGCGCTGGTCACCGGGCAGTCGGTCATCGACGTGTCCTACAACGTGTTCGCCAACCTCGGGTGGGACGAGGTTCGCCTGCCAAATCCGGTGTTCGAGGGCGACACCATCTACTCGCGCTCGACCGTGCTCGACAAGCGTGAATCGAAGTCGCGCCCCAACCTGGGCGTGGTCACCGTCGCGACCGAGGGCTTCAACCAGGAAGCGGTGGTGGTGTGTACCTTCAAGCGCACACTGATGGTCTACAAGCGCGGGATGGCGCCGAACCGCGCGCCCCCGGTTCCTGGGTCCAAGCCCTGACCCCGACTCGAGCGCGCCCAGAGCGCCCCCAGCGAAAGTGAACATCCAAGAATCGATCGAACGCTTCGGCCCGCGCGAAGCGATGGACTACGACGTGGTCGTGGTCGGCGCCGGCCCGGCCGGCCTGGCCACGGCGATCCGGCTCAAGCAGCTGAACGCCGACCTGTCGGTGGTGGTGATCGAGAAAGGCTCGGAGCCGGGCACCCACATCTTGTCGGGCGCGGTGATGGACCCGCGCGCCATCACCGAACTGCTGCCCGACTGGAAGGCACAGGGCGCGCCGCTCGAACAGCCCGTGACCGGCGACGATGTGCTGTTCCTGTCCGAAACCGGCACCCTGCGCACGCCCGACTGGCTGGTGCCGCGCAACCTGCACAACGACGGCTGCTACGTCGTGTCACTGGGCAACGTGGTGCGCTGGCTGGCGCAGCAGGCCGAAGCCCTGGGCGTGGAGATCTTCCCCGGCTTTGCCGCCGCCGAGGTGCTGTACGACGACCAGGGCGCCGTGCGCGGCGTGGCCACGGGCAACATGGGCGTGGGCAAGGACGGCGAGCCCGGTGACGGCTTCCAGCTCGGCATGGAACTGGTCGGCAAGTACACCGTCTTCGCAGAGGGCGCGCGTGGTCACCTGGGCAAGCAGCTCATCGCGCGCTACCAGCTCGACGCGGGCAAGGACCCGCAGAGCTTTGCCATCGGCATCAAGGAACTGTGGGAGGTCGACCCGGCGCGCGCCAAGCCCGGCCTGGTGGTGCACACCGCTGGCTGGCCGATGCGCGACCAGACCTTCGGCGGCGGCTTCCTGTATCACCTGGCCGACAACAAGGTGACGCTGGGCTTCGTGATCGGGCTCGACTACAGCAACCCTTTCATGAGCCCGTTCGAGGAGATGCAGCGCTGGAAGACGCACCCCGCCATCCGCGCCCACATCGAAGGCGGCAAGCGCATCGGCTACGGCGCGCGCGCCATCAACAACGGCACGCCGCAGGCGCTGCCCAAGACGGTGTTCCCGGGCGGCGCCCTGGTGGGCTGCGACGCCGGCTACCTCAACGCCGCGCGCATCAAGGGCAGCCACGCCGCCATCAAGAGCGGCATGCTGTGTGCCGAGGCGCTGGCGTCGGCGCTGGCCGCCGGGCGCCAGCGCGACGCGTTGCTGGCCTACCCGCAGGCCTTCGAGCAGAGCTGGCTGAACGAGGAGTTACAGCAGTCGCGCAACTTCAAGCTCTGGTTCAAGAAGGGGAAGTGGGTCGGCAACCTGATGACGGGCATCGAACAGTGGCTGCTGCCCAAGCTGGGCATCGCCAGCCCGCCGTGGACGCTGCACGGCCGCAGGCGCGACCACGAATGCCTGCTACCGGCCGACCAGGCCCAGCCCATTGCCTATCCGAAGCCGGACGGCAAGCTCAGCTTCGACCGCCTGTCGTCGGTGTTCGTCAGCAACACCAACCACGAAGAGAACCAGCCGGCGCACCTGACGCTGAAGAACCCCGCGGTGCCGGTGGCGCTGAACCTGGCCAAGTACGCCGGCCCCGAGAGCCGCTATTGCCCGGCCGGAGTCTATGAGTTCGTACGCGACGACGACCAGACCGACCGCCTGCAGATCAATGCCCAGAACTGCGTGCACTGCAAGACCTGCGACATCAAGGATCCGTCGCAGAACATCGTCTGGGTCACGCCCGAAGGTGGCGGCGGGCCCAACTACGCTGGAATGTGAACCCCATGAGTGAACCGCAATTCGGCTGGAACGATGCCGCGCTGGCGCAGGCGCCGCGCGTCTTCGAGGCCGGCCTATTCGACGGCCAGGTCGTGATGGTCTCCGGCGCCGGCAGCGGCATCGGCAAGGCCATCGCCTTCCTGTACGCGCGGCTGGGCGCCAAGCTCGTCATCTGCGGCCGCGACCGCGCCAAGCTCGACGCCTGCGAGCCCTGGCTGCGCAAGCTGGGCAGCCCCGACGTGCTGGTGCAGCAGGCCAACATCCGTCAGCCCGAAGACGTCGAGAAGCTGCTGGACGCCACCTACGCACACTTCGGGCGCCTGGACGTGCAGGTCAACAACGCCGGAGGCCAGTTCCCCAAGGCCGCGCTCGAGATCAGCCCCAACGGCTGGAAGGCGGTGGTCGACAACAACCTGAACGGAACCTGGTACATGATGCACGCCGCCGCGAAGCACTGGCGCGACACCGGCACGCCGGGCAACATCGTCAACATCGTGCTGACCTTCCAGCGCGGCTTCCCCGGCGTGGCCCACTCCTGCGCCGCGCGCGCCGCCGTGACCTACCTGTCGAAGACGGTCGCGGTCGAATGGGCAGCGCACGACATCCGCGTCAACTGCGTCGCCCCAGGCGTGATCGAGAGCACCGGCTTCAAGCAGTACTCGGCCGAGGCGCGCGAGCAGTTCCCGCGCGGCAACCCGATGCTGCGCCAGGGCGACGTGCAGGACATCGCCCACGCGGTGATCTACCTCACCGGGCCCAGCGGCAAGTTCATCACCGGCGAGCTGCTCAATGTCGATGGCGGCGGCGTGCTGTGGGGCGAGTTGTGGACCATCCCTAAGCCCGCCTACTTCACGCAGGAGCAGACGGCATGACCGCGCCCGTCCAACAGCCGAAGTTCGGCCCTGGCGACGAGGCCCTGTCGCAGCTGCCTACGGTCTACCGCAACGACCTGTTCGCCGGCAAGGTAGTGCTGGTCTCGGGCGCCGGCAGCGGCATCGGCAAGGCCATCGCCTTCCTGTTCGCCCGCCTGGGCGCCACGCTCGCGATCTGCGGCCGCAAGCTCGACGCGCTGGAAGACTGCGCCGAGAAGCTGCGCTCCCTGTCAGGCCGCGATGTCTTCGTGCACCCGATGACGATCCGCGATCCGGCGCAGGTCGAAGGCCTGCTCGACGCCGTCTGGGAACGCTTCGGCGGCATCGACGTGCTGGTCAACAACGCCGGCGGGCAGTTCGCCGCGCACGCGATGGACTTCAGCGACAAGGGCTGGAACGCCGTCATCGACACCAACCTCAACGGCACCTGGTACATGATGCAGGGCACGGCGAAGCGCTGGGTCAAGGAGGGCAAGCGCGACGGCAGCATCGTCACCATCGCCGCAGCCGTGGACCGCGGCCTGCCCGGCATGGCACACACGGCAGCCTCGCGTGCCGGCGTGATCGCGCTGTCGCAGACGCTGGCAGTCGAATGGGCCGAACACGGCATCCGCGTCAACTGCATCGGCGCCGGCGCGATCGAGAGCAACGGCTTCAACAACTACAAGGAAGAGAACGTCGGCGGCCTTTTCCGCACCAACCCCATGCTCAGGGCCGGAGACGTGCAGGACATCGCCGAAGCGGCGGTCTACCTCACAGCCTCCTCGGGCAAGTACATCACCGGCGAGACGGTCAACATCGACGGCGGCATGGTGCTGTGGGGCGAGTTCTGGCCCGCGGGCATGCCCGACTACTTCAAGCCACCCTCATCCCACACATGAGCTCCACAAACGACAACACCGCCAGCGGCCCCGGCCCGCTGGCCGGCGTCAGGATCATCGACCTCACCACGGTGGTGATGGGGCCGTTCGCCTCGCAGATCCTGGCCGACCTGGGCGCCGACGTCATCAAGGTGGAGTCGCCCGATGGCGACACCGTGCGCAACATCGGGCCCAGCCGCAGCGTGGGCATGGGCCCGATGTACCTGGCCCTCAACCGCAACAAGCGCAGCATCGCGCTCGACCTGCGCAATCCCGACGGCCTGGCGGCCTTGAAGCGCCTGATTGCCGACGCCGACGTGCTGCTGTTCAACATCCGCCCCGACTCGATGGGTCGGCTGGGCCTGAGCTACGACGAGGTTTCCGCGGTCAACCCGCGCATCGTCTACTGCGGTGCCTACGGCTTCGGCGAAGGTGGGCGCTATGCCGGCAAGCCGGCACTCGACGACCTGATCCAGGGCGCGGTGGCCCTGCCCTCTCTGGTCGGCCGTGTGACGGGCGAGCCGCGCTACCTGCCGACCAACATCTGCGACCGCACCACCGGTCTGACCGCCGTCTACGCCGTCACCGCGGCGCTCTACGCACGCGAGCGCAGCGGCCGCGGCCAGGCCATCGAAGTGCCGATGTTCGAGACCATGGCGCAGTTCGTGATGTCCGACCACATGTACGGCCAGACCTTCGACCCACCGCTGGCCGACGCCGGCTATGTGCGCCTGCTCGCCAAGGACCGCCGCCCCTGCAAGACCAAGGACGGCTACATCTGCGTGCTGATCTACATCGACAAGCACTGGAAGAACTTCTGCGAGATGCTGGGCCGCGAGGAGATGCTGCGCGACCCGCGCTTCCTGCGCATGGCTGATCGCACGCGCAACGTCGACGCGCTGTATGCCTTCGTCACCGAACAGATGGCCCAGCGCACCACCGCCGAGTGGATGGACGCGCTGGCCAAGGCCGACATCCCCGTGACGCCCATGCACACGCCGGCCACGCTGATGGACGACCCGCACCTGGCCGACGTCGGCTTCTTCGAGTGGATCGAGCACCCGAGCGAAGGACGCATCCGCACGATGAACATCCCTGGCACCTGGTCCGGCACGCCGCCGTCGATCCGCCGCCATGCACCGCTGCTCGGCGAGAACACGCGCGAGCTGCTGGCCGAGGCCGGCTATGCGCCGGCAGACATTGATCGCATGCTGGCAAGCGGTGCGGCGAGCGCCCAGGCCGTGCCGGCCAAGACGGCGC
>ERZ761603.3535-NODE-3535-length-9987-cov-18.219996_pt1 | contig 9987 bp, 4 predicted proteins | sample MGYA00511879_ERZ761603 | MGnify/ENA primary metagenome ERZ761603 (study PRJEB28899, sample SAMN02850040) | bioreactor sludge metagenome | biome: EBPR Sludge; feature: EBPR Bioreactor; material: flocular biomat | place: Australia: Thorneside Wastwater Treatment...
CCCCACGGCAAACCCCAAACCTTCAGCTCTTACACCACTCGGCGGGACACTGCCCGCCAGCATGCGGGAGTGCGCAAAAAAAGACCAACCCGATGAGGGGTTGGTCTTCTTGTCTGGTGGTGCAATCGCACCCTGGATCACAACTCGCTATCGGGGCATGGGAGTACTGGTGAGGGTATCAGCGGAAACGTGAGGCTCGCTTGCAGCGTTCATGCACGGCGGCGAAGAACCGCCGGCTTCACGCTTCGCGAAGCGGTGTTCGAGACGCGGATACCGCTGGCGGACCACGGAACCGAACCCGCGTCCGCTTGCTGATCCAAATGGTAACACTCTGGCCTTGAGGGCGTGGACTCGACGATTTGGCCGAGTTACCAATCAACGGGGCGGATCAGTTCGAGCGATCTCGCTCCAGCCGTGGTCGAACGTGAACGTGCGGGCGTGGCCGACGGGGTTCTGAATTCTGAGCACGCTGGCTTGTGCCGGATCGGTCGCGTGCTCGACCACGTACAACCAGTACGCATCGCCCTTTTCGCGTGCGCAGTCGAATTGCGTGTGTGACAGTCCCACGGGGCGATCTTCCAAGGCACCCGTCATTGACTTCACTTCGACCCATCGAATCTGCCTGCCACCACTGTCTGCCTCGAAGAGGTCAAAACCTGGGTTTCCTTCCGGAGTGCGGCGCAGTGATGGCTCAAGACCAATGATCAGGTCGATTGCACGCCCCTCGATCTGCATCCGTTCCACCTGATCGAGGCCATCGGGATCGGGGCCGTCTGCATCGGGATGTGTGCCAACGTAGGAAATGAATGGTCGCCCCCCTGCGTGGCCGGGCGTCCTTTTTCCCTGACCGCCGCCTTTTCCGCTGCCTTTGTCACCAGAAGTACCGTGGCCACCTGAGCCGCCGTGCGCACCTCCATTACCCTGGCCACCGCCGCGCGAAGTCCCGGAGCCAGAGCGGCCTTGGCCACCACGTCCCGAACCCGTGCCCACGTCATCACCGCCGTCCGGATCAGGGGTGCCCGGCGGGATATCCGGCATGTCATCGCCGTACAGATCTTTCGCACCGTCGTACACGTCGCCATCAGACGGCTCGTCGGTCTCCGACTCGGGTGCTGTCGATGGCTCCGGTTCAGATGGTGGATTGGTGATGCCCAATCGGGAAGTCAGGTCAGCCACGTTAGTGATACCGAGCTTGCGCAGCAGATCGAGTGCAGCCGGATCGATGCCTGCCTCTTTAGCAAGCTGATCGATGATCGGCGGCTTGAAGGCGATCTTGGTCAGCAGGAATGGATTGGGCTTCCAGCCAAGGGTGTCGAACACTACGAGCCCCGGGCGCACAAGCTCGCCGTCGACGTTCGGCACCCAGGCGACCTGCTTGAGCGTTCGGATGAAGGTGGCGTCGAATCGGGCGGTCTTTGTCTCGTGGGAATAGCCCCACTTGTAGGAGCCGTAGAAGGCGGCAGTGCCACGCGCCTCTAGATCAGCCAACGCCTCCCACAGCACCTTCACTCTGGCTGCTGCCTCCTCGGGTTTCAGTGTGGGCAAGAGCTCCAGCAGCTGTGTCAGCCCGCGAAGGGTGAAGTCCTCTGGCTGGCTTTCCCAGCTCGCACGCTCAAGGCCTGCTTCTCTGCGAATCTGAGCCTTCTCGGAATGCCCCAGCCCCGACGGTGTTGCTTGCGGTATGAGGTAGCGGCTTGCGCCACACGACACCAGCAGGTCACGGATGTCTTCACCGCGAAGGCAATCGTATTCGTTGTCGACGATGAAGATGTCGGGCACACCGGCGAAGAGCTGCTGCAGACGGTCGGTGGCGATGTAGACCTCTTCGGGTTTAGCGACGTAGGCTTTGCCATCACCGGTGTCGACCACCTTCACAAAGTTGGTATCGCGCAGGGCTGACCGGAGCTTTTCCTTCTGCGTTGTTGAGTCTGTGCTGAAGGCCGCACGGATGCGCTCGATATCGGCAGCGTAGGCATCGTCGCCCACACCCACCCCTTCCTGCTGATACTTCGGCAAGAGGTTCCAGATGACGTCATCCACGGGGTCGGGTTCGGTGATGCCCAGCGAACTCAGGAACACGCGCACCTCGGGTGTCGCACACACCGCGCGGCGCATCGTCGGGAAACTGGTGGCAATGGCGCTGGGCAGGAAGGCCTTGGCTTTCCCGTTCTCGCGAGCGACGACGTGCGTACCATCATCGAGGCGGATGAGCGGAACAGTGTCCAGGTGGCGACGCAGTGCCTTCTCCTGGCCGCTCAGGAATTCGTACAGCCGCAACACCCACTCGTCGGATTGCGCCTCAAGGAACGACTTGGTCAGGCTCGGCACCAGCTTTGTCGGTGTGATCTCGTCGATGTCGAGCTCGCGCATCAGGTACTGGCGAATCTCAGGTGCCTTGTCCTGAGTGATGTCGCCAGACAGCCAAGCGGCAACCTCCGAACCGAACAGCGCTGCCACTTGTTCCGGGCTGAACAGCTCGCGCAACTCTTGCGTGCGCGCCAGCTTGGCGTGATGGGCGGTGACATGCCTGCCGTCGAAGGTCGGAAGCAGTTCCTCCTCCTGAAATGCCTGCCGGACGGCATCAAACATCGGCGCGAACCGCGAATCTCTTGGGAACTTCTCGCGGTCAAGCGGCAGGCAACGCAGCGCCGAGACATCCAGCATTGCCTTGTCGCTCATCCAGCGCATCGCTTCCACCAGCAGGCTAGACGTTTCCTTGACCAGATGCTGGTTCCACGGCTCGCCGGGCGGAATGTTGTCGCGGCTTGGCGTGGTGCGGTACGGCCCCTGCACGAGAAGACCAAGGTGGCTCTCAACCACAGTCGGGAAGAACGCCACCAGCGGCGACTTGGCCAGAGGCTGCACAGCCCAGCGACCAGGGGCGTCCTTTACCGCAACCAGCGAAAAAGCAATTTCCACCCGCCCGACCTTCTGCCGCTCGGCAGAAAACACGTCGCGGTGGAACACCAGCCAGTTCTGATCGACTTCCGGCCGATCATCCTCTTTGCCGATCACCGTGATGCGCTGGACATTGGGCCCCAGCGTTTCGGGACTATTGCGCAGATAGAACCCGGACGCGCCGCCCTCGACGCTCCAGTTGATTTCGTCAATGTGGCGCAGGAACAGCAGTGCGCCTGGGCCCAAGTGGCGGAACCCCGCCGTGATGTCCTGCGCTGCGCTCGCGTCCTCCGGTTTCAGGGGCAGGATGATCTGCGTCTCATCAGCCGCGCGCGCCGACCGTTCCGACTGCTTGGGAAAGACGTAATCCTCAATAGCAAAGTCCTCTTCGCCAGAGTGAATCTCCGGAAGATCGGTGACGGTGTAGACGGACTTGAAGCCGAGGCCGAAGCGGCCAATGGAGGACTCGTTCTTGGTGCTCTCGGCGATGTCGCAGACGCTTCGGACGTCGGCCTCGTCGAACGGCTTGCCAAAATGCGAGAGCTTCAGGCGGGTCGGGTTCAGGGTGAACGCAACCTTGCGTGATCCGTGCCACTCGCCCCGCCTACCGAGGGCGTCCTCGGCGTTTTGCAGCAGTTCGAAGATGAAGTGCGTGCGGTCGTCGTACAGCCCAGCTGCCAGCCTCCCGGACTTCTGAGCGCCTTTGGTGCCGTAGCTCTCCCGGTTTTCCTCGCAAATTGCCTCGTAGTTGGATGCCACCACCGCTCCCTCTCGGTCAGGCACCTGTTCGATGCCAAGTTTGCCCAAGTCTGCACAATCGTGAAATATTATGACAAGATGTGGCAGTAAACCAAGCACAGCGCAGATGACCTGGGAAAGCCGATGAGCGACCAACCGGACGAGATCCTCACGATTGACGAGGTTGCCGCCTACCTGAAGGCAGGCAAGCGCACGGTCTATCGCCTCGCTGCGAGCGGCAAGCTCCCGGCGTTCAAGCTCGGCGGCACTTGGCGCTTCCGTCGCGGTGAGCTGGATCAATGGATCGCCAGCCGCATCGGCAAGGCGACAGTGGATGACAACGAGGGGGCGAAATGAGCGCCAGCGCGACCGCACTCCAGTCCAAGGCCAACCCACAGCAGCTTGAAGCCATTCTGGCCACCGATGGACCGGTGCTCATCATCGCCGGGCCGGGATCGGGTAAGACCTTCACGCTGGTCGAGCGCATCGTCTATCTCATCACCCACAAAGGGGTCGCCCCGGAGTCGCTGCTGGTTGTCACCTTCACCGACAAGGCCGCGCGCGAGCTCACGACCCGCATCTCCAACCGGCTGGCCGAGCTGGGCATCCAGTTCAACCTGAACGAGATGTACCTTGGCACCTTCCACTCGATCTGCCTGCGAATCCTGGAGGACTTCCGCGAGTTCACACGCCTCAAGCGCAGCTTCACGCTGTTCGATCAGTTCGACCAGCAGTACTTCCTCTACCAGCGCATCAACGAGTTTAGGCCGCTGGCCGACGTGCAACTCGTCATGGGAGACGATCAATCCGGCCGCTGGGCTCAGTCCGAGCAATTGCTCAAGTGGTTGAACAAGGTCAGCGAGGAAGCTCTCGACCCGGCCGATCTGGAGGTCGCACCTGATGTCGAAGTGCGTGCTTTGGCGGCCTGCTTCCACAAGTACCAGGAGTTCCTGCACGAGCACAACTGCCTGGACTTCTCGGGCATTCAATACGAAGCGCTACAGCTGCTTGAAAATCGCCCAGAGGTGCTTGCGCGGCTGCGCGAGAAATTCTCGTACCTGATGGTGGACGAGTATCAGGACACAAACACCATTCAGGAGCGGATCCTTCTGCTCCTCGCTGCTGAGCGCCGAAATCTGTGCGTGGTAGGCGACGACGACCAGGGTCTGTATCGCTTTCGAGGCGCGACGATCCGCAACATCCTGGAGTTCCCCACGCTCTTCCCCGAGGGGCTGTGCAAGCAGGTGACGCTGTCCGTCAACTACCGCTCTCACCCCGACATCATCCGTTTCTACAACGACTGGATGCAAGCCCAGTCCTGGGACGATGGCACACGCAGCTTCCGCTTTGTCAAAACGATCGTTCCGCGCGAGGAAGACTTTCCCGGCGTGCCCACCGCCGTACGCCTTGCGGCCAGGGATGCACCTGGCGAGAACACCAACTGGCACGCCGAGGTGCTGGCATTCCTAGGCGAGCTTAAAGAGTCTGAGCGGCTAACGGACTGGAACCAAGTCGCGTTCCTGTTTCGCTCGGTTAAGAATGCCCGCGTGTTGGCGCTGGCTCGATACCTCGAAGGCCAGGGTGTTCCCGTCTACTCGCCGCGCTCGAACATGTTTTTCGAGCGAGAAGAGATCCGCCTGATGATCGGCGCGCTGATATTCCTGTTCCCGCAGTTCCCAAAGGCGCGGCAGTGGGCTGAGGGCGCGCAGCTCGACATTTGGGCCTACTACGACCACCTCTGCTTCAAGCCTTTTACCGACGAGCTGCGCAAGCCGGAGAACAAGCGCCTGCTCGATTGGGCACGGCCACTGGCCAAGCGCCATGCGGTGCTGGCGCAGAACACCGACTACGCCTTCTCGGGGCTGTTCTACCAACTGCTGCAGTTCCAGATCTTCTCGCGGTTCCTCTCCGAAGATGCGCTGCATGGCGTCGACAAGGGGCGCGCGGCACGCAACCTGGCCACCTTCTCCAAGCTGCTCACCAAGTTCGAGTACCTGCACTTCGTCAGCGTGCTCAACCCAGAGTTCCTGGAGAAGAACCTGCGCGACCTGTTCAACCAGTTCTTCCGCTTCCTCAGCGACGGCGGGATCGGGGAGTACGAGGACGACGCCGAGTACGCGCCGAAAGGCTGCGTCTCGTTCCTGACGGTTCACCAGTCCAAGGGGCTGGAGTTTCCGGTGGTCGTCTGCGGCTCGCTGGAGGCTGTTCCGAGAAAGCAGCACACCGCGCTTGACGCGCTGTTGGAGGATGGCGGGTATCTCTCGAAGCCGCGCTTCGAGCCGCTTGAGCACATCAAGCACTTCGACTTCCGGCGGCTCTTTTATACCGCTTTTTCACGCGCGCAGAACCTCCTCGTGCTGGCCGCGCAGGAACGCAGCGCCCGGGGGTTAGGCAAGTCACCCTCCAAATACTTCGAGCCGTTGTTCTACGAGCTTCCGAGCTGGCGCGCCGTGCCGCTGGAAGCCCTCACCTTCGAGGCGGTGAAGGAGATCAACCTCAAGCGCGAGTACTCCTTTACCTCCCACATCACGGTGTTCGAGAACTGCGCTGAGCAGTACCGCTTCTTCAAGGATCTGGAATTCGCGCCGATCCGCGAGAGCCCGATGCTGTTCGGTACCTTGGTGCACCAGACCATCGAGGACATTCACAAGTCGGTACTGTGCGGCGAGGAGAGTGCCGTCACCCTCGACGCAATCCGAAGCTGGTTCTCGACCAACTACGCGATGCTGTCGAAAAAGGAGCGCGTCTACCTCGCGCCCAGTTCGCAACAGGCGGCGCTGCTGCACGTGATGCGCTACTACGAGCGCGAGAACGGCAACTGGGATCGCATCACGGAGGCCGAGGTCGAGATTTCGCTGGTCAAGGATCAATACATCCTCAAGGGCAGCGTTGACCTAATTCGGGGTGAACACGACACGGTCGAGATCATCGACTTCAAGTCGGAGAAGAAGCCCGACATGGAGAAGGATCGCAGCCGCATCCAACAGTACCAGCATCAATTGGAGGTGTACGCCCATCTGGTCGAGGAGCGCACCGGCCATAAGGTGAGCCGGATGCACCTGTACTACACCGGTGAGGACGGCGGCAACCCCTTCGTGTCCTTCACCAAAGACGACCGCGCCATCGGTAAGACCATCGCGCAGTTCGATGACATCGTGGCGCGCATCGAGCGGCAGGACTACCAGATCGCCGCACGCCCGGCCAAGCTGTGCCAGAGCTGCGATATGCGCCCGTACTGCGACAACAAGAATTGGAAATTCAGGAAAGACGAAAAATGACAAAAACCACAACAGCCGCACAGGAAAGCCTGCAACTGGCCACGCCCGACGGCGGTACGACCAGCGTCGAGAAGTACGAGTTTGAGCCGATCAAGGGCTACCCGATGCTGAACTGGCGTGGCAAGCGTCCGTTCAACTCGACGCAGTATTACCCGGCGCAATTGAAGGAAGTCCACGGCGAGGAAGTGGATGGCTGGAGGAACAAGATTTTCTGGGGTGACAACCTTCAGGTCATGAGCCACCTGCTGAAGCAGTTCAGGGGGAAGGTCGATCTGATCTATATTGACCCCCCGTTTGATTCGAAGGCTGACTACAAGAAGTCAATACAGATCAAGTCCGCAAAGGCCCGTGGAGATCAGTCGTCCTTTGAGGAGAAACAGTACACCGACATCTGGAACAACGACGAGTACCTACAGTTCCTCTATGAGAGGCTTGTTCTCTTGCGAGAACTGCTTTCCGAGAAGGGCGCAATCTTCGTGCATGTAGGAACCGGTGTTTCCCATTTCGTTCGTTGTGTAATGGAGGAGATTTTTGGCAAGGAGAGATTCGTCAACGAGATAATCTGGCGAAAGGCGTTTGCACATAACGATCCGGGGCGCTGCGGAAACATTCATGACGCAATCTATTACTTCTCGAAGTCGCCTGATCGGACTTGGAACAAGGTGTTCCAGAAAATCGACAAGGACTACGTCGAGACCTTCTTCGATTCATTCGATCCGGATCGGAACGAGAGATACAATCGACTGCCAATGGATGCTCCACGGCACGGCGATGGTGGAAACCTCGTCTATGAGTGGAAGGGAGTCTGGCCATCGCCTGGACGGACATGGGCAACTACCAAAGACAAGATGGAGGCATACGACCTTCAAGGGCGCATCCATTACCCGAAATCTGGTGGAGTTCCTCGCCTGAAGCGCTACGAGAGCGAGCATGAGGGCACAGTGATCCAAGACCTCTGGACGGACATTAGCAAGCTGCACAACTTGGCAACTGAGGCGGCACGATATCCAACACAAAAGCCTGAAGCGTTGGTGGAGAGGGTTGTTCTGGCTGCATCAAATCCAGGTGACCTCGTGCTTGATTGCTTTATGGGATCGGGCACGACTCAGGCTGTCTCCATGAAGCTTGGCCGTCGATTCATTGGGGCCGACATAAACTTGGGCGCGATTCAAACAACAACGAAACGTCTCATCAGCCTTGCGGAGACACTGCGCCAGAAGCAACTTGACGGTGAGGTCAGGCCATTCACCGGCTTCGAGCTTTACAACGTCAATTACTATGACGTGTTCCGAAACCCCATTCAGGCCAAGGAGCTGTTGATCGAGGCGCTGGAGGTGCAGAAGCTGGGGTTCAGCACCGTGTTCGACGGCGAGAAGGACGGGCGCATGGTCAAGATCATGCCTGTCAACCGCATAACTACGCGGGCCGACCTGAACGAGCTTATTGCTGGTTTCGACTACAAGGCGTGGGAGCGCAAGCAGAACGAAAGCCCGAACCGCCCCGTTGAGAAAGTCTCCCTCGTCTGCATGGGCCATGAACCAAACCTGGCTGCCCAACTGGAACTGGCCGCGAAGCCCTTCAAGATCGACGTGGAAGTGGTGGATATCCTGCGCGATAAGGCCAATCTTGAGTTCAGGCGCGACTCAGAGGCAAACGTTGCCATCAAGAACGGCGAGCTGGTCATCGCCACGTTCTACCCGATGAACCTGCTGCAGAAGCTCTCGATGCAAAAGGAGTCGGTCGAGGACTGGAAAGAGCTGGTCGAGAGCGTGATGATCGATTGGAACTACGACGGCGCGGTATTGCAACCAGCGGTGGTGGACATTCCAGGCAAGGACGATCTGGTGACGGGCACGTACAAGGTACCGGACGACGCGGGCACCATCCGCGTGAAGATCACCGACCTGCTCTCGGAATCGTGGGAAGGGAGCGTCGGCAATGGCGACTAGGCGCGCAGCGACCAAGGCCAGCGCTAAGGCGGCCACCACGCCTGGCGCGTCGCTCGACTTCGCCTTCTTCCGCTTTCTATGGCGGTTCTACCAGGACAACCGGGGCGCGATCCGGCAAAACCAAAAGGAACTGACCCGCAAGTTTCTCGACTTCAACAACCCTGAGAAGAACCCTAAAGCGTTCCTGCGCCAGCCTCAGTTCGAGGCGCTGGAGACCTACGTCTTCCTCAAGGAGTTCCTCGGCAACGCCAAGGTCGAGGAGATCTTCAAGGCGTGGTACGAGCGCAGCGGCAAGTTTGAGGGCCGGAAATTCGGTTCCTTTCTCGGTACCGCCGGGCAGGAGATGTTCGAGTTCGGCGAAAGCGACGAGCTGGAACTGAACTCGTACAAGGTGCTTTTCGACAAGATGCGCAAGAACTCGCGCGTCTACCCGAACTACATCTTCGCGCTGACGATGGGCACCGGCAAAACCATCCTCATGGCGACCTGCATCTTCTACGAGTTCCTCCTGGGCAACAAATTCGAGAAGGACGCGCGCTACTGCCACAACGCGCTGGTGTTCGCACCGGACAAGACAGTGCTGCATTCATTGAAGGAGATCGAGTCATTCGACCTTACCCGGATCGTGCCGCCGGAGTACGTCAACTTCCTGACTACGCACCTGCGCTTTCATTATCTCGAAGAGGCAGGCACGTCGCTGGATACGCTGGATCGCTCGCGCTTCAACATCATCGTCTCCAACACGCAGAAGATCATTCTGAAAAAGCAAAGTGCCTCACCTAGCAAAGTTGACCAGTTTTTTGGAAGTGGGAAGACCTATTACACCGAGAAGAACGTTTATTCCGAAGCCGAGGATCTTTATAGCTTCGAGCAACCAGAAAATGAAGATGGGCTGGTGACCAACCAACGTTTCGAGAAGCTGCGGCGTTTGGAACAGTTAGGCATATATGTGGACGAGGCCCACCATGCCTTCGGCAAATCACTGGCCAAGGACATGGGTGTAGGAGTGCAAACAGATACTAGCTTGCGCACCACCATCGACATCCTCGCAGCCAGTCTCAACGCAGCAGGCACCCGCGTGGTGGCCTGCTACAACTACACCGGCACGCCCTACGTCGGGCGCG
>ERZ761603.3536-NODE-3536-length-9987-cov-15.359948_pt1 | contig 9987 bp, 9 predicted proteins | sample MGYA00511879_ERZ761603 | MGnify/ENA primary metagenome ERZ761603 (study PRJEB28899, sample SAMN02850040) | bioreactor sludge metagenome | biome: EBPR Sludge; feature: EBPR Bioreactor; material: flocular biomat | place: Australia: Thorneside Wastwater Treatment...
GTGTTCTTCATCGCGTAGGAGGGCGGAGAAGCCGACACCAACTGCGATGGCGGCATCGACGGCCGCGATGTCGAGACCTTCTTCATCGCGTGGGAAGCCGGCGGGTGTTGAATCAAACCCGCGACCGCGAGTGAAAGCCGACCCTCGCGCCGCCGGGGGGCTTACACCGCCGCGCCCTCGTACACAAAGAGCGACCGATCCAGCCCCGCGTGCGGCGTGGCGAGCACGCCGCCGTTGCTGGCGATGACCTCGGCGTACCAGTGGGCCGAGTCCTTGAGGGTGCGCTTGAGCGTGGCGAAGTCGACGTGGATCAGGCCGAAGCGGTCCTTGTACCCCTCGGCCCACTCGAAGTTGTCCATGATGGACCAGTGGAAGTACCCGCGGATGTCGGCCCCATCGGCGACGGCCTTGTGCAGTTCGAGCAGGTACCGCCGCGTGTAGTCGATGCGCTGCGGGTCGTGCACCGCGCCGTCGGCGTGGACCCAGTCGAGGTTGCTCATCCCGTTCTCGGTGATGAGCACGGGGAGTTTGTACCGCTCGGCGATGAACCGCGGCCCCCAGCGCAGGGATTCGGGCGCCACCGCCCACGACAGCGCGTTGCGGGCGTGGCCCTGCTCGAGCCACACAGGCACGGCGGTGCCGTCGGCCCCGGCCTTCACCCGCCCGCCGCTGTAGATGTTCAGGCCGTAGAAGTCGAGTTTCTGCGCGATCAGCTCCATGTCGCCCGGCTGCGGGCGGGGCGCTTCGCTCCCGAAGAGGCGCAGGCCGTCCTCGGGATACTGCCCGAAGATCGCGGCATCGCCGAACCAGGTGTTGCTCCAGAAGTTCTTCTTGTCCACGCTCATCGTGCTGGCGCGGGCGGCGTCGATGTCGGCCTGCGATTCGCTCGCCGGGTACTCGACGCGGCCCACCGGTGCCCAGCCCACCTGCGGCGGCTTCTTCGCCGCGGCGCGGATGACCTGCACCGCGCGGCCGTGGGCCATCATGGTGTGATGCCCCGCCAGCAGCGCCTGCTCGAAGGGGAGCTTGATCCCCGGCGCGTGCTTGCCCTCCCAGTGGCCCAGGCCGATGTAGATCTGCGGCTCGTTGATGGTGATCCAGTGGCGCACGCGGTCGCTCAGGCGATCGACCACCGCCCCGGTGTACGCCGCGAACCAGTGCGAACTGTCGCGGTTGAGCCACCCGCCGTTCAGGTACGCGGCGGTGGGCATGTCCCAGTGAAAGAGCGTGACCCACGGGGTGATGCCCGCGGCGAGCAGTTCATCCGTGAGGCGGTCGTAGAAATCAAGCCCGGCCTTGTTCACCGGCCCCACGCCGGCGGGCATGACCCGCGGCCACGCGACGGAGTATCGGTAGGCGTGCAGCCCCATGTCCTTCATCAGGGCCACGTCCTCGCGGTACCGGTTGTAGTGATCGCAGGCAACGTCGCCGTTGTGGCCGTGGTAGATCGTCCCCTCCTGGCGGCAGAGCGCATCCCAGACGCTGTCGCCGCGGCCGTCGGCCTTCGCCGCGCCCTCGACCTGGTACGAACTGGAGCCCGCGCCCCACACAAATCCGTTCGGAAACATGCACAACCCTTCCTGGAAACGCCGCCACAATCAACCCATCGTCAGCAACCGCCCCGCTCCCACGCGGCATAAAACGTCTCGACATCGCTCCCGTCCACGCCGCCGTCGCCGTTCACATCGGCCACGCCGTCCCCCGACTCCCACGCGAGGTAAAAGGCCTCGACATCGCCGCCGTCGATGCCGCCGTCCTCGTTGAAGTCCGCGATGCAGGAGGGGCACGAGACGGGCCCGAAGACCACATCGTCGAAGAACGCGGCCCCCGCCGCGTTGGCGGGCTGATCGAAGCGGATGAGGCATCGCGCCTTGGCCGTGCCCGCGGGCGCGGTGCCGACGACCTTGATGCGCTGGTACGAGTCGAGCATCGACGAGGCGGAGAGCGCCGGCGCGGAGACGGAGGAGATCAGTTGATCGCCCGCGGTGCGCCATTCGATGACGAGCGAGGCGGTGTTGGCCCCCTGCATGCGGTCGCTGCCCCGGTTGAGGAACGAGGCGTACGCCGCCCAGGTCTGCCCGGGCGCGGCGGAGGAATCCTGGTAGACGCCCGAGGAGTTCCACGACCCCGTGAAGTTGCCGAAGAGTTTGCCGCTGCGCGACCCCGAGTACGGGACGCCCGGCTCGGAGTAGGCGTGCCCGAAGCGCGACCACCCCGCGGGCGCGTTCGAGCCGGTGAAGGACTCGAAGCCGGCGTTGGCCAGCCGCTGCTCGATCGGCACGTGCCGGTACGCGCGGACGTAGTCGATCACGAACCGCTGCGGGAAGACCGTCGTCGCGTCGGGGTAGCCGCCCCAGTGCCCGCCCACGGCGGTGTTGAGGATGATGAACATCGGCTCGTGCGGGATGCCCGCGTTGCGGTGCGTGGCCCGCCGGACGCCGTCAACATAGAACTCGATCCGGTCGGGGTACCACTCGCAGGCGTAGGTGTGAAACCCGGCGGAAAAATCGGGGCCGGAGTAACTCGATCCCTGGCTGGGAACATTGGGCCACGCGCCCCAGTGGTTGGTGAAATAGACCGTGTGCCGGTCGTGGCCCAGGTACTCCATGATGTCGATCTCGGGGGGCCAGCGGTTGTTGGGCAACAGCCAGAAGGCGGGCCAGATGCCCTGCCCGGCGGGGAGCTTGGCCCGCATCTCGAACCGGCCGTACTGCTGCTGGAAACGACCCTCGGTCTTGATCCGGCCCGAGGTGTAGGGCGGATCAAACGCGGTGTCGCGGGCGCTGGTGATGGTCAGGTGGCCGTCGGCGACCGTGGTCGAGCCGGTGATGTACGTCTCCCACTCGGAGTTGTAGGGCCAGCGCCCGGTTTCGTGGACCCACTTGGCGGGGTCGAGCGCTGCACCGTTGAACTCGTCGGACCAGGTCGGTTCCCACAGGTCGGGCGGGCACTGGGCCTTCGCCGGGTGCGCGCCGCAGCCCACGACCGCGCCCGCGGCAAGAAGAGGGAACAGGAACATGGGGAGTCTCATGGATACCTCCGCGCGGATCAAACCCCCGATCTCTCGATCACGAAAACCCTCCCGCCCGCGTGCCCGCGGGCGGGGGAGTGTGTGTGTTGTTGCTTACTGGCAGCCGCCCGCCTCCCACTGGGTGAAGAAGGTCTCGACATCGCCGCCGTCCACGCCGCCATCGCCGTTGACATCGGCCGCTTCAAGGCCCTGCTCCCAATCGTTGTAGAAGGCCTCGACATCGCCGCCGTCCACGCCGCCGTCCTGGTTGTAGTCGGCGTAGCAGGTCACGGCGTCGGTCTGGATGAGTTCCATGTCGTCCCACCAGGTCGCTCCGCCGGCGTACTCGACCTGCCTCTGGTAGATGAGACAGCGGACAGTCGCTGTCCCTTCGGGGGCCTCGACCTCGCCGGTCTCGAAGTAGTGGTACAAGAGGTCGTTGGCCGCGCCGGTGGCGACGGGCTCGGAGCGCCACGGGTGCTGGTTGACCTCGTAGCCCGTGATGTTGTCGCCGTTGGCGTTGAAGAACTCGATGGTGAGGAAGACATCGTTGCCGTCGGCGATGGTGTCGCCCGCGCTCGTGGTCGCCCAGCCGCTGGCCTTCCACATCGTGCCGGGGATGGTGGGGACGTTCTGGAGCCAGCCGCTCCCGGCGACGGGCGCGTTGTAGCCGCCGAAGAGTTTCGCGGCGTAGGTGCCGGTGCGGGGGTTTTCATCGGCGTTGGCCTGGCCGTTGCCGAAGTTCACCCAGCCCGCGAAGGGGCTGCCCAGGCAGTTGGCCACCTGCGTCTCGAAGGAGGGGTTGCTCAGCACGTTGCCGCCGCCCACCTGGTTGAGAACGAAGTCGTCGTACCACGCCGCGCCGCCGACCCAGTTCGCCTGCTCGGCGATGGCTACCAGGCGCACGCGGGCCGTGCCCGCCGGGGCCACGGCGGGGGCCACGGTCTGCATCACATGCGTGAAGGCGGTGGGGGCGCTGAGTTTGCTGCTGATGTGCTCTTGCGGGCCGGTGATCTGCGCCCCGCCGGAGTCGAAGAACTGGATCTCGAGGAAGACCCGCGTGCCCCGGTCGTCGTTGATGTCGTCGGGCGTGCCGTTGTCGTTCCACGACAGGGCGTCCCAGTCGGGGTTCAGGACCATGCCGCTGGCCTCCCAGACCTGGCCCTCAGCGGCGGGGGCGTCCTGGAAGAAGCCGCTGTACCCGATCGGGCAGCAGAAAGGCCCGAACATTTTGACGGCGCGGATGCCGCTGAAGAAATAGAAATCGATGTTCTGCACGTTCCCGAACTGGGTCCAGTCCCGGGCGACGGTGCACCGGTCCTCGAACCCGGGGTTGAGCAGGACGTTGGTCTGCGCGCCCGCGAGGGGCGCGATGGCCGCGGCGGCGGCAACGACGGCGTGTGTGATCCTCATGCGAAACCTTCCTCCCGAAAGTAAACTCTCCGACGGCAGCATGCCCGGGCACCGGACGGAACACCCGTCGGGAGACCCGCGCGTCTATCACGAATCACGACTCCGGCCCGGCGATCACGAGGGATTGCGCCACAGGTCGGAGGGTGTATTGATCCAACCCCAGGGGCGTCCGGTGCCCAGCGTCGGCGGCTCCAACCGCACCCAACCTTCGCGCCCCGTGGCGTAGAAATCCTTGGCGTCCAGGTCCCCAGCGCCCTGCAGCCGGTCGTTGCCGTCGTTGGGCGGACGGAAGGACATCGCCGACCCGTCGAGCAGGGCCATGGTGGCCGCTTTGCCGGGGTGGCGGGTCGTCGGCTGATCGTCGGCGCACCACAGTCCATCGGGGTAGGTGCTGTTCCAGAAGCGGGTGTCCTCTTCCATGAAGATCGGGATCGATGGGAAGATAACCAGTTCGTCCACGCGCGCGACGGGAAACGTCGGGTAGAAGATCTGCCCGCTGGGGCGCGTGTGATAGGCCACCTTGGTGTCCAGCCCGAGCCGGGCGCCGCTCACGCACTGCATGAATGTGTAGTCAAAGTCGAGTTCGGTGTTGATGTTCAGGCGGCTGGCGTCGGAGGTGGTCGTGCCGCCGATCTTCTGACGCTTGTTGGTGGGGCACTCGCCGCAGACATCGACGTTCGACAGGTATTGATAGAGCAGGCCGTGCTTGACGTACCCCGGGCGGGTCTCATCGGGCAGGCGCGCCCACGCGGTGTACCCACCCTGTCCCGTGCCGCCGGGAGCGGGGATCACGCGGTTGGTCGCCGGGTCGCGGAGCATGTCGGTCCAGATGCGATCCTTGTTGTCCAGGGCGTACATGTTGGTCGCCTGGCCGAACTGCCGAAGGTTGGAGAGGCACTTGGTCATGCGGCCCATGTCGCGGGCCTTGCCCAGCGCGGGCAGGAGCACGCCGATCAGGACCGCGATGATCGCGATGACCACCAGCAACTCGATGAGCGTGAAGGCGCGGGGGGCGGCGGGTCTGTCGGCGGGCTTCATCTTCGCATCTCCCTGTAGGTGTTCGCTCGGTCCTGTGTTCGGTGGTGCTCGTCGGGTCGATTCGATCTTTCACGAGGGGCGCGTGCCGTCGGCCAGCACCCGCACCGGCTCCCGCGGCGGGGGGGCCGTGGTCCGGTTGACCTCGAAGCGCGTCTGGCGCACGAGTGTGAACCGGCGCGGCTCGGACCCGTCATATTCCTCGGCGGTGGTGCTCGAGAGCCACCGGGCCGCCTCCATGCCCAGCATCCGCGCATCCTGCACCACCGCGGTGCAGGTGGGGAAGGTGTGCAGCCGCACATCGCTGTCGTCGAACCCGATGATCGAGAGTTCGCTCGGCACGCGGATGCCCATCTCCAGGCAGCGCCGCAGCGCGCCCACCGTCGCCAAAGGGTCGGTGATGAAGATCGCGGTGGGGGGACGGGGCAGCCCCATGAAGCGGGTCACGGCGCTCGCGGCGTTGTCCGCCGTGGCGTAGTTCTCGGCGATGAGTTCGGGGTCGATCTCCAGCCCGGCATCGCGCATCGTGGACTCGTAGGCCGCGCGACGGTCGGCGTGGTCGGTGTCCGCGACCGAGTGGACGATCAGCCCGATGCGCCGGTGGCCCAGGTCGATCAGGTGACGCACCGCCCGGACGCTGTCGAGGCTCGAATCGGTGCAGACGTAGTTCACGCCCGGTTCGGAGAAGCGGTCGGCGATCACCACGGCCGGGAATCCCTCCTCGGCGATCTTCACGCACATCTGCCGCGTGTGCGCGAACGTCCGCAGCACCACGCCCCGCAGCCCCTTGCGGGCGAAGAACTGGGCATAGGTTTCCTGCGGGGACTTGTCCCGCGCGATGGAAATGATCTTCACGTCGTAGCGCTGCTCGTGCACGCCCTCGAGGATGCCGCCCAGCACCGCCTGGTCGAAGTTGCCGTGGTCGGCCTTCACGATGTCGCCGGGGTAGACCAGACCCAACACCGCCTGCGAACGCTGGCTCAGCCGCACGTAACTCGCCTTGTCCGCCACTTCCAGCACCTTTTTCCGCGTCCCCTCATCGACGTGCGGATGGTTGTTCAGCACCCGCGACACGGTCGCGACGCTGACCCCGGCTTGCTTGGCTATGCGGCGGACGGATGCCATGAAAAGTGACCCGAAGAAACAATCGATCAAACAATCTGAAACATGCTGAAACTGTTTCAGGTACGCATCAGCATACATCGGGCGATTGATGCTGTCAAGCCAAATTCCGTCAGGTTGCAAGATAATCGAGCGCTTTTCGTGATCGAAATGTACAATGCACTAACATAAACCTATCGGATTTACGGACGGGGCGGGGCTTGCTCTCGGCAATGCCCAACAATCGCCGATACCCCGGCCCCGATCCATGCACCTCGTCCACTTCATCAAATGGCTGCGGCTCCGCGATGGGGGCACGGTGCGCGCCGTGCTGGACCTGTGCTCGGGCCTGGCCGAGCGCGGGCACACCGTGACGGCCCTCTCGTGCGATGATTCAGGTGTACCTGACTCGTGGCGAGACCCGCCGAAATCCGGATTGCCCCGTTCGGTGGTGATCCGTCTCGCCGATCCGCTCTGGGAACGGGGGGGGCGCACCATGGAGTCGGCCACACGCGACACCCTGACGCAGTACTTGCCACGAGCGTCGGTGCGTGCCGCGGCGGAGGTGCTGCGCGGGGCCGATGGCTTGCACCTGCACGGGGTCTGGGCCAACTGCAACCACCAGTTGGCGCGGCTGGCGCACCGCGCGGGCGTGCCCTACACGATCAGCCCGCACGGGATGCTCGACGACTGGAGCATGAGCCAGGGCGCGGCGAAGAAAAAACTGCACCTGTCGCTGCTGAGCCGAAAGACACTCCATCATGCCCGCGCGGTTCATTGCACCGCGCAGGCGGAACTCGACCAGGCCAAGTCGCACTTCCCCAACGGCCGGGGCGTGGTGATCCCGCTGCTCTTCGATGCCGCGGCGTTCGGCGCGCTGCCGGGGCAAGGCCCCGCACGCGGGGCCTTTCCAGCGCTCGCGTCGGAGTGGCCGAAGGTCCTTTTCCTCAGCCGTCTGCACGCCAAGAAGGGGGTGGACCTGCTGATCCGAGCGCTCGGGTCCTCGGCCCGGCTGGGCGCTCCCTTCACGCTCCTCCTGGCGGGGCCGAGCGACCCGCCCGACTACGCGGATTCACTGCGAACGCTGGCCCGCGAAGAGGGGGTGGCCGAGCACGTTCACTTCCTCGGCATGGTCACGGGGCCGCTGAAACTCAGCCTGTACCAGGCGGCGGACGTCTTCGCGCTGCCGACGAGTCAGGAGAACTTCGGGTACGTGCTCTACGAGGCCCTGGCCTGCGGCCTTCCCGTGATCACCACCCGGGGCGTGGACATCTGGCCCGAACTCCAGGCCAGCGGGGGCGCGAGCATCGTGGAGCGCGAAGAGCGGGCCGTGCGCACCGCGATCCGCGCCCTGCTCGACGACCCCGAGGCACGACAACGCATGGGAGAATCCGGGCGAATCTGGGCTTTGCGGCACCTGGACCGTGAGGCGACCCTCGATGCGTACGAGGCGATGTACGCGGGCCGCTCCTGACGCGTCCGGACATCGCTCGCTCGCACGCGGCTCAATCGTCCAACGGGGCCCATTCTCTGCCGGCCAGGTCGCGCAGTCGGTCGGCCATCGCGCTCAGCAGGCGGGACTCGCGGTCCCGGTCGCGCCGGGGGCGGGCCTGCGCGTTCAGCACGATCGGCCCCGGAATGACCTTTCCTGCGCCCGGCTCGGCTTGGCGTGCCTTGAGGTCGAACTCCGTGTCATCGGTCGCCAGGAACACGAAGCGCCGCTCGGCGCGGCCGTCCTGGGTCGGGCCATCACCCGATGAGAGCATCGCCATTTCCACACGCGCGCCGGCGACCTGGGCGGCGGCGTTGACATCGTTCCAGTCCGCCCGCACCGTCAGCCCGGGCGGGTCGCCGGTTATCCCCGGATCAACTGCTACTTTCGCAGGCCCGCACGAGACCAGCCCGATCGCCATGAGAAACATGCAGCGGATCACGATTCTACCGTAGCGCCATCCGCCGTGCGGCCACCCAGGCCCACCCGCACCGTCCACCAGACCCGCAACTCATCGCCCGGGGCCACTTCGCGGACGCCCGTCCCCGGCCACCCTTTTCCTTTCAAACGGAAGCCGTCGTTGACCATGCTCACCGGCTCCAGGCAGAAGGACTCGCCGGGCACCCCGTCCACCACCGGTGAATAGACCACCGCGTGCCCCAACCGCGGCGAGCACTCGAAGGCCGCGGTGAGCGGACCCCATTCGATCCGTGCCGCACCGTCGAACCCCGCGAAGCAATCGTCGAGGAACTCGGTGCCCAACGACTCACCCAGGGCGAGGCGGCGCGACACAGCATCGGCCCGCGCGGGCTGTGTGGGGATCATCTTTTCGCAGGGATATCGGCCCGTGGTGCGGAGCGTGATCCGGGCCTCATGCCCGTTGACGGTGCGTTGCCAGAAAGGGTGAAACCCCACCCCGGCGGGGAAGGGCTGTGATCCTGCGTTTCGAACCGCGAGGTCGATCCGCAGGCGGTCGTCACTCAGTTCGTAGCGTACTTCCGCGCCGAAGCGCCAGGGCCAGTTGCTGTCCTTCACTCCGCTCGATTCATAGGCGAGGCGGGCCGAGCCGGGGGCGCGGTCGAGGATGCGCCACACCCGCGTCTTGACATCGCCGTGGATCGCCGTGCCGTCGGGCCAGTCCGCGCGGAGCACGCGTTCCTTCCCGCCGTAGCGGAACGAGGCCCCGGCGATGCGGTTGGACCAGGGCGCGAGAAGGTAGCAGGACAGATCATTGAACCACGCCGGGCGCTGTGGCGCGGGCCGCATCAGCGGGTGCCGCGTGCCCGAGCCATCGCGCCACGAGAACTCCGTCAGCCCCGCGCCCAGCGAAGGCAGAACCCCGATGCGCAGCGGGCCGCTCTCGATCTCGATGATGCTCATGCGCCCGCCGCCAGCGGCTCACTTCGCGTCGGCCGGCGCACAGACCGAGTCGCACGGCCCGCACCACCCCAGGGGGCAGCCCGTCCGCGCCACGTTGTACCCGGCAAACCCCAGAAGGGCCAGCCCGACAAAGGCGATGAGTGATTCGATGATTCCGGTGCCGCGGCGACGCTTCATGAATGAACTCCTCGTTGCAACTGATCCGCGTGATGATAGCGGGCGTCCGGGTCGGCCCGATCGGCTCTCCCAACTTTCTCCGTACGTTCATGCTCGCGTGATGATCGGTTCGGGCGTTCGTGAACGTACAATCCACGGATCATTCTCGACCCGGAGGCCCCTCATGACCACCATCTCCCGCCAACCCGCCGCCGCCCCGCACTCCAACGCCGACCCGCTTCAACTGATCGATGTGGATCACGTGCAGTTCTACGTGGGCAACGCCAAGCAGGCGGCCTTTTTCTACGCCCACTGCTTCGGCTTCCAGATCGAGCAGGTGGGGGACCTGACCACCGGCTACCGCGATGCGGCGCACTACCTGCTGACGCAGGGGAACATC